>Ga0157374_10002172_pt1 | contig 16542 bp, 16 predicted proteins | sample M25metaG_FD_115308 | JGI IMG/M metagenome (GOLD analysis project Ga0157374, IMG submission 115308) | Miscanthus rhizosphere microbial communities from Kellogg Biological Station, Michigan, USA - M2-5 metaG | ecosystem: Host-associated > Plants > Roots > Rhizosphere > Soil | place: USA: Michigan...
CTGACTGACGTGTTCCTCCGGATCCGAGTACTTTAACAGACAAAACGACAAGAAGACAAGGACACTTTAGTTGGTCATCATACTTTTTATCAGCTTCCATTCCAACATTATTTATACCATTTCATTATACAATGGGTAGGTATTTTACAATGGTTTTGACAGGATTATTTCTCATTTTATTCCTTGTTGACCATATGATTCCAATGACAGGCGGTCTCATCAGTTACTTCAAGTCATTGATTGGTTCCAGAGAAATGAGGATCCTCATCCTCGGTCTGGACGGGGCAGGCAAGACCACCATCCTTTACAGACTTCAAGTCGGAGAAGTAGTCACAACAATACCAAGTATGTTGCCTTGTACTTTGATGTATAGAATTAATGACCAATTGATTTGCAATAACTTTACTGACATGAATGTTTGTTTGTTTGTTTGCTTAGCCATTGGGTTCAACGTCGAGCAGGTGACGTACAAGAACCTCAAGTTCCAAGTCTGGGATCTGGGAGGACAGACAAGTATCAGACCCTACTGGAGGTGCTACTACTCTTCGACGGATGCCATTATATACGTCGTGGACTCGAGTGATAAGGATAGGATTGGTATCTCGAAACAAGAGCTGGTGTCCATGTTGGAGGAGGAAGAGCTAAAGAAGGCGATCCTGGTTGTCTTGGCCAACAAACAAGACCTGGAAACTGCCATGTCTGTGGCCGAAGTGCACTCTGCTCTGGGGTTGGATGCCCTCAAGAACAGGACCTTCCAAATCTTTAAGACGTCTGCCGTCAAAGGAGATGGTCTGGATGAGGCCATGGAGTGGTTGTCTAGTACACTTCAAGCCAGTAAATAATAATAATAATTTATATACATTGTTGTCTGCATTTTATCTCTTTTACATGAATTAAAGCAAAGTGTCTACAGTCGTTGTTGAAGGAGAGTAAACTGCAATGAAAGAGACAACCCCTGTTGTCTGTCTTGACTTCCATTTTCCCTCTGAATCTGAGATCGTGTCTGCCATGGATTCTGTTGAGGAAACAGTCAAACAGAAGGAAGACCCTGTGACCCTTCAAGAGACTTCAGAGGAAAAAATAGAGTCCGCGACCTCACATGCTGTCTCCTCCTCTTCTTGTCTTCCTGTTTCTCTGCCGGATAAGGAGAACATGGATGACATGGACAAGTGGCAGCCACAGGGAGACCCTTCTACTGTCACGACCACGGACACTTCAGTCACGTCCTCTTCTCTGGAGACTAACAATCACACTTCCAATGGAGCTGCTGCTGCAGGTGATTCGATGAAACGACTTCATGACACGACCGTTTCCACTTCAATACCTCATCCGAAGAAACCCAAGATAATGGCCAACAACACGGTCTCTTCCGGAAGAGACCCTTACTGTTGGTACTGCCATAAGAAAGATAAGGGGGTTGACATTCACTGTCTTTCGTGTCCACGTTCGTTTCATCGGAAGTGCATTGTGACTAACAAAGGTCTCCCTCCCGTCTCCAAGGATTGGCCGGAATGTATCGAATGCAACCTGGTCAGGGTGACTGAGAAGAGACCTGCTAAATCTATGAGAGGACTTCCGGTTGAAGACTTGAACCAACTCATTCTCTTGGCCGTTGAGTCACTTCAGGCTCAGGCTGACCATTCCTTTCATGTTCCTGTCTTCTCAGACAACTATCCAGACTATGATAACATCATTGTTCACCCCATTTCTCTCAAAGAAATTGAGACCAAAGCAAAGGCTAATGACTACCGGTCTCCATTCGACTTCCTCGGGGACATTAAGTGGATCTTCCACAATTCTAGTGTCTACAACAATGGCAACCATCCCTTGACTAACAATGCCAGACAACTGGTCAAGAATGCATCTTCCAAGGTCTCTGAGATGGAGACGTGTCCTTATTGTTTTAAACACCTAATGGTTCAGCCCAAGACCTTCTTTGCCGAAGTCTGTAACAGACCACACACCATTGTCTGGGCAAAAGGTATTATCCTTTTGATTCAGTATTAAATATTAATTAGTTTGTTTTACAGTCATTGGACACCCTTTTTGGCCGGCTAAGTTGATGGACATTAACAAACATAACAATGAAGCCGAGGTCAGGTTTTTTGGAGGACATGAGAGGTATGTTTTTAACTACGTATTTCTATGGTTACTAATGGTACTCTTTGTCAACAGAGCTTACATTCCCAAGGATTCTTACTTCCTGTTGACAGAGTCCAATGCCCATTCGAGGAGTAAGAATGGTAAAGGCAAACTGGACTCTGCTGTGAAGGAACTACTCGATCACATCCAGAAGTTGGAGACCAAGTTTGCAATTAGGTTTCCTTTCGCTCCTCAACCTAAGATGTCAGCAGACCGACTTTACATTAAGACTTCAGACCAAGAAGAAGAGGAAGAATCCGATGAAGAAGAAGAAGAGGAGCCCCTTCAGGTAGATGTACCTCCTCCAGTAACTCCGGATGGAAAGAATGACAACAACATTAGCAGCCCGTTACCTCAGACCCCTTCAGTTGCCAATAATAATACCAACAACAATGTTAAGGTGACCCCCAGATCAAAGATCGCTCAGGACTTGAAGAAGACACTTGAGAACAACAAGAAAAAGAGCCTGTCAATGGATCAGATCCCTGTCGTTGCCATGCCTGTCGAACCTCCTCCACAGACACTGGAGGAGGCGAAGGCACAACTCGCTTCACTCCAGACATACGTCGCCCAAGAGAAAGCCAGGTACGAAAAGATTTTAACTGAAGAGAGAAAGAAGTACCAAAAGTCACTGGAGGACTTGAAGAAGAGACACGAGAGTGACATGAAGGAGAAGTTGGCTAAACTTAGACAAGACATGATTGAGAAACATGCACTCGAAGTATCCCAGACAAAGAAGCATCAGTGGTGCTCATTCTGTTCTAAGAATGCCATTTACTACTGCTGTTGGAATACAAGCTACTGCAGTGCAGAATGTCAGTCATCGGATTGGAATGTCCACATGAATGTTTGTCAGCAGGACAGGTCTCAGAGTCAAGAACAACAGTCAGGACATAAGGCTTAAGTGACATTATCATTATCTATTAATGACAGATGACATTATTATTATTATTATTATTTTGAAGTTTCTTATTTGATTTCCATTCATTCATACCGACCTGTAAAGCTCTTGCAAAATTGATTCACTGGCAGTACTTCAATAAAAAGGTATCGCAACGTTTTGTTTGGTTTTAATCCATATCTTAAGGGATAACGTTATGTCACCGTTTGATTTAACGACAAGAGAATCTTTTATCACAAGAAGACTGTTTACTCTGCCAGACAAGTTGATACGGCATCCTATCCAAAGCTCATTTCGGAGGATCAAACTTCCTTATTTGTTTTACTTCTTCGAGATAGACTTTTTCGAGCGAACTTGTCGACCGTTTTCGTTGTCGTTTCAAAGGAGTTAGAATCAAGTCCGGTTCTGCTGGAGGTGTGAGAACAAGACCACGGATCCATGTGAGGTTTTCATTTTGTTTGAACATGAAAAGGAAAGAAAAAGAAGGAAAAGGAAATTACTCTTTGACGTCGGATTTATTTATCGAAGGCATAAATAAAAGGATCGAAAAGATATTACGAGGCAAAGAGACTTGGAAATGGAATTGAAGAACAAGAACAAGATATGAAGATGAAAAAGGAAAGGAAAAACTTACCCTCCTCCTGAGTAGACTGGAAGACGGAAAAGGAAGAAGTGGTTGGAGAAGAAGGTTGAGAAGAAGAGATGGAGGAGTGAAAGATGGTGGACGAGGCTGCCGATCTAGGAAGTGGTGGTGGAGGTGGTTTGTTCTCCATGCATTCCTTGCCTTCAAGAATAGTCGATATAAGAGATGAGGCATCTCGTTGGGGAGGATTGATTAACCAAACCTCAGGTGCTTCTGGGGTCGATGGATGGATGCAGGACAAGAAAAGCGAAAGCAATGAAGGAAAGAAATAAATGGATGAAAAACGAGAGCAAGAAAAGTCAGTAACAGACCGAGAACCATGCTTTTAACGAGTCAGACACACATCCTTTAGTGATTCATTCATTTGACTCTTCTCTCTTCCTGTTCCATCTGTGGATGGATTCCTCTCTGTCTCCCACGAGTGATTTATTCTACTCAACATCCGTGAGATGAGGGAGGAATCTTTTCCCAGACCTTTTTACTCACCTTCTTTGTTGGTCTGGAAGGCAAGTCGAGAGGGCTTCTGCAATGGATTCACTGTACTTTTACTCTTAACTCTTCCTGATGCTGATGATGCAGATCTGCCTGGAGAATCAAAGAAGGCTTCCTTCTTCATTTTCTCCTCCGATTCATCTGCAGGCATACAAGCCATGGCAGTTTCCGTCCTTGAAGTCAGACTGAAAGGGTGCAACTTCTCCAACTCAGATTCCCATTCTTCGTCCAGTTTTCTGTGGGACCGGAAGAGAGGAGACCTCCTTCTCTGACTTACACTGATCTTCCTTTTCCGGGCAAAGAGAACCATCCCTGCCAGGAAAAGTGTCATGACAATGAATGCACCAGCAAAGGCTCCGAATATGAGGTCGGAAGTGATGTAAGAGTGAGAGATCTCATCCTCTTGTTTTTCCTCAAACATGTCTGTCGTAGAATTTCCTGTCCTCATCCCCTCCTCTTGTTCTTCCTCCTCCGGGAGATCAACTGACATGACATTTGAGAGTCCGTTGTTGACGATCACCGTGACATTTTTGTATGCAGATCCTGCCTTGTTCTCACTCACACACGAGTAGAGACCCTGATTCAGTTCCAACATCAGAGAGACTTCAAGTTTAGAGACTTTAACCTGATTTAAGAGAGGGATTGTGTCAGTCTCATGTTGCCATACACAAGTCGTGCTCATGTTTCAAACCACAAGGAATACCAACCTGTCTTTCTCTTCCAGAATCGTTAACTGATGCCTCACTCTCATGAATTAGGAACACTTGGTTTGAGAGAATGCCTTTACTGTTGTTGCCTATGGGTCTGTCCTGCCAGAACCACTTGACAGGGAGGTTGAGTAGTTCATTGCTCTCACTCACGTAGAACGAACATGAGAGGGTGAGAGGATTCCCCTGCTTCACTTGAACGACTCGGCAGGATGATCCGTGTTTGGCATCGGAAACTACTTTGGGTGGACAAATGAAGGAATCCAAGTCTGATGGGAATCAAGACAGGGTTAAAACACGTTCATTCTTCATGTAAAATACAATGCAAGGAAAGAGGATCCGGAAAAGTCTTTTATATAATAATAATGCGAGTTCATCAGGAATCAAGTTTCTCTTCATGAAATGAAATGAAAAGATTCTGACTTTTAATCCCTTGAGATGCCTGTATGATAACTTCGCATGCCATCTTCATTTTATGTTACAACTCTAGTGTGTGTTTGGTTTAATCACTTCATTCCTCTCCAGTTCATTGTCTGTGACTGCTTAGGATGCTCATGGTGTTGTGTTTGACTCTTTCACACAACGAGTCGTGAGAGCGAACAGAGTACTCTCGAGAAGAAGATGAAACAGAACATGCATCCTCATTAGAGTCATTTCATTCCATTAACTGATTCCTGCATTAGAATATCAGCCGGAAATCTTTCCCTTCTCTCTTGCCATGAATGCAGGATACAAACAATCGTTTGTCAAGCTATACTGCTGTTCTTTAATGTTACCGCTGCAACAACCTACTCATTCTTTCTGCCTCGTCGTCCGGATCCGGATGACAGTAAAAAGAATACCTTTCAAGACTGTTCTCTCAATGTCTTTGTTGCCGTGTTTTTCTTATTCTCTTGTTTCCACGGACCATTAAAAAGACAAGACTAGAACGGGAAGCAAGTTATATAAAGAAAAACACTCCTCACCCATTTGTGTCCAAATGACTTGAGAAGGGCTGCACTTGGGTTCGTCGTAAACACTCAAACGACGAGTCATCAAGAGAAAGTGTCGAAGTTGCCTTAAACGGCAGTCACACTTCCACTCATTTCCACTCAGTGTCAGGGAATGCAATCGGGTCAAAGGTTTCAGGACTTGGCTGTCCATCAGAGTAAGTTGGTTTTCACTGGTGGTTTAAACCGGAAAAGACATGAGATTAGAGAACGTGTATGGAAGTTTGATCAGAATTTAAAGTAATTTTTAGAATAAATGACAGGGAGGTTTACCTGAGTTTGAGTGATTCCAGAGAAGTCAAGCCATCGAAAGACAATGGATCGAGAGAGCGAATGACATTTCTGTCGAGAAAAAGAACCGTAAAAGACAAGTGACATTCAAGCATGAAAGCAAAGAGAGAGAGACAGGAACACGAGAAGGAAAAAGACATGAAAGAATACGACACATAAGCACGACATGAAGGGATGCTGTTGTTGATCTTCCGATCGACATGAACTGGTCAATGCTTTCTAGACAGACATCAGAACAGAACTCACTTTTCCAAGTTGAGTATTTTGAGGTTCGTGAGGGAAGAAAATCCTTTGGAAGACAATGTCTGGATCTGATTACGACTGAGATCGAGTTCTCTTAACCTGGGTATGGGAACGAATGCTTCTGAAGGGACGGCAAGGAGTGAATTCCAAGAGAGATCAACTTCCACCAGATTCGCTAGAGGATGGAATGCGAGTTTGTCAAGTCTCTCAAGACCAACTGAGTCCAGGATCAGACAGGGATCGGAGATGCAAATCGAGGATAAAGAAAAGAGTTGCATGATAAAGCAAAGTGTACCCTAAGGATGAACAAGTCTCTTCACTTCAAACAAATCGAAAGGGAAGCAGATGCAACATTTCTTTCTTGTTTAGATCTTTCTACTTCCACTTGACGTGATCCTTACCTTTACTCATGTAAATGCGCTGTAAGTTAACTAATTTTCCCAGGAAAAAGACATTGGCTCGAAGTTCGTGGAAGTTATTTCTTGTCAGGTTTAAAACTTGAATGTCTTCACGAATCCCTTTACTTTGCTCTTCATGGCTTTCCTGTTTGCAAAGTCAATGAATGAATAAAAGGGAATAAGAAGAGACCATGATGAGCAAGGAATCGAAAACGAATAACTATTCTTGAGCAAAGAAAAGTAAGTAAAGGGATAGAATAAATGAAGCGAAAAGAATAAGAAGAGGAAGGAAAAGTTTCGGTCTCTCGAGTCATTTCTTGTTCTTCATGTATTCTCTCTTCTCCTGGTCGTCTCGTGTGTGGCCTTTGGTTTCAGGATCCACTACTATATCTTGATGTATTCCCTTGTCTCAAGATCCTCTTGCTTTTCATTCATTTTCTATTTTGTTGTTGGTTAACTCACTTGTGGTAGAAACTGAAGTCCTTTGGCTCCACAGTCGGCGACCAACTTATTGCTCTTATAAAAGCAGTCACAGTAAGAAAGACAGGAAAACCCAGCCAAACAAGAGGACGGAATCGATAACAAGATGATGATGAGTATCAAAGAGAAGACCCCTGTGTCTGATGCTGATGATAATGTAGGGTTCAAACTCCTGTGGTCACTCCATGTAATTTGTCCTGACACTGGAGATGAATGAAGATGAGGGGGAGGAAACAACTTATCCTTGACTTGTTTTTGTGTCTGCTGCTCCAACATCAATGGGCTGTTATTCGACAACACAATACAATACAATACAAGACATCAAAAAGACAGGGAAATCAAAGACCGGTCGTAAAAGAAAAGGTCTGAAGGAGAAGTGGATGTCCATCAGAGAAGGAGGAGGAAAAAAGAATCACATGACACACTCAAAGAGGTATGTTTTCTTGTCTCTGATGGCTCTTATTGTGGATACTCTTTCATGTGATTCCTCTCGAACTTGAAAAGAAGAAGTCGGGTAAGACATTAGACATGAAGGGAGTAGTACTCTTTGTCTCGTAGTCTGACAGATGAACTCGAACTCTACTCAAATCACTCACCATTGACTCTTGTTCATTGTAATATCGATCTGTAAGTGAAGTTGTCTCAGAACAAGAACAAAGACTTCTTATCTCTCAACTTGAAGTATAAGAATTGTCCTCAAGGCCTGATGAACATGCTTCTTCTTTGGTCCTCGTTCTCTTGTTCACTTGATCAACTGTAGACTTTCATTCATCAAAAGATTGCGATTCTTCTCCTCAAAGTTATCTCGGATGTCTTTTTCGTTTTACGCTTCTCATGTTGAGATGATGGTGTTTTGATGTTTCCCACACTCACATGCCATCACGGAAGCCGTATAAAGTCCTCGTTGAGACAAAATTAATGGAAGAAAAGAAGAAGGAATGATAGATGCGAGTAAATCCCGCCGACTGTTGCTTCCGTCTCATTTCTGTCTTCGTGTCTCCTGTTGTTAACATATCTCTCAACAGAACAAGACAATGATGATGATGAGGAATTCATGGCAGTCTTGAGGTGGAGATCAAGAGATCATCATCAAGAATGTAGTGTAGTAGCTGTGAAGGAGGCAAGAGAAGAGTAAAATGGAAGTGAGAACAAGAACAAGTCAGAAAAGATGCTCACAGTCTTCTTATGAAACTACAGTCAGGAAGAAGAGGACAGGAATGAATGAGAGAACCCGGGCAGGAGAACACACAGCAACTGCCAATGGAAGGATCGAATAGATGCTCAGAGTCAAACACAAGCGAAACAGGAATTTCAAGACAAGTTCTTCGCCCCAACAGACACGCATGCACTTGAAGGACAGTCAAGAGGTTCCGACTTCAGGACCGACCGAATTCCTTTCAAGTAAAACTTGATGGGATGATGATGGTGATCAGAAGCGAGAAAAGGGAGTGCAAGAGACAGTAGAATAACTTTTATTTATATTCCTTTGTCTCTTTGATCTCGAGGTCAAATGTGGAGGAAAATGAGATGGAATTCTCTTGTTTTTCTTTCACGACAGAATTTATGATAAAAGAGTTGACTAATTCACGGCACACATGGATCGTAAACAATTTGGGGACAATTACTTTCCTCTTCTTCTCAGTCGACGACTGTTATTTTCTCGTTTCATGTTAACATGGTTGTCTTGTACTCCTCGTAATCTTATTGACCGAAAACAGCAGCACAATCTCTCGATTCCTAGATTGAAATGACAAGTTTCCATGGAAAGGGTTCGCATCTGTTCCCTCAATGTTTCACTTCTCCTGCATCATTTAATGTCCTGCTCTAACTCGTTTCAATGCAAGAATATATACACAACTTTGAGTGCTTTCTCTCTGTAAATGTTTTGCTTGATATTCTTTTCTGATACACAAAGAGAGAGGACGTCCGTCACAACATTTTTACGATCGTTTCTTCATCCCAAACAGATCGAGGAGAAGATGTGTACGATAAAGAACAAGAGTACGATGAAGTACATTGAGTCGAGAAAGAGAGTTCACGCGAATCCTTTTGTTGCGATTCTTCATTGAAATGCATGCATTGATACAGTACACATGTTTTGTCCCATGTGTCTCATGTGTGCTTTCGATTCATGTTACACAACAAATACACTCGAGTTCTCTCGAGGAGTTCTTTGAATGGAGAGGATGCAGATGCTTATACTTTCCTTTCCTTCCCTACATCATCTCCTCTAGGAATGTAATCAAAAGAACATAAATTGAAATGTTGGTACAGAAGCAAGCAAAGTGTAGAACGTTGTTCTGTTTCGGAAGTAAGAAGGATCATCTTCAAAAAATGAAGAGTATTCTTCTTGTCTTGTCAGGAGAAAGAGGTGTTTCCTTGTTCATTCTTGTTTTTATTTTTCAGGATACATGCCTCTCTGGCCACCACATCAACACTGGATTATCGGTGAAGTCGTTCATTAAAATGGATGAAAATGAAGACAATAAGAGAAAAAAAGTAGTAGTCCTCTTATGAAAAAGAATGGAGTAATAATGATGGTAAAGCAAGAGTTCAGAGATGACTTTCCTTAGGCTTTTCTTGAACCAAGTAGTTGTAGTAGACTTTTCCTACAGACTTTTCCCAAGAAAAGAGAGCATGAAGCAGAAAGAAAAGCTGATGAGATGATGGAGTCGATACCTCGGATCAAATGAGGGCAGTGTTTGCCAAATGAAATGAAAGAGTAAGTTCTTTCCTGTTGACTCCGTGATTCCCTTCAACTCAACTCACACATGTCACTCTCTCATTGAGTCTCGTATTCTTGTCTCATTTCTTCTTCTCTTGTTCGAACCATCAAGGAAAGCTCGAGGCGAGAAAGTTACTCAGAAGAAAAGAAGACTTGTATTGTGTGTATCAGACTGGAAGAGAATGAAACGATTGCCTCATCCAGTCTTTTACTCCATTTCTCTCTTGGATCACATTCTTCTTGTGTTGATGTCCTCCTCTCACATGTGGATGTGGATGTGGATGTATCACTATCAGTTGAGAAAGTGTTGTATCAACAAGAGATTGAGACCCCGGTTCTTTTCGTTTGTCTGTACCTGACAACGTGCTTTGACTTTTATTCAGGCAGTAATAGAAGAGGACATCACCCTCTCTCTCTCTGTCATCCAATTCTTCTCCCCTGAGTTTATTGGAGAGACTACTGTATGCAGTGAGCAATTTGGCCGGTTGAACAGGTTCACTCTAATTGTCCTTCGAAGAAGTGAACGATATCCAGGCAACTTAGAGTTGGAGTATCAAAGGATACAATTGAGAGGAAGAATGGATGATGAGGAAGGGATCGCAGTCGACTAACATGATGAAGGAAGTAAAGGAGACACAGTATAAGAAGAAGGAAATTCTGAGAAGGTTGTTATCGTGGGTCACGTTGTACTGTATTCTTGTCGTCGTTGTTGGAGAGAAAAGTATCCAAGGAAGTACATGAGATACCGGAGTAAAAGAAAGAAACAGTTACTGTGCTCGGTCTATCGTGTGATGAAGGAAATTCTCTCTGTCATTTAGCAATTGTTTCGAAGGCATTTTCTCCTCATGATCATGATCCTAAATCTCTTGAGGACAGTCATTCGTTTCCGAATGTAATCGAGACCAAGACTGGATTCCATTTGAAAAACGATAAGAGTTCGATGAAGGAAGAGGATGAAGACACTGTTCACTCACGAACTCTCTTTTCTTTTCTTTTCTTGTCCTGCTTCACTTTTTCATTGAATCCATCCTTGTTGTCATGGACAGGATACGAGGAGTAGTACCCGGTGAAGAGACAGACAAGACTCGAGTTTGCAATCCTTGCCAAGAAAAATGTACATGAAAGAGAGGAAAAGAATGGAAGAAAAGGATGTTGATCATCAGGAGGAGGATCGATATCACTCTTGCTTTGCATCCTCACAATAAATTCTTGCTCAAAATCATATGAATTTAGCAGGAGCATCTTTCTTCATCTTCTCAAGTCGTTCATGTGTATCATTCACTTCGTCTTCATCATCTCTAGGTTCGTGTCTGCCTCCCTTGAGTATCTCTTCCTGTCTCTCTCGGGACGAATGCAGTCGTGAGTGATATAGTATATGATGGCAAGGCTTTTGCATAAAGAAATTTTAAAGAGACATCATACAATCGAGAGACATCGACTCGACTCTTGAATTTAGTGTACTCATCCATGCACACACCTTCCTAGTCAAGAGTATCCAACAATGACGAGGTGCAATGACAATCGAATATCATATATGCCTCCCTTAAGGAGTGGCTTTCAAACTTAAGATGTGGTTCTTGAAGCAGAGAAGTAGAGTAAGAGAAGGATTCTCTTACGTCGTCATCTCTTGTTCTTGTTCTTTTGATCCACTGAACTCTTTCTCCTCCTCTTCCTTCTTCTCTTTCACTTATCCTTTCTCTCAACACCAGGCCTCTCGTGTCATCTTCAGGAATCTTGAGGAATAGCAAGTACTTTTCCTTCTTCCTGTTGGAGTGACGAGCTCTTCTCTATTGTCTGTCACTGCTATTCCTTTGTACTGCTAGAGAGTACATTGACTGAAAGAAGACAAAATGAAAACTTTTCTCCAACCCATACATAACATGTAGAAACAACTCGGGATGACGTGATCTCGAGGCAAATACATCCAAAGAGAGAATGAATAAAAGGCTGTTTTCATGAAAAGATAGAGAATTTAAGGTGACGTCGAGTTTATTGAGCCGAATGAATGAATGAAGGAAGGAAAGTTATTTCAGAGGAATTCAAGACAAGAAGTGTGACTGTAAAGGGCATCTTTGTCTTGCATGTCGTTCACTCGTCTTTTCAGTTTCAGTTAATCTAACAAAAAATGTGATACTGCTTCAATCATCTCTTCCTCAGTCTGAGTAGTCGACGACGACATACATACAAGAATGGTATTTTGAAGGATAAAAAGTGATGAAAGAAAACAGAAAACAAGGAAATGTCTAACAAGAAGTAGAACTGCTAGATCTTTTTCTTTTTCTACATCGTTTTTTAGAGTAAGAGAGTGGATAGTCTTCTTGATGTGATGGAGCAACGAAGAGTGTATTATCTCTGGTTTTTAGCCCATTTTGCTTTATTCTACCTCTCATGTCATCATTTTATGTGATGTAAGGACAGACATTAGATACAGTAGGGGTTGTGTAAATTACTCTTCATTTTCTTATGATTCCTAAGTCTGTCATTCATTCATTCATGATATCTTGAAATGTCGTTACTCAATGCTTTCAATCACTCGTTGTCTTTTTATGAAGCACCAGTCCCATTAAAAAATCTAGTCTTTTCTTCTTCATATTCTTGTTCACATTATGTCTTGTGATTCCAGATGCATCAGTCACGGCTTGTCTTTATAGTCGTTTATCCCTCCTTGTCATCGAATCAAATATTCTATTATGTATAAGTCATGGTTGTATCACGATAACTAGGAATGAGTTCTTGAGTTTCCTTTTCTGCTCCATTTCTTCTTCAACATTAGTTTGCTGTCTATAATAGTTTTGTCATCATCAGTGACCTTATTCATAAATTATCTCTGTCGCGGTTCCTTTTCTTTCTCTCAAACAAAAATATATCTTTCGTCAAAAAAGGAAGATGTAGGATAAGAAGACGTGACAGATTCCCATTAATTGCTCAGATCTATTTGTATGTTGTATATGTTGTATAGACTGGACGAGTATTATTAGAACAATAGATTCTCCGAAGTATTTGAGACGACAGTGTTAGATGATGTAAAGTCGTATAAGGTATTCTCAAGGGGTGTAGATTTCTTTGTAAAATCAACATTTCTAAGTGAATATAACTCCTTAAATTAATAACAATAACAACTGTAAAGGAGTCGATTCTAAAAAGAGATCGAAAGAACATCTCTTGAAAGAACATGTTCTCTCGAACTTGAGTAGAGTCAGTGTCGTCCTCTGGCATTCGATTCTCGAATTAAAGAACGGATGCAGTTCTAGAAGGAATCATTCGAAGGATTTGGAACTTTTTCTCAGGAAAAGAGAGTATTGTCGTGTGGATTTTATTCCTGTGGGAGAAGGATTCAATCTCGAAAAAACGTTTTGATGACCAAGAGAGCAAAGTCTCCTCTTCTTTCTTCTCATTATTGTTGTTGAGATGATATAAAAGAAAAAGTGTCTTACTTTTGCACTCTTTAGTGCAGAAACGAAGAAACGGCTGAGTTCGCTCCCTAAACCTATTAGTTTTTGCTCTGCTTCTAGTTCTGGTTTTCATGAAGAATAATGGAGACAAAATCTCTGGATTTCAAAGAATAACGCACTTGGCTTCTGCAGGAGCAGTAGACCCATCAGTGAGAGATATGGTGTCGATACCGTTGATGACAGCCCTCCTGATGCCTGCCATTCCTTCGTCGACGAGGCAGTTGACGTTGTTGAAGTTGTTGGCAATTAACTCCTCCACTCCCTTCACTGAAGGAATGGTCATGCCAGATGGGAAGACGGGAGGCTTCTTTTTGTTTTTGTCACCAGTAGTCCGGGTCCTAAAAGAAGAAGATGCAGAGGAAGAGGAGGCACAGGAAGTATTGGAATGAATAGAGGAGTTGAAGGAGGAAAAAATTCCTGTCTCGGACTCTGTTGAGGCCTGTTTTGTGGCTGAGCATTTATTAGAGTTTGTACTCGACTTCCTTCGAATCAAAGATATGTTTGGAAGGGAACTAAAAGAACTAAGTCTTCGGCTGAGTTTCCTTCTCCTGAGTTCGGGAGTCGAGGTTCCATCCACCAACTTATTTGCTTGCTGTTCGTAAGTAAGGAAGCAAAGGGTCAGATTCTTGTTTTGTAAGCATTTTTGTGGTCATGATTGTTTGCGTGTTTGTTCAGCAGTTTTCGAGTGTGTTTCCCACTCAAAAAGTTCTCAATGATTTATGTTTCGTGTTTATTTGTTTCCTGCCATTTTATTGCATGTAAGCACTTTGGTTGAGGGGTCTAAATTACCTGAAGGAGTTCTATGAAGAGCTTGATGACGTTTAGGTTGAACTTAGCACTCGTCTCGATGTAGGGGACTGAGTTGTTCATCACCTCTGCCTTTGTCTGTAAGACAGTCTCTAAGGTCACCTGTCGAGGCAGATCAGACTTGTTTCCTACCAAAACCATGGGTACGTCACAGTTGCCTGTAAAAACACAAGAGATATTCGTGATATAATTATATATTCAAGGACATGTCTGTACTTGAGATTTTGCTAAATTCACTGTAATAAATGTCTTGGAAATTTAAGCAGAAAAGTGTACAGAAATTGCATCATCAAACGAAGCATAAAGAAATGACAATTGAATTTAAATTTTTGCATTAAATTTAAAGGGAAACCAAACCATCGTTGGATCAACGAAGTAAAAAATGTTGGCTAAAAAGCGTAGGAGTAGGAGTACTATACTTTCAGAGTCAAGATCATGACTTGTTCAAGGCTTACCGCCTACGCAGCCTGTCTATGGCTGGAGGTCAGAATGTGTTGCACTTTTATTCACAGGAGTATCACCCACACACTTTGTCTCTGTCGAGTTCGTCGCCCCTTCTATTCCCCTGATCTTTCTTTCCGGTATCAGTTTCAAATACACCCTCAAACACACCCCGTGAATCATGCATATAACTTGCAAATTATTACCTCGAATCCTTTTAATCAAATCCCACAGGTTGACCACGTCGTGAAATGACTGTTTATTGTCGACTGCAAAGACCAGTATGAAAGCCTTTCCTGACCTGAAACGGAAAAGGATGCTTTTTAGAAAAATACTTTTGTTTTAAACTTCTTACCTGATGCTTAGTTCACGCATCGCAGGGAAGACATGAGTGCCGGATGTGTCCACTATTTCAACCGTGTGGATCCTTCCGTCTAAAGACAAGAATCGTAAACATCCATGGCAATTGACTTGAGATTTACCTGGAGTCTTGACTGTGTGTCGATAGTAGTCTTCTATGGTTGGTTTGTGTGTCGGGAGGAAGTTGCCTTCCATGAATTGGGTAACAAGACAAGTCTTACCAACACCTGACCCACCCAAGACAACCACTCGATGAGTCTCTCTAATTTTCATTCTGATGTAAAGGATGGCAACAGTTGTAAACACAAGGAAATTGGCAGTGTGTTGTTTAAACGTGTTAAAGTGAGTAGGAGGCCGACCAAACTGAGCTGAAGCAGGAAAAGGAAGAGTGAGGACCCGATATCATTCGTGACAGAAGCGCCGTGACCTCGAGTCGAGGGAGACAAGAGAAGAAGGTGAGGAAGGAAGAAGAGCGCAATGAGAGCAAGAAAGAAGGCTTCGTTCGATCGAATCTGTTGAGAGCAATCGATCACATGTACCTGAGGAGGACCCGGAGGACTCTCTTGTTCTCTATGACACACATTCAATCCTTTCTTTCCCTGACCTACTCTCTCTCGCATTCCCTCCCTTACCTTCAAGAATCGATCTCAATAAGAGAACAAGTTCTTGTGCACTCCATGTCCATCGATCGAGTTGCACAGACTTAGTTTGGAATCAACACACGTCCTGTTCCCATGGATACTCCAAGAGCCCTGATGCCCTTCATTCTTTCCTCTCTCATTCCGCTAGTCATGCATGTCTCGCACACAAGTCTTGACAGCCCAAGAAAAGAAAAGAAAGAAAGAACTTCAGGTGTTAAGGCATCCGATTTCGATAACATCTAGAATACAGGTCACACTAAGTATTCTTTTCTTATTTATTCTCATTGATAATCATGACGGACCTGAGAGAAGGTATTTCTTTGGGAAAAGAATAAGTGGGGCAGACAAGAAAATGACATGACAGATGCAGACACATCATCAGTCGAAGGCAAATAATAATAATGCAGTGCATATCCAGGTCTCGTGCACACTTCTTTGTTGTCTGAGTCACTCATAAGTAAAACACATGTTATATGGGAACTCAATTTGATGATAATGGAGGAGAAATCGGTGGATAAAATAAAAATTCCTTTTTCCTACTAAAATATCAAGTTGAAATGGAAAGTGAGTGACAGGAAGTCCGCAGTCGCAGACAAGAACTCAAGCATTCAATTCGACAGGAAAGAGAGTATCTCTCCATCTCGTGAATGAAAATGACATCAAAAAGAACACATCATCTCCAGGTGAGGCATCCGTCACTCCAAGTTATGTTTCTCTCTGTAGTTATATGCATTCCCGGGGATGATGATGAAATCATGCATGCCGTTCAAGGCAACTGGAACATTTTATGACTAGAGTTGTCAGTCAGATATTCAATCTGCGTGACTAAA
>Ga0157374_10002175_pt1 | contig 16517 bp, 16 predicted proteins | sample M25metaG_FD_115308 | JGI IMG/M metagenome (GOLD analysis project Ga0157374, IMG submission 115308) | Miscanthus rhizosphere microbial communities from Kellogg Biological Station, Michigan, USA - M2-5 metaG | ecosystem: Host-associated > Plants > Roots > Rhizosphere > Soil | place: USA: Michigan...
GCAGTGCAATGTCGCGACAAAATGAATCGATTGTTGAAATGCGAAGCTGAGCAGGCTGATCGAGCAGGTTCCAACCGAGAGCCTGCGAGTGTGCCAGGGCGCGATGAGCGAGTGCCTCCATAGAAAATAAATCGTCAGCTGCTGGGATCGAATGAGTCGCTGCGTCCTCGAGTTCTTTCAGGATGCGATGGCGCATTTCAGCCGCGGCAGCTTTGGTAAATGTGATGGCCACAATCTCTGCCGGATCTTCAACTTCGACCAGCAGCCGCAGAAAACGCCGCGTCAGCAGATCGGTCTTGCCCGATCCCGCGGGTGCCTGCACCAAAATCGAGTTCTCCGGATTGAGCGCCTGCTCTCGCTGACCCTGATCAGAGGGAACGGCCTTAAAGATGGAACTACTCATCAGCGGCCTCCGGTTCAGCAGCGTCCTCTACAACGGAAAGCAAAACCCGATGCTCCTGAATTCTGCAGAGCGTATGAAGCCCGCAGCGTGTACAGGTATCGGGGTATTCGCGCGGATTTACATCTGCACGGCCGGCCACAAAGTTGCGCGCGAGATTTTCGATTTCACGTTTCCATTCCCTGACCTTCTGCTCGTCCAACTTGTTCTTCATAAGGCCACTTGTGCCACGAAGGGAGTCAATGAGCGTTGCGCGCGCATCAGTCATATGTCCCGCGAAGCCCAGTTCTTTGCCTCGACGGACCTTCGCAAAAGTCACGCCGCCGAGTGTTTCTTCTGCGCCAAGCGCAAACGACGCATACAGCGGAAGCTGCACATCATCTGGACGCGGCAATTCCCAGGACTTCGTTGTCACCGTGCCAGTCTTGTAATCAATCACCAGAAGGCTGCCATCCGGCAATTTGTCGATGCGGTCCAGGCGCAGGTCGAATGAGAGGCTGTCAATCTTCACGGTGCGTTTCGCTTCGGTTTCTAGAACATTAAAATCAAGTCGCGTCAGTTCGTACGCGAGCCATTCGCCAACTAGAAAAATCAGTCGTCGTTCCTCCATCTCGAGATAGCGCTGTGGAAGCCGCTCTCGAACAGCCTGTTTAAGCTCCGATTGAGTTGCGCGCCGCACATGTTCTGCGATGAACGTGTCAAGATCGTCGATCTTGCGAAGATCATCCAATGTGCGAATGCCGCCGGTCTTTGCGCCGCCCCAAATAGAGTGGAGAACAGCATGAAGTAACTGCCCGCGCTGTGCGGCCGTCAGGCAGGGCTCCGCCGAATTCCAGCTTTGCGCTCAAGCCGAGCCGTCGCAAATGCCTTGAAAGGGCATTCAGATTGGTACGTAAGTACACCTGATCCGCCCAGAACTCTGTCGAGTTCGAACGCGGTGCAGCTAAAATCTCCGAACGAAATTGTCAAAGGTGGCGGGGTGATGGGCGCATTGAGTTCCGCAGGCAAATCGACAGGCGAACCTGCAATGCGGACAATCATGCGCGAAGCACGTTCGTCCGCATTGTCCCCCTGGCGCGCGTGACTGAAGCACACTTCGGGCGCCGATGAAAGCAAACGTGTGACGATGTTGTCGCAAAGCTCCCAATCGAGTTGCGGACTCGCGTGCGGCATTTCGGCTTGGCGTTGAACTTCGAGCGGCAAGAGCGAGTGCGTCGTACCTGAGGAAGGCCACGCGCTCTCGCCTGCGCCCATGAACCAGATCGCGTCGGCGCTCAATCCGGCCGATTCTGCAGGACCGGCAATTTGAATAGGCGCATCTTGCGATTCTGGTGCAAAAAGTGTTTCTTCCAACGCATCCGAGAGAGTGATTAGAAACTCGGTCCATGGTATGCGGCGCCCATCGAACCCAAGGGATGCGCAAGATTCAAGCGCCATTTCCCAGCGGCGAATCACTTGAAACTCTTCGCTTGAAAGCGCGCGAGTGCCAGGCCATCCAATTACTTCCAGCAAGTTCGGAACCAACTCAGCCCATTCAAATGGACTCTTCAAGCCGCGAGCCTGTTCAGCCAATCGATGTTGTGCTTCAGAACTTCGGCTGACCCAATTCGAAGGCAAAGTTGATTTCGTCTGCTGATTGAGAAACGCTTGCAAAGACCACGTGGGCCGTTCCAGGCCGCGTCTCCGCAACTCGCGCATGTAGCTCTGCAACGCTGCAGGCTCTTGATTATCGGCAGCTGCCAGCCCGCAAGAGAACAGCCAATCCACTTCATTCTCGCTTATTGGATTCGAGAGCCAGCGCAATAGCAGGTAAGCACAATGTGCGAGCGCCACTTTGCTGAGCGGAATTCCTAATGAAAACTCGAAGGTCGGCGGAGCTCCCGGTTGAGTTGCCAACGCGAGGAACGTGCGTTCAATTTCGCCCCTTTGCTGCGACAGATCCTGCGAAATTACCAGCACTCTGGCAGCAGGATCTGCTTGGAGCTTTTGCTTGCACCAGATCGCACATGCCGCCAGTTCTGATTTCGAATCGATCGCGGAATAATAGCGAACGTCCCTGGCGCTTGAGTTGACTGTGGTCTGCTGCCACGTACCCCAAGCATCGAGGAGTTTTCTTTGAATAGGCAGCAATCGATCAAAGCCTGCGAGCAGCAGCGGCGGTCTTGCAACAGAATCCGGCTCACGCTCAAGTCGCGCGATCAATTCCAGAGGAAGCCTGGCGGAACTCAAGAGCTTGCCGTCATCACACTCGAGTTCAAATGCGTCAAGCCACCCCGAAAAGATTCCAGCATCTTGTTGCCAATTGCGGCGTTCCGCCGTCCGCAGGTATTTCGGCGCATACGAACATAGAAGCTGATGCGCGTTCATGGAAAGAGCTGCCACTCGATTGCGCGGCCCGGTGAGCAATGTCGCAAGCCGCTGTTCCGACCCCGCGATTCTTGCCCAGATTGATTTCTCCTGCATGGCATTCAAAAGAAGTCGATCGTCTGGCTGTAAAGCCGTTTGCTCTTCCCACGAATTGCGCAGAAATGTGTGCCAATCCAGAATCGCCGGCGCGGGCCAGGCGGATGAACCTTCAGCCCTGCGCGCTCGGTGATAGCGGGCCGTCAGAGCTCTTCGAGCGCGCTCACTGGCAGCAACGACCATGCCGCCGTCCCGCAGCCACGTGTCGATCTGCGGGTCCGGCTCGGTTGCGGGCCCAGATTTGTTGCTTTTCCCCATTCCAGCGTTATACGACAACAGCGCCCGCTGCGCCACTTCTCGCATAAGCCCAAGCAGAAATGAGAGTTGGAGCGCAGTTGTACACTGGAGTGTTATGCGCCAACTTCTTCTTTCCGCATTCCTCGCTTGTTTCGTTTTGGCAGGTTGCCGCTCCGGCCAGAATTCTCACGATCAATCAAACTCCGGAATCAAGATCTACCATCTGCGCGGCAAGGTGGTTTCCACTGATGCGCCGCACGCCATCGTTGTGCTTGATCATGAAGCGATTCCCGACTTCATGGAAGCGATGACAATGCCGTATCAGCTAAAGGACCCAAGCATCATCAGCGAACTGCATCCGGGCGACGTCATCACTGCAGATGTCCTGGTTTCGAAGAGTGGTCAACAGACGGTGCTGCTTGATCACATTGTGGTGGTTGCGCAATCGAAGCCGGACTACAAGCCGGCTGTGAATTATCACGTTCCGGCAGCAGGCGATGTCGTGCCCGACTTCAAATTGCGGAATCAGGACGGGCGCGCGATTCACCTTGCTCAGTTCAAAGGCAAAACGCTATTGGTGACCTTTATCTATACACGCTGCCCGATGCCAAATTTTTGTCCCCTGGTCACGCGCAACTTTGCCACTATCCAGAAGCAGCTGGTCAAGGATCCCAAGCTTTACGCCAAAACTCATTTGCTGTGCGTAAGCTTCGACCCGGAACATGACACACCGACCGTACTTCGCGCTTATGCTGCTCAATACATTGGCGGCGATGCCAAAAAAGCATTTGCGCATTGGGACTTCGCCGTTCCGAACAAGGCCGAACTCATCGAGATGGCGAAGTTTTTCAACGTTGGCATGTCGGATGGTGAAAACGGCACCATCATTCACACACTTTCCACCACTGTAATTGGACCCGACAGCAAAGTGGAGCAATTCTATCCAGGCAACGAATGGACGCCGGATGAACTGGTCGCTGACGTAAAGAAACTGGCTGTAAAGACGAGTTAGCTGAGATTCCCTTAAGAGGTCAGACCAGTTTATAATTTTCTTTGAGTATCAAACAAAAAAGACGCAAACTAAAGATTGTCAGGAGAAGACGCAATGAGCAGCGAACTGAAGATTCGCAAAGATGGTGAGCTGGATTTCTTGTCGCTAGGCGCTCTGATTCACCGTCTCGACACCGGCATTATTCCATTTCGCAAGGCGACCGAATGCAAGATTCACGTCAGCGGTGGCGAGTTCAATGTCGCCGCCAACCTGTCAGACTGTTTTCGCCTGAAGACAGGAATCGCTACTGCGATGGTGAACTATCCCATCGGCGATCTGATTGCCGAACGTGTTCGTGCGATGGGGGTGAAACCCATCTACAAGCACTTTAAGCACGACGGCGTGACCGGGCCGAACATGGCCACCGTGTATAGCGACCAGGGCCATGGTGTGCGTCCGCCGGTGGTGTTCTACAACCGATGCAACGAAGCGGGCGCCATGTTGAAGCCCGGCGATTTCGATTGGAAGGCAATTTTTGCCGGCGGTGTTCGCTGGGTTCACTGCGGCGGGTTGTTTGCTGCTCTATCGCCCACAACGGCGGCGCTGGCGGCGGAAATGATGCGCGAAGCCAAAGCCGCAGGTGCAGTCACGTCATTCGACCTGAACTATCGTGAGAAACTTTGGAACATTCAGGGCGGCAATGCGAAAGCAGTCGAGACCATCGGCAAGATCGTTGAGAACGTAGATGTGCTGGTGGGAAATGAAGAGGATCTGCAGAAAGGCCTGGGCATTCCGGGGCCTGAAGTTCACGCGGCATCCAAGCTGGATTCATCCGTCTTTTTCGCCATGATGGACCAGGTTACGAAGAAATTGCCCAACGCGAAGGTTGTGGCAACCACGCTCCGCGAGGTGCACAGCACCAATCGCCACAGTTGGAGCGCAGTCGCCTGGGTGAATGGAAAAACCTACTCGGCGCCGACCGCGGAACTTGACGTACTAGACCGCGTGGGCGGAGGAGACGGTTTTGCTGCGGGCTTCATCTATGGCCTGCTTGCCGGCGAGGCGCCGGAGAACGCGATCCGGCTCGGCTGGGCACACGGTGCGCTATTGACCACTTTCCCTGGCGACACGACCATGGCAACTCTCGAGCAGGTTAAAGCGTTTGCCCAAGGCGGGTCGGCGCGCATTCAGCGGTAAAGAAAATCAATCTTGAACCTGCCGGCAAACATCTCTTGAGGAGGTATTTGCCGGAAGTGTCTGCGTGCGCGCAAGCTGGTATTCTTGACTTCGCGCCAGCTGCTCCTTTTTTCGGCTGGCAGTCCCGGTTTCCGACCCTGTCGATTCGGTCAAATTTCAGTCAGATGCCGGGAGTCCCGGAAATGCAAGATGGAGGTCTCGCGTGGCAAAGACAACAATCATTTATGCAATCCTTTTGATCGTCCTTGGAATCGGTGCGTACCTGTACACGGGGCATCAGTACCCAACATCGTTGATTCCGGCCGCATTTGGATTAGTGATGGGCTTGTTCGGAGTGCTTGCAATGAGCCCGAGCGAGAGTCGCCGCAAGCTTTTTATGCACATCAACGTAACTCTCGGGACAATCGGTTTCCTCATGGCTGCAGGTCGAGCACTGATGAGCTACGGCTCAGCGAGGTCGCAAGGCATCGACCCGAACTACATTGCGTTGGGGACCCAGGCAATCATGGCAGCCTTGCTGCTGAACTATGTTGCGCTATGTATTAAATCATTCATTGAAGTGCGACGAGCGAGAGAGCTCGAATAGGCGGGTTTCTATCTATGGGCACAATGCGGGGCGGCATGGGCATGGGAATGCGCGCCGAGCGCTCTCCTCACAGCCGCGGTGGGCGCGGCGGTTCGGCGGACGTGCCGAAGAAAAAGCCAAATCTCAAAAAAGTATGGCCTGAAGTAAGAGCGCTGATTGCGCCAAGAAAGGGCCTGCTCGTCATCGGGCTATGCCTGATGTCGGTGAATCGCATCGCTGGCCTGGTGCTTCCTTACATTTCGAAGACGCTACTCGACAAGGTGCTTTCTCCTCAGCAACCGCACCCTGAGATGCTGCCGCGTATCATCGCGGTGGTCTTTTCAGCCATGTTGGTACAGGCTGCCACTTCGTTCTCGCTTACGCAACTGCTCTCAAAAGCAGGCCAGCGGTTGATCGCCGACATGCGACGCCAGGTGCAGCGCCATGTGGGCCTGCTTCCGGTCGCGTACTACGACGAAAATCGAACTGGCAATCTTGTTTCGCGCATCATGAGCGACGTTGAAGGCGTACGCAACCTGGTGGGTACGGGACTAGTTGAATTTGTCGGCGGAATCCTCACCGCCGTACTCGCATTTCTCTACCTCATGCATCTGAGCCCAATGGTCACGCTCACCGTGTTTAGCGTTATGGGCGTTTTCGTATTTGTGCTGCAATACGGCTTTAAAACGATTCGCCCCATCTTCCGCGAGCGCGGAAAGATCAACGCAGAAGTTACGGGGCGTCTTACGGAATCGCTTGGCGGCGTGCGCGTCATCAAGGGCTATCACGCCGAAGATCGCGAGGCTTCGGTGTTTTCAGCCGGTGTTGAACGCCTGCTGCAAAACGTGATGAAGTCGCTGACCATGACCAGCTTTCTCGGATCGGCATCAACAACTGTGCTCGGTCTGGTTTCAGCATTGGTCATGTGGCTTGGCGGCCATAATGTTCTGGGCCATTCGTGGACAGTCGGCGATTACTTCAGCTACAACATGTTTCTCGCTTTCATGATCGCGCCAGTTTTTCAGATCGTGAACATCGGTACTCAGTTGACTGAGGCCTTTGCCGGACTTGACCGCACGAACGAGATCATGGCGGAGCTTGAGGAAAATCAGAGTCCGAGTCGGACGCTCAAGATGCCGGCAATCCACGGCACCGTTGAATTTAACAATGTCGAATTCTCTTACGTTGCTGACAAGCCCGTCCTCCATGGTGTCAGCTTCCAGGCAGACCCCGGAACCGTTACTGCGTTGGTGGGCTCATCGGGATCAGGCAAGTCGACCATGATCAGCCTGCTCTGTGCCTTTCACAACCCCTCGAGCGGAACTGTGCTTGTCGATGGTTTAGATCTGGCCGAAGTGGACCTGAACACCTATCGTTCCCAACTGGGCGTGGTTCTGCAGGAGTCTTTCCTGTTCGACGGCTCCATCCGCGAGAACATCTTGTTCTCACGTCCAGATGCGACTGAAGAGCAATTCATGTTTGCCTGCCGCACGGCTCGCGTAGATGAATTCGCAGAGCGCTTTCCCGAAGGCTACGACACGATTGTAGGCGAGCGCGGCGTCAAGCTATCCGGTGGCCAGCGCCAGCGGTTGTCAATCGCGCGCGCGCTGCTGGCCGATCCGCGCATTCTGATCCTGGATGAAGCGACCAGTTCGCTCGATTCGGAATCGGAAGCGATGATTCAGGCCGGTTTGAATCAGCTCATGCAGGGAAGAACTACCTTCGTAATTGCCCACCGGCTTTCGACAATTCGCCGCGCTGACCAGATTCTGGTGGTTGAAGAAGGGCGCATTGTGGAGCGCGGCAATCACGCGCAGCTCTTCGCGTTGGGCGGTCGCTACTACGATTTGTATACGCGCCAGCATGGCCTCGAGGCGAACCTGTTTCTTGCTCCGGGTGAAGGTGATGTAGTGCCCGAAGCAGAGTAGTCCCGGCCGGTAACCATCGCGATTTCAGCGAACTACCCTCATCTGGAAACGCCAACCGCGCCGTTTACACCGTCTCACCGGGAGATACCGCGTATCACGTCTTGACACTAGTCCCATATTTTGAGAAGCTGTATCTATAGCCAAGAAGGCGACTTGGAGGATACTTCATGCGTGATGCGGCACCGCAAGGCACTTATAAGGTTCAGGCCCTCGATAGGGCCTTTGCAGTATTGGATCTACTTGGAGAGAGCGAAACACCGCTGGGATTGGCGCAGGTTGCGTCCTCATTGCAGTTGCACAAGAGCACCGCGCATCGTTTCCTCATGGTTCTGGAGCGTCATCGGATGGTGGAGCGCACAACGAACGGCAAGTTCCGTCTTGGCTTGCGCTTGTTTGATTTTGGAAACCGCGCCATTGAGCAGTACGATCTTCGCGAGCGCGCTCATCCTCACATTCAGCGGCCAACTACCGAGACTGAAGAGACCGCCCACCTCTGCGTACTAGAGGCCTCTCGCGTTATCTATATAGACAAGATTGAACCAGCGCGGTCGGTTCGCATGATTACTCGAATAGGCGCCAGCAACCCCGTGCATTGCACGTCCGTGGGCAAAGCAATACTCGCTTTTCTGCCAGAGGAGAAGGCAAATGAAGTCGTCAAGCGTCTGCGTTTCGAGCGCTTCACGCATCGCACCATCGCCACCACGGAAGCGTTGCGTACTGAGATGGAGAAGACGCGGCGCCGCGGCTACGCAGTAGACGACGAAGAGTTCGAAGAAGGCCTTCGCTGCATCGCGGTGCCGGTGCTTGATGCGCAGCGTCAGCCGGTAGCGGCAGTCAGCGTTTCAGGGCCGTCCTTCCGCGTTACAGCGCAAAAGCTGCCCTCGATTGCCAACCATCTGCTGCAGTGTGTACGCGGCATTTCGATGGATATGGGGTACATTTCTTCAGGCCGTGCATCTCGCGTAGCCTGGACGGCTTAAGCCTTTGGAAGCCGCCGTAGAAACAGGGAAGATCTGATCACGTTGGAACCCTCCAAAGGTCAGATCTTTCTGTTAAACTCTTTTATGTGCCGAGACGAAATCGAAACCTTTAACTATGGGTTCGGGTTCGTACTGGACAGAGTATTTAGGGGACGTAGCTCAGTTGGTTAGAGCGCTGCCCTGTCACGGCAGAGGTCGCGGGTTCGAGCCCCGTCGTCCCCGCCAGATTTAAAGCGGCTACCAGCCCAATCTGGCATGTGACAGAAAGGTCCAATAAGGGTCCGATAAGAAAATACACCTTCTGGAGACCGATCGGAAATCAAAGGTTGAGAAAACGAAAAAAGCTCCCGTTATCGGGAGCTTTTTTCGTTAGGCGGGTACCCATGGAAGAGTGCCCCTCAGCTAGTGAAGAACTTTGCGGTCGTGAGGGCAAGCTCGCTGACACTGCTCCCACTTTGCAATTCTCTTCGGATTGTGCTCAGCTCAGTTCTTGTGCGAGCCCAATGAGAAGCCCTTCAGGCCCGCGGATGTAGCAGAGCCGATACGCGTCTTTGTACTGGACTACTTCGCCTACCAACTGTGCGCCGCGCTTGCGAAGCTTCTCAAGCGCCTCGTCGATGTTGTCGACGGCGAACATCACGCGAAGATATCCTAAAGCGTTCACTGGCTCATTGCGGTGATCCGCAATGACAGGTGGCGCGATGAATCGGGAGAGCTCAAGACGGCTGTGGCCATCCGGCGTGCGCCTCATGGCAATCTCGACACGCTGGTCAGCAAGGCCGGTGACACGTCCCGCCCACTCGCCTTCGATCATCGCGCGGCCTTCTAGTTCAAGACCGAGCTCTTGGAAGAAATCAATCGTCTCTCCGAGGTCTTCGACCACGATTCCTACGTTATCCTGCCACGTTTCAATCTCCAGGGGTATTCAGCGCCGCACCTTTGCGTCTGAGAGTCTGTCAGGCGCTCCAGCGACAGCAGAACGCTGCTGAAGTCTCGTTTTACATAGATGCCGATTTCCGCTCAAGCCGACCCAGCAATAGTCTACTTTGAACGATGCGGCAGTGCTGGTCGCCGAGAGGGTGAATTCCGTGCTGCACCTCGAATGCGGCTATCCGTTCTTTCGAAGGACCTTGATTCGGTACGCCCATGGCCCGGCTCGGCCCTCGTCTAATTCCTGGATCAAGGTTGAGCGGGCGCAAAGATATTCGTTATCGTCTTTGTTTATGGGAAACAGGTCTCCCAAAACGAAGTAACCTGCGGGTCTGAGCGCATTGAAAATGTTGTCGTAGGCATTCAATCTCTTCTTTCCCATGTTGTGAAAGACCACGTTTGAAACGACGAGATCGTACTTCACATCTGACGTCAGCGGCTTTGTCAGATCGTGCTTCAGAAACGATGTTCTGGAACTGATGCCGAGAGTTCTCATGTTCTTCGCAGCTTTCTGCATCGACAGATCGGAGATGCTGCCATGCTTGAACAGATCAACACCTGTGATGGAGGCGTTTGGAAAGCACTTTGCCGCAACGTACATAAGAAATCCCAGTCCGCATCCGGCATCGAGAACGCGGAGATGTCCGTCGGCAGGGAAGAGAGATAACAGTATTCTCGAGAAGACCTCTTCCGCTTCTGTCCTGAGGGCCTTTGATTCCTCAGGGGTGGAGTGATGGTAGGTTCCAAAATCCGCTTGCGCGTCGTTGAGTGGCGTTGTTTTGGCAGGCTTCACAGTGTCCATTTCCTCGCATGCCAATGATCGGTCGGGGCAGATTGGGCGGTCTTGGAAAAATCCGCGATTGTCGGCGGAGCGGGCCCGCCCGAAACTACGAAAGGCCGGCCGTATAAGTTGTCAGATCGATGCCTGCGAATGTCCTGAATTCGTTGGCAAAATGGGATTGATCGTAATATCCGCAATCGATTGCCAGTTCGGCCCAGGAAACTTCTCGTGCGGCTTGCAATTGGCGCACTGCGCGCTGGAACCGTAGCAGACGATTCCAGACCTTGGGTGTAAATCCAATCTTTTCACGAAAGGTTTGTGTGAAGTGCCGTTCGCTCCAGCCGCTCTGCCTTGCCAGTTCGGCAACGGAGAGCTGTTGACGCCGCTCGAATTGATCCAACGCGAACCGAACAGCAGGATGGGGACTCCAGGTCCAGGATGTGATTCGTGAGTCGAGAAGAGCCACAAGGCAGTCTTCGAGGATTCGGAGCCGCGCTTCCGACGAGGAACCTTCAAGCAGACGGCCGCGCAGGTAGTCGGCACCGTCGGGCCACATCTGATGGAGCGGAAAATTGCAATTGCTGATCAGGTCTGCACGGTCCGAAAGCAGCGCGGGCACGATGCCCGGCCGGAACAGGACACCGGCCTGATCCGTGAAATCTGATGTAGAAATCAATTCATACAGCGAACGCTGGCCGACCAGCAGGGCAGGCGAGATCCGCCGATCCGGCGAGCCCTCCTTGCACTCTGTGAGGTAATCCCGAGAAAGGCTCAGCACGATGTGGGCGCAACCGCTTGGAAGCATGCGCTCGCGGCAGTGTTTTTCTGCGGGCCCATTTACGTACCAAAGATTCTGGACGAAGTGGCGGAGCGGTAGACCTGGTTTGCGTTCTAGATACACCATCTTGTTGTTGGATGCCAAACGGAACAGTTCATTGCAAAGGCTGCGACCCTAGCGATATCGTGCGCGGCGAGGCGGCGGTGCGGGCTTTTCCTCCACCATGTTCCGCAGCCGGTTGAGGGCACGGTCCCAACCAGCAGAAATGACATTTAGGAATGCCTGAGCGTGTTGCAATCGGTGCGGATCGAGGCTGTAGAGTACCTCTCTTCCGCATCTCTTGTGCGAAACCAGGCCGGCGTCCTCAAGGACCTGCAAATGCTTGTTGACGGCCTGCCTGGTGACCAGCACTCCCTGGGAAAGCAACGTCGCCGACGATGCACCGGCGCGCAGCTTTGTAATCAGCACGAGGCGAGTCTCGTCGCCTAGCGCGAAGAATACATCGGCAATAGCCGGCTTAGAGTGTTTCAGCATGTTTTCTGATGTTTTCTGCCTGGATGGCCCAGCCGCCTTCGTTCATGCGGAACGCTCGCTCACGGCGATGCTCAGGGATTCGCTCGAAGCCGGATTCCACGATCCTGAGCAGGGTTCCATCGGGCGTGGCCTGGAGAAAGAACTCGACCAGTGTCGTGGGTTCAGCGTCTGGATCGACATCAGCATCGATTCCGTACGGGATCCATCTGAAACTGAAGTAGGATTGCGGCTCGATGCGCTCGACGGTACAGAACACGAAATTGGGTTCGGGCTTCCGGATGCGTGAAGGAGAGAGGCCGATGTTTTTCTGATGTTCGATGATTGCGGCTTCGTTGAGTTCTTTGTTGAAGGTGCCGGTGATCATATTGCCGGGGGCGAACTCGGCGTCGAGGCTCACGCCGAACCAGCGGCCGAATTCCTGGGCGTTCGTAATCGCGTGCCACACACGCTCTAAAGGTGCGTGTATGGTGACCTGTTTCTCGATTCTGTCCAGTGACATGATGTGCAACCTCACGGTTGCACTATATTGCAGTCTTACAGCGATGTGCAACCGAGCGATTGCACATCGCTTTGGATCATGCGAATCATTGGAAAAGTCAGACGACGGTTTCGGGGTGTTTGTTTGTCCAGGCCTGATAGTCAGGCTCTTACTGCTGAATGCGGTTTGAATGGGCAAGGTTCAATACTGCTGCCGATGCTTCGTTTCCACGTGTCGTGCGAACCTATCGAGGATTGCCTGCCAACCTTGACGCTGCTGCTCTTCAGAGTGCGAATCCTCAGTATCGAAGGTTTCGCGCACCGTGACTTCGTTATCTTTGGCGAGGAAGTTTACCTGGAGAACCCTGCCGCCGAAGTTGCACTCAATCAACTCATGGGGAACGATTCTGGTGTAAGTCCCGGCGAAGTCGAAGCCCGCACTGCCGTCCCTCGCTTCCATGCGAGATGTGAAGGCTCCGCCGGGGCGCAGGTCTACCGTCGCTGCTGTTGTATGCCAATCGTCAGAGGCAGCGTTCCACTGCTTGATGTCCTCGGGCGTGATCCAGGCTGACCAGACCTGTTCGATGGGTGCGTGGATGTTTGCCTCAACTGTGATTTTCATATTGTTCTCCGAGGTGTAAAGGATGATTTCGATCGAGCTGTCTTGTATTGCAGATGTTAGTGCCTGCGCAGGGCTCAATTGTAGTTGAGCTGAAAGTGCTATCGCGCGAGGAGGCTTCGCAGGCGTGTGTCGCGGAGGTAGAGGCCAGTCCAAACGAGGCAGCCCGTGATCACAGGGAAGAGAACGTTGAACAACGGCGCACTCACGCGGACGTGGGTGGCGACGGCACCTCCTAAATAGCCGGTGAGCAAAATGGCGCCGAGGATAGCCGTGCGGGGGATGAGGTAGAGGATCGTACAGAGAAGCAGGACGACGCCGATTCCCAGCATTGACGACGCTGGATATCCAAGTTCGAGAGAGGCTTTCACGACGGGTGCCGGCAGGGCGAGTTTCATGGCGCCATCGAGGAGCAAAAAGGCGCTCACCAGACTGGTGGCGATGCGACCGACCCAAATCTTTCGTCTGGAGACAGGTTGGGGATCGGTGAGGTCAGCAAGCATGTTCTGTGCAATGGCATTCATGGATCATGTTCTCCTTCTGATCCAATGACTGAGGGTGCATTGAAAACTCATCGGTGTAGCAAACTTTTTTAGGACGGGGAGAGCTGCAAGGGGAAGCCGAAGCGAGGGAAGAGCCTGTCGACTGCAAGGAAACTGTTTATTCCTGCGATCTGGTCCTCGGAAAGTTCGAGAACTATTAACGCCCAGGCCTTATGCCCACCGTTTGTATCGGGGCGATACTGCGCAAACGCCGGCCAGCCGGAGGCGAAGGTTGGAATCAGGCGTGAGCCACGACATCCGCATCCCAAGCCAAGCATCCAGGTATGAACATCGGTCGGGCCCTGAAGCCACAAGGAATATGGCGGCATGCAGAGGGTGACCTCGTGCCGCATGAGCGCGACGAGGCCGTCGACGTCGTATTTCTCAAACGCGGTGACGTACTGCCGCAACATCACCTGCTGAGAGGGGCTGAGTTCGGCAGGTTGGCTCGGGTTCCTTTGGGCGAGTGATCCGCGAGCACGCTGCAGCGCGCTATTGACGGAAGCGACGGAAGTCTCGAGGGTTTCGGCGATTTCTGCGACCGGGCAATCGAGGACCTCGGCCATGAGAAGGGCGGCGCGCTGCTTCGGCGGCAGCTTTTGGAGAGCCGCGACAAAGGCCAGGCGAACGCTTTGACGTAGCGAGGCCTTTTCGTCAGGTCCCGCATCGGCATCGCAGATTTCGGAATCCAGAATCGGCTCGATCCAGTAGCTATCAGGCTGCTGCTTGAGCTCGTGAATTTCCGGCGCACCAGAACCTGGCTTGCCCTCTTCGATCGGGTGAGCACGGCGGCCGCGCTTATTCAATTCATCGAGGCAGACGTTCGTTGCAATGCGGTACAGCCATGATTTCAGAGAAGCCCGGCCATCGAAGCGGTCGTAAGCCTTCCACGCGCGGATCATGGTTTCCTGCACGGCATCGTCTGCGTCGAATGCGGATCCCAGCATGCGGTAACAATGTCCGAGGAGCGCGGATCGATACGTTTCGAATTGGGCTGCATCCGTGGTCACAATCAAGACTGAATTGTAAAAGTCTCTATGGGATCAAGTCACCTGGGCCGGTTTTCAAAATGAGCTTTGGGTTCATTTCCATCGTTGCGAAAGGCTCGGCGGCAACGATATTCACTGATTGGATGTGACTTCCTGATCGTCGATATGCGTCGCTTGTACCATTGTTGCGGACTCCGTAAGCTTAGGCCTATTTCCTTTGCTGCAGGTACGGGCGGAAAGAATGACTTCCACAGTGACAACCCCCAATCCAACCCATATTTGCTATTCGATCTGCTGCGATGGCGCCTCTAGCTCATCTTGGAATGCGCCTTGAGCAGCTTGCAACTCGACCAAGTCCGACTCGGTATCCCGTTGCGCATCTCAGTGGGGCTGGAGTATCTTGGTCGCTGCGACGCGTGTTCCAAGGGTCAAGGTCAAACCAGGCGAAAAATTCACTCGGGAGGTGGCTTCAATGAAGAATTCCAGTTGGTCGCGCAGGCAGTTTTTATGCTCAGCGGGATTGGTTTCTAGTGCAGCCGTTGCCAGGCCGGTATTGGATTCGGTCCTGGCCGCGTCCTCGAGTCGGGTGGCCGTCGGTCTGTGTCCCGAGTACGACCAGCACGTATCTGAAGTCCTCTCCACGATGTTTGACCAACTTGGCGGCCTGAAAAAGCTTGTCGCCGGCAAGACGGTAGCGATCAAGCTGAACTTGACGGGCCCGACGAGTAACAAGCTCAACAACATGCCCAATGAGATGACACACTGGGTGCATCCCCAGGTCATTGGCTCCTTGGTGGGGCTGCTCGGCAGCGCCGGCGCCAGGCGCATTCGCTTGCTTGAGAGCGCGCCATTCGGCACCAGGCCGCTTGAGGAGTTCATGGCGTCGGGCGGTTGGAAGCCGAAGGATTTTTCGAGCGCCGCAACGCGTGTCGAATTTGAAAATACCAACTTCCTCGGCAGTGGAAAGAGCTACTCCCGCTTTATGGTTCCGGGAGGCGGTCTCATGTACGCCGGATATGACCTGAATCATTCCTACCTTGACGCGGACGTTTTTGTTTCGCTGGCCAAGCTCAAGGAACACCGCACAGCAGGCGTTACGCTGTCGATGAAAAACTGGTTCGGCATCACGCCATGCACCATCTACAGTAAGGAAGCGCCAGTCGATGAGCCCGGCATTGCTCCTGTCGGATTTCGCGAGCCGATGCATTCCGGATCGCGCGTGCCGCCAAAGAGCGCGCCCCAGCCAGTCGCTCAATCGACAGATCCCGGTTTCCGCGTCCCGCGCATTACTGCGGACTTGGTGGCCGCCAGGCCAATTCACCTGGCTGTCATCGATGGGATCCACACAATCACGGGTGGTGAACTGCCAGGCCAGCAAAAGAATTGGATCCACCAACCAGTTCATCCGGGCGTGTTGATTGCAGGTATGAACTGCGTTTCTACCGACGCTGTGGGAACGGCTGTCATGGGCCTGGATCCCATGGCCAACCGAGGTGCCCCTCCTTTTGAAAAGTGCGACAGCACGCTGGCGCTCGCGGAGCATTTGGGGATCGGCACACGCGACCTTACGCGCATCGAGGTTGTAGGTACGCCCATCGCCAAGTCGAGATTCCAGTTTCCAACCCTCTCAAAGTTGACAACGTAATCGCGAACCTTCAGCTAGCTGAAACGAGCACCGTCTCGGAATTGCAGCTTCTACGTAGTGGTGGTGCCAACCTGGCCAGCCGATTGGCTCCTCAACATCAGGAGACTGAACGCGCGTGCCCTGAACCTGCTGGAGTTTTCCATGACCAAGTCTATGCTGTCCCGTCGGAGCATCATCAAGGCACTGGGATTTGCAAGTGTGGCGCCTGCGCTGCCGGGCCTGGCGGCGCAAAAGCAGAGTGCATCCGTCTCTCCGTCTAAGCCGTGGTGGCTAGGTGATGGGATGCCGCAGGAAAGCTCAGCCACGCCGAAGATTGCGAGTGCAATCGATATAAGTAACGGGATAACCGAAGAAGCCATTCGCGGAGTTTTGCAGATCGGCGTTTATCACGTGCTATCGGGTGGACCAGCGATACCGTGGTCGAGCTCCCAGCTTCAACCAGTTGTCGACAAACTCAAGAC
>Ga0157374_10002177_pt1 | contig 16513 bp, 17 predicted proteins | sample M25metaG_FD_115308 | JGI IMG/M metagenome (GOLD analysis project Ga0157374, IMG submission 115308) | Miscanthus rhizosphere microbial communities from Kellogg Biological Station, Michigan, USA - M2-5 metaG | ecosystem: Host-associated > Plants > Roots > Rhizosphere > Soil | place: USA: Michigan...
ATCGACGTCGCCGCGATCGAGGATGCGCTGCAGCGCAAGGCGCTCGACTACGACCGCCAGGGCGATCGCCACTACGACTTCGTCTCGGCCTGGATCAAGGCGACGCGCGGGTCCGACGTCGATGCCTCTCTCTATTACCTGGCGGTGATGCTGGAGGGCGGGGAGGACCCGCGCTTCATCGCTCGCCGCATGGTCATCCTCGCTTCCGAGGACGTCGGCAACGCCGATCCGCAGGCGCTGCTGGTCGCCGACGCGGCGGCGCGCGCGGTCGACCGTGTCGGCCTGCCCGAGTGCGCGCTCAACCTCGCCCAGGCCGCCGTCTACCTGGCGCTGGCGCCGAAGTCCAACGCCTCCTACAAAGGGCTGGAGGCGGCGCGGGCCGAGGTGCGCGCAAACGGCGCCAAGACCCCTCCCGACTACCTGCGCGACGCCCACTACCCGGGGGCCAAGTCGCTCGGCCGCGGCGAGGGCTACCGCTACGCGCACGACGAGCCGGGCGGCGTCAGCGACCAGCAGCTGCTGCCGGAAGGGCTCGAGGAGCGGCGCTTTTACAGCCCCACCGACCGCGGTTTCGAGGCCGATCTGAGCCGCCGCCTGGAGGCTTTGCGGAAGAAGCGCTCCTAAGCCTTAATTCCGCCTCAACGCGCGGATGATTGGCGCAACTTCCCAAGGGGGTACGTGTTTCAGAGTGCGGCTTTCCAAGCTAGAGCCAGGGAGAGCCGACACACCGGCCGGAGGCCTGGACTGGGGGCCTCCGGCCGGGTTTCAAAAGGGACACACAGGGGGGAACGGTGATTGCGCCTCGATGGGCGCAGTCACCGCGTGAGGACTCGGTCTTCAGCCCGACGATCCCTCGATCGGTGATCGCCGGTGGCCTCGACTCCCTATCGTGATCGCATGGCCACTGAGGAGAAGCAGCGTCTTCGACTTGGCGGGATGGCCCTGCGCAACGGTCTGCTGATCCACGGGCCGACGCATTGGGCCGCGGCGGTGCGCCGGCCCGACGGAAGCCTCGAAGTCGCCTCCGAGCCCAAGCCCGAACTAGCCCCGGGCCTGGCGACGCGGCTCCCCGGCCTGCGCGGCCCGCTGAAACTCGCCGAGGCGCTGGCCGTGCTGCCACTGGTGCGCCGCCGGATGCCCTCCGCGCGCCTGCCCTTCGAGGACACGCGAGTCATTGCCGCGGTCGGCGGTTCCCTGGTGGCGACCGCGGCGCTGCGCAAGCGCTTCGGCAGCTCGGCCCTACGCGAGGGCGCGGTGCAGGCGATCGGCGCGCTGCCCGCGATCGTCGCCCTGCTCGACCGCGACCTCGCCGCCTACCACGGGGTCGAGCACAAGGCGATCGCCGCCTATGAGCAGGGCATCGACGATCCGACCGGCGTCCCCAAGGAGCACGACCGCTGCGGTTCCAACCTGCTGGCGCCGATGATGCTGCTCTCGGCCGGCGGCACGGTGGTGCTGGAGCGTCTGGTCGATCGGCCGAGCCCGGCGACGCGCGCCGCCGTCGGTCTCGCCGGCGCCTCGATCGCGGTCGAGATGTTTGCCTGGAGCGACCGCCACCACGGTGACCCGCTGGCCGAGGCCTTCCACACCCCCGGTCGCGAGATCCAGCGCCTGATCGCGACCAAGGAGCCGACGCCGCGCCAGCTCGAGGTCGGCATCGCCGCACTGGCCGAGATCCTCCGCGCCGAGAACGGTGCGTAGACTGCCGCCTCGTGTTTGGACGGATCGACCACATCGGCATCGCCGTCGAGGACATCGACGCCGGGATCGAGCTCTACGAAAAGAGTTTCGGGATGGAGCTCGGCCTGCGCGAAACGGTCGAGGGGCAGGGAGTCGAGGCGGCGCTGCTCAACGTCGGCGACGGCCATATCGAGCTGATGGCGCCGACCGGGCCGGACACGCCGGTCGGCAAGTTCCTCGCCAAGCGCGGCGCCGGCATGCATCACGTCGCCTACGCGGTCGATGACATCGACACCACGCTGGAGCGTCTGTCCGCGGCCGGGATCGAGCTGATCGACGCCAGGGCGCGGGTCGGCATCGGCGGCAGCCGCGTCGCCTTTCTGCAGCCGCGCTCGACCGGACGCGTGCTGACCGAGATCGTCGAACCCCCAGGAGGAGAGCACTGATGGCTGAAGCGCAGAAGATTGAGATCGGCTTCGAGGGCGGCCAAGTGATTTCGGTGCGCCTGGGCGACGACGAGCTGAAGGACCTGCGCAAGCAGGTCGAGAAGGGCGGCTGGCACGACGTCAAGACCGAGGACGGCACGCTGGCGCTCTACCTCGGCAAGGTCTCCTTCATCCAGATCAATTCCGGCGCCCACCGAGTCGGCTTCTCCCAGACCCGCTCCGACTGATGAGCTTGCGCAAGCTGCTCGGCGCCGCCGCCCTGGCGACGCTGGGCGCGGCGCTCTGGTGGCGCAAGAACCCGTCCGCCTGCCCCTACGGCCAGCGCTTCTGGGTTGAAGCGCCGCACCCGGTGATCACCCGCGACCGGCTGCGCTCGATCCTGCGGCCCGAGCCGGGCGAGCGCATCCTCGAGATCGGTCCCGGCGTCGGCTACTACACGCTCGACATCGCCGGCTGGGTCGGCCCGGAGGGCAAGGTCGAGATCTTCGACCTGCAGCAGAAGTTCCTCGACCACACCACGGGCCGCGCCAGCGAGCAGGGCCTTACCAACGTGATCCCGACCCAGGGCGACGCCACCGCCCTCCCTTACGAGGATGACTCGATGGACGCGGTCGCCCTGACCGCGGTCCTCGGCGAGATCCCCGACCCGGTCGCGGCCCTGCGCGAGATCGCCCGCGTGCTCAAGCCGGACGGTCGCCTGATCGTCGGCGAGCTCTTCGGCGACCCCCACTTCACCACCATCGGCAGCCTCGAGAGCCAATCCGCCGAAGCCGGCCTCAGCCTCGAGGACCGCTCCGGCAACTGGTTCGCCTACTTCGCCCGGCTCTCCACGGCCTAGCCGCGGATTGCCTTGCCGGCGATGTTCTTCAGCCGGGTTTTGTCTCGCTCAGAGAGGTTGCCGGGGCGGCCCTTTGACTTCGTGACCAGGTTGAGGAGCTCGTGCTGTTCCTTTTTGGTCAGGTTGCTCTTGACCCGGTCGCGGCCCTTCTCTACCAGCCAGACGGAGACGACCCAGACCATCTTCCAGGGGACTCGCTTCCAGATGGCTGGCGCGGCGCGGCGGGCGATCCAAAATGGCATGCGGAGGTTGTACCCGCTCGCAGCGGCGGCGAACCTCTAGCTGGCGGAAGACGCCGACTGGCACCGCGGGCACCAGTAGGTGGTGCGGTTGGCGTCGCCCTGGCCGCGAGAGGCGATTCGGGTGCCGCAAGTGAGACACGGTTGGCCGGCCCGGCGGTAGACGGCGCGGGCGTGGCGGCCGTGCTCGACCGCGTCCCGCATCAGGTCGTGGGCGGCGTCGAGGACGCGGCCCAGTTGCTCGTCGGTCAGCTCGCCGATCGTCTGCCAGGGATCGAGGCGGGCGGCGAAGCAGGCCTCGCTCTTGAAGATGTTGCCGATACCGGCGACCAGGGTCTGGTCGAGCAGGGCGTCGCCGAGACTTCGGTGAGGGTGGGCTCTCAGCGAGCGGGCGACCGCCTCGGCCTCGAAGTCCGCGGCGAGGATGTCCGGGCCGAGGCGCGACAGGGCGGGGTCGCGGCGCAGGGCCTCGGTTCTGAGCAGCCGCAGGGTGGGGCCACCGAACTGGACCGCTTCCGATTTCTCACCCCTGAGCACGACCCAGGCTGCGCCTGCCGGCTTGCTGGCCCAGACGGCCCCGCGCGGGTAGACGTGCCAGGAGCCGCTCATGCCGAGGTGGCTGTGGAGGGTGAGGTCGCCGAAGCGCAGCAGCAGGTGCTTGCCGCGCGCGTCGACTCGCTCCAAAGTCCCGCCGTCCAGTTGCTGCACCCTGGTCGCGCGACCGCGCGGGCTCGGTGTGCTGACCTCGATCTTCTCGCCCCCGATCGCCGCCTCGATCCGCCTTGCCGCGCGCAGGATCGTGTCGCCCTCGGCCACCGATCAGGCCAGGGCGCTCCAGAGGCGGTTCTCGGCTTCGGCGACCTGGCGGGCCGCCGCGTCGATGGCGCCCCAGAGCGCCGCGTCGGGGTCGTCGCGCTCGCTGGCGGCGTGAAAGGCCATGGCAAGGTCGGTCCAGCACGCCGCCGCCTCGGCTGCCAGCGCGGCCTCCGGCCGACCCGCCTCCTCGAGGAAGCGCGAGTACATGAGGCGGAAGGCGCCGCCGCCCGTGCCGCGCTTCTCAATCACTTGGTAGCCGAAGCGCGCGCACCACTGCCAGTCCTCGGCCACCTCGGGCCAGCTGCCCGCCTCCGCCGCCAGGCGCTCGACCGCGCCGAGGCCGGAGAACTCACCGAAGTCGGAGGCGACCATCGCCTTGGCGGCGCGCTCGATCGCGGCCGGGATCGCCTCGCGCAGCTGCTCCTGGCTGACCCCGCCCGAGGCGGTGAACAGGTGGCCGGCGAGGGGGTAGGCGGGGTGGCCGCTGTGGCGCGCCCGGTCGAGGTCCTCCAGCCGCGTCGTCGTCTGCAGCTGCTCGAAGCCGGTGTCGGAGAGGTGGGCGAACTCCTCGTCGTAGCCGGCGAGCACCACCGCATGGCCGGGGAAGTGGGCCGAGTTGCCGTAGTGGTCGAGGTAGTAGAGGTCGGTGAGCAGCAGCACCGGCTGACCCGCGTCGACCTCCGCCCGCGCTGCCTCCCAGGCCCCGTCGTCTCCCTCGTCGAAGGTGCGCAGCTCCAGCGCCGCCCCGGTCAGCTCGCTGAAGTTCTCCTCGAGCCGCGCGGTGCGGCCGTTGAACCAGCGGCTCGGCGAGGCGTCCTCCAGGGAGACGTAGTAGAAGCAAGCGCCGGCGCCGAGCCCGAAGGCCATCTCCTCGCTGATCTCGGCGCCGTGGAAGCCGAGCAGGTTGCGCAGGGCGGTGGAGCCGCAGTGGTGGCCGGGCGTGTGAGTGTAGTTCGGGACGGAGGGCATTGGTGGGATGTGGATATTGACTGAGGGTTTCGGCGGGCGGGTCCTGTCCCGGGGAGGGGGCCTGCGGGCGGGGGCGGGGCCTCCGTTCTCGGCCCCCTCCCCGCGCCACCCGCCCGAGGGTCCTATTCTGCTCCCGCCTATGGGACTCGACGAAGATCTACTCCGCGCGATGCGGACCAAGGGGCACTCGCCCGGCTTGGAGAGAGCTGCGAAAGCTCTGGGCAAGGCTGGGAACAATGGGGCTATCTGGGTTGTGCTCTGCCTTGTCGTCCTTGCTTTCACCGATTCCAACGGCGAGGCGTGGTTCATCTGCGCGCTGTTGGCTCCGATCGCGATCGCGCTCAACTACTTGATCAAGCTGATCGTCAAGCGCCCGCGGCCGGTGCTGGAGGGGTTGCCGCCGCTTGGCGGCGCGCCCAGCTCGCTGAGCTTTCCTTCTGCGCACGCGACCTCTTCGTTCGCCGTGGCCACGGCTATGACTCGCGTCGACGCTTGGGGGGCGCTCGCTTTTGTCTTGGCCATCGCCCTCTCGCTCGGCCGTCCCTACCTTGGGATGCACTACCCGTCCGATGTCCTCGCCGGCGCTGTGCTCGGCGTCGTCCTGGGCCTGATCGTGCCACTCTCGCTGTGAAGGTCGGGATCGTCGGGCTGCCCAATGCGGGCAAGTCGACCCTCTTCAACGCGCTGACCAAAGGCGGCGCGCAGACCGGCGACTACCCGTTCACGACGATCGAGCCCAACGTCGCGATCGCCCAGGTGGCGGACGAGCGGCTCGAGGCAATCGCCAAGACCGTGCGCAGCTCGAAGCTTGAACCGGCGACGATCGCCTTCCACGACATCGCCGGCCTGGTCAAGGGTGCCTCGGAGGGGGAGGGGCTGGGGAATCAGTTCCTCGCCTCGATCCGCGAGACCGACGCGATCTGCCACGTCGTCCGCTGCCACGCCGACTCCGGCGTGCCGCACCCCGACGGCCGCGTCGACCCGCTCGCCGACATCGAGACGATCGAGACCGAGCTGATGCTCTCCGACTACGAGCAGGCCGAGCGCCGCCTGCACCGGGTCGGCAAGGGGGCGAAGACGGGAGACGCCGAGGCGATCGCCGAGCGCGACTGGCTGGAGAAGGTCGTCGCGGCGCTGGCCGAAGGCAAGCCCGCCCGTTCGATTCCTGTGCCCGACGCAGCCGCCAACGGTCCGCGCAACCTGCAGGCGCTGACCTCGAAGCCGATCCTCTACATCGCCAACGTCGACGAGGGGGACGCCGAGGCGCCCGAGGCGGTGGCCGCCCACGCCGAGGCGGTCGGCGCCGGCATGGTCGCGGTCAGCGCCCGGATCGAGGGCGAGCTGGCCGAGCTCGACCCGGCCGAAGCCGAGGAGATGCGCGAGTCCTACGGGGTTGGCGGCTCCGGCCTCGCCCGCCTCGTCCGCGGCGCCTACGACCTGCTCGACCTGATCACCTTCTTCACCGCCGGCGAGGACAAGGAGGCGGTCGCCCGCCCGCTGGCTCGCGGCTCGAGCGCCTGGGATGCGGCGGGGACGATCCACACCGAGATCCAGGAAGCCTTCGTCAAGGCCGAGGCGATCGGCTGGCAGGAGCTGGTCGAGTGCGGCGGCTACTCGCCGGCGCGGGACAAGGGCCTGCTCCGGGTCGAGGGCCGCGATTACGTCGTCCAAGATGGCGACGTGATCACGATCAAGGTTTAGGCGCTGCCCAGCTTCCTGCCTCTAGTGTTCCTGTATGGACCAGGGGGCGCGATTTCCGAAGATCGCCGCGAAGGCAGGCCACTACGAGAGCTTCTACATCAAGGCCTGCCGGCCCGGTGGGGGGCAGGGGATCTGGATCCGCCACACGGTGCACAAGCGCCCCGGGGCGGAGCCCAACGCCTCGATCTGGTTCGTCCTCTTCGACCGCGAGGCGGAGGGACCGCGGGCGACCAAGGTGACCGTGCCGCCGGCGCGGCTCTCGGCGCCGGTCGGCTTATGGATCAGGGTCGACAAAGCCGAGATCGGCCCGGGGCACGCCAGCGGCTCGATCGAGACCGAGGGGCTGAGCGCCAGCTGGGACCTGAGCTTCTCCGGCGACGCCGAGCCCTGCAAGTACCTGCCGGCCGACTGGCTCTACGAGGCCCCGGTTCCCAAAACCAAGTTCGTCGCCCCCTATCCGGACGCGACCTTCAGCGGCCGCCTGCAGATCGACGGCGAGGAGATCTCGCTGGAGTCCTGGCCGGGGATGATCGGCCACAACTGGGGCAGCGAGCACGCCGAGCGCTGGGTCTGGCTCGAGGGCACGGGCTTCGGCGACTCGCCCGACACCTACTTCGACGCCGGCGCCGCCCGGGTCAAGGTCGGCCCCAAGACAACTCCCTGGCTGCCGTCGGGGATGCTCGTCCTCGACGGCGAGGCCCACCGCCTCGGCGGCCTCGGCAAGATCGGCTCGGCCTCGATCGAGCCGGGCCCGACCGCCTGCGAGTTCACCCTGCCGGGCCGCGACATCGTCGTCCGCGGTCGCGTCTCCGCGCCGCAGAAGGACTTCGTCGGCTGGGTCTACGCCGACCCCAAGGGCCCCGAGCACAACACCCTCAACTGCTCGGTCTCGGACCTCGAGCTGACCGTCGAACGTCCGGCGCTCCCCGCGCGGAAGCTGACCCTGGCCGGCGGCGCCGCCTACGAGTTCGGCATGCGCGAGACCGACCACGGCGTCCCGATCCAGCCCTACCCGGACGGCTGATTTGCTGAGCCGCCTGGGTGTGCGTCGCTACTGGTGGATCTGGGTGGCGGTGGTCCCGATCCTGATCTGGACCGCGATCCGCCTCTTCGGCCTCGAGCGCGGCTACCCCCTGGACGCGCTGATGGCCTTCACGCCGTACGTGGCGATCGCCGCCCTGTTCGTCGCCGGGATCGCCGTCGCCCTGCGCAACTGGGCCGCCGCGGTTCTCGCCGCGGCCGCGGTGCTCTGCCTTGGCGCGGCGATCCTGCCGCGCACGGTCGGCAGCGAAACCGCCGACGCCGCCGGCCACGAGACGCTGACCGTGCTCGCGGCCAACATCCACCACGGCACCGCCGACCCCGACGCGCTCGTCGCCCTGGTTGAGCGCTACGCACCGGACCTGCTCAGCGTCGAGGAGCTGACGCCGAGCTTCGCGATGAAGCTGCGCCGCGCCGGCATCGCCAGTCGCCTGCCGGAATCGATGCTGCTGACGCACCGCAGCGCCAGTGGAGCCGGGCTCTACTCACGCCTGCCGCTGACCCCGCTGCCGCACCAGACCCGCTTCTTCTTCCGCATGCCGCGGGCGCGCATCGTCCTCCCGGACGGCCGCCGCCTGCGCGTCGTCGGCGTCCATCCCTACCCGCCGCTGAGTGACAAGACCGGTGTTTGGAAGGGGGCGCTGGAGAGCCTGCCCTCGACTGGGGCGGGCACGCCATGGGTGCTGGCCGGCGATTTCAACGCGACCCTCGATCACGCCGAGCTGCGCGACCTCCTCGGTCGCGGTTACCGCGACGCCGGCGACGCCACCGGCAAGGGCCTGGAGCCGACCTGGCCGACGATGGGCCACAGGTTCATGCCGCCGTCGATCACGATCGACCACGTGCTCGCCGACAGGCGCCTCGGCGTCGCCGACTACGGAGTCGTGGACCTGCCTGGCAGCGACCACCGGGTTGTCCACGCCCAGCTGGTGCTGCCCTAACTGCCTAGCCCGCTCCGGCGCCGCCGACGGGCCCGCTCGGTTCGCTGCCTTTTGCGCCTTCGCCCGTTTTACCGCCGCCGACGGCTTTGCCGTTGACCTGCTTGACGAAGCTCATCCAGTCGCTGTAGGTGCCGAGCGCGGCCTCGAGCTGGTCGCCGCGGGCTTTGGTCACGCCGCCGGTGCCGTAGAGCTTCGCCCAGATGATCCTGGGGGAGACCCCGCGCTGGGTGACGACGACCTTCTTCAGCGCCCCGTTGAGGTAGCCGCCGAGCTTCGAGCTGATTTCAGCCAGCGAGAATTTGAGCGTCCAGTCGTGCAGCGGGCAGTAGTAGTCGTAGGGGTCGGGAACGCCGGCGAGGTAGGGGATCGTGGGGCCGAAGAAGACGTTCTGGACGCTCTCGGTGTGGCCGCCCGAGCAGGCGGAGAAATAGGTTTCGGCGATGGCGCCCCCGTACATCAGGACCTGGCCCTTGGTCGCGTCGGCCGCCGCGTCGGTCGATGCGACCTCGCTGGCGAGGCCCTCGTAAACCTGGCTGCGGGTGTCGTTGTAGAGGTCGAAGCCGTTGCCGCCGACGCTGACGCTGAGGGCGAAGGAGCGAGCCGCCACCGCCTGGGCTTGCAGCGCCGCGGCCGGCCAGGAGGGGGGCGACTCGTTGGGGATCACGCCCTTGACGTACTGGTCGATCGGCAGCGCGTTGATCACGTTGAGCGCGCCGGCGTCGCTGGCGGTGGGCACAACCTCCAGCGCGCCGCGGTAGTCGCCGATCCCGGCGATTGCGACCCGCCCGGCGCCGGCGGCCCGCAGCTTGCGACCGCAGTCGGCGATCGGCGCGCCGGCGGCGCTGCGCAGCTTGACGCTGGAGCCGGTCCGGTGCGCCCCGTAGCTGCGGCTCGGGTCGAGTGCCTGGCCGCAGGCGCTGGTGGCGCCGCTGAAGCCGACGTCGGTGCCTGAGATGTCGAGCAGGACGCGGACGATCCGCACCCCGTCGACCTGGCCGATGCTCGCCCCCGAGTAGTAGTGGCCGAGGATGAAGCGGTAGTCCTTGCCGTGCTTGGCGTAGCCGTAGGCGCCGTACTGGCTCATGCCGACGCCGTGGCCGAAGCCGTGCCCCTTGACCAGCCAGGAGACGCCGGCACCGGCCGCGGGCGCAAGCGCGAGCGTCGCCACGATGGCGGCGAGGAAGACTCGAAGGGCTGTGCGTCGGGTAGCAAGCATCTCTCGGATCAACAGATTCGCCTTGCGCGAGTCGCGGCCTGCTCTAGGCTGAAATCAAGCGACCAAAGGAGCGCACGACGCATGGCCACGCAGACGGTGAAGGCGGTCGATCACAAGCTCCTCGCCGCGGGCGAGTGGATCGAAACCGGCGAGTGGGGAGAGGTGAAGAGCCCCTACGACGGCACCGTCGTCGGCCGGGTCGCCGAAGGCGACGCAGCGCTGGCCGACCGCGCCATCAAGGCCGCGCGAGCGGCCTTCGAGTCGGCCGACTTCCCCCAGCACGAGCGCGCCGCCGTGCTTGACCGCGCCGCCCACCTGGTCGGCGAACGGACCGAGGATCTGGCCCTGACGATCGCCGCCGAGGCCGGCAAGCCGCTGAAGACCGCCCGGGTCGAGGCCGAACGCTGCGTCGACACCCTGACCTTCTCGGCGACCGAGGCGCGCAAGCTGACCGGGGGCACCGTGCCGATGGAGGCCTCGCCGGCCGGCATCGGCAAGCTCGGAGTGATGCTGCGCGTGCCCTACGGCGTGGTCGGGGCGGTCAGCCCCTTCAACTTCCCGCTCAACCTGGTCGCCCACAAGCTTGGCCCGGCGATCGCAGCCGGCAACGCGATCGTGCTCAAGCCCGCCGGGCAGACCCCGATCTCGGCGCTGAGGCTGGCCGCGATCCTGCTCGAGGCGGGCCTGCCCGAGGGTTGGCTCAGCGTCATTCCCGGCCCAGGCTCGAAGGTCGGCAACGCGATCGTCGAGCACGAGCTGACCAAGGCGATCACCTTCACCGGCTCGGCCGGGGTCGGTTGGGACATCCGCAGCCGCGTCCCGCACAAGAAGGTCAACCTCGAGCTCGGCTCAAACGCACCGCTGATCGTCCACGCCGACGGCGACTGGGAGACGGCGGCCGACATGGCGCAGATCCACGCCTTCTCCCACGCCGGCCAGAGCTGCATCTCGATCCAGCGGATCCTGGTCCACGAGGAGATCGCCGACGCCTTCACCGAGCGCCTGGTGGCGAACGTCGGCAAGCTGACCGTCGGCGATCCGCTCGACCCGGAGACCGACGTCGGGCCGCTGATCGCCGGCGGCGACCGCGACCGGGTCAAGCAGTGGATCGATGAGGCGGTCGGCGCCGGCGCTGAGTTGCTGGCCGGCGGCGAGCTGGTCGACGAGGGCCGCTGCCTGGAGCCGACCCTGCTCGGCTCGCCGCCCCGCGAGGCAAAGGTCTGGTGCGAGGAGATCTTCGGCCCGGTGGCGACGATCGACCGCTACGCGGACTTCGACGCGGCGCTCCAGTCGGCCAACGACTCCAAGTTCGGATTGCAGGCGGGAGTCTTCACCAGCGACATCGGTCGCGGCCTGCAGGCGGCCCGCACGCTCGAGTTCGGCGGGGTCCTGATCAACGAGGTGCCGACCTTCCGCGCCGACCAGATGCCATACGGCGGCGTCAAGGACTCCGGCAACACGCGGGAGGGGCCCGCCTTCGCCGTGCAGGAGCTGACCGAGGAGCGCTTCGTCACTCTCCAGTAGTTCGAAGCTTTAAGTAGTAAAAATTGGGTAGCCTCTTCCAGTCCAGCGAGCGAAGGGAGAGACGAGATGAAGTTGCGCGGAGTCCTGGCCCGAGTGGGTATTGCGCTCGTGGTTCTGACCATGTCCCTGGCGATGGCGGCGGCAGGCAGCGCCGCGGTGTCCGACACCGAAGGGCAGACCACGCTGGAACAGCGCGTCGTCCCCGCCGCTCCCGGCGCGTATCGCTTCCTCCAGCTCAGCGAAGGGGAGCCGTACACGGTGCGCGAAGACCTGGCCGCCGCCGGCCCGGGGCGCGCCGAAGCCCGCACCTCGCTCGCCTACTTCGGCCAGCTCTCAGACTTCCAGCTCGCCGACGAGGAGTCGCCGGCCCGGCTCGAGATCATCGACCCGCTCTCGACCCCGTTGAACCTCCCCTTCGGCGCGGCCTGGCGGCCGTGGGAGGCGCTGCAGCCCCAGATCGACGACTCGATGATCCGCCAGATGGACCAGTTCGCCGGCGCCGCTCCGGTCGCCGACGGCAAAGGGGCGCACCCCGCGATGGACTTCACGATCGACACCGGCGACTCCGCCGACAACCAGCAGCTCAACGAGACGGAATGGGTGCGGACCCTGCTCGAGGGGGGAACGCTGAACCCCAACAGCGGCGTCGACAAGAAAAAATACTCGAACCTGCTCTGCCCCAACCTGCTTGTGCCGGGCGCCGCCGAGGCCGCCCGCTACACCGGGGTCCAGGACTACAACGACTACTTCGAGGGCACCTTCCCGGAGTTCTACGACCCCAACAGCCCGGCCGGCCCGCACGCCGCCTGGCCCAAATACCCGGGCCTGATGGACCAGGCGCAGAAATCCTTCACCGCGACCGGGCTCGACGTTCCCTCCTACGTCGCCTTCGGCAACCACGACGCGCTCGTGCAGGGCAACGCGGCGGCGAACGCCGCCTTCGAGCAGGTCGCGACAGGCTGCCTCAAGCCGATCGGCCCGGTGCCGAACCCCGAAAACGCCCCGGCACTGCTGAGCTCGCTGCTCAACCCGACCAACCTGCTCAGCACCCTGCTGACCAAACCCCAGAACCTGATCCTCGTCCCCGGCGACCCGAAGCGCCAGTCGGTCTCCAAGAAGCAGTACAAGGACGTCTTCAGGGCAGGCAGCCAGGCCGATGGCCACGGCTTCGACCTGATCGACCCGGCACAGGAGTCCGCTTCCAAAGGCGCCGCCGGCTACTACGCCTGGAGCCCGACCCCGGGGATGCGGTTCATCGCCGTCGACACCGTCGCCGAGGCGGGCACGATCGTCACCCCGACCGGCAACTTCACCGCCGACGGCAACATCGACGATCCCCAGTTCAAATGGCTGCGGGGACAGCTGGAAGCCGCGACCGCGGCTGATGAACTGGTCGTGCTCTTCAGCCACCACGCGCCGGAGAGCCTCACCGCCGACGCCGCCGACGAGCTGGCGCCGCTGTGCCTGCTCAAAGATGCCCACGGCCACGACATCAACCCCGGCTGCGACCTCGACCCGCGTAACTCGCAGCCGATCCACCTCGAGGCCGACGCGGTCAACCTGCTGCACGAATTCCCCAACGCGATCGCCTGGGTCGCCGGCCACTCGCACGTCAACACCGTCGACGCCTTCCCCAACCCGAGCGGTCCGGGCGGCTTCTGGAGCATCCGCGTCGCCGCCGAGGCCGACTGGCCGCAGCAGAGCCGCCTGCTGCAGGTCTTCGACAACCAGGACGGGACGCTCTCGATCTTCGGCACGATCCTCGACCACACCGGGCAGTCGGTCGCGCCCGCGCCTGGCACGGCGGCGAGCGGCATGGACCTCAACGACCTAGCCTCGGCAGGCCGCACGATGTCCTTCAACGACCTCCAGTCCGGCGCCCCGGAAGGCGAAGGCGAAGCAAAAGACCGCAACGTCGAGCTGCTGATCGAAGACCCGCGCTGAGGGCGTCACCCAATCAGGAGAGACCGCCGGGGTCCCCTCCGGTGGGGCTCCCCCACGAAGTCGGGGGAAGGGTCAGCGTTTGTGTGGGTCGCGAATTCCCGCCGGAGGGGACCCCGGCGGTCTCCACCGCTTCGCGATCACTACTCGTGCGGGCGGGCCATGCGCCGGTGGTCCAGAGCTTCCTCTAGCACCGCGGGCTCGACGCCCTGCTCGAGCGCGACCTCGCGCAGGGAGCGGCCTGACTCGGCCGCCGTCTTGACGATGTCGGCGGCGCGGTCGTAGCCGATGTGGGGATTGAGCGCGGTTGCCGTGGCGAGGGTCGCCTCGGCGTGGCGCGTCGTCATCTCCTCGTTGGCCTCGATCCCGGCGACGCACTTCTCGTTCAGCAGGCGCGAGGCGGAGGCGAGCAGCTTGATCGAGTCGAGCAGATTGCGGGCGATCAGCGGCACCCGCACGTTGAGCTCGAACTGGCCCTGGCTGCCGGCGACGGTGATCGCGGCGTCGTTGCCGATCACCTGGGCGGCGACCTGGATCACGACCTCGGGGATCACCGGGTTGACCTTGCCGGGCATGATCGAGGAGCCCTTCTGCAACTCGGGCAGGCGCAGCTCGGCGAGGCCGGCGCGCGGGCCCGAGCCCATCAGCGCCAGATCGTTGGCGATCTTGTTGAGCGAGACGGCGTAGACCTTGAGCGCGCCCGAGAGCTCGACCAGCGAGTCGCGGTTGCCCTGCGCCTCGAAGGGATCGAGCGGCTCGGAGATCTCCAGGCCGGTCTCGCCGGCCAGCTTCGCCCGCACCTTGGCGGCGAACTCGGGGTGGGTGTTGAGGCCGGTGCCGGTGGCGGTGCCGCCGAGCGGGATCTGGCCGACCCGCCGCAGCGTCGCCTCGATCCGCTGCACGCCGAGCCGCACCTGGGCGGTGTAGCCGCCGAACTCCTGGCCGAGGGTGACCGGGACCGCGTCCATCAGGTGGGTGCGGCCGGCCTTGACCACGTCGGCGAACTGCGTCGCCTTGGCCTCCAGCGCCGCCTCGAGCCCGCCCATCGCCGGCAGCAGGTCGTGCGTGACCTCGGCCAGCGCCGCCAGGTGCACGGCCGAGGGGAAGACATCGTTGGAGGACTGGCCCATGTTGACGTGGTCGTTGGCGTGGACCCCCTCGCCGGCGAGCTTGGCGATCACCTCGTTGGCGTTCATGTTCGAGGAGGTGCCGGAGCCGGTCTGGAAGACGTCGACCGGGAACTGGTCGTCGTGTTCGCCGGCGGCGATCGCGTCGCCGGCGGTGGCGATCCGCTCGGCAAGGCCCTTGTCAAGGCCGCCAAGCTCGCCATTGACGGAAGCCGCGGCGCCCTTCAGCCGGCCCAGCCAGCGGACGACCGGCACGGGAACGCGCTCGCCCGAAACCGGAAAGTTGTCGACGGCCTTGGTGGTCTCGCCACCCCAGAGCTGCTCAGTCAAAGTGCTTGCCTCCATCGAAGTCGTTGTTTCCTCAGCGTATTCAGCCCCGCGCCTCGCCCGCGTCGAAGCCTTCGCGGTAGGTGCTGAGAAAAGCGGCGGGCGGCGGCCGGTTGTCCGGGCTGTAGCGAGCGGCGGCGGAGAGGCGCCGGATCAGCTCGGCGTGAATGCCGTCGGTGCTCTCGGCGCCGCGCTGCGCGGCGCCCAGCAGGTAGCCGAGCCGGAGGTTGGCGTCGCCGCCCGGTTCGGCGCGGGCTTCGGCGTTGAGCCTGGTCGCCGCCGCGAGCAGGGCGGTGCCGACCGTGGCGAGGTCGCCGGCCTGCTGGTTCTCGGCCAGGCATTCGCTGATCAGCGTCTCCCCGCCAAGCTTCACCACGCCCGGGGCATCTCCCAGAGCCTTGACGTAAGCGCCGCTCCCTTCCAGGCAGGCGACGGGCGTCGAGTCGCTTGTTTCGCCGCAGCCAACGCCAACCAAGCAGGTGGCGGCGACGAGAACCGTGGCGGCCCGAATACGCATCGGTCCATCCTATGGACGCTTACCGGGTCGGCTAGTCGACGCGGGCGGGGAGGCCGCCGGGGCGGGCCGACGAGATGCCGCCCGCCGGACCGGGCGGGGGCTTCGGCGGCGACGAGGGGCGGGGGTGGCGTGGCTGGCTCGGCGGGGCGCTGCCGGTTGGGAAGACTTCGACCCATTCGGCCAGTTCGTAGCGGGCCGCCGAGGCGTGATTCCAGGAAAGGTGGAGGTGATTGCCGCAGCCGTGGCCGGCGTCGCCGTCATAGCCGATCCAGTGGAAGGGCAGGGCGGGTTTGTTCTGGACCGGCTCGGCCCAGAGGGCCAGCCGCGTGATCCCGGCCCAGGTGGCGTCGCATTTGCCGCTGGTGCCGTTGAGGGGCACGATGTCGACGGCGAGGCCGTTGTAGTGGTCGGAGCCCCTGACGTGACAGTTGTTGCAGCCGACGTGTTCGCCGGTGATCAGGGGGCCGGAGTAGCCGTCGGTCACGTAGATCGGGAAGCGCTGGGCGATCCAGCGCAGGTCGGGGACGATGCGGCTGTCGACCATGTCGCCTTCTTCGTGCGGGATCGCGGCGGGGAGCGGGACGATTTCGCCGGGTGTGTAGGCGATGCGGGTGGAGGTGGGCCCGGCGTTCGAGGAGGCGGCGGCCATCAAGCAGAGCGCGAGCACCGCGGCCAGGGCGAACAATGCGCGACCGACCCGGCCGGCCAGGTCGTCCCCGTGCCGATGCCTCCTTCTGTTCTCCGCGTGCAATTGCGAGATCGTCTCGGTGGTTTCGCTCACGGGTGCAGTTATCGGCTCGCCCATGGGGTCCACTTGAGAACCGCAAGCCATCGGTAGGGTTGCGCGCGGTATGCCGACGGTACGAGAGGCCACGTTCGACCTTTTCCGCGAGCAGGGGATGACGACGATGTTCGGCAACCCCGGCTCGACCGAGCTGCCGATGCTGGCCGATTTCCCCGCCGACTTCCGCTACGTGCTGGGCCTGCAGGAGGCGGTCGTGGTGGGCATGGCTGACGGCTACGCCCAGGCCTCGGGCCGGACCACCGTCGCCAACCTGCACACCGCGCCCGGCGTCGGCAACGCGATGGGGGCGATCTTCAACGCCCAGGCCAACCACTCGCCGCTGCTGATCACCGCCGGGCAGCAGGCGCGGGCGCAGATCACCCTGCAGGCCAACCTGACCAACCGC
>Ga0157374_10002178_pt1 | contig 16512 bp, 14 predicted proteins | sample M25metaG_FD_115308 | JGI IMG/M metagenome (GOLD analysis project Ga0157374, IMG submission 115308) | Miscanthus rhizosphere microbial communities from Kellogg Biological Station, Michigan, USA - M2-5 metaG | ecosystem: Host-associated > Plants > Roots > Rhizosphere > Soil | place: USA: Michigan...
CAAATAAAAAATTTATAGAATGAATTGGATATTATTAATTGTCGCAGGACTTTTTGAAGTAGGTTTTGCAACATGTTTGGGAAAAGCCAGGGAAAACAGCGGAACAACTGCAACATGGTGGTTGCTTGGCTTTTTGATTTGTTTATCTATAAGTATGTTTTTACTTTATAAAGCAACAAAGACCTTACCTATAGGAACATCTTATGCAGTTTGGACAGGTATTGGTGCGGTAGGAACAGTATTAGTTGGGATTATTATTTTTAAAGAGCCACTTGACTTTTGGAGGATGTTTTTTATAGTAACACTAATTGGTTCTATAATTGGATTGAAAGTAGTTTCACATTAATAAAAACTTTTTTCCGATTGGCGAAAACTTTTGAAAAATCAAACGTTCATTCCGCCGCAAACGCTTAATACTTGCCCCGTGATATAAGAACTTAAATTACTCGCAAGAAATAATGTTGCGTTAGCCACTTCTTCTGCAACACCAAAGCGACCCATTGGAATTTTTTTCATGAACTCTTCCGTTCCTGTTCCTTCTTTTAAGTAATGCGTCATATCTGTTTCAATAAAGCCTGGCGCAATCGCGTTACAGCGAATGTTGCGGCTTCCTAATTCCTGCGCAACTGATTTTGTAAAACCAATAATACCGGCTTTGCCTGCTGCATAGCTTGATTGACCTGCATTTCCACGTACACCAACTATCGAACTCATGTTAACAATGCTTCCTGATTTTGCTTTCATCATCGGACGGATAACCTGCTTCGTCATATTGAACACACTTTTCAAATTTGTAGTCATCACTTCATCCCATTGTTCAGGAGTAACGCGCAGCAGTAAATTATCTTTGCTGATACCTGCATTGTTTACAAGCACATCAATGTTTCCAAATTCTTTCACTACATCATTCACAAGTGTTTCGCACGCAGCAAAATCTGCGGCATTGCTTTTATATGCTCTTGCTCTTACATGCAGATCTTTTAATTGTGTTTCAAGTGCAGCAGCTTTTTCAGCACTGCTGTCACTCACATAAGTAAATGCAACATTTGCTCCATGTTCCGCAAGCTTTAGTGCAATGGCAGCGCCAATTCCGCGAGCTGCGCCCGTAACAATCGCAATTTTTCCTTCGAGTAATTTCATACAGTTATTTTTGGTGGGAGCAAAAATAGTGTTTCCTGAAAACTCAAAGTATATTATGTATTTGATTGGAAAATTTATTCTGCAAACATTGCATTCACACAATGTTTTAAAGTCTCCCTTTATGGAGATTCAGAGGTTTTCAATAATTAATCACCTGCTCTACTATCGTTTCAGGAATTTCCCTCCATTCATATTGCTGGTTGCGTAGCTGTGGTTCAAAGCCAGCTTCGCGAATTGCGTTTTGAATAGTTCTGTAAGTGAACCGGTGCGGCGCACCTGCTGCACTAACAACATTCTCTTCGATCATTATGCTGCCAAAATCATTCGCGCCTGCATGCAAACAAATTTGTGCTGTTTGTTTACCAACGGTCAGCCAACTGGCTTGTATATTTTTTATGTTAGTTAACATAATGCGGCTTAATGCGATCATGCGAATATATTCTTCCGGTGTTGTAAGATTATGCACTCCGCGAATACGTGCAAGCAAAGTATCTACATCCTGGAATGTCCACGGAATAAATGCAAGAAAACCCTTTGCATAGTCAGGTTTTTTTGATTGCACCTCGCGGATGCGTGTGAGATGAATAAATCTTTCTTCAACTGTTTCCACATGACCAAACATCATGGTTGCACTTGTAGTAATGTTGAGCTTGTGCGCTTCATGCATGATTGCGAGCCATTCATCAGCACCACATTTACCTTTGCTTATTAATCTTCTTACACGATCAACAAGTATCTCCGCACCGGCGCCGGGCAATGAATCAAGTCCTGCTTCTCTTAGCGCAACAAGCACATCATGATGACTCATCTTTTCAAGCTTGCAAATGTGTGCAACTTCAGGAGGTCCTAACGCATGCAACTTTAATGTTGGAAATTCTTGTTTTAACCGACGAAATGTTTTGGTGTAGAAATCAAGACCAAGCTGAGGATGATGACCGCCCTGCAACAACAACTGATCTCCTCCATAACGAAAAGTTTCTTCAATTTTCCTGCGATATGTTTCTATATCTGTTATATATGCTTCAGCATGACCGGGCACACGATAGAAATTACAAAACTTGCAATTGGCAATGCAAACGTTGGTAGTGTTTACGTTGCGATCTATTTGCCACGTTACTTTTTCGTGCGGCACCTGCTTCCTTCGAAGTTCATCAGCAACAAACATCAGGTCTGCAAGCGGCGCATGATGAAAAAGGTAAACACCTTCATCGACATTTAAAAATTCAAAGTTTAAAGCCTTATCATATAATTCTGAAAGATTCATCTGCATTCATTTATCGGGCACAAAATTAAGGCAGAGCTATCATAATTTTTTTACTATCAAAGTATAAGCAGTTAAATATTTGTATCAAAGGTTTGGAGTGTATGCATCGGCAACGTATCTTCATTACGTATGACGATTGTAAAACCAAAAGCTGAAGAGTGCGACGCAACAAAAGCTTCATAGCTGCTTATAAAGCCGGGTACATAATTATCCTCACACTAATTTTTTTGCGGGTTAATGCACAGGAAGTATTTAATCCACCTGCAAAATATGTTACCACTGTGCCTTTTACAATTCTTACCGGAGGCATTATTATCGTACGTGCCGCATTTGATGATTTTAAAGATTCACTAAATTTTGTTCTCGATACAGGCAGCGGTGGTATTTCACTTGACTCAACAACTGCCGCTGATCTTAAGGTTGAAAAAAAGATGAGTGATAAAACGGTGCGTGGCATTGCGGGGATGAAAACTGTAGAGTTTACATACGATCATTCTTTGCACATACCCGGGCTTACTGTAGATCATCTCGATTTTCATATCAATGATTACGATATTCTTACCAGCGCTTATGGCATTCGTATTGATGGCATCATGGGGTATAGTTTTTTACGCCGGTATATTGTTTCAATCAATTACGAGACATTAACTTTTGATGTTTATATCCCTGGAACTTTTAAATATCCGCGTGGCGGATATTTATTACGACCACAGTTTACAACCTTGCCTATGCAATCGGCGGTGATAAGAGACAATACTTTGGTGGGTGCAAAATTTTATTTGGATACCGGCGCAGGCTTGTGTATGCTATTGAATGAAGATATTGTGCAGGACAGTGCGTTGCTGCGCTCTAAAAGAAAAAAATATCCTACAGTGGCGGAAGGCTTGGGCGGAAAAAAAGCAATGGAACTTACAGTGATAAAAGAAATGCGCATCGGACCCTATCGTTTCAGGAATGTGCCTGTGTATATTTTTGATGATGAATACAACATCACTTCATATCCTGTGCTTGGCGGTTTAATCGGCAATGATATTTTGCGGCGGTTTAATGTAATCATCAATTATCCTGATCAGCAAATTTATATTCGTCCCAACAAACATTATCTCGATTCATTTGATTATTCTTATACGGGTCTCGGAATGTATATTGTTGACGGCGCAATTACCGTTACTGAGATTATGAAAAAATCTCCTGCTGAAGCCGCAGGGTTTAAAGAAGGAGATATCGTGATTGGTGTTGAAAACAATTTATCGGGGAATATTCAAACATACAAAACACTTCTGCAAAATGCAGGATCGAGAACAAAAGTGCTTATCAACCGAAAAGGTGAATTAATGATCCTCACTATCCGGGTCAAGAATATTCTTTGAATTTTTTTATTTTTTGTTATCAGCTTCAATGCACAAATGATGCTTCTGTTGTGTCACTCACTTGTACGGTTGGACTTTATTCAGCACAACAAGTAACACTTCCATAAATTTCTTTTCATTTAACTTGCAGCCTTTCAATTTTACAATATGATTCATTACAACAGGTTTGTTTTAGATAATGGTTTGCGTGTGCTGGTACATGAAGATACTTCTACACCAATGGCTGTAGTTGATATAATGTATGATGTGGGCGCAAGAGATGAAGATCCAAACAAAACAGGCTTCGCGCATTTATTCGAGCACCTGATGTTTGGGGGCAGCGTAAATATTCCCGAGTATGATGAGCCTTTGCAAAGGGCAGGTGGAGAGAACAATGCCTACACTACAAATGATCTCACTAATTATTATTGTCAGCTACCGGCTCAAAATATAGAAACTGCATTTTGGCTGGAAAGCGACAGAATGTTGAGTCTTGCATTCACCAAAAAAAGTTTGGAGGTACAACGCAAAGTGGTTTGCGAAGAATTTAAAGAACATTACATCAATCAACCTTATGGTGATGCATGGCACAAAATGCGTGAACTTGCTTACACAGCGCATCCTTACAAATGGATGACGATAGGAAAAGAATTAAGTCACATCGAACATGCACAGCTTGAAGATGTAAAAAATTTTTTCTTCAAACATTATAGACCGGTTAATGCCATTCTTGTTGTTGCCGGAAATATAAAAACAGAAGAAGTAAAACGTCTTGCAGAAAAATGGTTTGGTCCTTTGCCCAGCGGAGAAAAATATGAAAGGCATTTAAGCCTGGAACCAAAACAAACGGAGCATCGTTTTATGCAACTAAGCGGCGATGTGCCTTTGAATGCTTTTTATAAAACATGGCACATGGCTTCAAGATTGGAGAAAGGATACTATGCTGCTGAATTGATAACTGAAATTTTAGGTGGTGGTGCTTCATCAAGATTGTATCAAAGATTGGTAAAGGAAAAACAATTGTTCAGCAATATTGAATGCTATCAATTCGGAAGTGTTGATGCCGGTCTTCTTGCAATAGAAGGCAAACTTGTAAAAGGTGTAAAACCTGAAGATGCGGAGAAGGCAGTTGATGAAGAATTAACCAGATTAAAAGAACAACCTGTTGATGAGTCCGAATTGCAAAAAGTAAAAAATAAAACTGAGAGCATGATCACGTTTGAAGATATGAGCGTAATGAACCGCGCAAACAGTCTTGCTTTTTACGAACTGCTTGGCAACGCAAACCTGATGAATGAAGAAATGGGCAAGTACCAGGAGCTAACTACAGATGATATTCTTTTATACAGCAACGAAATTTTTGACGACAACAATAGCGACACGATTTATTATTTCAACAAGAGTTGAAATTTTTTAGCTACTGATTCAGTTATGTTGCGAATCCGGGTGTAAAAAATTTTCCCTTCAAATAAATTTCTGCATGGCCGAATACTGTTTCTACAACTGAGGTTCTCTCTTTGCAAACTCTGCGCTGCTTTGCGTTCTTTATGTCGCTTTATCGGACGCAGAGATCGCTAAGGAGCGCAAAGAACGCAAGTTGGCCGTTAGTTTATTTTTCGTTTTTAGAAGAAAGTGAATTGCGGTAAGCACATAAGAAACGCATAATGTATATTGCAGCAAACCTTTTCTTATGAGAAAGAAAATTTTCCTCGTCATATTATTAAGTTGCATTGCTGCAACTTTTGTCAATCATGTTTCAGCGCAAAATAATGCAGCTTCCTCCCAATACTTCACTGTAGAAAATTATTACAAAGTAAAATGGGGCTATGCAGATGAGTTTATTGATCTATGGAAAAAGAATCATTATCCTTTATTGAAGAAGGCGCAGGAGAAAGGTGATATTATAAGTGTGAAAGCTGAAACACCAAGATATCACAGCGGAGAAGATACGCGATGGGATTTTAAAGTTATTATTGTTTTTAAAAATGCAGCACTTGCATTTGATCCGAATCTTACTACTCCATACAAAACGCAACTGTACGATACAACGCAATTAAAAAAAGATGAACAGCATCGTTTTGAGTTGCTGCTTGCGCATTGGGATGTAATGGTTGAAGATGTGAACCTTCAATAAAATTTTTGCGACATTTTAAAATATAAAAAATGAAACTTCCTGTTTACGTTGTTGATGCATTTACGGATAAATTGTTTGGCGGCAACCCTGCTGCAGTTTGCCCTTTGGAACATTGGTTGAGCGATAACATCATGCAACATTTAGCAGCGGAAAATAATTTATCAGAAACTGTATTTTTTGTGAAGAACGATGATCATTATGATATTCGCTGGTTCACACCCGCAACAGAAGTAAAACTGTGCGGTCACGCAACATTGGCAAGCGCACATATAATGTACACTGAATTAGGTTATACAAAAGATGAAATTATTTTTGATTCTTTAAGCGGCATTTTGAAAGTAAAACGCTGCGATGACAAAATACAATTAGATTTTCCATCAAATGTGCCTGAAGCAATTGATGAAATTCCTTATGGATTGTTTGAAGGTTTGCATATTGAAAATGCTGAAGTTTTTAAAACAGCTTTTGATTTTATGGTTGTTCTTCCGTCACAAAGCGATATTGAATCTTTGTCTCCTGATTTTAAAACATTGGCAAAGGTTGGTGGTCGCGGCGTGATTGCAACGGCAAAAGGTGATAACGCAGATTTTGTTTCGCGTTGTTTTTTTCCGCAAAGTGGTATTGATGAAGATCCTGTAACCGGTTCGGCGCATACAAGCACCGTTCCTTATTGGGCAGAGCAATTAGGTAAAACAAAATTGAAGGCGATACAACTTTCAAAGCGTCGCGGTTATCTGGATTGTGAATTAAAAGGTGATCGCGTGCTGATGAGGGGCAATGCTGTTACGTACATGAAAGGAGAATATTATTTGTGATTTACGATTTTTAGATCTCAGATTTACGATTTACATTTTTTGCTGAATAGAATTCAGAACGTACAAGTGAGTGACACAACGGAAGTTTCATTCAGGCAATACAGCCGGCTCCATAAAAATCCTTATTCATTTTCAAATTTTCAAATCAGCATATTTTCAAATTAATGTCAGGTCATCAATTAATCATTTACACAGACGGTGCGGCACGTGGCAATCCGGGCCCCGGCGGATATGGCGTTGTATTAATGTGGGGAGACAAACAAAAAGAAATTTCCGCAGGCTATCGCTTAACGACAAACAACCGTATGGAATTAATGGCAGTGATCGTTGCGCTTGAATCGCTGACGAAAAAAAATATTCCGCTTACAATTTATACCGACAGTCAATACATCGTAAATGCGATACAACAAAAATGGCTCGACAACTGGATACGAACGGATTTTAAAGGAGGCAAAAAAAACAAAGATCTTTGGCTGCGTTTTTATAAGCTTGCAAAGGATTATGACATAAAATTTGTGTGGGTGAAAGGCCATGCAGATAATCCATTCAACAATCGCTGTGATCAACTTGCAACTGCCGCCGCTGATGGAAACAATTTGTTGATCGATGAAGTTTATGAAAAAGAAAACGGAAAATTATTCGAATAAAAAACCCGAAATTTTTGCTTCGGGCTTTTTATTTATTGAAACAACATCAGGCAATTTGTTGCTGAGCCGCTGGAAAATATTTTTTGATGAGATAATAGCCGCCAAACAAAACTGTTGAGAAAAATAATGTAGCATAAACACTATTGGGATAAAAAGGCAATGCATCATTATAACATTGCATTAAGCCGCCGAATGTTTTTGGGCGTTGCAAACCTCCGCCACCTAACCATACAATAAAATTTGATAAAATAAAATAAACAGATGGTGCTGCAATTGATGCAAGCAAAACATTCACAACATTAATTTTCTTTATAAGAAAGCCGATGAAAGTTAAAGCAGCTATTAACAAATAATTTTGCCATTGACCGCTGTAAAAACCTTGCCTTGCAGACAATCCCGCATTATACAACAGTTGATAAAGTGCATCGCTTAAAAATATGGAAAGCAAGGGGAGCGCAAAAGCCCACTTTTTATTTTTTATAAAAAGGGCGCCACCGAAAATTGCCATTGCATACTGCGGCGCAAAACCGTCAGGTCTGTTGGGAACAATTCTATATAGTGCTGATACAAGAATTAATAAAACAAGTGCAACAATTACAGATCGTGTGATTTTCATAACAGAAAAAATTTTGGAAAACAAAAATAGGTTATAAAAATTAAGGAACAAACGCTTTGTACGCCATTACACTTGAAGGTGTGGAAATATTGTATGTTTCTCCGCAAAGAATGGCTGCGGTTTCGCCTCTTTTTATAGATAAATTATTTGTGCCGCTGATTTGCATTTCGCCATCTATTGCCACAATTATTTCCAGTGAAGAAGCTGTACCGCTATAGGTCTGTGATTGTTTCAATTCTATTTTGCTGATACCAAAATCATCAACAGGACAAGAATAATTTTTTTCACCTGGTTTCATTTGTTCGCCCATCATTATGTTTGGAGCAACACCTTTAAATGTTGTATGCTTTAACAGTTCAGGAACGTCAATATGTTTTGGAGTTAAGCCACCGCGCAAAACATTATCGCTGTTTGCCATCAGCTCAACATTTTGCCCTTCGAGATATGCATGCGGAATTCCCGCCCCCTGGAAAATTGCTTCACCCGGATTTGCTTTTACAATGTTGAAAAAATAAACAGAGAAAATTCCGCGATCAATATTTTCAACCGAAGTTTGATGTTCGAATAATTTCGTCACCCACCAGCCGGGTTGATCTTTTGTAAGTTCATTATCTTTTTTGCGTTGCAATTCACGATGAACTAACGGAGTAAGCAATGCATTCACTTCGTTTTGCGACATTTCCATCACATGCTGATACAATTTTTTATAATCATCATTTTTAAATAATGAAACAAACTTTTCAAACTCAGGAACAGATTGCAAAACTTTTTTTAAACTTTCCTGTTGCAAAAAACCATGCAATAACCAAAACTCACTTAAAGCAACCATCACTTCCGGCTTATGATTTTTATCCTTGTAATTTCTTGTTGCCGCACCAACCGGAATACCTTTCGCTTCTTCTTCTTCAAAACCTTTTATTGCTTCTTCTTTTGTCGGATGCACTTGTATGGAGAGCATTTCATGCACATCAAGGATCTTAAAAAGATAAGGCAATTCACCAAACTTTTGTTGCACATTATTGCCGATCGTTATTTCAGGAAATCCTTTGATAAGTTCATTTAAGGAGAGTGAACCGTTTGGTGTTACAATGTCTGAAGACGCAGAAGGATGCGCTCCCATCCAATACTCTGCAAAGGGCTTGTGCCCGGTATTTGGAATGCCTAACCAATGAGGAATAAATTCAAATCCGCCCCATGCATAATGTTGCACTTTGCCTTTTAATCTGAAAATTTTATCTTGTAACATGTTTTAAATTTTCTGTTGCAAATTACGTCTATAATTTTTTCAACTCTATCTATGAGCAATAAATATACCGGCACAAAAGGCGAAGAAATGGCTGCTGAATTTCTCATTCAAAATGGCTACAAAATTGTTGAGCGCAACTGGCGCTTTAAACATTGGGAAGTTGACATCATTGCATCAAAAGGAAATTGTATGCATTTCTTCGAGATAAAAACAAGAACATCTGATATGTATGGTCATCCTGAAGAAAGCATCAGCCGAAAAAAGATGACAAATTTGAGAAACGCTGCGGAAGAATATCAATACCTGCATCCTGAGTGGAAGTATGTTCAATTTAATGTGCTTGCTATAAAAATGTTTTTCAATCAGCCCGTAGAAATTATGTTGTTTGAGGATGTGTATTTTTAAAGTTGCAGGTTGCAAGTTGCAATTTTTTTTTGCTGACCGGCTTTGGTAATTCTATTTTACTCCTGTTGTGTCACTTCAACGCCTTGTTCATTGCTCAACACTTTGCATACATCGCTTGCTAAAAAAAACTCAAATAATTTCTAAGGGCAAAACTCATTTCTCAAGGCTTTATTTGTTAAATTTTTCAAAATCATGAATATCCCTGTGCATTATACGAATATAATCGTAGATTTGTACGAACATATTCGTAAATCAACATCTAATCAAAAACTAAAACAATGAAAAATGCATTCAAGAGCAACAAACACCTTGTGGTGGCTGGTTTGCTTGGTCTTATTGTTATTATTGCTGCGTCCTGGCAAACCGACAACAAAAAGTCAAAAGATAATACCATCAACAACACACGAAGAGATACTACCGAACCCAAACAACGTGATAATGATAAAGATGAATTTAGAATGAAAGAACTGGAAGAAGCAATGAAACAACTTGATCTGCAGATGCAAAAGCTTGACCTGCACATGAAAGATATTGATTTGAAAATTTCAAAACAGGTTCAAGAGGCTTTAGCAAATGTAGATATGGAAAAAATAAACAACGAAGTACAAGAGAACCTGAAGAATGTTGACCTTGATAAAATAAAACTTGAAGTTGATAAATCGGTAAAAGATGCACAGGAGCAGATCAAAAATATTGATATGGATAAGATGAAACTTCAAATGCAGGAATTGCAAAATAAATTCAACAGCGAAGAATTTAAAAAGCAAATTGAGAATGCAATGAAAGACGCTAAAGAAAGTATCGAAAAGGCAAAAAAAAATTTGCAGGATATAAAAGACTTCACTGATCAATTACAGAAAGATGGCTTGATTGATAAGAAAAAAGGTTATTCAATTGAATGGAAAAATGGCGGTCAGCTTTATATCAACGGAAAAAAACAACCAAAAGAAATTTCAGATAAGTATAAAAAATACTACAAGAAAGATGGATGGCGTATCGAAATGAACGGTGAAGGAAAAAATGGAGCAGAGTTTCTGTAGTTGTAAGTTGCAGGTTTCAAGTTACAGGTTGCAAGGTGTTTATCGTTGCTACTTAATGATCATTAGTTGAAGAGTGCGATGCAACAGGTGATGACATGAAATACAAAAGTCCGGCACATAAAAATTATTCCTCGACATATATCAATTTCTTTTTAAAAAAAATCCCGCATGAGGCGGATTTTTTTTAAAAACTCACAGTTGGACATTTAACATCTTTGCCGCCATTATTGCTGAATAAACCTGTTTTTACAATAGATAATTCATAAGCCCCTTGTGTTTGATTATATGTTCCAAGCGTTGAACTTGTGGCATCATAATTAACAGTAATTGCAAGATCGTTCCACTGATAACCAATCATTGGAATAAATGCATCTTTCAATCGCAGATACAAACCTGCTATAAGTTGTGAGTTACCATCACCGCTTAAATTGTAATGAGCATTTAGCCCCGCTACAGTTTCATAAGCTGTTCCCATTTTACTTATGTAAACATTCGGGTTTACTATCCATTGGCTATTTACTTTAAAACTTCCATTGAGAAAAAGTGTTAAGCGCGGATTTAAACGTGTGTCATTGATGGTATTTGAAAAAAAAGATTCGCGTGGTCTGTTTAAATGCATTGCGCCAAAACCAATATTTACATACGCAACGTCTGAAGGGAAGAGTGCATAATTTAGACCAAAACCAACATCAAGATAAGTAACAGAATTATAAGCAAAAGTTTCGCCACTGGGAATTGTTACATCAAAAAATTTTCCGTTCCATTGATTGTTGAAAGTGAGTTTGTTTAAATCAATTCTTTTGTTGACAAAACCAAAATTTAATCCGGCGCTTACAAGACTTTTTAAACCTACAAGCTGATGATATGCAACAGAAGCAGAGCCGCGTGTAGCGCTAAGTCCGCCGCTCCCTGCAACATCTTTCAATAACGATGCCCCCACACCAACCCACCCGGTTTCAAAACGATTATTAAATAATTGCAAGTCGCCCCATGCACTCATTGTTTTGTATGGGTTTGGAGTTATACTTGCCCATTGATTGCGATAGTTGATTCCCGCACGCCAGTCAACATCCGGTGCGAAACCTGTATTTGCAGGATTGATGAGTAATGGTGAATTGAAATATTGTGAAAAATGGAGGTCTTGTGCATTAGAAAAATATTTTAAAATGCAGAGGGCAATTACAAAAAAAATCTTCACATAAATATGAACCATCTTCATATAGCTTCTTCTATCTTAATAAAGTTATATCGCCTTTTTTACGGTAACTTTTACCATCAGTATAAGTTACATTTAAAACATATACGTACACCTCCTGCGGTTGTAAAACTCCGTTATATTTTCCGTCCCATCCCTGGGTTGTATTGCCGGTTTGAAACACCAGTTGACCCCACCTGTTATAAATACGCCAATCCATTTTTTCTATACCAAATCCTTTTACTGAAACATTATCGTTCACTCCATCTCCGTTTGGTGTAAATGCGTTTGGAACATCTACCAAAGGCACTATAATTGCCTGCACTTGCTGACAGGTGGAATCTGTACAACCTGCACTGTTAGTAGCATAAAGACATACAGTATATGTTCCACTTGCATTGTAAATATGAGAAACCGTAGCGTCTATATTTTCCGTGACAAGAGAATCACCGTCACCGAACTTCCATTTGTATAACACGGCGCCAGTAGAATTGTTTTTAAATACGTACGGTGTATTTTCTTTTGCCGTTGTTGGTTCATAAGTGAACGCCGCCGTTGGATTATCAAACACAGTGATAGTTTGTTGTGTGCTGTCAGTAACGTTACATGTTGAAGGATCAACCACTCTTAATCTTACAACGTAAGTTCCCGCTGTATTATACAAATGAGTGGGACTTTCTTCTGTAGATGTTCCACCGTCACCAAAATCCCAGAAGAATTGTTGACCGGCAAGTGAAGTATTTGTAAATACAGCAGTATATGGTACACAACCAACAGGCGGAGTTTCAAACTGCGCCTTTACATTTGCCGCGATGCGCAATTGTAAGGTTGCGGAATCAGGATAGTTACAGTATGAAGTATCAATTAAACGCAGTGCCACATTGTATGTGCCCGAGGCAGGATAACTATGAATAAGTGGAGACTGGCTGGTAGTAATAGTTGTACCGTCACCAAAATCCCATTGAAAACTTTGCGGCGTAAAAGGCTTACCGGCGGGAGGAACCGAAGTGTTATTAAACTGGTATTTCAGAGAATCACAAGGTGCAAGTTTTGAAGAAGTAAAACTTACCTTTGCTTTGTCTCCTCTAACTCTAATATTGAGATATGACGTATCGGCAATGTTACAACTCATTGAATCAATTGATATGAGTCTCACACGAAAAACACCAAGACTGTCGTATGTATGATTCACGGAATAATTGGGTGTTCTTGTAACCGTGTCAGGAGTGCCATCACCAAAACTCCAGATGTAAGTGGTTGCTGTATGAATTGTGTCTGTAAATGTTACAGTAAGCGGTACGCAACCAGAAGTATCACGTATCACACCATTAATAGATGATCGTAATCCTGAACCAACACCCGCTAATTCAAACGCAATTTTTACAGCAGCTTCGTTACAATAAGCAGGAACTTGTGCTCCGTTATTCGGCGCCCACACACCAGGCGTTGTAGGAAAGAATCCGATCTTACCACAGTTTGCACACATCGCTTCATATATCACTCCTTCTCTGTCAAAACGACTTGTGCCACCATCAACGTGATCACCTACATCGGGCTGACTGTCTGCATTTCCAAAGAAACTTCCATATAACTGACTCGCCGCATTTTTTTCAAGCACAAAAAAATAAAAGTCATTATTGTCGGTAGTTTTTTTGATCGCGTCCGGAGTAACGCTTAATCCGCTTGTTGTTGCATTAGGATAGCTGAGAGATACATCAAGACCACCACCCCATCCTGCTACATAAACGTTCTCGCAACGGTCAACAAGAAATGCAGTGATCGAAATATCAGGCACACCGGAACCTTTACCAAAATTGGTTGAGTAAACTATGCCACTTAAATTCGGTTGCATTTTCGTAATATATTGTTTTCCGCTTGCCTGACTATTAAATGCTGCATTAACGATGGGAAATGCGGTTGTAGTTGTACCGGTGATATATGGAAAGCCAAACTTATCAAACTGAATTCCATATAACATATCATTTCCGGAAGTACCTACATAACATGTTTTAATTTGTGAAGGCGCTGCTCCATTTGCAACTATAGAAACAAATCCATCACACAAGCCACCCTGGAAATTGCTGAATAAAACCGGTCCGCTATTACCTCCGGTACCTTTCAAATCTTTACTCGTTGTAGCTCCTCCAACATAAACATTATTATTGGAAGGATTAAGTGTAAGAGAAAATGCAGCATCATCGCCACTGCCGCCAAGATATGAGGCGAATATATTATTAAGGTCTGGCGCCGCTTTTATGAAAACACCATCTTGCATTCCACCACCAAATGATTTTTGAAACGCATTGGCAGAGGCAGGAAAATCTGTAGACTGAGTACAGGAAGCCAGGTAAATATTATTACTCTTATCCACGATCACTTCGCTCCTTGCATCATCTCCATAATTACGGGAAATACTTGATGCTCCCGGAATTTCTTTTGAACGGATATTAACACCATCATCTCTTGATCCTCCGATTCTTCTTGAGGCAAGTAATGCAGATCCATCTTCACTCAATTTTGAAATAAAAATATCCCAACCCCCGCCTGATCCAAATATTGATCCAGTAGAAGGAAAATCTAATGAGCTTGTGCGTCCTGCTATAACAAGATTTCCCTGGTTATCTACAATAAGACTATGCGGTTGTTCATTACCACTGCCACCGAGATAAGTTGCATACAAACGGCTTGAACCATTTGAACTGAGTTTGATGATTGAAACATCATATCCGCTTAATTGTCCCTCATTTGCTCCCCCACCATAGTTTGTTTGAAAAGCACCGGGACTAACAGGATAACCGGGATTGCCTCCAAACACAATACCTCCCGCATAAAAATTTCCACTGCCATCATCTGTTGCTGTGTAGCCCCAGTTATCAGAAGCACTTCCCGTAAAACTTGCAAAGATGAGGGTGGGATCAATTATAAGTGTTGCGTTCTTTGAGTAGTTTCCAATTTTAAATCGCACAGTATTTCCATCTACAACATATTTTGCATCAACATCACTTCTTCCTTTTTCATCTAATTGATAACAGTATGGACGAAGTTCTGATACATCACCCACAGAAGTTTTTATGATCAAGTTTCCATTCTTTACAGAAAGTCCGTCAACCCCATTAAACTGCAAAGCGATTTTACTCACATCAGCGCCCGGATGAATAATGAGATCATACTTTATTGTTGCATTGCCTGTATAAAATCTCGCATCCACACCGGGATAAATATTTTGATAAACTATAGCCTGGTAAACTTTTGCTCCATGAACCCATTTATGCGGATCACTTCCAAAATAATAATTGTTATAAGTATTCAGCGGCTTATCTGGAGCGATAGTTGCATTAGGCGATGAACCTAAAAAATTCATTTCATAAACATGCGAATGCAACACAACTTGTTTTGAAGGAGGTACATTTTTTTCAGTGGTTGTTGCATTGTCAACACGTTGCGAAGAAATTTGTCCGCCATTATTCGTATTAACATGATTGTGGCCGGAATAAGCATACGCAATTTGCGCAAGATCATCCTTGTTGTACAATAAAACTTTATAGCCTTGCTGCTGTAAATAAAAAACACTGCCACCCATGTTGCTTTGATATTTCACCTTACTATCCCACTGGCCTTTGTTTTCAATATATTCAAGGCTTTGACAAAATGATGTTTTAAAAGCAAGCGATAAAAAAATGATTGTACAAAATCTTACTAAAGGGCTCAAGCTATATTTTTTAAAAAGTTACGAAAAAAGTTATTTCTCAATAAGTATTTCTGTGTAAACCGGATATTTAACTGTTACACCGGATATTTAGTTTATTTTTTTGTAACCAACTATTGAAGCTCTGCTCATCGCCGGTTGTGTCACTCACGTCAACGATCGGAACTTTAAGCAACAAGTTTCAAAAGTTTATGAGTTTCATTGTTTACGAGTTGTCTTTTACTTTGGAACTCGTAAACTCTTAAATTGCTGAAACTACTCCAAAAGTACAAGTGTGCGACGCAACGGAAGTTTCATAGTATTACAACTGCTGACTACAAAAAAATTTAATTATAAATAATATTAACGCAGCACAGCGTTCAAATGTTGCCTACGAAATTTTGCTCCACGCTGTTTTTCCTTTTTGCGATAACAGGAAGTTTTTTAAAGGGAGGTTTTCTTCTTTTGAAAGTTCTTCGTCATTTGCTAAAACCTGTTCTGCATAATACTTTGCGAGGTCGAGCAACGGTTTGTCATTGATTATACTTGCCAATTTAAAGTTTAGCACGCCGCTTTGCCGCGTGCCTTCAATGTCACCGGGACCACGCAATTCCAAATCTTTTTCTGCAATCGCAAAGCCATCGTTTGTGGCACACATTGTTTTTATACGTTCAAAAGCTTCATTACTTACTTTACTACCGGTTAAAAGTATGCAGTAACTTTTTTCGGCGCCACGGCCAACGCGGCCACGCAACTGATGCAATTGCGAAAGACCAAATTTTTCTGCGCTTTCAATCAGCATAACCGTTGCATTCGGAACATTTACGCCAACTTCTATCACCGTTGTGCTCACCATGATTTGTGTATCATTTTTTACAAACCGTTGCATATTCACTTCTTTTTGTTGCGACGGCATACGGCCATGCACAACACTGATGCTGTACTTTGGTTCAGGAAAAAAACTTTTTACCTGTTC
>Ga0157374_10002179_pt1 | contig 16507 bp, 12 predicted proteins | sample M25metaG_FD_115308 | JGI IMG/M metagenome (GOLD analysis project Ga0157374, IMG submission 115308) | Miscanthus rhizosphere microbial communities from Kellogg Biological Station, Michigan, USA - M2-5 metaG | ecosystem: Host-associated > Plants > Roots > Rhizosphere > Soil | place: USA: Michigan...
GGCGGCGAAGGGCCACGATCAGCTGAGCCTTTGTGCGGGAGCGAGCTTTCATCCAGCCATTGTGTTGAGCATTTGCGCGGCTGAGATTCGTGTCGCTGACGTAGAGAGAGCGCCACGGGGAAGTCCCTCCTGAGATAGTGAAGTTGGGGGTCTTCTAGCTGGCGGTGGAGTGCCGCGAGAGCGTAGTGCGGAGATTTGGGGAATTCTAGAGCGGCCTTTTCCGCTTTGCTGGCAGATCCCATGGCAGAGTGAATGCGTCGGAGAGATTTGGCTGCACGGGTGAAGACAGTAGACGATTAGCGTCTCTTTCGAGTTGATTGTTTCTTGAGAGCTTTGGCCTTTGTGGGCTTCTTTTTGGGAGCCAACTTCTTGACGGATTTCCTGGCGCCGGTCGTGGATTTCTTTGCGGCTTTTGTTTTCGCGGCCGTGATCTTCTTTGGGACTACAGCCTTCTTCTTTGCTTTGGAGGGGAGCAGTTCTTTCTTTGCGGTCCTTGCGGGCGGAGTGCCCGTAGCGGTCTCGGCCAAGACCATCGCAGCGATTTGGGGAGCGGCAGGCTGGAGCGAGAATCCGCCGAAGTTGTCTTGAGCCTGGTTGTCTTCGTAGTCAGCCTCTTCGCCGTTGTGGGGTCCGGCGAGACCGCAGAGGGGGGAGTGCGCGACGGATTGCTTGATGTCCCAGGTAGAGTAGGTGCGGCTTCCCAGCCATCCTGTGGATTCGGCAAGCCACGAGAAAGCGGCGAGACCCTGGTTGTCCTTGATGGTCTGGCAGACGGTTCCTCCTGCGTATATGCCTACCTGATAGCCGGCAATGTCGAGTTTGGAGCGGACGGCGGTGAAGTAGCTGCTGATTGCAGGCAGATGAGACAGGCTGGCATCGTAGTCGACGGCGAAGTAGATCGCGGTGCCGGAGGGCTGGCCCATGGCCTGCGCAAAGCCGATGGCGCGTTGCGCGTCGGCTTGGCCGCGGGTGGAGGTGAAGTAATTGACATTGATGGGGCCGTCTTCGTATACGATGCCGATCTCAATTCCTGCGCCGGTGAGGGTGCGGGCCTCGGCGAGGGTGAGGCGTTTCCAGAATGACTGCGAGTAGTAGCGGAAGGCGAAGCGGATGCCGGAGTCGGCAAGGCAGGAGACGAAAGGGACCAGGTTCTTTGCGGATGAGATGCCACGTTTCATTGCTCTTCTCCGTGCAGAGATTGACGAGCGAGAGACCAAGGCCCAGGCAGCGAGGATACCTTACCTTTGCACGAGAGTACGTCCCGAAGACGGAGATGAAGAGAAATTCTACAGGCCGCGAATAGGCATTCTGTGCGGTTGCTTGCCGGTTACTGAGCTGGTGTTGGCGGAAGAAGAGTTGAGCGACGCCCTGTTCTGCGGAGGCGTTGCCGCCGGCCGCTGCAGAGTAACAATCAGCACGGTCGCTGGCTGCTCGCCGCAACAGGCGTAGCTGTGGATTGTGTTGGCGTCGAAGTAGGCGGAATCTCCGACCTCGAGCCGCTCGACTGAACTGCCATGTCGAATCTCAAGCTCTCCGGAGGTGACAAAGAGGAACTCACAGCCTTCGTGGCGATGAGATCGGACTTCGCGTTGGCCCGGGAGAAACTCTGCGAGATAGGGGTCGAGCTGCCGGTCGGGGACGAGGTAGCCGAGACTTTCAAAATAATAGTTGGGGTTAGCGGCTCCGGTTTCAGGGAGACGAAGACGTTCTGCACGACGATGAATGCGAAAGAGAGTCTTCGGCTGAGGCTCGAAGAAGTAGCTGAGGTCTTTGGAGAAGACCATGGAGATACGGGTGAGGTTCCGCAGCGTGGGAACGACACGTCCGGTTTCAAGCTGCGAGAGGAAGCTTGCAGAGAGCCCGGTGTGACTTGCAAGCTCTGCGAGACCCATTGATTTCTGCAGCCGAAGCTTTTTGATGCGCTCACCGATGCGCTTTTCAGAGATGAACTCTTCTACGGCTGCTTCACCGACGTGAGGGCTGTTTGCATCAAGGGCGATCTTGTCCAAGGGGAGTGCTGTTGCGTCTGATCCGGAAACGGTCTTGGCGAGCATAAGGAGAAACCTCTACTTTCACGTTATGAAAGATGTTTGCGTGACATCAAAAGATGCCCAAGGCGGAAATCGAGCGGAGACGGCGATTTCGACTCCACGGTAGAGACTCGTATTTCTTTCCGCACGATCAAAGTCAACTTCGAATCCGGGCAGACATGCGTCTCTGACGCGCAGTAGCATCGCGTCGAAACTGATTGCAAGACATAAATCGTGCTCCGCCAACCCACTTCTCCAGGAGACCAAGATCATGAAACGTCTCGTATTCCTTCTCACACTTTTCACACTGCTGTCGCCCGGGGCGCTGGCAGATACGATCAGCGGCGGTCAGACTCTTGTGACGCTGGACCCCGGATTCATCAGCTTGCTTACCAGCAATTCGTTGGTGCCGTCGGCGATTGCGCCGGCAACGTTGTCTGGCGCAGTGGCCACGTTTCCGATCACGGGTGGAAGCACAAGCGGCGGAAACGCGATCATCGATCACAGCGGCGGTTTGAAGTTCACGCAGGGCGCCACATTCTTGTCGATCGGCAGTTTTGTGATCGATACAGCCAACAGTGACGTGACTGGATTTGCAATGAACAGCGCCGGTTTAAACGCAGCTGCGGTACCGCTGTTCACGATTGGGCCGGGATTGACGCTGAGTTTGACAGGGACGGCAGCGGGAGCGATCTCAGCGACGTTTTTCAATGGAAGCAGCGATATCACACAGACACTTACGGGTTTCAGGGTGGGAGTGGCTGATCCGCAGATAACAGTGGTTACGCCCGAGCCGGAGAGCTTTCTTCTGATGGCTACCGGACTTCTGGGTATAGCGGGTGCGACATATCGGCGATTAGCGATTCGATAGGTTCCTGGACGTCCTCCACGGGCGAATTGCGCCGCGACGAGCGAGAGATACAGCCCTCTCGCTTCGAGCGGCGCTTTTTTTGCGTTAGTGACTGACGGAAGATAAAGAGATGGTGACAGGCATAGCCCGGAGTCTATGCTGAACTGACAGGGATTGGTTTGGACGCGAGGTGTTATGGGTTGTCGGTTGTTCGGTCGTGTTTTGGTGGGACTGGTTGGCGGAGGGTTCCTGGGAGGAGTCCTGGTAGCGCAGCAGCAGCCGATGGCTTGTCATGTGGGAGGGGAGACTGGGGTAGCCGATCCGGCTACGCTGCCGGCTCCGGTGAAGATGACGGGCATTGGGAACAGCTCGATGGAGATTACGGCTGCGAACGATGAGGCGAAGGTTTGGTTTACGCAAGGGCTGAACCTGATCCATGACTTCTGGGACTATGAGTCGGCGCGGGCGTTCGAGCAGGCGGTACGGGCCGATCCGAACTGCGCGATGTGCTACTGGGGGCTTTACCAGGCGGGGAGCTTTCGCGGCCAGGGGATTGTGTGGGCGCAGAATGCGCTGACGAAGGCGCAGGAGCTGGCGAAGGATAAGAAGAGGGCTTCAAAGGTTGAGCGTCTGTATATAGAGGCCGCGGTGGCGGACAGCAAGGAGAAGGCCGCGCGATCGAAGCATGGTCCGAATACAGCGGGGAGTGGGAAAGACGAAGTTTACAAGGATTCGACCGAGACGAAGATTCTGCGCAAGCTGGTGAAGATGGAGCCGCAGGACGTGCAGGCGCGAATCTACCTGGCGGAGTCGATGATGAACGGCTTCGATAAGAAGGGTGAGCCGAAGGCGGGAACGGCGCAGGGGCAGGCGCTGCTGGTGGAGATTCTGAAGGAGCATCCGGACGACTCGGCGGCAAACCACTACTGGATTCATGCGGTGGAACCGGGAAACCATCCGGAGCTTGCGTTGGATAGCGCACGCAAGCTTGGGCCGCTGACGCCGAACTCGGGGCACATGGTGCATATGCCGGGGCACATTTTCTACAGGACGGGAGATTACGAGACGGCGAGGATGTCGTTTGAGGACTCGATGCATGTGGACGAGACGTACATGCAGACGCAGAACGTGACCGTGGCGAACGACTGGAACTATGTTCACAACCTGATGTATCTGATCGCGGATTTGACGGAGGCGGGACGGCTGTCGGAGGCGACTACTATCTCGGCGAAGCTGACGAAGGCGCGGGCGGAGGTGGGCCCGACTCTGTATCGCATGGTTCCGAGGGACGGGCTGACGCGCATCGATGTGCGTTTGCCGGTGATGCTGCGGGCAGGAGCGTGGAGTGCTGCGCAGAGTGCATTGCAGGCTAATACTCCACCGACGGAGTTGAAGAATCTTGAGGGACTGCGGGAGTCGATGCTGCAGTACACGGGAGGAATGGCTGCGCTGGAGAAGGGTGACGTGGTGGCTGCGAGAGAGGCTTCGGATGGGTTAACCGTGCGGATGAAGGAGAAGCCGGTGGCAGCGCCGGATGATATGCCTGGGATGGCTTTGATGTCGACGTCGAAGGATGTAATGGCTGTGCCGATGCACAGCTTCCTGGATGTGGCATCGATGGAATTGGAGGCGAGCGTGCTGCTGGCGGAAGGGCGCGGCGTGGAGTCGGATGCGATGTTCACGAAGGCAGCGGATGCGGAGCGGGAGCTGGGTTATCGCGAGCCGCCCACTTACATTCGTCCGGTGGGCGAGACGCGGGGCGATGCCCTGATGCGCGCGAAGCGCTACGACGAGGCGAAGGTGGCGTATGAGGCGGCGCTGAAGGAGCGGCCGCAGTCGGGCTATCCGCTGTATGGGATAGCGCAGGCGGATGCGGCGGCGAAGCGAAGTGCGGCGGCGACACAGGACTATGCGCGGCTGCTGGATGCGTGGTCGAAGGCGGATGCTGACCTGCCACAGATGCGTGCTGCGCGAGCATGGATGGCGGGGCAGGCAGTTAGCGGGGAGTAGGATGTGGCACGAAAGAAGGCTTGCCGTCAGAACCACTCCGTGTGATTTGTAATCAATGACACAGAACATGATTGTGGAGAAGCGATGAAGCGGGAGATTCTGCGATTTGTAGGGCACAGGCATTGGCTACGCGGCCGTGACAGATTGTTGCGGACATTTGAACACCCTGACCGCCAGAAACCCTACCCATTTACCGTGGACTTCTTCGGCAAACCTTATGTCGGCGATTTGACGAACTTCATCGACTGGTGTGTGTTTTATTACGGGGCTTTCCAAGTGCATGAGCTTCGGCTGCTGGCGGCGATCGCGGATCGTCTGCGCGCTGAGGGGAAGCCGGTGAACTTCTTTGATGTGGGCGCAAACATTGGTCACCACAGTCTGTTCATGTCGTCGCATGCGGACCGGATCTTTTCGTTTGAGCCCTTCTCAGTTGTACGCAGTGAGATGGAGCGCAAGCTGAAGCATGCGGGAGTGAACAATGTGACGATCTTTCCCGTGGCACTCGGCGATGAGAATGAGACGGGCTCGTTCCATCCGCCGACAGGGGCGAACCAAGGGACGGGAACGCTGGGGGATGCACTTCCGGACAATGCCTCGAGTGAGGTCGTACCCGTAACGGTGGTGCGAGGCGATGATTTTTTTGCGGCGAACAAGCTGCCTCCGATCTCGCTGCTGAAGATGGACGTTGAGGGTTACGAGACGAGGGCGCTGGCAGGAATGCGCGAGACGCTGTGGCGCGACCGTCCGCCGATGTTTGTTGAGATTCAACGCGAAGAACAGGGGCAGCGGGGGCCGCGGGTGAAGGACCTTCTGTATCCGGACCACATCATCTTCGAGGTGGCATGGTCGCGCGGTGACTATGCTCTGGGGCCGTTTCGTAAAGGGCACTCGGAGGATGCGCTGGTGATTCCTGAGGAGTTAGCCGGATTAGTTCAGGGCACTGCGATTGCCAGTTAATGGTGGATCGTCGCTGCTGAGGTAGGTCTTGAGGCCTCCACGGATATCCACCAAATGATGGAGGAAAAGATGGACCCAATGACTCATGACAGAGGAGTTTGGAGCAGTTAGTGTTCTGTGTGTGATGTAGTGCTCTCCGGAGGCGCCCCTGGGCGCCTCTTCTTTTTTGGAGTGACTGGTGGGATGCGGTGGAAGCGGAACTCCACCTTTTGGTGGAAGACGACAGGTGTGGAGCGAACGTAAATTGGGGCCGCTCGCGATAACTGATTCCTTGGTGGCGCGAGCAAATTCGCGAGGTCGTATGTTTGGAAGGAAAAGACAGATGAAAAAGACAAAAGTCTTGATGATGGTTGCCGGGGTGACGTTTGGGGCGTTAGCCGGGGCGAGAGGGTTTGCACAAGGATGCGTGGCGGCGCACTCGAATCAGCGGTCGATGGACGAGCTAGTACAGGCGTTCGATGGAGGGACCAGACAGGGGTTGTCGCTTCACAACCTGACAGTCGAGATCGGCTATCGGGTCTTCAACTCGAATAAGTACTTCATCGGCGACGAGGAGATTCCGAGAGCGAACGCGACACGGAACCATCAGAACATCTTCGACATTGGCGTGGAGTACAGGTTTACGCCGCAGTGGAGCTTTATTGCGGATGTGCCGGTGTTCGACGGCACACGCAATCAGCTGTACCCGCCATCAGGCGTTTTCCAGGTGGGCGGGATTGGCGACATCACACTCGGGGCGCAGCGTTGGCTGTGGCGTGGTCCGACGGAGTTTGGCGGCAACGTCGCAGTGAGTGCGTCACTGAAGATTCCAACGGGAATCAACAACGCGACGGGATCGGCGCTGTATAAGGGACAGACGATCAAGGCGACGGCGGACCAGTCGATGCAGCCGGGCGATGGCGGTTGGGGATTCGTGCTGGGAGCGCAGGGTTACAAGTCGATGTGGCGCAGGGCGGATCTGTATGGGCAGGGACTTTACCTGTTCAATCCGTTGGACACGAATGGAGTGCAGACGTTTCGGTCGCAGCCGGGGCAGAGCGTAATGTCGGTGGCAGACCAGTATCTGTATCGGCTGGGTGTGTCGCAGGGTGTGCCGAAGGTGCGTGGGGTTGCACTGAGCCTTGGGGTACGAGGCGAGGGTGTTCCGGTGCGCGACCTAATGGGGGACAGCAATGGGTTCCGCAGGCCGGGGAGCGTTATCTCGATCGATCCGGGATTGATGGTGAATCTGCGGCGGACCACCCTGATGGTGAATGGGCCGTGGGCGCTGCGTCGTGATCGTCCGCCGAGCGTGCCTGAGATACAGAACGGCACGAAGAATGGCGATGCGTTCTTTGCGGATTACACGGTGATCGTGGGGTTGTCTCACCACTTCTAGTCCCGTCCACAAGTGCCGCGGCCACGACCCGGGAGCGTGGTTGCTGCTGCCCGTACTCCTTTATAAGGGGTACGGGTCATCTGTTTAAGCTTGTGGAATGAGAGGAGGTTATTTCCTGGGTTCTGGCCCCTTTAACGCTTACGTAATGCCGGTGTAGGATGCTTGGGCCTTATGACGAAGCAATTTCTGAGCGGTGTATTTTTTTGCATGGGTGTGTCTGTGGTGTCGGTGAAGGCGCAGGGCTTGGCGGCTAATCCTTACATGCAGTTGATGGAGAAGGCTGGTGCTCATGCGAGGCAGCATGGTGCAATCCAGCCAGTGCTCTCGCCAGTGGATGCGACGGTGCTGAATGGCGCGGTGCCAGTGAAAGACCTGCAGTTGAAGGGCTTTAGGGTAGTGCCGTGGACGACGAACGAGCCGGAGAAGATGCGGACGCAGATTCGCATGGGCGTGGACGGATTAATTACGGACAGGCCCGATCTGCTGCAGCAGGTATTGAAGGAAGAGCGCGAGGCCGCGAAGACGCCGGAGGAGCGTGAGCGGCTGGCGAAGTTCGATGTGACTGCGCATCGCGGAGGACGCGGATTGCGACCGGAGAACACGCTGCCTTCGTTCGAGAGCGGCCTGGACCAGTTGGTAATGACGCTGGAGACGGATACGGGCGTGACGACTGATGGCGTGTCGCTGATATGGCACGACCAGTTTCTGAATCCGGAGAGCTGCAGGCGTGCGGATGGGACGCCTTACACACTGGAGAGCCGGGTTTTTATCAAGGACATCTCCAGCACGGACGCACAAAAGACATTTATCTGCGACAAGCTGCACTTTGGTGGAGAGCAGAAGAACGATTTGGCGCTGTCGCCAGTTTCGGTTGCATTTGCGAAGAAGGAAGGGCTGATAAGCCCGTACGTTCCAACGTATGTGGCGCAGCTGTTCCGGTTTGTGGATTTTTATGTCGAGTACTATCGCACAGGCGCGGGCAAGAACGATGTCCACGCCAGAGAACGCGCTGCGAACGCTGAGCGGGTGCGATTCAACATTGAGACAAAGATCATGCCGGAGGGCATCGCGACGGATGAGGCACACCGCAACCATACGGTGGGGCCACAGGCGTTTGTGGATGCGCTGTGCGGCGCGATCGTGAAGAGCAAGATGGAGTCGCGGGCGGAGGTACAGAGTTTTGATTTCAGAACCCTGCTCCTTGTGGAAGAACAGCACCCGAAGATTCCGACTTACTATCTGACGGGCTCTCCGAGCTCGCTGGCAAGTCCGCTGGTTCCAGAGCAACTGCGAGTGACGGCCGACGCGAAGTAACAGATCGGCCGCACTGGACTACTTTTCGTACGGGAGAGCCCAATGCAACGGTCTATTCATCTCATCGTAAATGTGCGTAAACAAAGAGAAGTTAGCGTTTTCGTTATGCGCAAAATTCTCTTTCTAATGACAGCGGCACTTGTGTGCCTAGCACTGTTGCCGGGGCGGGCCCTGGCGCAGTATGAGAACGGCAGCATCGTTGGAACAGTTCGCGACAACTCCGGGGCAGTCATTCCAGCCGCTACCGTTACGGTTACGAATAGGGCAACGGGTGTTGTGAGCACGCGCCAGACGAATGACAGCGGCGACTACGAGGTGCCGTCGCTGCGCGTGGGGCAGTACAACATTGAAGTGACTAAGACGGGCTTTGCCCCAGGGCGGGCGACTGACATCGCCGTCTCGGTGGGCGCGCGGCAGAGAATCGATCTAACGCTGCCGATTGGAGAGACGAGCACGACTGTCGAAGTTACGGGCGTATCGCTGCAGGTGGAGACAGATACAAGCCAGCGCGGACAGATTGTGACTCAGTATCAGACGGCAGCGCTTCCGCTGGTGAGCCGCAATTATTCGGACCTGATCGGGCTAACTACGGGCGTGCGACAGACGACGCAGTCTTACTCGAGCACATCGAATACGGGACTGACCCGTGAGGGGTCGTTCAACGTGAACGGCCAGCGCTCGATCTTCAACAACTTCCTGCTCGACGGTATGGACAACAACGCCTATGGAGAGTCCAACCAGGGCTTCTCGAACCAGATCATCCAGCCGGCTCCGGACTCGATTGCGCAATTTCAGGTTGTGACCAACAATGAGACTGCTGAGTATGGCCGGGCTTCGGGAGCTGTGGTCAACGTGGCATTTGCGCAGGGTGGCAACCAGTTCCATGGGCGCGTCTACGAGTTCATACGCAACACCGACCTGAACGCAACGGGCTTCTTCCGTCCGCCTGGAGGCCAGAAGCCTTCGTACAACCGCAACCAGTTTGGTGGAAATTTCAACGGACCGATTCTGCACGATCATCTCTTCTTCTTCCTCGACTATGAGGGCTTCCGCCAGGTTCGTAAGCAGATCTCGACCGCAACGCTGCCGACGCCGAACCAACTCGCAGGCAAGTTCGCCAAGACGGTCTACGATCCGTATAACGGCACGCCGTATGCGGCAGGAACGTCGATCCTCAATGCTCCGGATATCTCTCCTTCAGCACGAACCATTGCGGGCATGATTGCGCAGCTGAATCCGGGCACGGCATCGAGCAGTAACTTCACGACCTTCCAGCGATCGAACAACTACACCGACAAGGGTGACCTTCGCCTCGACTACACGATCAACTCGAAGAACTCAGTCTTTGTCCGCGCGTCGCACTTGAAGACCAATGCGACTGACTTCCCAATCTTCGGCCTTCCGCTGGACGGCAGCTCTAACGGTAAGCAACGCATTCTCGATCAGCAGATCGCAGGTGGATATACGCGTGTCATCAGCTCCAGCCAGCTGCTGGATGCACGCTTTGGCTTCTCGCGTACGCGCGCCGGCAAGTACTCTCTCTCTATCGGAACCAATCCCGGCTTTACTTACCCGGGTCTACCCACTGACCCGGCTGTTGCAGGCGGCATTCCGGGCATCTCGATTACGGGTTTCTCCGCGCTGGGACGACAGACAACGAATCCTCAGTTCCAGAACCCCTCTCTGTTCAATCCCAAGGTCAATTACTCATGGGTAGTGAAGAACCACTCGTTGAAAGCGGGCTACGAGTATCAACAAGTCTGGATGGATGTGCAGGATACGAATCCGCTGTACGGCGGCTTCACCTTCGCCGGTGGTTACAGCCGCAATTACAAGGTGACACCGCTGGAGGCTTCAACCAGCGACAACACCTTCGCCGACTTCCTGTGGGGAGCTTCGAGCGCTTACTCGCTTTCGAGTTACTTTGTGGCACAGCTCCGCAACCGCTCCAACTTCGCCTACCTGCAGGATGACTGGAAGGTCTCGCCCAAGCTTACTCTGAACATCGGCCTGCGATACGAATACACGACACCGTATTGGGAGGAGAAGAACCGGCAGTCGAACTTCAACCCGGCTCTTGCGACAGGCACGAATCCCACGGCGGCGATGGTTCCGGTTACGGCAACGGGCAACAAGTTCGGCTACGAACCTGATCGCAACGACTTCGCCCCGCGCTTCGGCTTTGCGTATGCGGTTGATGATAAGACGGCGATCCGTGGCGGTTACGGTATCAGCTTCTCGCACTATGATCGCGCTGGTTCGGGCAACATCCTTGCAATCAATCCTCCGAACGCACTCTTCGTGACGGTGACGCAGACCGCGGCTAACGCGGGTGGGAACGCGGCGAGCTTCGTACCGATTGACAAAGGCTTTCCCTCCAATACGCTGACGTTCAACCCCATCACGGCGAACGTGACGTACATCGACGGTTCGCGATATCGCGACAGCTACGTGCATAACTATTATCTCGACGTGCAGCGCAGCTTTGCGAAGAACATCCTCTTCGACGTGGCTTACGTGGGCAATCACGGTCTGAAGCTACTGCAGTTCGGCAACTACAACCAGGCTGATCCGAAGGTGATCACGAACAACAAGTTCACACGCCCAATCTCGACGTATGGAGATATCACCGTTGCGCTGCACCAGGCTTACTCGAACTACAACGCGCTCCAGGTGCGGTACGAGCAGCGCATGGTTGCCGGTCTGACGCTGCTGAACTCCTTCAGCTGGTCGCACGCTTTGGACAACGCCGGCGCTTCGCTCGAAGCGAACACCCCGTCGTTCCAGGACTATCGCAACCCCGCCGGAGACTATGGGCAATCGGAATATAACCAGCCCATCGTCAACACAACCTCACTGGTCTACGAGTTGCCCTTCGGTCGTGGACGTCGCTGGATGAACACAGGCGGTATCGCCAACCAGGTCCTGGGGCAGTGGCAGGTCTCTGCCGTGAACCAGGCGATGAGTGGTTTCCCCTACCAGATCCAGTACACGCCGCCGACGGCCAACCAGGTGTCGGGTATTGCCGCGAGCTATCGTGGATCGAACCTCTACCGTCCGAATCGCGTTGCTGGTCAGACGTTGAACTCACTGGACAAGTCGAAGTCGACCGGCACCTCGCTGCAATACATCAACCTTGCCGCGATCTCCCTGCCGACGACCACCAGTGTCGTCAATGGTGTACCGGTTAGCCCATTCGGCAACATGGCGCGCGATCCGGGTCGCAGCCCGATCTTTACGACGCTGAACCTGGCGTTCAACAAGCGCTTCGACACACCGCTGGAAAGGATGAAGGTGGAGTTCCGCGGCGAGCTGTACAACGCGTTCAATCACACCAACTTCACCCAGCCGGGCAGCGGAATCGGAACATCGGGGTCGGGGTTGACGGGCGGCACGATAACGAGCACGTTCGATCCCCGCATTATCCAGTTCGGAGCGAAGGTGTTGTTCTAGCGCGCGAAATCATCAACCAGGGCCGGCTGCTCCAACGGAGTCGCCGGCCTTTCTTTTTGCGAACGGGGTTGGTGTAGTTTGGATTCGTGATCAACACTGGCCGGATGCCGTGCGATGAAGCTGCGATTCTGTCCGGCGAATGCCAGGACAGAGCAGCGCGCGCAGGCGCATGGGTGTTGGCTGCGACTGTACTGGGCTCCGGCATGGAGTTCATCGACGGCACAGTGGTGAACGTGTCGTTGCCTGCGATGCAGCATGCGCTGGGGGCGAGTGGGGCGCAGGCGCAATGGGTGGTTGAGTCGTATGCGCTGTTGCTTTCGTCGCTGCTGCTAGTGGGCGGAGCGATGGGGGACAGGCTGGGGCCGAGAAAGATATTTCTGGCGGGCGTGGTTTTGTTCGCTGCAGCTTCCGTATGGTGCGGCGTGGCCACCGGCATTGGACAGTTGATTGCGGCGCGCGCCGTGCAGGGTGTGGGCGGGGCGATGCTGGTGCCGAACAGCCTCGCGCTGGTGAGTGCGCACTTTGCTCCGGAGAAACGCGGCAGAGCGGTCGGGACATGGTCAGGGTTTGCCTCGATGATGACGGCGCTGGGGCCAGTGATTGGCGGATGGCTGGTGGAGCATGGCTCGTGGCGCTGGGTATTTTTTGTGAACGCGCCCCTAGCTGTATTGACAGTGTTGATTGTGATGTGGCGTGTTCCGTCGGATAGACAGAGGAGTGCGCCTCCGAAGCGCCTGGATTGGGTAGGCGCGCTACTCGCAGTTGGCGGGTTGAGCGGCGTGACCTATGCGCTGATCGAGAGCACGCAGGGTGGCGAACATGTTCGGTTGGTCGCCATCGTTGGAGTGGCGCTGTTGATCGCACTTGTGCGATACGAGAGGAATTGCAGCGCCCCGATGCTTCCGCTGGACCTGTTTGCGAACCGAGGCTTTGTTGGTGCAAACCTATTAACGTTCTTTTTGTATGCAGCGCTGGGCGGAGCTCTGTTCTATCTGCCGTTGAATCTGATCCAGGTGCAGGGCTACACGCCGACGCATGCCGGGGCGGCACTGACTCCGTTGGTTGTGCTGATGTTTCTTTTGTCGCGCTGGTCGGGCGGACTGCTGGATCGTTACGGGGCGCGGGTGCCATTGATCGTGGGACCGTTGATCGTTGCTCTTGGTTATGCGGCGATGGCCAGGCCGGGTATTGGCGGCCCTTACTGGACGACGTATTTCCCAGCGATGGTGTTGCTGGGCCTAGGCATGGCGATCAGCGTTGCTCCGTTGACGACGGTGGTGTTGAGTTCGGTTGACGGGTCGCGTACGGGAGCTGCTTCGGGGGTAAACAACGCAGTGTCGCAGGTTGCAAGCATGTTGGCGCTGGCAGTTTTCGCTCCGATCTTCTTCCACGTCTTTGCGCCTTCGCTAAGTCGCGGGCTAAACGCGGCACGGGTGCCGCGGGAAGTGGTGGAGCATGTAGAACTGCAGCGTGTGAAGCTGGCAGCGATCGACACGACAGACGAAGCCGCACGACGGGCGATCGATGAAGCCTTCGTGGCGGGTTATCGCACTGTGGCGTTGATTGCGGCTGGGTTAGCTGTGGCAGCGGCGGCTAGCGCGGCAGCGACAATGACACGGCGAGCCGACAAGCAGAGATAGTCGCGAGTTCCGGAACGAAAGATAAAGATCCGAGCTACGAGAGTTTGCCTTAGGGTGCATCTACTATTCAAGAGGGTGTGCATTGAGACAAGTGAAGTGGCGAGCGTTGCGGTCTGCGTTGATTGCCGGATTGATGTGTCTGCGCGGTGTGTTGTTGATTCCGATTGCCGTTGCGCAAAGTGGGAAGACAGCGCATCAGGTGGTGGATGAAATGGTGGCGAATGAAGGTACTGCTGAGAAGAGCCTGCGCATGTTCCTCTACGTCTCGGAGGAGAGGTCAGAGCGCACCGGCGGCCACCTGTGGACGGAGCGCGTTGCGGAGACGCAGGCAGGGAAGATCAGGATGCTGATTGCAGAGGACGGCCAAGCGCTGAGCGGCGATCGCGCCGCGGCAGAGAGGGCGAGGCTGAACGGTATCGCGGATCATCCGGAGTCGTTTGAAAAGAGCGCAGCTGGGTTGAAGAACGACGAGAAGCACGCGAGGGAGATGCTCTCCATGCTGCCAAAGGCATTTGTGCTGGAAGGAATGCACGAGGACGGAGGATTTTGGCGGATCGACTTTCGTCCGGATCCTGCGTATGCGCCGCAGTCGCTCGAGGAGCGCGTGATTCATGGCATGTCGGGATCGATGCTGGTCGATGAGAAGTTGATGCGACTGCACAGGATCGAAGGCCGCCTACCAGAGGATGTGAGCATAGGGTATGGGCTGCTGGCTACGATTCACGCGGGTAGTAACTTCAGCACGACGCGAAGCCGGGTGAATGGCGATGAGTGGAAGACGCTCTCGTTGGATACAGATATCAATGGCCGCATCATCTTTCTTAAGGCTATCGGGAAGAAGCAACATGCAATTCATCGGGACTTCAAGCCATTGCCCGATACCGTAAGTGTGAAGCAGGCGGTAGCTGAGCTTCTGAAGTAGGAGTTGCCGCGATGCAGTCCCTCGATGTCGATACAATTTGCTAGATGGGTCTAACCTTCGAAATAGAGAAAACAGCCGCAAGCGGTGGACGGCGCGGGGCGCTGAGTCTGCCGCATGGGGTAGTGCAGACGCCGGTGTTTATGCCGGTGGGAACAGCTGCGAGCGTGAAGGCGGTGGAGCAGGGGGTGCTGGAGCGGATCGGGCCGCCGAAGCCGGATGGTACGCCTCGTGGCGCTGAGATTATTCTTGCCAACACGTATCACTTGTATCTGCGGCCTGGACATGAGCTGATTGCACGACTGGGTGGCGTACACCGCTTTATGGGCTGGCAGCGGCCGATGCTGACGGACTCGGGGGGCTTCCAGGTCTTCAGCTTGAGCATCCTGCGCAAAGTTACTCCGGATGGGGTGGAGTTTCGTTCGCATCTGGATGGTTCTCGGCATTTCTTTTCGCCGGAGCACTCGATCGATGTACAGATTGCGCTGGGCGCGGATGTTGCGATGGTCTTCGACGAGTGCGTGGAGACGCCCGCGAGTTGGGAGCGCACGAAAGAGTCGATGGGGCTGACGCATGCCTGGGCGCAGCGGTCAAAGGATCACTTCGAGGCGAACAAGCACAAAGTGCCGTGGCATGCGGAGTTGAACGGAGCAACGCAGAATCTGTTTGGCATAGTGCAAGGCGGGATGTACGTCGATCTGCGGAAGGAATCAGCAGAGCATCTGGTCGAGATGGATCTTCCCGGCTATGCGATTGGAGGCCTTGCGGTGGGCGAGCCGCGCGAGGTGACTCGCGAGATGATTGCTCGCACGCTGGAGTGGCTGCCAACGGACAAGCCACGCTATGTGATGGGCGTCGGCTATCCGGACGCGATTGAGGAGTACTCGAAGATGGGGGTGGACATGATGGATTGCGTGCTGCCGACGCGTGCTGGGCGCCATGGGCTGGTGTTTGCGCGCGGCGAAGACGGGCTGCCAGTGCGCATGAACATCAAGCGCAAGGAGTATGCGGAGGACCAGGGGCCGATCGACGCGACGTGCGGGTGCATGGTGTGCGCGCGGTATACGCGGGCGTATCTGCGGCATCTGTTTGTGGCGGGAGAGCCGCTGGGGCTGACCCTGAATTCGGTGCATAACCTGCATTTTTATCTTGCGACGATGGATAGGGTACGGGGTGAGTTGGCGGGAGGGGCTGATTGACAGATTCGGAGGATGGGTTGGTATGTCTTAATACTTTTTTTGATGCAATTCACGCAGGAATGGCGTGCAACTTCTTGCGGCAGGATGGCATTCGTTTCGAAGTGCGTGATCATAGTGTTCGAGAGCACGGTTTGGGGTTCGGCTTCAACGAGGGCCCAAGGATTGTTATGGAGATCTTTGTGAAGCGCGAGGATGTTGAACTTGCTCAGGATTGTCTGCGAAGGACTATGCAGTTGTTTCCTGAACGAGAGGTTGTTCCGGCAGCAAACAATGGATTGCGTGACGGTGACGAAGTTGTGTCGGAAGCATTTGCATGCGATGAACAAAACGACGCTGCTTCAGCATCTGAGGCACTATCAGAGGCAGGAATCTGGAGCACCTTTCATAAAGAAACCGATGAAGGCGGCGATCATTTCTACATGGTCGAAGTAAAGGGCCGAGATATTGAACGGGCAATTGTTGTCGTGAACCGGTGGCTCGATTCAAGGTAAAGATGCGATAGTGGTTCGCATGAATCGTCGAGAGCTTTTGCGCGGCTCGGCCGCCATGGTGGGTGGGAGTTATCTGTCTCCTGCATTTGAGAAGGTCGCATTTGGACAAGCTGGAAGCGAGATCGCCGGCCCGCCGAAGCGGCTGTTAAGCACGACGTTTACGCCGGAGCTTCTGCGATCGAAGCTGGTGCCGGTGGGCGCATGGCATCCGTATCCGCGGGTGGCGGAGCGCGAAGCGTGGATGCAGGTTCCGGAGGACCTGCGCA
>Ga0157374_10002180_pt1 | contig 16505 bp, 18 predicted proteins | sample M25metaG_FD_115308 | JGI IMG/M metagenome (GOLD analysis project Ga0157374, IMG submission 115308) | Miscanthus rhizosphere microbial communities from Kellogg Biological Station, Michigan, USA - M2-5 metaG | ecosystem: Host-associated > Plants > Roots > Rhizosphere > Soil | place: USA: Michigan...
CACACCTTCTTCGAGATGCTCGGCAACTGGTCGTTCGGCGACTACTTCAAGAAGGAAGCGATCGAGTGGGCGTGGGAACTGCTCACCGTCGTGTTCGGATTGCCGAAGGATCGTCTGCTCGTCACCGTCTATCACACCGACGACGAAGCATTCGATCTGTGGCATAAGACGATCGGATTGCCGGTAGAGCGCATCGTCCGCATCGGCGACAACAAGGGCGCGCCGTACGCGTCGGACAATTTCTGGCAGATGGCCGACACCGGGCCGTGCGGTCCATGCACGGAAATTTTCTATGACCACGGCGCCGACATTCCGGGCGGCCCGCCGGGATCGCCGGATGAAGACGGCGACCGCTTCATCGAAATCTGGAATCTCGTTTTCATGCAGTTCGACCGCGCGGCCGACGGCACGCTCACGCGCCTGCCGGCACCGTGCGTCGACACGGGCATGGGCCTGGAACGTCTCGCGGCGGTGCTGCAGCACGTTCATTCCAATTACGAGATCGATCTGTTCCAGCGGCTGATCAAGGTCGCCTCGAAGCTGACCAAGACAGAGGATCTCGAAAACAAATCGCTGCGCGTGATCGCCGATCACATCCGCGCGTGTTCGTTCCTGATCGTCGACGGCGTGCTGCCGTCGAACGAAGGACGCGGCTATGTGCTGCGCCGGATCATCCGTCGCGCGCTGCGTCACGGTTACATGCTCGGCATGCGTCAGCCGTTTTTCCACAAGATGGTGCCGGCACTGGTCGAGGAGATGGGGCAGGCGTACCCCGAACTGTCGGCGAAGCAATCGACGGTCGAGAAAGCACTTCTCGCGGAAGAAGAACGTTTCGGCGAAACCCTCGAACACGGCATGAAGGTGTTCGACGATGTTGCCTCGAAATCGGGCAAAGTGATTCCAGGCGCCGATGCATTTCGTCTTTACGACACCTACGGATTCCCGGTCGATCTCACCGCCGACATTGCGCGCGAACGCGGCCTGTCGGTGGACATGGAGGGCTTCGAGAAAGCGATGAACGAGCAGCGCGATCGCGCGCGCGCGGCGAGCAATTTCGAAACGAAGAGTTCGCTGTCCGCCGATCTCGTGCAGAAGCTCACGGCGACGGAATTCGTCGGCTACGAAGGATTGTCGGCCGATGGATTGAAAGTCATCGCCATCGTGCGCGGCGGCCGCGACGTAAGCGAGCTCACCGATGGCCAGGAAGCGATGATCATCCTCGACCGCACGCCGTTCTACGCCGAATCGGGCGGGCAGGTCGGCGACACTGGCAAGCTCACCTCGAAGGATGGCGTCTTTACCGTCACCGATACAACGAAACTCGCGGGCGTTTTCCACGGCCATCTCGGCACGTGGCATGGCGCCACGCTGAAAATCGGCGCGACGTTGCACGGTGACGTCGACGCGGCACGTCGTCAATCCACGATTCTCAATCACTCCGCCACACACCTGCTGCACGCCGCGCTGCGCAAAGTGCTCGGCGATCACGTCACGCAGAAGGGATCACTGGTCGCACCGGATCGTCTGCGTTTCGATTTTTCGCACTTCAAGCCGGTCACCCCGGAAGAACTGCGCACCGTCGAGGATCTCGTCAACGACGAAGTGCGCCGCAACTCCGCAGCAGAAATCCGCCACATGGCCTACAACGACGCCATCGATTTCGGCGCGATGGCGCTGTTCGGCGAAAAATACGGCGACGAAGTGCGCGTGCTGCGCATGGGGGATTTCTCGACCGAACTGTGCGGCGGCACGCACGTCGCGCGCACGGGTGACATCGGCTTGTTCAAGATCGTCAGCGAAAGTGGCGTCGCCTCCGGTATCCGGCGCATCGAAGCGCTGACCGGCGCCGGCGCGCTCGCCTACGTGAAGGACGAAGAACAGCGGCTCGATGCCGTCGCGCATCTGCTGTCGTCGAGTGCGCACGACGTCGTCGACAAGCTTCGTCAGGTGTTCGATCGCCAGAAGAAACTCGAACGCGAACTCGAAAGTCTGAAGTCGAAAGCGGCGTCTGCGGCGACGTCGGATCTGGCCTCGATGGCGCAGGACGTCAACGGCATCAAGGTCGTTGCCGCGCGCCTCGACGGCGCCGACGCGAAAACGCTGCGCGATAGCGTCGATCAGTTCAAGCAGAAGCTCGGCGATTGCGTGATCCTGCTCGCCGGCGGCAGCGACGGGAAGATTTCGCTGGTGGCCGGCGTGAACGGCAAGGCGCTCGGCAAGATCAAGGCGGGCGATCTGGTCGCCGATGTCGCGAAAAAGATCGGCGGGAAAGGCGGCGGACGTCCGGACATGGCGCAGGGTGGCGGCGAAGATTCGCCGGCGCTGGGCCCCGCGCTCGAAGCCGTGCCGGCGTGGATCGCTGCCCAACTGGCGTGACTTTCGACAGGGGAGACGGCCCGCTGGTTACGTAAAGTTCAGCCCCGCGGATTGCGCGCGCGTGCCTCTGGGTCTAGTATCGAATGCAACGGCCACGGGGCGATGGCCGTCTAAAACGGTACGCTGTCCTACCGCACGCATGAAGCGAACGCAGGGCCGGCGAGCACCATGGATGTGAAGGCGGTGGCGAGGGGATCGCCGTCGCGTTAGGAAAGACGAGAGCCGTAAGGAGGAAGACAATGCTGATTCTGACACGCCGGGTGGGCGAGACACTCATGATCGGCGATTCAGTAAGCGTGACGGTGCTGGGGGTCAAGGGGAACCAGGTGCGAATCGGCATCAATGCGCCCAAGGACGTGGCCGTGCATCGCGAAGAAATCTACCAGCGGATCAAGCGCGAACACGAAGGCGGCGGCGAGCCACCCTCGCATGGCGCCGAGACCAGCTGAGCGCCTGTAGATCCTGGGGACATGTCGCCGGCCGTGCATCGGCCGCCGACTGAGGATACAATTCGCGCCGTCTAGCGCTGTTCATGGCCGGCCGTGTTCGCGCCGCCGCCACGACTGTATCAAAATCCGGAGAGGTGCCCGAGAGGCCGAAGGGGCTCCCCTGCTAAGGGAGTATAGGGTCAAAAGCTCTATCGAGGGTTCGAATCCCTCCCTCTCCGCCATATCACGATGTAACTGTCTGATTTCGCGCATTTTCAGCACATGCGCACAACGTTTGCCCCTTTTTTTGCCCCGACTACTTTCGCTTTTCGCAATGGCGCTAGCCTCTGGTCTCTGTGGCGGCGCGTATGCATCGCCCAGCAAGAATCGTTGCCATGCCGCCAGTCGCACTCCACAAAAGCCGATACAGAGGCCCAGCGAGACGTGTGTTCGACTGACCACACGGCCACCGTGACGTCGCGGCGTGATGGCTATGGCCGCGCACCAGTGATCACGTTAATCGTCGACGCGCTGCTTCCGTCCGCAGACTTCGAGAACCTCTACCTCCGCGTCTCGCAATTCCGTCACGATTACGTGATTAGCAGCCAGCGCACCCCGGCTTTGGTCTTGAAATTCGGCCGGGCCGGTGACTTTGTCGTTGAATTTTAGAATCGCGGCACCGAGATACGAATCGTCGGCGTGATGAAGGAACCGCGCTTGACGGGATGTCGAAAATAGCCTTTTTATGTCCGCCATGATTAATGCGCAGGACGATTGGTAGTTCGCCGCCTCGGGAGCGTTGCAATAATGCTTGCTAGCGGCGTCGGCAATAGCTTTCAGGTCAACGCGCATTTTGTCGAGCCACTTTGTGGCGTTGTCGATGCGAACCTTTTTTGCGTCCCGCTTAGATGTTAAGACATGGCCGACTAGTGTTCCGACTGCGAGGCTAATGAGCGAGACAAGCCCGGTAAACCACCACGGCGCGCCGCTCACTGTGCGTGGGCCTCTTCGGACGCTTCCTTAATTCGCTCCCACGCGGTAGCCACGGCCAGAGCATCGTCTTCGGCAAGAATCTTTATCCGACGCTTTGCCTCCCGAAGACCTATAACCCTGCCTATTTCGCCGAAGGCTTCATCCAGAAATCCCGAGCTGTATGCAGTACCGCCCGTCAACTCGAAAACAATCGATTCGAACTCTGCTAGCAACGGACGAGTGACGGTTTCCCAAAACTCTTGCCCTGAGTAAGGACCATGGTCTTTCTTCCTTCCGCCGCAAAATCGACTGAACTCCTTCGGCACGTTGAAAAGGATGAATGGCTTCATAGGTCTAGACTCAATTGGATGTCCGGCGGGAGAGACAGTGACCACGAAATCATCGTTCCCGGCGCACTGACTTTATGAATTCTGGTTTCGGACGGCTTTCCACTTATCTGGATATATTCGCCTCTGTTTGCAAGCACCCTCATTGATCCGTCAAGTTCAGCATCCTTGATGAATTGCTGAAGCTTAGGCAGGCCGTGACCACGGCGTTTTGAGTCATGGCGGGAGTATTTCTTCGTCACAACGCGGCCAATCCATCGAGCGTCCGTCCAGAGTGGAAGTCGCCGTGCGAACCTCTTTTTTGCATGTTCGCGGACAGTACGCACAATTCCGAGGCCCTGATCATAGAAAATGAACGAGGCAGTCTTCGTCGTCGTATCAACAAAACCGACCAGCCACCATTCCCGGTACAAATGCGGTGTGTCGCTACTGACAATGTAGGCGTGCTCACGAACGTTGTCCATGCATTCGAGAATGGCGACGTGCAGGTTCCTTTTATCCGCGATAGGAAGGTGGATCAACTGCTCGAACTGACCGAGCAAAACGTCGATCGTTTCGGAGTTTGTTTGATGGCCAGACTCGACTTTGATGAATACTCGTCGATCATATGATTGTGGCAAGGCGGGAGCTGGAACACCTATTGCATCGTAGAAACCGAGATTCGTCAGCAGTTCTGCCACCCGACTATCGCGCGGGTAAGTTCCGCCGATAGCCGTCCTTCCAATACAGTAGGCCGCGCATCGTTGAAGCTCGGCGAGAAGAATGATGGCAACCTCAGGTGCGAGCTCGACGACATCGTCTTGCTCAAGAACAATCCTTCTGTAGCCTCCGCGCAACGCGACTTCACGAAGGTGCTCCACCAGCATGAACACTTGTTGCACATCTTCCGCCGTCTGAAAGTTGAGCTTTTCAGGAAGCTTGATCCGGAACGTACCGTTTCGTGGGCGCGCGATACGAAACTTCGGGTTGGTTTGAAACCTCTTTTTTCGGCCACGAAGTTTTCGATATAGCCGCTCCGGATCATATGTTCGCCCCAGCCTCGAAAGGCGATGAGCTTCGCGCGCACGTGATAGGTTGATCCAGCGCGTGCGCCGACCCGAACTTTTCTTTCGTTTTGGCATTAGCGCGTCTGCGAAAAGTATTGCAGATACGATACTACGTGCCCAACGATACGCGCCATCGCGTGGAATTGTAGCGCGACTTTGACGAAGCATATGTCATCATCGTGAGTATCAAAGCACGATCTACTCGGAGAGTACGATGCGCGGCAAGTCAGATACCGGCGGCGTCCTGTCCGACAAGTATACGGTCCCACCATTTTCGATCCTCGACGTGGCCTCTGGACCTTGGCAGGAGTTGAAAGGTGCTTGGCTAAGGCAGGGCATCAGAAGTGAAAAAGGGCGCGGCGAAAACCTACTCGACTATAGCGAGTTGATTCTTCAGAAAGGCGGTAACGGCACGAGCGTTTTTGATCCCGTGCTTTGCGAGCTGATGTACAAGTGGTTCGCACCATCAAGAGGACAGGTTGTCGATCCTTTCGCTGGCGGCAGCGTACGCGGCATCGTCGCAGGCGCATTGGGCTACAAATATTGGGGCTGCGATTTGAGCGAGGAGCAGATAAAAGAAAACCTCAAGCAGGCGGAAGAAATCAACAAAATTCCCGGCGCGCTACGTCCAATGCCGGAGTGGGTCGTCGGCGACAGCCGGGTCATGCTTGATGATGCGCCGGAGGCGGATTTCCTTTTTTCCTGTCCGCCCTATGGCGATAAAGAGGAATACAGCGACGAAGGTGCTGATCTATCGGCGATGGGCAATACGGACTTCATGAAGGCCTAAAAGGAAATCATCACGAAGGCAGTAGGGAAGTTACGTGACAATTCATTCGCCTGCTTTGTCGTCGGCGATTATCGGGACAAGGATGGCTATTTGTGCAACCTTCCCTGCCAAACGATCCACGCGTTCGAGACAGCGGGCGCTCGACTCTACACCTCTGCGATTCTCCGCACGCCAACAGGAAACGCGGCGATGCGCGCACAGAGAAATTTCACCTATCGCAAGCTAACGACCGTGCATCAAAATGTTCTGGTCTTCTGCAAAGGCGAATGGAAGAAAGCAGCGGCAAAAAATTCTTTGGATGTGGGCTAGCTGCGTGGCATGATCGCGAGCAGCGCTGTATTGAAATACTAACCCGAACTTCCTCCCGGAAACGAATTGGTGCGGGTGGTGTCGGATCCCTCTGATAGCGCATGGTATGCACTCTTTGCGCGAGGGCAGACGCACGCGCGTCTCACTGATTGAGTCTCGCTGAACTCACTCCACCGGATGACAGACGCTCCCCGTTCTGTACCAACCATTGTTACCGCATTGCACCGTTTGGTGAAACGAATCGCACCCTCGGTCACCAAAGCTGGCGCAAGTTCCGTTTGAATACGGGCAAACGCATGTCGTGAACCCGGGATCGCCTTCCTTCAACAATTTGGGGTTCCCAAGTGGCGTCACGCCTTCGATCGGCCGGGTGTCTTTAGACTCTGTCATCTCGTCCTCCAAGGTAGTGGTGAACAAAAAAACATAGTGTTAGGCGCGCAAGCTGGGAGCCTGCGTCTCAGCGTGATTTATTGGGCGCGCTTCGCGGCTCTTTGTCAAGAATCGCCGCCTCACTATTCGCTCAAGCGGACCGCTGCGGGCTAGCTGCGGTATCCAACATCTGTGGCATGATCGCGCGCATTAAGGCAGCTTGGCGGCCGTAGAGATGCAAATCATCCTCGCACTAGTGGGTTTCACTGCGGGAGTTATGCTCTGGTCGCGATTAGTCCAATTCACCCTCGCAATTGCCAGCGCCGTCACCCACGTCGATTTCGTCAATGTCCTGAAAGCCCCGACTGAATCGCAGCTCCGAAAGTTTCTGATTGCTGGACTGTGCTCATCTCTCGCATGGATTGCGTGCTTCGCTGCGGCTGTTTGGTACTGCATCGATGAATCAGCTTCGGCAAGTGGCTGGGTTTTCTTCTGGAGCGGTTTCTCGCTCGGACCGCTTCCCGCTTACTTCCTGACTCTCAGAGCCGTTCGGCGAATGCGCGAACGAGGCCAGTTGAGCGGCAATACATAATTGGCTATTAGCGATGCCGCCGCCTTGTGGCATGATCGCGCGCATCGCAGCGGCAACTCAGCGCTCATCGAGATAACAAGAATGCGGCCACCATTCCGGATCGCCGTCTGCATCCTCTGGCTGATGATCGCAATTTATTTACTTGCGTTCGAAATCATTCGATTGGTTCCGTACGCTGTCGAAAGACCGCACGTCGAATTCTGGATCACGCTTTCCATCATGGGAACGTTTGTCGCGTGCGCTGGCATAGGTGCTGTCTTGGGGATAATGAATCGGCCGCCGGGGCGGCTACTGCTCGGCATAGCCGCCGGATTCATGCTGCTCTATTTCCTTAGCTATCTGCTATTAGGCGGACTCGACGACGCGCGTAGCTATCTGCCGTATCTCGTCGGCTTCGCAATCTTGTCAGTTGCCACCTTTTGGCTGCGCACCAATTCGACAAGAATATCAGTCGAGAAAGGTTAGTTCGTGGCATGATCGCGCGCATTGGGTCAGGGACCTGCTCTCGTAGTGCTAGAAGCATGAAGATCGCTTTGATTTTCGCAGCCTTATTCGGCCTGACTGGACAGTCGTCCGCATGCAGCCTCGCGCCCTTCTCTGAGGAGTTCAAGGTAAATTCTCATCGCGCGTCTAAGGCCGATAGGCTTCGTTCCGTCACGATAGCAGGCATAAATTTCGTGCCTGCGCTGTCCGACTCGGGAAGCTGCGGAGGTGTTGGCTGGATCGAAATCACGCTCGCAGCGGCGGGTGATGAAGCATCACGCCTTCAGCGATATGGGTACGTTATCCATCCCATAGCTGGCGTAAATGATGGGGAATTGTTTCCAACATACCCCTTGGCATTTGTTCGCTATGGCGCTTCTCGCACCACGCTTTTCTGGGGATGGACTGGCATTACGCCGAATCCAAATGGGCAGGTTAAGTGGCAACTTGAGGTCATTCCAGTTTCAAGGTCTGGCGTGCGCGGGACGCCTATTCCGTTGTGCGTCTCTTCGAATAATTCTTGTCCTGATCAGTCGAAAAGTGTCGAGGCGGTGAACCAACGCTAGGTTTTAAATTGCCGACCGCTGCGGGCTAACTGCGGCATCCCGAATCTGTGGCATGATCGTGCGGATCGCGGCGTCTCAGTGGATGTTGGAATTGGACCGCTTTGCCACTCAAACTTTCGCATTCGTCATTCTCTTGCTGTCCGCAGTCCCGGCGAAGGCGGCGGAAGTTCGCGTCCGCCTGTTCTCTGGCTCGAAAGAAGTCGCCGAAGCAGTTGCTCAACAGGCGCAAGGAAGCTTCGCGCTTTACGTCAACGACCGATGCGAAGTCAGACTCGATCTATATGGCATCACAGAAAATGGGAACGAGATCGGATTGGCTTGTTCAAGTACATGCGCAGGTTCAATTCAAATCGGTGAGCAAACCACGGTCGCGCTTTCTAAGAAGGGCAACTTCGCCTACGAATGCGGAGCAAAGCTGCGGATTCGGGGACATGTAAAGTGATGTCGCATGATCGCGCGCATCGCGGCAACAACCACCAGCCACACTGACGTGACTTAGATGCCACTGTTTACATACATCGTTACTTTCAAAGGAGGCAGCCACGTGGCGCAGGGCAGACACAGCAACTTCAAAGGCTTTGTCTCGACCTGGTGCTCCAGTATCCCTCATGACGCTCTGCCTGAACTCACCGCCGCAGGTCGCAAAGATTTGCAAAATAAGGCTTACCAGGGTGAGTTCGTCTCGGTCTCAAACGCGAAAAACGTTTGGCGAAAATCCATTCGGCTCGATTCCGGAGAATGTGTTGTCGTTGCAGTGCAAACGGAGAAGTGATCTCTGCGGGCTAGCTGCGGTACCCAACATCTGTGGCAATATCGTTCGCTAAGAAGGAAGTGAGTCGACCCAATGCGTGCCGAAATCAATGATTGGAAGAACGGCTGGTTCGGAATCGCTCTTGGCCTCACTGCGAAAGATATCGATCTGCTTATCTTGAAGCTCAGATCAATTCGGGATGATCCCGACCAGCATTTTCACGCGATGAATGTCACCGAAGAAGGCCCAGTGGGTGACGTCGAGTTCTATGTCTGCACTGAGGAAGAACCTCAGACCTTACGACTTAGTGGTATTGCCTTGGCTCCCGGCGATTCTGTTCTTTCGCCGAAGAAGCCCGGTTAGTGACATGATCGCGCGCATCGCTATCTACGAACGCTGAAACAATGTTCTTACAGATTGCGCCAGCTTCGCCAATCGGTCGCCGATGGATGAGCTTTCTGATCATTCCGTCATACTTCATTGCGTTTCTTCTTGGCTCCGCAGTGCCTATTGGTCAGCCATTCTCATTTTTCGCGGCTTCCCTTTTGGTGATGATCGCTATTACGAGTGTTTACTCGACCTTCCAAAAGAAATACGCGGACTTTTCCGGCCGACCATCCGCTATGTTCATGATCGCCGCGCTCGTAGTTCAATTGGCTGCGTTGGCCGTTGTCGGGTTCGCTTTGTCAGTGCGAAACTGAACAAATATGATCGCGCGCATCGCGGTAGCGGCCGCTTATCTCAAGCATTAGGTACGCGTGTGAGTTTGAGCGACGACGAAAAACAAGCCGATGTACTTCACCAAGATGTCGTGAAGACCCTAATGCAGCCTAGATTTTTGGGGGTTCGGGTTTTTCTGGTTGGCTTTGTTGTAGCAGGTACCGGCTTCTTAGTTGCTTATCTCGGGTTATTCTCACTTGGATACTGTGTGCTGGTCTTGGGATGGCTCATCGGGGCCGTCGGGATCGGAATGCAGTGGGTTAAGGCGCTACGCAAGTAGCCGCTCGATACTCATCCGTGCGTACTGATATTCGCTCAAGGAGATTGCTGCGGGCTAGCTGAGTTATCCGACATCTGTGGCATGATCGTGCGCATCGCGGCACATACTGATTAAAACCAATATGGATCGTACGACCCTCCGCGTTATTGCTACTGCGCTGGCACTCACGGGGTGTGCCGCCTTGAGCTTTGCAACGCCAGAGTTTGATGTGTCTGTTTCGCTCAGTGACAGCGCACGGACGCGACTTTCTACGCTAGGTGAAAACATCAAGATTCTGGCCTTTTTCGACGGCGACAGCATCGATGGTCCAAACCCAGAAAATGCGCCGTTTCGAGCGATTATTCTCGGGTCCGCCGAAACGACAGTCGAGATCGATCATGTAGCTCACGTTGGCAGCGTGGCGTTTAGTCGTCACCAGCACGATCTGCTGACACAAGGTCAATATCATCTCATTCTGAACGTTGTCTCGGGACGGCGCGTGGACTCACATAATTTGCTCGACTGCTCGTTCGTCGACCTAGTAGTCGAGCCTCCCAACGCCCTGCAGTCACCAATCCACGTTGATTGCGGACTTATTGGCGAGCGGAAGCATGGTCAACCTCCTAGAAATGCCGCTGCGGGCTAGCTTCGATATCCTGATGTCCCACGCGCACATCAAACAAGTTTGGAGAACGGCGGTGCAAATTCTAGGTGCGCTTCTTCTCCTGCCTCTCACGGCTAGCGCGGGCTGGATCAGCCGAAGTGGACAGACGATGCCAGACACTGACGCCAGCAAATCAGTCGGTACCTTTGCCGCTCAGGTGGTTCTGGTCGCCGACGAGCGGGAGTTGCTGAAGAATTGGCGCACGCCTTCTGAAGCCGTCGATGTCCATACGATCGACAAAGTTGGCACCAACGGCTTTATAAACGCCTTCGTGGTCTTTGGCGGATGTAAGGCTGACACTGATGGTAACTGTCGTGTCGTGATGCGATTTCGCGTCCTTAAGCCTGATGGCGGCGTATACGCCGAGACACGGGAGATGGAGGTTTGGACGGGCAAGCCGGCGCCCCCCGGCCACTCGATTGAACTCAGCGTTGACTACCTTAAAATACGAATCGAACCAACCGATCAACTGGGCCGATACGTAATTCAGACGCAAGTAAAAGATGAAAACTCGGCGACGGAGATTCAACTGAAGTCACCTTTTGTAGCGTCAAAGCCGCTTCGTCGTAGGCACCGGAGCCAGACTCTCGGTAGCCCGTGAACTCCCTCCACCGATGCGGCAACCGTGTGGCATGATCGCACGCATCGCGACGGCAGATGCATTGACTGACAGTATGAATGATCGGCATCCGACGACGAAGCATCCAGCAGCCGTCGCAGTTTTCTTAGCGTTGTTTGGCCTTTACCTATTTGTCGGCGCAGGCATCACATTCAGCCGAGGGCATTGGCCTGCGTTTATGCCGCCACTGCTTGATGCCATCGCGTTGCCGCTCACGTTTATCTCAGATCGGTTGGGCGCAACCTTCGGTGCGCTGGCGGCCTTGGCTTTCGGAGTGCTTTGCTTGGCTATCTCGTTTCGTCTCGCGAAGACCGCTGCGGGCTAGCTGCGGTATCTAACATCTGTGGCATGATCGCGCGCATCAGGGGTGGCTCACGTGAGTACCAAGAGGTCCTAGTGACGTGAACGCATGGGTTTTGGTCAGGTTAGGTGTCGTCTCCATCGCAGCAATAGGCTCGTTAGTCATGCCGCTCGGTCCGCAGGCCGCTCCGCCAATTGATTGGACCTCACTACTAATGATTTTTGTCTTTTCGGTTTTAGGAATTGTTTTCGTCTTTGCGATCCAATCCTTCAATCCGTGGTCTGCGCCGGTCTGGCATCGACCGTCTTGGTCACGCAACCCGCTCAATTTTGGCGAGCCGCTGCAGTTCTTTCATCTGGCTGCGTTTGCATGCTTAGCGAGTGGCATCGTGACCCTGCTTCGCATCGCAATTTCGCGATTTCCGTTCTACGTCGGAGCGCTCGTACCAGTTGCTATGTCCGTAGGAGTTCTGGTTGGACTACAAGGAGCTATGTTCTTGGCTAGTTCGAAGATGGAGCGCCGCCGCTAATTCCGCTTCGGGAATAGACTTCTGAAAGCTAGCTGCCGTATCCAACATCTGTGGCATGATCGCGCGCATCGCTGCAGCTTGATGGTTGCTTGATGATTCCTCTCGAAACGCGATTGAAGAATTTCAATGACGCAGTTAGTTTCGCGGCAGACGAAAATATTCAGCGTGCAATGTGGATACATGCCGTGCCGAAGCCGTCCACGTCGATCTATTCAGTCGGAGAGTTCTATTGTCAGTTTTTCGATGACAATGACATGGACGACTTCATCACAAGCGAGCTACAGGAGAGCTCGCTAAGTGCGGCACAAAAGGCCGCTATTGTGGAGTTTCGTGACCTGCTGGACAGCGCTGGCGATATCGCTCTGCATGCGAGCTGCGACAATGGAACAATCGTTAGATCGAAACAATGGAAATCGGTAGTTGCATGCGCGAAACGCATCTTGCCGCTATTCAAGCAATTCCAAATGGCTGCGACCGACTAGTTGCGTTATCCATTTCGCGTGGCATGATCGCGCGCATCGCTGAAGTGGACAAGATAAAAATCTATGCAGCGCTCAGATGTCGATGTGCGCCAACTACGGCGCCGAGTAGAGTCCGATATTAAGCAGTACGCAGCGGACTACATTCCTCCGAGTCGCGATACCGTGATCGGAATACCTTGGACTCAGGAAAGGGTTTCGCAAGAAGTCGAACGCATGGCCCCATTGCTTGTCGATCCATATCCGGTTGAATACAAGTCTTCGGACGACATGCTGCCTCCTGAGGATCGCCTGATCGGCATTCGGTCCGCCTTTGTCGTTGCGCAGGATCACGATTACTTGCTGTTATTCGATCACGATGCTGAAGACTTCGTCCTCGCGGTCAAGCTAGCAGACGGACGTTTGACGGCATGGGGCATTCGTGGTGATGCAGCAAGCACGTTCCTTTCTCGCTAATCTGCGTCTTCACGACCTAAGTGTTCCGCTTCGGGCCAGCTGAGGTATCCTGATCGCGATTACAACTTCCATGCGCTCAGCCTCTATGCGAGACATTTTGTTCGCTGCAATCGCTGCAGTGCTTGTTCAACCCTTCGTGCTTGCGATTCGGTTGCTGCCGGCTTTGATCACCGCACAAAGCCCTGTCTACGGCGTCTGGATTGTCGTCGTTGCCGTGCTAGTGGTGTCCGCTGTCTTCGTCATTCTGCTTGGCATCCCGGCATTCCTAATTCTCAGGCGCTTTGCCCACGACGGCTGGCTTTCATTGGGGGCCGTGGGTTTCGTGCTTGGCGCGGCGCCGAGCGCGCTGATTTTTTGGCCGAGGACGCTGTCTGGCTACTCGGCGGGAGAAAATTGGCACGGTCACTATGAGCACACTTACGTGAATGGAGCGCCGACCATTTATGCGTGGTACGACTACTTCGAAAACGTTGCAATCTTCGGGTTGCATGGGTTGGTAGGCGCGCTAGTATTCTTCGCGATGATGCGAATCTTACGCAGACGTCTCGTCGATTGACGGTAAAGTTTAGTTTTCCTGAGCGACAGTCGATTCCACACGCCTACTCCCAAGGCTCGACAGCTTGGTTCGAAGATAACTCTCACGATCGCGACCTAACCGTTCGTGCAAGACGGTCAGTGGCCTAACTAGGGTGCCATCACTCATATGTCGGAAATAGATCAGACCACACTTACCGCGCTCGGCGCTTTCCCTGATTTGATTGCGGTGGCCTACGCCGCTGTGCCAGTGGACCGTAAGAACTGGCGCCCGGCGTCGTGGGACGGCATTCCGAGCGAACGTCTCACGGCGATCGAACAGGTTTGTCACGTTTACGATATCGAAGTGGATGGCTATCACGTTCGCTTCCATCGAACGCTGACGGAGGACAAGCCTGTGCTTCCGGACCTTGGCGGAGAACTCCTCGCCGAAGCACGCAGCTACTCGACAGCGAACGCCGTCGAAGTGCTCGCAAAATTCAAAGCCGCGCGTGCGAAAACGATGCGTGTTGTTTCAGCGCTGACGGCGGAACAACTCGATCGCGTGGCGATCTTCGAAAACAGGCCAACGACGCTGCGCGGCCTCGTGCATTTCCTGTGCAGTCACGATTTTCAGCATCTGGCTGGGCTGCAATGGTTGCTGGCGATGATGAGCCAGACACGAGGAAATAACTGAGAGTCGGCGGGGCTCAAACTTCCAGTCGATCGCCCGGTCGCGCCACTAGCGTGTAGAGAGCCGGCATGAGGAACACGCTGATCAGCAGTCGCGTGAACAATCCGCTGACGATCACCAACGCGAAGGGCCGCTGCGTATCGGTGCCGACGCCTGTCGCCAATGCCGCCGGCAGCAGCCCGAGCGCGGCGACGAGCGCGGTCATCATGATCGGGCGCAACCGTAACAGCGCACCTTCGCGGATCGCTTCGCGAAGCGCCATGCCGCCGCCGCGCAATTCGTTCACGTACGAAATGTAGACGATGGCGGTTTGCACGGAGACACCGAAAAGCGCGAGAAATCCGATGCCTGAGGAAACCGAGAACGGCGTGCCCGTGATCCACAACGCGAACAAGCCGCCGATCGGCGCCGAGAGCACCACACCAAGCACGGTGATGAGCGGGAACTTGAAGTTGCTATAGAGCGCGAACAGCAGCAGGAAGATAAGGAACAGCGTCAGCGGAAGGATGACACTCAGCTGCGCGCGCGAGGTGGTGTATTCCGTATATTCGCCGCCCCAGTCGAGCCGGTAGCCTTGCGGCAAGGTCACTTTCGCTTTGACCTGGGCGATCGCATCTTCGACGGCGCCGGCGAGATCGCGTCCTTCGACGGAAAACTGCACGCCGATGTAGCGCGAGTTGTCTTGCCGATAGATGAACGATGCGCCGTTGGTGACTTTGATGTCGGCGAATTCCTTGAGCGGGATTTTTTGCCCGCCCGGCGTGACGACGGGAATGTTGCCGATCTCTTCCGGATTGTCGCGATACTCGCGTTCGAGACGCACGACGAGATCGAATTCCTTTTCCTGCTGCACCACCTGCGTCGCGACGTCGCCGCCGACGGCGGCCTGGATCAGTGTGTTGATGTCGGCGACGTTGACGCCGTAGCGCGCGATCTTGGCGCGATCGATGTCGATGGTCAGGCTCGGCTGTCCGAGTTCCTGCACCAGCGTCACGTCGGCGATGCCGCGCACGCGTTCGAGAATCTGCTTGATCGCTTTGCCTTTCTGCTGCAGCACGTTCAGGTCCGCGCCGAAAACTTTCACGGCGAGCGCGCTCTTCAATCCGGTTTCGGCTTCGTCGACGGCATCCTCGGCGGGTTGCGTGTAGTTGAATGTGATGCCGGGAAACGTTTCGAGTTTCTTGTTGATCGCTTCGGTGAGTTGGGCTTTGCTGTGATACGAGCCCGTCCATTGCGCGTACGGTTTCAGTCCGACGTAGAATTCGGCGTTGAAGAAGCCGGTCGGGTCGGTGCCGTCGTCGGGTCGTCCGAGTTCCGAGGCGACCGTCGTCACTTCCGGAAACGAACGCAGGATGGCGCGGACTTTCGGTACAACTTTCGCGGCCTCTTCGTAGGAGATCGTGTACGGCATCGTCGCGCGCACCCACAACGCGCCTTCGTCGAGCTTCGGCATGAATTCCGCGCCGATGCCGGGAAGCAACAACATCGACAGCGCGAGCAGAATGCCCGGCACCAATGTTGTCAGCCACGGTCGCGCGAGGCAAAAATCCAGCCCGCGTGCGTAGATCGAATTGATTTTCTCCATCGCCGCGTTGCGCCGTTCGCGTACGCCGTTGCGCATGAACCACGCGCACAGCACGGGTAGTAGGATCAGCGTGACGAGCAGCGAACCAACCAGCGCGAACACCATCGTGTCGGCCATCGGTTTGAACAGGGTGCCGGAAGGGCCGGACAGCACATAGATCGGCAGGAAGCTCACCACAATCACGGCGACGGCATAAAACAGCGGACGATCCACTTCCGCCGCGGCGTCCTTGATGACTTCGAGGATGTTGAGCGACGTTCCTTTGCGCGCGGCGACCTGGCGAAAAATATTCTCGACCATGACGACGGCCGCATCGACCAGAATGCCGAAATCGATTGCGCCGATGGAAAGCAGATTTGCCGATGCGCCCTGCAGATCGAGACACACGAACGCGAAAAGCAAGGCGAGCGGGATCGTCGTGGCTACGATCAAACCGGCGCGGATGTCGTAGAGGAAAAAAACCAGCACGACGACGACGAGCAGCATGCCGCGTAGCAGATTGTCTTCGACGGTGTCGGTGGTCAGCTCGATCAGATCGGTGCGGTCGTAGAAGGGGACGACCTTCACGTCTTTCGGCAGGATTTGTTCGTTGAGTTCTTTCGTCTTCGCTTCGACGCGCTTCAGGACGTCCTGCGTCTTCTCGCCGGTGCGCAACAG
>Ga0157374_10002181_pt1 | contig 16502 bp, 14 predicted proteins | sample M25metaG_FD_115308 | JGI IMG/M metagenome (GOLD analysis project Ga0157374, IMG submission 115308) | Miscanthus rhizosphere microbial communities from Kellogg Biological Station, Michigan, USA - M2-5 metaG | ecosystem: Host-associated > Plants > Roots > Rhizosphere > Soil | place: USA: Michigan...
CGACGAGCTTCGGCGGCGGTGTCAACGCGGGATTCGTGGAAGGAGATGCCGAACTTCGAAGCGAGCTCGCGTGCAAATTCGAGGTCGGCGTCGGCTTCTTCGCCGCGCAATCCGTGATGAAGATGGGCGGCATGGAGCACGAGGCCCAGTTCCCTGCTGCGATCGACTAGCGCGCAGAGGAGCGCCACCGAGTCGGCGCCCCCTGAGAGGCCGACCGCGAGACGCATGCCTGGCTTCAGGAACGAGGTGTCGAGCGGCAGAGCGGGCGTTGAAGAGCGCACGAGAGGATGATAGTGCAGTTCTCTATACTCGACCCATGCTGACGACGCGCAGGGCTACGAAAGAGGATGCCGAACTAATTACGCGGCACCGCAGAGCAATGTTTGCCGATATGCGGGATGCTGAGGAGGAGACGCTCGACGTTATGGCGCGGAACTTCGAGCCGTGGGTTCGGCGGATGATCGAAGAAGAGAAGTATGTCGGCTGGATCACAAGCGAAGACGAGCAGGCGATTGGGTCAGCGGGATTGCTGATTCTGGATTGGGCTCCGCATTTTTTCGATCCGAAGTGCTGCCGGCGCGGATACATCCTGAACGTGTTTGTTGATCGGGAGTACCGGGGACGCGGGATCGCGAAGGCGCTGACGCTGGAGTGCATGGCCGAAGCGAGACGACGCGGGATCGGGGTCGTCGCGCTGCATGCATCGGAGAAGGGACAGCCAGTCTACGAGAAGCTCGGCTTTACGACGAGCAATGAGATGTTGTTCGTTGCAGGCGCCCGCAGTTCGAGATAAGTACAGTCGGGCTCTGCCGTTCCCACCCTTGCATTTCCTGCAAATCTCTTACCAGCAGTAGCGACACAACCTTATCGGCCAAACTCGTTCATTTCTTGCTCGACGCACAAGTGAAATTCTCGGCCTTGTTCGGATCGCCTGTACCTTTGTACTTCGCGGATTGCGGGTAGGGGCAAAGCGGCCTGGTGATTTCAGGCGAGTTGGCTGCAGCCGCTTTCGACACGACAAAGGATGACGGCGCACTTCCCTTCTCCACCCAGTTCTCGAGAGTGATGCGGATGTTGTGCTGCGGGTCGGTGGAGGTGGCATCAAGAGCTTCGCCGAAGTCCTCCGGGCCGGGACCGCCGCCGCAGTGTTGCATCCCCGGAACCATGTAGAGGCGCGTGAAGGAATCAGTGGCGGACCTGCCCATCTTCGCAATTACATCCTCGTAGTAGTTGACGGTGTTGAGCGCGGGAATAGCTGGATCGTTCCAGCCGTGATAGAGGATGAGCTTGCCTCCCCGAGACCGGAAGGCACTAAGGTCGGGGTTGGTGGCGTTCAACGCTTCGGCAGTTTTGCTGGTGGCGGCCTTCATGCCCGAGTCGAGAGTGAAGGTTTTGTAATCCCAATCCTTTTTGTCGTAGACCATATCGGAGTAATAGCCGAGGCCGAAGAAGGCCATGAGGCTCTTCGCGGGAGCGGCGCCAGTGATCCAGAGTGCCCAACCGCCCTGGCCTTCCTCTGCTCCGGGGAGGTAACCCGGGAAGATGGTTCGGCCGCTTGCATCGTGAATGCCCGCATATATGGTTTTGAGCGCGGTGACCTGCGAGGTTGTGAGGCACTCATTACTGTCTGCGTTTTCTTTGCATTGAATTGTCGCGGGATCGAAGCGGCACTGACGCGGGTCGTTGAGGACGCCGTCGGCAACACCGTCGAGTTTGTCGCAAGCGGAGACGACTGCCTTTCCGAGAGTGGCAATCTTGGCGGGCGAGATGAAGCTTGCGGGGGATGCCGTGAGGGCCTGGGTATCGGCAACGGCAAGCGAGAGCAGGCCGGTCCAATAGTTGGCGGGAGCTCCGGCGAGGATGCCGTCGTAGTCTTCTGGGTAGCGCTGGGCTTCCATCAGAGCTTCCCGGCCGCCGTCCGAGCATCCGGCAAAGTAGGCGCGCCTGGGAGCGGATCCGTAGAACTGCGGGATGACGAGTTTCGCGACGCGAGTCATCTCGTGAATGCCGCGATAGCCGAAGTCGATGATCTTTTCCGGATGTCCAAGAGCCCATGCAGCATCGATAGGAGAGCCGGTGTGCCCGGTGTCGGTGCCGGTGGCGACATAGCCGTGCTGAAGAGATGCCCCGAGCTCCAGATAGTTGATGGCACCGGCGAAGCCTCCGTTGGCGAGGCCCTGGAGCTTGCCGTTCCAATTGTCCAGAGGCATCCAGACTTCAATGGCAATGTCGGAGTCGGAAGAGGGATGGGCCTTCGCAACAACCCTGCAGAACCCTGGCAGGGTCTTGTAGAACGGCGTGAGATCGGCGCCGGTAAACGGGTGTCGCGGACCGACGAATTCTCCTGCCGGTTCCGCCTTGGCAGTCGTGATGGTGACGTTCGGCAAATCGAGTCTGGCGAGCGCCGCACATTTTTCCGAGGTGGATACAGAGGGCTGAGCCGCCAGGAGCAGGCTGCAGAGGAGCGGTGTGAGCGGAGCAATCAGGACAGGAATCTTCATCGTGCACTCTTCCTTCAATGAGATTGCGACGCGAACATTCTATGCCTGACTCAAGAGGCAATGCCGTGAACTGATCGAGAGTCGAGCGAAGTTGTATACTCGCGAAGTCATGCAGGTTTTCGCAATTCTTCCCGCGGCTGGGCTGGGAACCCGGATGGCCGGGCCGCAACCCAAGCAGTTTCTCTCCCTGGAGGGTGTCCCGATCCTCATTCATTCTCTGCGGGCCTTCGCGGCCGTCGAGCGAGTGAAGGCTATCTACGTTGCTGTAAGAAAGACGGAGATGGAACGGGTGCAGGCGCAGGTATCAGAACATGGGTTTCGAGACCGGGTGCACGTGGTCGAGGGCGGTGATACTCGACAGGAGTCGGTGTTGCATGCTCTGGATGCTTTGCCAGCCGAAGCCGATGATATTGTGCTGGTGCACGATGCGGTTCGGCCGCTGATTGACAAAGCGACCATCGAGCGCACCATTGAGGCCGTGGCGGAGCATGGGGCAGCAATTGTTGCGTTGCCCGCGGTGGACACGATAAAGCAGGTGGAGCGCACGGCACACGGTGCAATCATCACTTCGACGATTCCAAGAGAGTTCATTGTGCAGGCGCAGACGCCGCAGGGTTTTCGAATTGGACTGCTGCGAAAGGCAATGAGCGGTGCCGTTGAAGACGGCTTTGTGGGAACGGACGAGGCCTCCGTTGTGGAACGGGCCGGACTACCGGTAGCGGTGGTTCACGGTTCTCAGGTTAATCTGAAGATTACGCAGCCGGGCGACATTCAGCTGGCTGAGTTTTATCTGCATCAACGAGCACATTGATTCCGCAGTATTTTGACTTGAGGCCCAACAGGTTTCTGTGACTTGTTGGGGGGCAGGCACGTAAGAGATGGAAACACGCATCGGATTTGGCTGGGACTCGCACGCATTCAAGGCGGGCATTCCGCTGCGCATTGGCGGAATGACTTTGGATCACCCGGAAGGGCTGGCCGGCCACTCAGACGGCGATGTGCTGCTGCACGCGATCACGGACGCGATGCTCGGTGCGGTGGCGGCGGGGGACATTGGGAGCTTTTTCCCGCCCGGGGATCCGCGGTGGAAAGACGCCAATTCGGCGATTTTTCTGAAACTGGCGCTCGAGGAACTCGAGCATGCCGGCTTTCGGGTTGTGAACGTAGATACAACGCTGGTCCTGAATGCCCCCAAGATTGCGCCGGTTGCCGGGGAGATGCGTTCGGTTGTCGCCGACCTTCTGGGCATAGCGATGGATCAGGTCAGCATCAAGGCGAAGACGCCGGAGGGGCTGGGATTGGATCATGTTGCCCAATGCCACGCGGTGGTCCTGGTGGAGCGATCGGTCGAGCCCGATGAACTGAAGAGCATGAGCGCGGTGATTGAAAGCCAACGACAGCTGGAAGATGTAGTCGACGACCTGCTGGCTTCCGTGCATGGAGTACAGAAGAAGCGCGGCGTTCCGCCTGTCTACGACACCGAGGACATCACATAAATCGCAGATTGCCCATAATTGGGGGCAAATACGCACAGGCAATATTTTGACCTGCTCAATTTATGTTGCCGGAGTGCTGCGTTGACGCGTATTCTCGCGGCATAACCACACGGCTCGAAGCAAAAGACCTCGGGCGGGGCGAGGCCAGTTCCTAGATGCGTTTTTGGTCGCAAAGACTCAGGACGGGGATCCTGCTGACGTTTGTCGGCATGGTGAGTCTAGTTGCGTGTCCTCAGAAGGCACATGCCGAGAATGCAAAAGGGAATCCAGAGGCCAAGGCGAATCCAGTTCTGTCGAACTCGCACTGGGCCGAGCAGGTCGTCCTCGGTTCGTCGAGCGTGGAGCTCAATGGACCGTGGAAGTTTCACAAGGGCGATGACCTGCGGTGGGCGCAGCCGGAATTCAACGATTCTGGGTGGGCATCGGTTGATTTAACGCCGCCGCCGGGTTCGTATGACCCATTTCTCGGAACCAGCGGATTTATGCCGGGTTGGACTGCCCTCGGCAATCGGGGCTACTGGGGATACGCGTGGTATCGGCTGCAGGTTAACGTACAGTACGATCCGGGACTGTCAGCGGGCGGCCTTGAAATCAAAATGCCCAACGACGTCGATGATGCCTACCAGGTATTCGTGAATGGGCAGCAGATTGGGGAGTTTGGCAAGTTCAGCAAGTCTGGCGTCACGACGTATCTTTCCCTGCCGCGAGCTTTCCCACTACCGAAAGAGGTCAATGGCGGTCCGATTACGGTAGCCATTCGAGTGTGGATGGACGCGTCGACGCAGTTGACAAACCCCGACTCGGGCGGCCTTCACGGGCCGCCGATACTGGGACAGGCGGGTCCGATAGACCGCATGCTGCGGCTGGACTGGGACTCGGTGACGCATTCGCAACTAAGCCGCTTCCTGGAACTCGCGGTTCTCTTCCTGGCCATTACCGTTTGCGGAGTTCTCTTCTGGCTTGACCGGAAGGAGAAGTCGTATCCATGGCTGGGGGCAACCTGCTGCGCGATCGCTTTGCAGCTTTCAATTTCCCTCACCGGAAATTACGCGACGGTGCTGCCGGGCTGGCTGAACTTCTTATTGATGGACGTCTTGTTCGCTCCGCTCGTGATTTCGCTGTGGATACTTTTCTGGGCGTACTGGTTCCGCATGGGCCGCATGGTGCGGATGCACTACATGGTGTGGGGATTTACCGGCGCGCTGATGCTGACGATTGCGATGATGCGCGCGCCGCTGTATGGCAGGGTTGTTCCGGTGCAATGGTTCGTGGTGCTGGCCCCGCTGGCTGTACTTCTGAAATTGTTGCTTGGAAGCCTGCTGCTGTGGGTTGCGTGGGAAGGAATGCGGAAGGATCACGCAGGCGCCTGGCTGGCGCTGCCCGCGCTGGCGCTGGTCGCCGTATCGCTCTACCAGCAGGAACTACTGATTCTGCATTTGCAGTTGATGTTCTTCCCGTTCGGGATGGCTGTGAACATCAGTCAGATTGCGGTGGTGGTGTCGCTCACGATTATTACCGTGCTTCTGATGCGCAGATTCCTGGAGTCGCTGAAGCTGCGTCAGCAGTGGGAAGCTGAAATCGACCAGGCCAGGCAGGTTCAACAGCTTCTGATTCCGGAAGCGATTCCGACTTTGCCGGGGTATGTGCTGGAAACCGAGTACAGGCCCGCCCAGGAAGTTGGCGGTGATTTCTTCCAGATTCTGCCCGATGGGCAAGGCGGGGTGCTGATTCTGCTGGGCGATGTGACCGGTAAGGGACTGCAGGCCGGGATGCAGGTGGCACTGATTGTTGGCGTGATCCGAACGCTGGTGGAATCGAGCTACGAACCTCACGTGGTCCTGGAGGGCTTGAACCGCAGACTTTGCGGCCGCGGGCAGTCGTATGCAACGTGCGTTGCAATGCACATTGATGCCGACGGGAAGACGATGATCGCGAACGCCGGTCATATTGTTCCTTACCTGAATGGCAAGGAACTGACGATGACGGGGAACCTGCCACTAGGCCTGAATCCCTCAGTGACGTTCGACCAGGTGACCATGCAGCTCAAGCACAAGGATCGGCTCCTGGTGATTACGGATGGAGTGATTGAAGCGAAGAATGCGAAAAACGAGCTTTTCGGCTTCAACCGTGCGCGGTCGATCAGCCACTTGCCGGCTGCGTTCATTGTGAAGGCGGCGGAGATCTTCGGACAGGAAGATGACATCACGGTGGTTTCGATTGCGCGGATGTCGCAGGAAAAAGAAGGCGAGGTCGCGAACACCGCGACGTCATCGTTCAAGTCGGAAGTGGCGTAGATCAGCTCAATCGCACCATCCTTTCCTGCCGAATTCCAGACCGCCTTTTCCTCTGAAGATTCCGATTGCGAAAATCTGTGATTCGACGTAGTTTGGCTCAAAGTCCCAATCGAGTCATGGGGAGTTCACTATGCATATGCATTTGCTTGCAATGTTGTTTCAGGACAATCCAAGCCAGCTAAATCCCGAAATGATCCAGCGCATGGTTTTAGCCATGGTGGCCATCATTCCGATCATTATTGCGATTTCCATTGCAATTGTGATGGTTCCCTGCTGGTTCATTTTGAAGAAAGCAGGCTTCTCACCGTGGCTTGCACTTCTTTGTCTTGTTCCATCGCTGGGTACGCTTGTTCTGCTGTACATCCTGGCGTTTGCAGATTGGAAGGTGGTGCCCTCTCCGCAAGCAGGAACGTATCCGCCACCTTACCCGCCTCCAACGCCGCCAACGTATCCTCCGCAGGCCTGAAACAACGCATGAGATCGGCAAGGGAGTGGATGGCTGCGACGCTTCCCGAGGCTCTGTTCGGTTTTCGAAGCCAAATGAGGATCAGCGCTCTTTTGGGTCGCTTCGAGCACAGGGCAAGGCATGAAACAGTGCCTGCGGAAGTGCGATAGCATCGTGATTGGAAGATATTTACTCGATGTCCGATTCGACTCCCCCAAAAACTGGCCCTCTGCGCGTTCGATTTGCGCCTTCGCCGACTGGATTTCTGCACGTCGGCAGCGCCCGAACGTTTATCTTCAACTGGCTGTTTGCGCGGCACAATCAGGGCACGATGGTGCTGCGGCTGGACGACACTGATGTCGAGCGCAATACCGATGCGAGTGTGCAGTCGATTTTCGAGGGATTGCGCTGGCTGGGGCTGAGCTGGGACGAAGAGTACAAGCAATCCGAAAGACTTGACCTGCACCAGCAGGCTGCGCAGGCAATCTTCGCAAAGGGTCTGGCCTATCGCGATTTCACGCCTGCTCATACCGGGGATGACACTCAGTCCTCGGCTCAAGGGGCCTGGCTCTTCAATCCAGGAATGCGGGAGCTGTCGCGGGAAGAGTCTGATCGGCGCGCAGCCGCGGGGGAGTCATTTGCTCTGCGCTATCGTGTGCCACGAGGGCAGGACAGGACGCTCCGCTTTATCGACAGCGTGTACGGCGCGCAAGCGAAAGCTTCGGACGAAGTGGAGGATTTCGCCCTGCTTCGGTCGGACGGGATGCCGACTTATCATCTGGCGTCGTGCGTGGACGACGCGGATCTGCGGATCAGCCACATTATCCGCGGGCAGGATCACCTGACCAATACATTCAAGCACCTGCTGATCTTTGAGGCACTCGGAGTCGAAGCGCCGCAGTTCGCGCATCTGCCGCTGTTGGTTGCCCCGGATGGCACCAAGCTGTCGAAGCGGAAACATGGGCCGGTGGTCAGCGTGACGACGTACCGCGACGCGGGGTTTCTTCCGCAGGCGTTTGTGAACTTCCTGTGCCTGCTTGGCTGGTCGCCGAAGAATGATCGCGAGTTTTTGACGATTGAAGAGCTGACCGCTCTGTTTTCTCTTGAAGGCGTGAACCGCGCGAATGCAGTGGTGAACTTCAAGGAAGAAGATCCGTTCGATCCGAAGGCGGTGTGGCTGAACTCGGAGCATATTCGCGCGCTGCCGATGGAACAGTTGAGTTCGCTGCTGCGGCCGTTTTTTGAACGGGCCGGTTTGAAAGCATCACCGGAAAGGGTGAGCGCTGTAACACCACTGATTCGAGAGCGGATTAAGTTGCTGGGCGAAGCGGTGGGAGCGGCAGATTTCTTTTTTGTCGAACAGCTTGCGCCCTACGATCCCGCTGAGCTGATTCCACAGAAGGGCGATGCAGCGCTGGCACGGACCGTGTTGAACAAGGCGCAAGAAGTGCTGCCTGGAGTCAGTTTCGATCACGATTCGCTGGATAAGGCGTTACGCGAGGCTGCGGCCTCGCTGGAATTGAAGGCTGGGCCGATGTTTCAGCCGATCCGGGTAGCTGTTTGCGGACGCAAGAATGCCCCGCCGCTGTTTGAGACGATGGCGGTTCTGGGGCGGGATGTGTGTCTGAAGCGGATCGGTGAGGCTGAGGCGAAGCTAGGCAGAACTGCAAGTTGAAAAACATTTGGGAAGAAACGATGGGGACGATGAGTAACGACAATACAGAAAGCCCAGAGGTTCGCTCCTCCAACTTTTTGAGCGAGAGGATCGCAGAGGATCTGCGGACGAAGAAGTATGGCGATGCGGTGATACAGACGCGCTTTCCTCCGGAGCCGAACGGATATCTGCACATTGGGCACGCAAAGGCCATCTGCATCAACTTTGCACTCGCCGATGACGCCGGCGGCCAGACGAATCTGCGGTTCGACGATACGAATCCTGAGAAGGAAGAGCAGGAGTACGTTGATTCGATCCAGAAGGACATCCAATGGCTGGGCTTTAACTGGGAGCGGCTTTGCTTTGCGTCCGACTATTTCGGACAGCTTTATGAGTGGGCCATCAAATTGATCAAGGATGGCAACGCTTACGTAGACGACCTCACGGCGGACGAGATCCGGCAATACAGGGGAACGCTGACGGAGCCGGGCAGGAATAGTCCGTATCGCAACCGGCCGGTCGAAGAAAATCTCGATTTATTCGTACGGATGAAGAAGGGCGAGTTCGCCGATGGCAGCCGTGTTCTGCGCGCGAAGATCGATATGGCGTCGCCGAACCTAAACATGCGCGATCCGGTGATGTACCGGATTCTGCACGCGACACACCACCGCACCGGCGACGAGTGGTGCATTTATCCGATGTATGACTACGCGCACGGGCAATCGGACTCGATTGAACACGTGACACACTCGATGTGCAGCCTGGAGTTTGCGGATCATCAGCCACTCTACAAGTGGTTCATTGAGAACCTTGGAATTTTTCCATCCCAGCAGATTGAGTTCGACCGGCTGAGCATTACATACACGCTGCTGAGCAAGCGCAAGCTGCTGCAATTGGTGCAGGAGAAGCGGGTGAGCGGATGGGACGATCCGCGAATGCCCACGCTCTCGGGCCTTCGGCGGCGCGGTTTCACCCCAGAGGCGCTCCGTGCGTTTGTAGCAGCGGCTGGAGTATCGCGTACGAACGGCAGCACAGACATCGAGATGCTGGAGCATTTTCAGCGTGACGATCTCAACAGGCATGCACGACGGGGCATGGCGGTTCTGCGGCCGTTGAAGGTCGTGATCGACAACTACCCTGAAGGGAAAGACGAGTTCGTCGAGGTTGCGAACAATCCCGAAGACGCGTCGGCTGGAATGCGGCAGGTGCCGTTCTCGCGCGAGATCTACATCGAGCAGGATGATTTTCGCGAAGTGCCTCCGCCGAAATATTACCGGCTTTCTCCAGGAAAAGAAGTTCGGCTGCGGAATGCTTACTTCATCACTGCGCAAGACGTTGTGAAGGATGCGGCGGGCAATGTGCTCGAGGTGCATTGCACCTACGATCCTGCGAGCCGAGGCGGCAATTCTCCAGACGGGCGCAAGGTGAAGTCGACCATTCACTGGGTTTCGACCAGACATGCAGTCTCGGCGGAAGTGCGGCTGTACCAAAAGCTGTTTACGAAGCCGGATCCCAATGACTACCCGGAAGGCGGAAGTTTCCTGGACAACCTCAATCCGGATTCGCTGGAGGTGATTGCTGACGCCAAGCTGGAGCCCTCACTGGCCGAAGCGAAAATGGGAGAGCACTTTCAGTTTGAGCGGGTGGGATATTTCTACCTGGATACGGACTCGGCGGAGGGAAAGCTGGTATTCAACCGGACGCTGTCTCTGAAGGATTCCTGGGCGAAGATTGAGAAGAAGGCGGGAGCGTAAGGGCCAGTAGCTCGCGGCATTGACTCTTATTTTCCGATTACATCGATGGGAACTGTGATTGTCCTGGGAGGCAGGCACTGGGTGTCGTTGCAGGCCTGGTAGCGGAGGCTGGCTTCGACGAGGTGATTTCCGGGAGTGCTGATGATTTTCGCTTGAATCGTAAAGTCGCCGGTGTAAACGGAGAGCTTCTGACCCGGATCTGAAGGCAAGGCGAAATCTGTGCCGGGAGGATATGTGGCAGCGGCGAGCTTCACGCCCGAGCCCTCGGGGACCGAGAAAACGGTGGGGATCAGGTACTCTGCGCGAGGCGTGTGGGAATTGATATGCAGGGTGTCTTTGATTCGAAAGTGAAGCGCGACTGGGCTGGTCTTACCGGCTGGAACAGAAACCTGCTCGGGATAGAGATACTCAACGGTCTGCACCTTCTGCACAGACGGATGCGGAGAGCTGGTGAGGGCGTCCTGCTGGCAGATTGCGGTTGCCGGTATTGCGGCGATGAGAGCGCCGGCGAGGAGTGCGCGCGTACGCATAGATGGGGCGATCACTGCCCTTCTCCCATTGCTTTCCGGATGTGTTCTTCCATGTCGTCCTTGGAACTGATGCCGAGCTGCATCGCCACTACTTTGCCTTCGCGATTGACGTAGACGGAGGTCGGCATGGCTTCCAGACCGCCGTATTCGGTGGCAAGGCTGTCGCCGTTGATCAGTACCGGGTACTGCATGTGCTCCTGCTTGACGAACTTTGCGATGGCTGCCTTGTCGTGCGCCCAGCCTTCCTTGTCGTCAGGCTTCAGGTCATTGCCTTCAGAGGAAATTCCAATAATCTGGAGGCCCTTGGGACCGTACTCATTTTGCAAGTCGACAAGCCAGGGGGTTTCAATTTTGCAGGGGCCGCACCAGGTGGCCCAGAAGTTGATGAGAAGCGGTTTCCCTTTGTAGCTGGCCAGGGAAACCTTGTTTCCACTGAGGTCTTCGAGTGTGAAGTCGGGAGCAGGTTTGCCTGTCAGCGATGCTCCGCCGGCGGGAACGTCTCCGGCAGCAGCGGGGATCAATTCGGCATTGGACGCCGAGGCGAGTGCGCGGGCGGCGGCCTGTTTGCGATACATCCAGTTAGCCCATCCGGCCCACGCAAAGATGGCGAGGATAAGCAAGGTGATGCCGATGACGATGGTGTTGCGTTTCACGGGAAGATCGGGACCTCTCAGGATCTATTGTACGAGTCGGAACACTGGGCGGTTGTCATCGAACTGTCGACAGTGGCCGACAGCCGGGAGGCGGTCGCTTGCCAGGTGTTACCATCAGAAACCGATGAATCGAGACAGCAAGAAGGACTGCCCGACGCCCGCGGAACTGGTGCGCACAGAGGCTGCGGCGCTGGAGTCGCTGGCGAAGCGGCTTGATGGGACAATGCTTGCTGATTTTGACCGGGCAGTGGAGTTGGTTGTTCGATGCGGCGAGGGCAATGGGCGTGTTGTGGTTACGGGGATGGGCAAGAGCGGGGTGATTGCCCAGAAGATTGCCGCGACGCTGAGCTCGACGGGAAGCCCGGCCCTGTTTCTGCATCCGGCCGAAGCGGTGCACGGAGACCTTGGGGTGCTGATGCCTGGCGATGTTGTGGTTGCTCTGTCGGCAAGCGGAGAGACTGAGGAGATTCTGCGTCTGCTGGCGACGTTGAAGCGCAAGGGCGACGCCTTGGTGAGTTTCTGCTGCAACTTGCATTCGACGCTGGCGCAGGCGAGCGATGTGGCGCTGGATTGCAGCGTCGAGCGAGAAGCGTGCGGAATGAATCTGGCGCCGACTGCAAGCACCACTTCAATGCTGGCGCTAGGCGACGCCCTGGCGGTTGCGGTAAGCCTGCGCAAGGGATTCAAGGCGGAGGATTTTGCGGAGCTTCATCCCGGCGGGAAACTGGGCAAGCAACTTGCCAAGGTGCGAGACCTGATGCATGCCGGGGAGAACATTCCGGCGGTTGCGCAGGAAACAAGAATGTCCGATGTAATCTTCGAAATGTCGTCGAAGAAGCTGGGGATGACGACAGTGCAGGAAAGAGGCAAACTGCGCGGTGTGATCAGTGATGGCGACCTTCGCCGGTTGCTGGAGCGCGAGGGCGGAGCGGCGCTAAGCAAGACGGCAGGTGAGGCGATGAACCCAAATCCGCGGACGATTGCGGCAGGAGAGCTTGCGGCGCGGGCTCTCGCGATCCTTGAGGAGCGGAAGATCACCTCGCTTGTGGTGACGGATGGGACGGGCCAAGTTGAGGGCGTAGTGCACCTGCATGATTTGTGGGGAGTAGAACTGATTTAAAGAAGTTTTCGGTTTCCAGACTTCAGTCCCACCCAATTCCTTCGGTCGTGAATCCATGATCAAAGCGGCTCTTATTACCGGAGCATCAAGTGGCTTTGGGTTGCTGACTTCGATCACTCTCGCGAAGCGAGGTTGGCATGTGCTGGCCACGATGCGAGATATGGGGCGGCGGGAGAGACTGGAATCAGCTGCGCGCAGTGCGGGTGTGCTGGAACTGATTGAAGTTCACGCACTGGATGTAACGGATGCCGAGCAGATGGCTGGGATCGCTCAACTAATTGGCAGGCGCGAGGAGCCTCTGCATGCGCTGGTGAACAATGCGGGGTTCGCGGTGCCGGGGTTCGCCGAAGAGGTAACGGACGGAGAGTTGCGCGAGCAGTTTGAGACGAACTTCTTTGGCGCGACTGGCTTGACGCGAGCGATTCTGCCGCAGATGCGGCGGCAGGGGTTCGGACACGTAGTGATGGTGAGCTCGATTTCGGGGCGAACCGGATTCCCGGGGGTAAGCAGCTACGTAGCATCAAAGTTCGCTCTCGAAGGTTGGACAGAGACTCTCCGCTACGAGATGGCGACGCTGGGAATCAAGGTGTCGATCGTAGAGCCGGGATCTTTTGCAACGGATATCTGGACGAGGAACGCAAAGCTCACAGCGAAAATGACGGATGCAGCTTCGCCGAATGCGGCGCGGCGGGCGCGATGGCAGAGCAGGATCGAAGCGAGCGCGAATGACCGGGCAAATCCGCAGGAGGTTGCAGATCTGATCGCTCGCATTCTGGAGACCCCCGAGCCCAAATTGCGCTACGTGATCGGCAGAGATGCGAGGATGGCGCTGCTGATGCGGAAGATGCTGCCTGCGGGTGTCTTCGAACGGCTCATGGTGAAGCTGAGCGGCCTCGATTAACTGCAGCTCCACTTCCCTTCCCGAACTAAATGGATCTTGTCTTGTGTCACGCGGTGCACACGTGTGTCGAGGGTGACACGACTGCTAACCCAGTGAAATGTGTCAGGTCCTTTGTTTTCAGTCGGCGAGATTTGGCGAAGTGACTGCTATATGACCGGCAGAGGCATGGGAGGTCTCGGCCGATGGTTTCTTCGATGGCGACGTGGCTTGCACTGGGGAGTACTGCATCGGAGCCAGTACATCGTCCGCAAGAGAACGAACATTTAGAATGGAATCAATCTGTTTTGATCGTCTTGCGTCCGCAGGTACCCCGACCGGGAGAGAGTATTCCGAACCGGAATAAAGCGGGCGGGAAAGCAAGTAAGTCCTTATCTATGCATCGTTGGTCGAAGCTCTTCGTTCCTACTCTTCGTGAGGCCCCGTCGGATGCCGAGGTGGCCAGCCACAAGTTCCTGCTGCGGGCCGGATACATCCGGCAGCTTGGTGCGGGGCTCTACAACTATCTCTTTCTCGGACAGAGGTCGCTGAACAAGATCATTGCGATCGTACGTGAAGAGATGGACAAGATTGGGCAGGAATTCTACCTGCCGGGAATTTTGCCCAAAGATCCCTGGGAAGAGAGCGGCCGCTGGACGGGAATGGGCGACAACATGTTCCGGCTGAAAGACCGGAAAGGCGCCGACCTATGCCTGGGTATGACGCACGAAGAGATCATGACGACGATTGCGCGCGGCGAGTTGCGCAGCTATAAGCAGTTGCCGCAGATCTGGTACCAGATTCAGACGAAGTTTCGCGATGAGCCGCGGCCGAAGGGCGGGCTGCTGCGCGTGCGGCAGTTCATCATGAAGGACAGCTACAGCTTCGACCTGAACAAGGAGGGGCTGGACAAGAGCTTCGATCTGCACGATGCGGTGTACCGGAAGACTTTCAAACGGTGCGGGCTCAAGTTCGTCTCCGTTGAAGCTGATTCCGGGGCAATGGGCGGTTCGCAGTCGCAGGAGTTCATGGTGTACACCGATGCGGGCGAAGACCTGATCGCGAGCTGTCCGGTATGCGGATATGCGGCGAATCTGGAAAAGGCGACTTCGAGGCTAGAGCCCGTATCGGAAATGGAATCGACCGGAGATGGCAAACCCGAGCTGGTGCACACGCCCGGTTGCGCGGCCATTCCAGACGTGGCGGCGTTCTTCAAGATCTCGCCCGCATCCGATATCAAGTGCGTGGCGTACATGATTCTGAAGCGCGGCGCCTCCGGTGCGAAGGATTCGTGGCATGGAGTTGCGACATTTCTTCGGGGCGATCACCAGGTGAATGAGACGAAGCTGCTGGGCGCGGTTGGCGGGGCAGAGTTGCGCACCATGCAAGCGGAGGAATTGCAGCAATACTTCAGTGGGCCGGCGGGATACCTGGGACCCGTTGGCTTGAAGCACGGTCAGAAGGCGTTGGGCGATGAACTGACGGTCGTAGTGGACAGGTCGCTCGAGGACCGGAAGAACATGGTGTGCGGTGCGAACAAGCTCGACTACCACCTGCGCAATGTGGCGCCAGGCCGTGACTTCAGCTGGACAGTGAGCGCTGATATTCGCAGCGTGAATGAAGGCGAAGCTTGTCCGACGGACAACTGCGGCGGCAAGCTGGTGGTGGGCAAAGCGGTCGAGATTGGACACATCTTCAAACTCGGCTACAAGTATTCCGAGTCAATGGGTGCGCGCGTGCTGGATCCGAACGGCAAGGAAGTTACGCCGATCATGGGCAGCTACGGAATAGGGATCGAGCGGATTCTGACTGCATCGGTCGAACAATCGAATGATGCGAATGGTTTCTGGCTGCCGTCAGCGATTGCGCCATTCACCGTGGTGGTGACAATTACAAACGTGGCCGATGCGGCGCTGAAGGACGCAGGCGAGAAGATCGCGGCAGAGCTGGAGTCGGCGGGGCTGGACGTACTGCTGGATGACAGAGACGAGCGCGCGGGCGTCAAATTTAAAGACGCCGACCTCGTGGGTATCCCCTACCGGATCAATGTGGGCAAGAAGACGGCAAGCGGACAGGTGGAACTTGTGACGCGCGCCAAGGGAAGCAGTGTGGATGTTGCCATTGCAGACGTTGTGGCGCAGGTAAAAGAGCGCGTTCAAGAAGAGAAGCTGCTGGGCGAGAGCGAGTGACGGGAACGAATCGGAACGAAGTCGCGAAGGGAATGGAGTAGGCATCGATGGCAATCAAGGTCAGGCTCGAAAAACCAAAACTGAAGATATCCTGGCCGAAGCTCTCGTTCTCTTCGTGGCTGGTTCGCGGCGTCATCGGATTTGTTCTGCTGGTGGGGATCGTCGGTTTCAGCGTCTTCATGCACTACTACAACAAAAACGCGCAGATCGTGGACGAGCGGCTTAAGCAGCCTTTGTTTGCGGAAACGGCGAAGATCTTTGCCGCCCCACGCGAAGTAAGGCCGGGACAGAAGCTCACGGCACATACAATCGCGACGGAGTTGCGGGAAGCTGGATACACGGTGGACGGAGTCTCGCATCCATCCCAGATGGGGACCTTCACGGAAGAGGGCCAGGAGATCACAGTTCGTCCGGGAGCGCAGTCATATCACGCGCCGGATGCTGCCACGATTCACTTTAGCAAGGGCGAGGTTCAGTCGGTTACGGATGACAAAGGGCAATCGCTGGCGAGCTATGAGCTAGAGCCACTGCTGATCACGGGCCTGAGCGAAGATGCCAATCGCACCAAGCGTCGGCTGCTGACTTATGACGCGATTCCAGCAAACCTTGTGCAAGCCGTGCTGGCTATCGAAGACCGCAGGTTCTTCGAGCATGGCGGTGTGAACTACCTCAGCATGATGAGCTGGGCGTGGCACGACATTATCGGCGATCGCAAGCATCGAGGCGGCGCTTCGACGGTGACCATGCAGCTGGCCAAGCTGCTGTTTGTCGCGGATACGGGAACCATCAAATATAAGATGACCCAGATCCTGGTGGCATTCCATCTCGAACACCGGTTCACGAAGAAGCAGATATTTGAGGCGTACGCGAACCAGATCAATCTGGGACAGCGTGGGAGCTTCTCGGTTGATGGGTTTGGCGAGGTCGTTTAGTCTTATTTCGGGAAAGACGTTCGGCAGCTGGACCTTGCACAATGCGCAATGCTGGCG
>Ga0157374_10002184_pt1 | contig 16486 bp, 16 predicted proteins | sample M25metaG_FD_115308 | JGI IMG/M metagenome (GOLD analysis project Ga0157374, IMG submission 115308) | Miscanthus rhizosphere microbial communities from Kellogg Biological Station, Michigan, USA - M2-5 metaG | ecosystem: Host-associated > Plants > Roots > Rhizosphere > Soil | place: USA: Michigan...
CTGAAAACCATGCGCCTGCTGAATGGCAAGCAATTGAATATTGTCGAATTGCCAATGCCCGACCCGGTGTATTACGACGGTCAACGTTTACCGGCGTCTTATGCTAATTTTTATATCGCGAATACTTCAGTAATCGTGCCTACTTACCGCTGTGCGAATGACGATAAAGCGTTAAGCATTTTAGAAACATGCTTCCCGGACAGAAAGATCATCGGCATCGATTCAACAGATATTATCTGGGGCCTCGGCAGTTTCCATTGCCTGAGCCAGCAGGAACCGGCTATTTAAGCAGAAAGCCTAAAGCGAAAAGACCAAAGCTATTCGAACTAAAAGCTTTCAGCTTTGGTCTTTCTGCTTTCAGCTTTTCACCGACTTTACCCCGCTCCTCACCGACATCCGCCTGCACATTACCAATATTCCGTTGCCCGCGCTTTTATATGACCATAATTTTGGGGTAGAATTAAACACTAAGACAATGGAAACTATGGAATATAAAAGCATCAATCACAACAGGGTTTACCTGGGTGCGCTGATCGTATTGGTTGGCGGGGTGCTGTTGCTCGACGAATTGAATATCGCTGTTATACCCGACTGGTTATACAATTGGCCAACTATCCTTGTATTGATCGGACTATATAGCGGCATCAAACACAACTTTAGCAATTTTGGCTGGCTGGTATGGGTGTTTATCGGCTGTGTTTTCTTGGCCGATGATGCGCTGCCCGGAATGCAGATCGACGAGATCGCCTGGCCTGCAGGTTTGATCATTTTAGGTGCTTACCTCATCGCACGGAAAAGCTTTCAGCATAAAATATAAGCATTACTGTAGGCAATATAAAAAGGTAAATCACTAAGTGATTTACCTTTTTATATAATACCAGGGCATATTCAGCTCGCCTGTTTTAACGAATACGTGTACCGTATCGCCAACAATTTCGTCACGGTACATGCTACGACCCACTTCAACTTTCTCAGTCTCTTTTCCAGATTCCCAAGGATTTAATACAAGGTAATAGCTGGTCGACTTTCCGTGATGAACATATTTTTCGATCACAGTTGTTTGAAAAATTTTGGGTTGCGAATGATCAAAAACACAGTTAGTTTGCACGGTTACTCCAAACCCGTAAATGGCAGATACGATCACAATAAATCCAATTTGGCCAGATATCCCACCTATCGAAGTATTCAGTCCGATAGAAACCAGGACAAAGCCAATTAATACGCCCACACCGATAAATGGCAGCCATAAATTATCATAATGGTATAGATTATAATCGCTCAGCGACCGGAATAACATAACACATACTGGCATAAAAAAGCCTATCATAATAAAATTATATTCACTCCGCTTTTTACTCGAAAGGAATTTTGTGAGACCATAACTCCACTTAATTACCGCTATCGCAAGGAGTGGATATATGATGGTAACAAAAGCAGCTATAACCGCATCCCGCACGAAGATCATACCAAAGCCTGCTGCCATACCCAGCACATTATAAACGCCTGCTATGGTTTTTGCAATTGTCATTTTCCGTTTACGATCTTCTTCGGTATACCCCAGTGTAGCATCATGAAGCAATGCGTTGCGGCTGCTCGTCAGATCAGCTTCGTCAAGATCCTTAAAATTGGTTTTTACCCAATCTTTTATCGAGTCGCTGTCATCTAAACTGATATAGTCGTTAATCAATATTTTTGACGCTCCGGCCTGGTTGGGTTCAATGGTGATCACTTTCTCGCCAATGCGGCAACCTTTTATTTGGTCGAAAAGGATTGACTTGGTTTTAAAGATGTTGGCGTAAGTTATTGCCGTGTCGGATATGGTTAATTTTCTTTTAAACACGTTGATGAGAACTAAAAGGCCGCCGACAAAAAAGAGAACTGGAATAATATAAACCCAGAACGAGCCCGATTTATTAGGCATATTCAATAGAAATATTGCAAAGCCCATGCACCCGGCACCGAGGATAGAATAAATTATTTTAAAGCTGGTGGATGTGCGATATACAGTGTCCATTTATAATTGAAATAAGGTGTTTGCAAGATATTATTTGTTTATGTGAGTGTCAACCCAAACTTTTCACCGACAATTTTCACGCGCTTACCGACTTACACTGTAAAGTCGCCAATATTTGATAGGTTCGCCTTAAATATTACCTTAGTTTTGGATAATATTAATTTTCGACACAGAAGACAATGGACAACAATATAAACGATATCAATACTCCAGAAAAGCCGCGCGCAAATGGCAAGGTGCTGATAGGCATGGTGCTGCTTTTTATTGGCGGGGTGCTGCTGCTGCAGCAGTTCAGTTATTTCGAGGTTCCCGGCTGGATCTGGGGTGCAGGTACATGGCTCATCATCTGGGGCCTTTGGTCGGGTGCCCGCTGTAATTTTCACAATTCAACGTGGATCATCCTGACAGGTTTGGGCGTAGTTATTATGCTGAATGACGCGATACCCGGCTTGCACTTGGGCCACCTGATATGGCCTGGAGCGATCATCCTTGTAGGTATTTGGATCATCACCAGGCGTAACCAAACCTGGGACAAAGGTAAAGGCAAATGGAAGCACAAAAATTGGGACAAAGAGAAATGGGAAACGGAATGGAGAGAGAAATGGGATGCCCGTTATCATACTACAATACCATCAGAAGGCGATCCGAATGCGGCAACTGCCGACCCTAATGCACCACAACCAATACCGCCAAGGATAACACGGGATGATTTCCTGGATTCGACATCGATCTTTGGCGGAGCGAAGAAAACTATCCTCTCAAAAAATTTCCGGGGCGGCGATATCACAAACATTTTTGGAGGAGCCGAGATTGACTTCACCATGGCCGATATAGATGGCAGAGTGATCATCGATATTACCCAGGTATTCGGCGGCACCAAGATCATCGTCCCCCCGCATTGGCAGGTTGTATCCAACATGTCGGCCGTATTTGCCGGGGGGGACGACCACCGACTGAGAAAAACGGGTTCGGGCGACACAAATAAAGTGCTGGTATTGGAAGGTGTTTCCATTTTCGCCGGCATCGAAATACGCAGCTTTTAATTATAACATCTACCCATATGAACTGGTACGTAGCAAAAATAGTTTTCAGAATAGTGAGCGGCGATGGCAACCATAAAGCGCAATTTGATGAGCAATTGCGCATGGTAAGCGCAGACGACGAATGCGAGGCTTTTGAAAAGGCTTACAACATCGGTTGCCTGAACCAGGATAGCTTTACCAATAACCGCAATGAGCCGGTGAAATGGGAATTTATCGATGTGGCCGAGTTGAATGCCTTAGACGGATTAACGGATGGCACAGAGCTGTATTACCAGATACACGAAGCACCTGACCCCGACCTGTGCGTAGCCTGGGCACATCATAAATCATCATTAATAGGCGTAAGAAACTAAGATATACATTTTGGCAGCAGGCACGCATACCATATTTTCAAGGATACGCATCGCATTTATAACGGGCGGGCTCGTTTGGGCGGGCCTGTTAACCTATGTGGTGCACAGCTTCGGCTTTACCTGGTATACCGCGCTTATTGACGGCTGTCTTTGCACCCTGTTACTCAGTGCCGCCTGCTGGCTCATCAACAACAACCTGCGTTATTATCAGCCGGGCAAGGGCAGCTACATCAACATTTTCATCTGGTGCCTCGCGCTAACCGCAGCTGCCACATTTGGGTCGAGATGGTTGCTGCCATATATCGTCAATAATAACATTTACACTAATTTCCTTGCGCAATCGCTTACCATACGCTTTTGCACCAATTACCTGGCTATAGGCTGGATGGCGCTTATCAGCATGATCTGGTACGCACAACAGGATCAGAAGGATAATGAAAAACGCAAAGCCGAAGCCGAAAAACTGGCCCGCGATGCGGAGCTATACAATCTGCGCCAGCAATTGCAGCCTCACTTTTTGTTCAATAGCCTGAATTCCATTAATGCTTTGATCGGCTTTAAACCCGATGAGGCGCGGAAAATGATACATCAGTTGTCCGATTTCCTGCGGGGAACGCTGAAGAAAGACGACCAGCAATTGATGCCGCTTACTGAAGAACTGGCGCATTTGCAATTGTACCTGGATATAGAAAAGGTACGTTTTGGCCACCGTCTGCAAACGGAGATCAGCTGCGACGACCGTTGCGGCGAAGCGAAGTTACCGGCGATGCTGTTGCAGCCAATTGTTGAAAATGCGATCAAGTTCGGCCTCTATGATACAACCGATAGCGTCACAGTAAGCATCCGTGCCGAAATGGAAGACGGGTACCTGGCTGTCATGGTGCAAAACCCATACGACCCTAAAACTGCGCGCCCGCGTACCGGGACAGGTTTTGGTTTGAGGGGCGTGCAGCGCAGGCTTTATTTGCTTTTTGCCCGCACCGACCTGGTTGAAACTTACGCAGATGATAATATCTTTACAACCATTATTAAAGTACCGCAAATATGAAACGCGTATTAGTTATTGACGATGAACCTTTGGCCCGTATGGTCGTCTTAGAATATTTGATGGATTTTAAGGACCAGATAGAGGTTTTGCAGGAATGTAATGATGGTTTTGAAGGACTAAAGGCTATCCAGCAATATCAGCCCGACCTGATCTTCCTGGATGTGCAAATGCCAAAGATCAACGGTTTTGAGATGCTGGAATTGGTGGATAACCCGCCCGCGGTGATCTTTACTACCGCTTTCGACGAATATGCTATCAAAGCTTTCGAAGCACATGCCACCGATTACCTGCTGAAGCCATTTAATAAAGATCGCTTCCATAAAGCTGTAGAAAAATTCCTGGCGCAGGCCCCTGCAACACCGAAGCCGGCTAAGCAGACGGATGATTTGCTGGAAACTGCATCACAATCGCCTGGCCAACACGAGCGTATTGTAGTGAAAACCGGCACAAAAGTGAAGATCATCCCGGTTAGTGACGTTGAATACCTTGAAGCTGATGACGACTACGTAAGTGTTCATACCCCCGAAGGCTCGTTCCTGAAAAACAAAACCATGGGCTTCTTTGAGCAAACGCTCGACCCATCACAATTTGTGCGTGTGCATCGTTCCTTTATCATCAAAATTCAGAACATAACCCGCATCGATCCTTACGAAAAAGATGCGCATATCGCCATCCTGAAATCAGGCGCTAAGATACCGGTAAGTAAAACCGGGTATGCGAAGCTGAAACAGGTTCTGGGAATTTAAAATCAACGGGTGTCACCCTGAGGCACTCGAAGGGTGAGCGCAAAGGCCGTTGCCCAAATGCTTTGGACGACAGACGTTTTGTGCCAATCTCACCATTCACAATGCAGTGAACAATTGAAGAACATCGCTTTGCGTTTTAGAATCAGATCTAAATCGCAAACCTATGCCGAAATCACTGCTTATTCTGCTTATCCCTTTATGGGTTTCAATCAGCCCGAAGCCATACATCCCTGATAGCAGCCGGGCCGCCAATGTTCGCGCAAAAGTGTGGCCACAATTGCAGAAAGATCTAAAAGCCGCTGGCCTGAGGGATGATCAGCCCATTTTTATCCGGATGTTCAAGGAACCCGGCACCTTCGAATTATGGGTAAAGTCTGGCAAAGAATACAAATTGTTCCGGCAATATTTGATCTGCTCCTTTTCAGGCGGCCTGGTCACCAAAACCCGTGAAAGGGACGGCAAATGCCCCGAAGGCTTTTACTCGATCAAACCTGGCCAGTTAAACCCGGTCAGCACCTATCATTTGGCGATGAACGTTGGTTACCCTAATGCATACGACCAGCAACACGGTTACACAGGCGGCGAGATCATGATCCACGGCAATTGCGTTTCCATCGGTTGTTATGCCATGACCGACCCGAAGATCGAAGAGATTTATACGATGGTTTATGAGGCTCTTGCGCACGGCCAAAGATCAGTTGAGGTAAATATCTTTCCTTTCAAGTTGACCAATGCCAACATTGACAAGTATTCGAATTATCCATACGTCTCATTTTGGCAACACCTGAAACCGGGTTACGATTTGTTTGAGAAGACGCATGTGCCGCCGGCGGTGACAGTGGTGCACGGAAAGTATTCATTCCGGTAGAGACGCATAATTATGCGTCTCTACGAGATTAACAATGTTTTCCACGCCTCTTCTACCCTGCCTTCATCTAACAATTGTTTGGCCTTAAGATGTAATTGCGTTTCGCGGGTGCGATTATCGCCAATAGTAGCATCGAGGATTTCTTTGATCTCCGGCAATTGGCTATATGCTTCTATCTCATCATCAGCCGGCATCGCAGTCGAGTTGCCTAACTGGCCCAGGTTATTCCCGGTAAGAATATTTGAATTGCGAATAGCAAAAGGGATCGCATCCACTCCAATGCCGATATGCCGGTTAGGCTTGGCGACCTTAAAAAGGTTTTCACGGTTCACCCGGGCATACCAATCGCCGCCGAGGCGGGCTACCAGGTCGAGTTTTTGCTGATCTATCCTGTTTTCGGCACCCAGTATGGTTTCGCTGATGTGCATCAGTTTGATCTCGGCTAAAATCAAATTCCCTGCACCGTGATTTTCGCCTAAAGAGATCACGTCCCGAACAACACATTCAAATTGCACAGGCGATTCAGCCACGCGAGGCGGTTTGACCAATTCAGAAGGAACCGGCGTAAAACCTGCTTTTGTAAACTCATTCACTCCTTTCGGATATTCCACGCTGGCCAGCGAGGTTTGCTGCACCATTTCGTAGGTGACGATATTGATCACACATTCCGGCACTTCAAGGATATTTTCATGCGTATGCTTGGTCGTCGCATCCCTCACCCTTCTTGACGGTGAAAACACACACAACGGCGGGTTGGTGCTGAACATATTGAAAAAACTGAAGGGGCTCAGGTTCACATTGCCGTCCTTATCTACCGTCGACGCAAAGCAAATAGGCCGCGGCGCAATGGCGTATTGCAGGTAGTTTTGAAGGTCGACGGGAGAAAGATCCTTAGTGTATAACGACAACATCGCTTTATAAACTATGTCATTGCGAGGAGGAACGACGAAGCAACCTTTTAACCGGTGCTGGTCCGCTGTGCATCCGACGCGGTTGCCGCGCTATCGCTCGCAATGACAATTTTTGTTATTATTTCTTCAAAGCCAAAATTGAAAAGTCACTTTTAGCCTTTTTGATCACGTTACTCAAAATGCCCAAACCTGTCACTTCCATCTCCACCAGGTCATTCGGCTGCAGCCATTGGGTTTGATAATTGGGATCATTCAATAAGCCGGTGCCATTCAATTCCAGAAAGCAACCCGTGCCTACGGTTCCCGAACCGATGACATCCCCGGGCAATACATCGCAACCATAAGCACAACGCTCGATGATCTCAGCGAATGTCCAGTCCATATCGCCCATGCTGCCGTTGGAAACTTCCTTGCCGTTCACATGGCATTTCATAGTCAAATTATAGGCGTTGCCGGTATGGCCGGGTTTTGGCGCAACTTTATATTTCTCCAATTCATCAGGCGTAACCAACCATGGGCCAATAACTGTCGAAAAATCCTTACCCTTCGCCGGCCCGAGATTGAGCAGCATTTCTTCCATTTGCAAAGTCCGGGCGCTCATATCGTTCACGATCATATAGCCTGCGATATAATCGTCCGCCTCGGACGCTTTGATATTTCTACCCTTCTTGTTCAAAGCAACAGCTACTTCCAATTCAAAGTCCAGCTTTTCGAAATGATCAGGCATGCATTCAATTTCGCCAACCCCCTGTATTGCATTGTGATTGGTAAAATAGAATATCGGGTATTGGTCAAATTGCGGTATCATTTCGGCCTTCCGGTTGCGCCGGGCAGCAGCCACATGCTGGCGAAAAGCGTATCCGTCACGGCAGGAAGTAGGATGTGGAACAGGCGCCAACAATTCAAAAAACAATTCTTCCTTAGCCGCTAATTTCCCGGAAATTATATCCTCGTTTACCCGTTTGGCCCTGTCCATCAACTCATCACCACCCCACAGGAAATCGTTCATATTATCCGGCAGCAGCTTATGGCATGAGTTGAGGTTGTAGATATGTTTATTTACATATATGCCCAGGTGCTCCCGGTCTTCGGTCTTATAGGATACTAATTTCATAGAGGATCAAATTGGTGGTCAAAGCTAATTATTTGAGTTGATTAAGTTAAGTGGTTGATTGGGTTGATTAAGTTTTATGGCAACCAATCAACCAAATCCAACTCAATCAACCTAATCAACAATTACTATGCTTGCATAATAAACATATTATTGCTTAATTTTGCATACCATGCTGCGCATACAGTGTCATTTTCTTTTTTCCCTGGGCCTCACTTCGATGAGTGATGCCTCTTCTTTCAGGGATGCTGTGCTTGCCCGCATCGTGCTGGCGCAATACTGAGTTTTCTTGTTGGAACGTTGTAAAGTTGAAATGTTGGAAAGTTGATTTCTTTCGCAACCGGTTATTTCAAACTATTCTAACTTTATAATCGTTTTATCTATAAGACTGAAATGCTGTAAGTTATACTAAATCTTAACCTTACAACATTCCAACTTTTCAACTTTACAACAAAACAAAAAACCATGCCCGTTTACCATAAATCAGGAAATATCCCGCCCAAGCGGCACACGCAATTCCGCAAACCCGATGGCAATTTATATGCGGAGGAACTGGTATCTACCGAAGGCTTTTCAAGCCTGTATTCGCTGGTGTACCATTGTTACCCGCCTACTATTGTTAAAACATTGGGCGAGCCTTACTCGGTCGAACCGAAAATAGCACGCGAAAAGCACCTGAAGCATACCAGCCTCATCGGTTTCAAGATAGAGCCAGAAGACGATTATCTGAAAAGCCGCAAACCCGTGCTGGTAAACAGCGACCTCCACATTTCGCTGGCCGCGCCGCGCAAATCCATGACGGATTATTTTTACAAGAACAGTCAGGCGGATGAAGTTGTATTCGTTCACGTAGGTTCCGGAACTTTAAAAAGCGGCTACGGCAACATCAAATTCGAGTATGGCGATTATTTAATTATACCGCGCGGTACAATTTATCAAATGGAGTTTGACGGTGAGGATAACCGCTTGTTTATCGTGGAAAGTTTCAGCCCGATACGTTCGCCAAAACGTTACCTGAACCAATACGGCCAGCTAATGGAACATTCCCCGTATTGCGAACGCGACCTGAAACTGCCGGAAAATTTGGAAACGCATGATGAGCATGGCGATTTCAAGATCCTGATCAAAAAGCAGGGCCTGATCTATCCCTACATTTATGGTACGCACCCCTTCGATTTCGTCGGCTGGGACGGCTTTCATTATCCCTACGGATTTTCGATCCACAATTTTGAGCCGATAACCGGCCGCTTACATCAACCGCCGCCGGTGCATCAAACTTTTGAGGGACACAACTTTGTCATCTGTTCCTTCGTGCCAAGGAAATACGATTATCACCCATTATCGATACCTGCGCCGTACAACCATAGCAACGTGGATAGCGACGAGGTGCTTTACTACGTGGATGGCGATTTCATGAGCCGCAAGAGTGTCGTAAAGGGGCAAATTACCCTCCACCCTGGTGGTATACCACACGGCCCGCACCCGGGCAGCGTTGAAAAATCTATCGGTAAAGAATCGACTGATGAGCTGGCGGTGATGATCGACCCATTCAAACCTTTAATGCTGACTGAGGATGCGATCAGGATCGAAGACGGAAATTATTATAAAAGCTGGGCGTCAGAATAAGCAGAAAGACCAAGGCTGAAAGCGAAAAGCTGAATGAATAATTCGATAATTCAGTAATTCAAAAATTACTAAACAATGGAAACACAAACTTTAGATACAAAACAAAAAGCACGCGATTTCCTGCCGCTGAATGGCACGGATCACGTTGAATTTTACGTCGGCAACGCCAAGCAGGCCGCCCATTTTTATAAAACCGCTTTCGGTTTCGAGAGCCTGGCTTATGCCGGCCCGGAAACAGGCGTGCGCGATAGGGCATCATATGTTTTAAAGCAGGACAAAATTCGCCTGGTGCTAACCACTCCCTTGCATTCGGATCACCCTATTTCCGAGCACATCAAAAAGCACGGTGACGGGGTAAAAATCCTTGCCCTTTGGGTGGATGATGCGTACGATGCTTTTGAGCAAACAATAAGCCGTGGCGCCGAACCTTTCCTGCAGCCACAGACTTTGACCGACGGCAACGGCGAAGTTCGCACCAGCGGTATTAAACTTTATGGCGAAACCGTCCATCTATTTGTTGAACGCAAGAATTATAAAGGCATTTTTTTACCGGGCTACCAGGAATGGAAATCGGACTATAACCCCACTCCTACCGGATTGCTTTATGTGGACCATTGTGTAGGCAACGTGGGCTGGCATAAGATGAATGACTGGGTGAATTTTTATGAAGAAGTGATGGGCTTTAAAAACATCCTCACCTTCGACGATAAAATGATCTCGACCGAATATTCGGCCCTGATGAGCAAGGTAATGAGCAATGGTAACGGTTATGTGAAATTCCCGATCAATGAACCGGCGGAGGGTAAGAAGAAGTCGCAAATAGAGGAATACCTGGAATTTTATGAAGGCGAAGGCGTTCAGCACCTGGCTTTGGCAACGAATAACATTGTTGAGACCGTAACGGAACTGCAAAAACGCGGTATTGAATTTCTATCGGTTCCAACAACGTATTACGACGAACTCTTGGATCGTGTGGGCCACATAGATGAAGATCTGGAACCACTAAAACGGCTGGGGATTTTGGTTGATCGCGACGATGAAGGATACCTGTTGCAAATATTCACCAAACCGTTGGAAGATCGCCCTACGGTATTTTTTGAGATCATCCAACGCAAGGGCGCAAAATCCTTTGGTGCCGGTAATTTCAAAGCTTTGTTCGAGGCTATTGAACACGAGCAAGAATTGAGAGGGAATTTGTAAGAGATCGGATGTCTGAAGCATGATGTCAGAACTGCAATATGATGAGCCCCGATATATCGGGGCTTTTTTGTTTTAAATTAGGCTCATGAATTCCGCCGATATCATTGATCTTCTGAAAGAAATGGCCGATGCCAAATACCGCGAAGGCATGCTCCGTTTTGGCATCGATCATTCCAAAGCATTAGGCGTTTCCACACCGCAATTGCGCAAGCTGGCAAAAGAGATCAAAATCAACCAGCAGCTGTCGCTGGAGCTTTGGGAAACGGGCATTCACGAATGTAGGATATTAGCCTCGATGACAGGCGACCCCAAACAAGTGACGCCAAAACAAATGGACAAATGGGTCAGCGAATTCTATTCGTGGGATGTGTGTGACCAGGCTTGCGGTAATTTGTTCGACCGGACACCATTTGCCGTTGAAAAAGCGCTTGAATACAGCAGATCAAATCATGAATTTGTAAAACGGACCGGCTTTGTGCTAATGGCTGAAATGGCCGTACACAATAAAAAAGCACCCGACGACGTATTTATCCAATTCTTCCCGATCATGGAAAGAGAGGCCTGGGACGACCGGAATTTTGTGAAGAAAGCAATAAACTGGGCTTTAAGGCAGATAGGCAAGCGTAATAAAACGCTGCTACAACCTGCTATCGAAACCGCCATACGTATCAGGGAACAGGGCAGCAAAGCCGCGCGGTGGATAGCATCCGATGCATTGGCTGAACTTGAAAAACGCCTCTGATCCTTTCAAAATAATCGGGCCAAAACAGGTATATTTATAGCCTTAATTGATCCGATTAAACCATGAGCAAGAACATTTTGACAGTGTTGCTGTTATTGCTGTGCGCCGGTTGCCTGGCGCAATCTAAAAATCCCCTTTATGATGCCGAACTGGCCAAAAAACTTGGCGCCGATGAGTATGGCATGAAGACCTACGTAATGGCTTTTTTGAAAACAGGGCCCAACCGTTTGAAAGATTCCATTGCCAGGGAGGAGTTGCAAAAGGCCCATCTAAAAAACATCATACGCCTGGCAAATGAAGGTAAACTGATCGTAGCAGGTCCGTTCCTCGATAACCAGGATATACGCGGGATTTTCATTTTCAATGTAAGCTCGGTTGAAGAAGCTAAAAAGTTGACTGAAACCGATCCGGCAGTGAAAGCGGGCTCGTTGATAATGGAACTGCACCCTTGGTATGGTTCGGCAGGATTAGCAGAAGCATTTAAACTGCATAAAAAGATAGAGAAAACCAGCGTAGCTGATTAGTTTTCCACTTTTTTTATCACTTTTTACACCGCAGTTAACGTAAATAAATATAGAGTTAAATAACTGATAGCCATGGGAAATTAATTGCCCATATTCAGCAATTCAGCGGAATCTGAACCTTAGCCGATCCTAAATTTTCATAACTTCCAAGCCCATTTTTCCGTAGAATAAGGGATTGTTAATGAAGTAAATAGAAAGGGCACTTAAAACAGGAAAAATTGCCCCTCTGAATATTGGTCTCCTATTTGCAAATGGAACGGGGATAAGTGTGCCCAAGCGCATAAAGTCCACAATGACTAATTAAATAACTAATTGATAACCAGCATAGATAAATTTCTGTGAGCGACACAGCGAGATGAGCAACATTGAAGGGGATAAATTTGCTGATGATGGTGATTTCCATTTGACCCATATTATAAATAATATCAATACGGGCATTTGGGAATACAATATCAACTCGAAAGAGGTGAAATGGTCACCTGGCTTTTACAACCTGTTAGGTTATGAGCCGGGTGAGATACCCCCTTCATACGATTTCTTTTTTGAAAACCTGCTCTACTATGATGACAAGCCGCTGTTTCTAAAGGCTATCAATCGTCATTTCCAGGAAGCGCCTGAAACTATCAGGATCAGGCTGCTCACCAAGGAATCGGGTTACCGCTGGTTCGATAGCACCGCCAAGCGATGGGACGAGGACGGTATTCCAAAGATCACCGGTTCCATTGTCGACATCCACGACCACAAACTGCTGCAGCTTAATGCTAACCGCAACGATTTCCTGTTCAAGGAAACCATCAAGATAGCCAAAGTTGGTGGCTGGGATATCGATGTGCGCAGTATGACGTTTTCGCTTACGCGCGAGGCTTATGACATTTATGAACTGCAGGAAACGGTGAAATTAACCCTTGATGAAGCTATCAGCTTTTTTGAGCCGGATAACCGGAAAGTACTTTCGATCGCAATAGATAAGGTTATCAAATATTCGCAGCCCTTCGACCTGGAATTGCAGTTCCGCACCGCGCGAAACAATAATATCTGGCTTCGTGTGCGCGGCCTTGCTGTGATAGATGATTACGGGCAATGCGTAACCGTTCGCGGTATATTCCAGAACATCGATTACATCAAAAGAAAAGAGCTTGAAGTACACGACGCCGTGGAACTGTTAAGCGACCAGAACAAACGCCTGCAGAATTTCGCTTACATCGTTTCGCACAACCTGCGTTCGCATACCGGCAATCTGAATTTCATGGTGCAGCTATTTGAGCAGACGGACGTGGAGGACGACCGCAAGGAGATTTTCTCGCATATCCGTTCGATCAACAACAGCCTTAACACCACTATTGAGCACCTGAGCGAGATCGTGAAAATACAGTCAGAGATCGCCAAAGAACGAAAAAAGCTGGTGCTGGAAGACATACTGAAAACGGTATTGATGGCGCTGGAAGGCAATATCAAATCGTCGGGCGCCAAGATAGAGTATGATTTCAGGGAGTGTACCGATGCCTTTTATATCACAGCCTACCTGGAAAGTATCTTCCAAAACCTGATCACCAACGCCATCAAATACAGGCACCCTGACAGGAAGCCAAGGATCAGGATACGCTCATACAAGATCAGGCATCATATTTACCTGGAGTTTGAGGATAACGGTATCGGCATCGACCTGGACAAATACGGCGATGCGGTATTCGGGATGTACAAAACCTTCCACCATAACCCGGATGCCAAAGGCATCGGCCTGTTCATGACGCGCAACCAAATAGAGGCCTTAGGCGGCACTATCGAAATTGACAGCGAGGTGGATAAAGGGACTAAGTTTACGATCAAGCTGATTTAGTGAATGGTCAATAGTGAATGGTGAGTTTTTAATTGACCATTCACTATTCACAACTCGACGTAGCTTTCCAATATCTTGAATCCGTTTACAGTGATCAGATCGACTTTGCCAACGGTATTAGGCAGCAGCACGCATTCACCCATTTTAACGGTATGTTGCCCGCCATGGCATTCGATTACGTAATTACCTTCCAGGCAAACGTGGATCACGAATGAATCGAGATGCGAGTAATCCTTACGCACACTTTCATTATAATCCATCACATTGGTCGTGAAATATGGGCATTTCACCAGGCGAACATCTTCGTTCTTTTTGGGCTGATATTTGGTTTTGTATTCGGGATAGAAATTGTAATCGATAGCGTCAACAGCTTCTTCGGTATGCAATTCACGTTTATTGCCTTTATCATCCACCCTATCGAAATCGTAGATACGATAAGTTATATCGGAAGTTTGCTGTATCTCGGCGATCAAAAGCCCCTTACCTATAGTATGCACACGCCCTGCCGGTAAAAAGAACACATCACCAGCATGTACATCTTCGCGGTTCAAAATATCCATTATATGGCCACTATTTAGCTTATCTAAATATATCTCCTTATTTACGGGGTGATTGAATCCTGATATTAAGGTCGAACCAGGGTCCGCCTCTATCACATACCACATTTCTGTTTTGCCAAAGGAATTATGGCGTTTCTTAGCTAACTCATCATTCGGGTGAACCTGGATAGACAGGTCGTCATTGGCATCGATGAATTTTACCAGCAGCGGGAATATATTGCCGAAATGGTTATATACCTTTTTGCCTACCAGCTGATCCTTAAATTCTTCGAGCAGATCGGCCAGTGATCGCCCCTGCAGCGCACCTTCAGCTACTACCGAAACGTCCGATTTCACTCCTGATATCTCCCAGGTCTCGCCGCAATTGGGCAGGTCGCCAAAGTCTTTGTGCAAATAGGTGCTGATCTTCTGGCCTCCCCAGATCTTGTCTTTATAAATGGTCTTGAATTTTAAAGGATAGAGTGATCCCATGGGTATCTGTTTTGATCGCTAAGTTATGATTTTACGACTTAACATTGAACCAAGCATACGTCAATAAACTATTAATTAATATTTAACTAAAAATTTGTTTTCATATTTCTTGTTAATACCTTTATAAAACATTAAAGAACCTTTTCGTCCTTAAATTTATAATTCCATCTGTTTAAAATTTCCCAATGATTAAATCAAATATTAATTATTGAGAAACAAAATCGTTGTTAAAAGCGGCCATATACCTGAATAATTGCAATTATTATCTATATGAAGGTAGTGAGCTTTGTACCTTATCAAACCAAAGCCTGCAACTTATTTAAACTTAAAAAAATGAAAAAGTTAACCAGACAAGAGATGAGAAGAATCACAGGCGCCGGCTGCCTGCCAAGTGTTTGCTGCATAGTAATATCCTCTATCTGTGGAAACCTATGCTTCATGGGCGACGCATCGGCTTGTAACTTAAGCCAGTTCAACCCGGCCTGTCATTACACAACAGGCACATGCGCACCAAAGTGCACTTGCCCTGTTGAATAACAAAAAAAGGGGAGCGTTGCGCCCCTTTTCTATGATCTATTTTCCGAGTTTCTTCTTCAAATTCTCATCAATAGCGGCCAAAAACTCCTCGGTATACAGGTAATCTGTGCCGTGTTCCACTTTTGGTTTGATGGTGATGGCCAGATCCTTGGTCATCTTGCCGCTTTCTACGGTTTCGATACAAACTTCTTCCAAAGTTTTGCAGAAGTGGATCAGTTCCTTATTATCATCCAGTAAACCGCGGAATTCCAAACCCCTCGTCCATGCAAAGATGGAAGCGATCGGGTTGGTTGAGGTTGGCTTACCAGCCTGGTGGTCGCGGTAGTGACGGGTAACGGTACCGTGGGCGGCTTCGGCTTCCATGGTTTTACCGTCAGGAGTAACCAAAGTTGACGTCATCAGGCCCAAAGAACCAAATCCTTGCGCAACCGTATCCGATTGTACGTCGCCATCATAATTTTTACATGCCCAAACAAAGTTACCATGCCATTTCAGGGCCGAAGCAACCATGTCATCGATAAGGCGATGTTCGTAGGTCAGCTGGTTCGCTTCAAACTCCAGCTTGAACTCGTTCTCATAGATCTCCTGGAAGATGTCTTTGAAACGTCCATCGTATTTTTTCAGGATCGTGTTTTTGGTCGACAGGTATAGCGGCCATTTCTTCAGCAACGCCTGGTTAAAGCAGGCACGGGCAAAGCCTTTAATAGACTCATCGGTATTATACATGGCCAATGCCACGCCATCGCCTTTGAAATTGAATACTTCGTAAGATTGCACCTCACCTCCATCTTCCGGTGTGAAGGTGATAGTCAGCTTGCCTTTGCCCTTGGTCAAAAAGTCGGTAGCGCGGTACTGGTCGCCAAAAGCATGACGGCCGATGCAAATAGGCGCGGTC
>Ga0157374_10002190_pt1 | contig 16470 bp, 12 predicted proteins | sample M25metaG_FD_115308 | JGI IMG/M metagenome (GOLD analysis project Ga0157374, IMG submission 115308) | Miscanthus rhizosphere microbial communities from Kellogg Biological Station, Michigan, USA - M2-5 metaG | ecosystem: Host-associated > Plants > Roots > Rhizosphere > Soil | place: USA: Michigan...
CTGATCCCAATTACGGCATTTTTATAACGGAATTAGCACAATCTTTAAAATCAAAAAATAAGCTGATCACAGCAGCATTACCAAGCTCGCCCGGAAATGTGGTCACACATGAAGTGCTGACTCAATTTGATTTTATTAATATTATGTCTTATGATCATACCGGGCCATGGTCACCCGATCGTGCAGAAAATCATGCTTCATACTCGGATGCGATGGACGATCTGAATTACTATTTGAATACACTAAAAGTGCCGAAGGATAAGCTGATTCTTGGGGTTCCCTTTTACGGACATGGATTTGGCCCCGGGTTAAACGACCCGGTTATTGCATGGATGACCTATAAAGAAATTGTTTCAACTTATGCAGGAGCTGAATGGGTAGATCACTGGCATCTGCCGAATGGCTATATCATGTATTATAATGGCATCCCGACTATTAAAAACAAAACACAACTGGCAATGAAAAAAGCAGCAGGAATTATGATTTGGGAAATTATGTATGATTTACCTTCCGGCAGAAAATCACTCCTTAACGCAATATATGAAGCTGCTTCAGTGAAAGAATAGTCTTGATCGTGAAATCAACATGGCTCACGCAAAATGATTTTTATCAAGCATTGGATTCTTTATATCTTTTACAGGCAGTAAAGCTTGTTGCATCAAAATCTTTAATGCATTAATCCATAACAGCGGTAAATGCTCCATCTTTGATTGTTATTACCTCCTCGTTCACGTCAATGGTAGTTCCGCTGAATGTTCCTTTCACAATTTTTGTGATGGCATCATAACTGGTGATAATAAATACAACAGTCGCGCCGGATGATAATGGTATTAAACCGCCGCCTGCACAATTTATACAGGCATCGCTAAAAGTTTTGAATACCATCCCGGTTGGAGGATCATCGCTTGTATAACTGCCTGTCTCTATAATGGTGTGCGGCAATGCAATATTGATCATGAAAGTTGAATCACCTTCTTGTTGTGCATTTTTTGAAGAGAGTACAAGCACTTTTAATGATCCTAAAGTGAGAATATAATTTTTTTGCAGCAAACCATGGTAAGTAATATTTCTTTTAGCATCTGTGAACCGCCAGTTATTTAAAGGCAATGTATCAACTGCATGGTTCGCCAGCTCGTTACTGTCCCGAACATAAGTTGTTACAGCGCAAACACTGGTATCGAAAAAAATATTGAAATCAGCAGAAGTTGGAAACAATGGTTTTCCTTCCGGTTTTAGTTTGATTGTGTTGATACCTGTGTTTTCGAAAGTACCGGAATCCGCAAAGTGCATCCCGTTTTGCAAATCAGTATGAATATTGTAATTACCGGCTTTAAGCACGTTTACTTTTACTTCAACATAAGCGGTATCGACGGACGCTACGCCATTATAGAATGTCCCATATACTTTTCCAGTGAAGCATGTTCCGGTAGAGTCTCTTAAAGTTCCGCTTGCATTATTATTTTCGAAACTGAGTTCTTTTGCACAACCAAATAAAATAATAAAGACGATGAAAGCAATAATGATGATATCTAACGACAAGGCTTTCATTGTCTGCTGGTGAATGTTTCTTTTAAAGTTAAATAATTTCAAATGAGCGCCACGCTAAATTTGCTGTTGTTGAACCACACTAATCTTTATTTTTAAAGAATTCTTGTATTTACTTCAGCATTAAATTTTGCTAATGAACAAATACTTTTTGCTAATTACGTTTTCCTGTTTTCTCCAGTTTTCTGCAGTTATACTCTCTGCTCAAAATATTATAGTAACCTATAAAGAAAGCACTGAAGATTTTCCAAATCCTGAAAGAGGATTTTATGTACCACGCGAAGTTTATGCAAGCAATTTTATTCCACTAAATGCAACTGTTTTAAAAAACTACAGAACGAATGAACAGAATCATGGAAACGCAGCATATAAAATATTTTCTACGTTATGCATGCGAGAATATGTGCTTGATATTTTTCGCGATAAACCTTTAAGTGAAGCGTTTTTAAAAGGTATTGAAACAGATTGTGCTGCTGCACGTGAAGCAGGAGTGAAACTGATCATTCGTTTTTGCTACATCAACAAAACACATCCGGGTGATTGTCCTGATGAATATAAAATTTGTCCACCCTATGGCGATGCGCCTAAAAAAATTGTTCTTCAACATATAACACAGCTTGCGCCTGTGTTTAAAAAGAATGCAGATGTGATAGCTGTATTACAAGAAGGATTTATAGGGATTTGGGGTGAGAATTATTACACCGATTACTTTGGAGATGCTTCTGACAACGGTGTGAAAAGAATTATGGACAGCAGTTGGCGCGACAGAAATGATATACTGAGAGCTTTGCTGGATGCGCTTCCAAAAGACAGGATGGTGCAGGTGCGCACACCGCAGATAAAACAAAAATTTGTTTATGGCGCAGCGGCTGATGTTTTATCAAAGGCAATTGCTGAAAAAGACGCATTTAATTATTCAGATAAAGCAAGAATTGGTTTTCACAATGATTGCTTTTTAGCTTCTCCTGACGATTACGGAACTTTTGATGATTACGGAAGTTCTTCATCATTGCGCAAACCGGCAAACGAAATACTGAGAAAATATTTTATGGAAGATAGCAAGTATGGACCTGTGGGAGGAGAAACATGTGATGATACATTCAGTCCTCAAAATGATTGTGATGGTGCGCAAAAAGAAATGGCTGCCATGCATTACAGTTTTTTGAACACTGCATATAACAACAATGTAAACAACGATTGGGATTCGGGTGGATGCATACAAGATATCAAATTGAAATTGGGATACAGGTTTGTGTTGCGTAACGCATCGTGTCCTTCTGAAGTAAAAGCCGGCAGCGATTTCAACTTTGTTGTGCATCTTGAAAATATTGGTTATGCTTCACCGTATAATGCAAGAGCTGTGCAGATAGTGTTGCGCAATAAAACATCAGGAGAAAAATTTCTTATTTTATGCAAAGCTGATGTGCGGTTTTGGTTTACAGGTAAAATTGAATGGAAAGAGAATATAAAAGTGCCTGAAAATATTCCTGCAGGTGATTATGAATTATTATTGAATTTGCCCGATAAATATTTGTCGCTTTCATCAATGCCCGCATACAGCATTCGTTTTGCAAATGAAAATATATGGGAAGAAATAACCGGTTATAATAAATTGAATGTTGTCGTCAAAATCGCGAAGTAATCCGTTCACTGCGGAAATGCCTGCATAATTAAATTTCTATTTCAGATTAACGTTGAAAATTGCTGACTAAAGTCAGCAAATGTACAAGAGTGCGACGCAAGAAAAGCTCAATTGCAGCAATGCAGCCGGGTTCAAAAAAATTCTTCAACTCCTTCTCTTTTGTGTCCACCAAACTAAAGCAACAACAGAACCGCCGATCATAAGAAATGTAAGCAAAGGCGGAAAGCTTGCCTTTGTTTCATTACTGTTATTAATGTTGGTATCATAAGTGAGTTGGTAACCGAGTTTGTTTGAAAACTCCGCGCAATCAGCAATAAAATCTTTTGATTCTTCCGGTGAAACAAAATCTTTCAATGTTTCGTAATCGTAGTGAAGTGTTATTTTATTTTTATGAGAATCGAATTTTGAATTTAGATTGAAAGCCGCACAGGAAAGATGATGCTGCGATTTTTCTGCATCCCATGTTTCAGGAAGATTTATTTCTATGTCTTCAATGTAATGCGTGGGATAATCAACAGACACAGGCATTTTGCGGGCAATATCTTTTGGCTTCTTGATGACACTGTTGATGAGAAAAGCAGAGAATGAAACTTTCTTCTCATCTTTTTCATCGTTCCAGAAATTATCGATATCATAATGTTCAGTGATTGTAAACATACCCTTGCTTTCATCGTCTTTCACTTCAAGGCTCTCTGCAATACTTGTTTCATCGTAGTAAGAGATATAAAAATTCAAAAAGCTTTTTTGCATTCCATACACGCTGTTGTCTTTAAACTGTTCGCGCATATTATCGGCATACGAACCTGTGTATTCGGTAGTAACGTCAAGCCGCACTTTTCCGTACATGGTCGGAACAGTGAAAACTTCTTTTGTCTTTACCATTCCCTTATCCTGCAGAGAAATATGTGTGAGGTTTGTTGTTGTATCAGTAAGCACCAACCCGATTTGATAATCGGGGAAAGAAATGTCATTCAATTTTCCGCGTTGATAGGAAATAGTTGGATCTATCCAATAAATTTTATCCGCAAGTTTTATCTGAACTGTTGTATGGTCAAATGCATAAGGAGTGGGCAACCAGTTTTGAATTTGCTTTTTATAATCTGTATTGATAAGAACAGGATTTGCTTCAATGCCCATTGTTCTTAATATCGTGCAGAGTAAATAAGATTTGTCTTTGCAATCACCAAAGCGTTGAGCAAAAATTTTATTTGGATTGTTCGGCTTGTGAGAATTTTCTCCCATTTCAATGCCCATGTAGCGAACATCATCCTGCACAAATTTTATGGCTGTCAAAACCCTTTCCTCATCAGTGTTTCCGGCCGCACGCAGTTCTTCTGTTTTTTGTTTTAAAGAAGAAGAAAGCGTAATATTTTTCGGGAACAATGCCGCAGCCCAATCATTAATTTCTTTCCAACTTTTGAATTCACTTATCATTACAGCGGGATAAGGATCGTACCATGAAGGCGTCATATCTTCTTCATGAATCGCATTTATATCATTGAATTTCCATTCATAAATATTTTCATTAGCAGTTTTTGAAATGATTGGCTGAACGTTTGTTAAACTATTTTTTATGGTGAGATTTCTTTTATTTGAGCTGATGAGTTTGTAATACATATTATAAACCGGCACGCTGAAACCTGCGCTGAGATTTTCCGCAAACTTTCCTCTTAAAATAGGATTGAAACCTTTTATAGAATAACTGTACTCAATCACATCGCCTTTTCTAACATCTTCCAAAATCAATACAGCAGAAAGATTGCCATTATAAATGCTGCGGCTTAATTCAGTTTCCTGTTGTATCACTTTGAATTTTGAAGGTTCAAGTTTATTGATCGTTTTTCCGTCACGAATTATTTTTATTGTATGAAAAACAAGTTGCTCGTAGGAAGGGTCGTAACTCTGAGAAATTTGAGAAACATTTTGAATACCTGATTCAGAAATTATTTTTTCAGCGCGGCGGTAATAGACACATTGCTGCTCAACAGAAATTTGTTTTTCATAATCCACATCAATGTAACCGTCTTCAGCATCTTTGTCTAGATTTGTATTCGAATAATCGATGGTGTTCACAGTTACCCATGATGGTTCCTTTTCTATTTGAACTTTTTGTGCAGTTAGCAGGGTCGGGCGAAGAAAAAAACTAATCAGCAATCCGTACATCAACTCTCTCATAGTTTTTTAATTAAGTGAAAAAATCAAATTAGGAATAAGAAATGATATAGTGCAGGATTTCAAAATTTTTAATATTCAATTAATAAATTGGTTGATTCTTTTTGTGTGACAAACTGCACTGCTGCTATTGAGCTTTAGTTGTGTCACTCCCTTCTACGTTATAAACATTACTCAGCAATAATCTATTCCTCGTTTTGCTTTTTCAATATTCATAAAAAATTTGACGCACAAAACCACATACAACTTTTATCATTCTCGCTTACTTTTACCGCTCATTCTAAAATTGTTACTATGAAAAATATTTCTTTTTGTTTTGCTTTTTTGTTTTTGCTAACCTCACAACTTTTTTCACAGGAGAGCTACGACAAACATCCAAACACTTCGGGTGAAGGATGGACAAATCTTTTTAACAATGACCTTTCAAACGCTATTTACACCAAAAGTGTTTGGAGCATTGATAAAGACGGCGTGATGACTGCAACAAAAGACGACGCGATATGGAGTAACAAAGCATACGATGATTTTATTCTCGATCTCGAATTTAAAAATGCGCCCGGCACCAACAGCGGTGTTATCGTTCATGCAACTGATATTAAAGAATGGATACCGCATTCTGTGGAAATTCAAATTGCAGATGATTATGCAGATGAATGGGCAAAGTCTCCGGCGAACTGGCAATGCGCAGCAATCTTCGGTCACCAGGCAGCAACAAAACATGTTGTAAAAAAACCGGGCGAATGGAATCATTACACTATCACATGTAAAGGACAAAAAATTTGGATAGTATTGAATGGTGAATTAGTAAATGACTGTGATATGAGCAGGTTTACTTCTGCCAAAACAAATCCCGACGGCAGTGAAGTTCCTTCGTGGTTAAGCAACCCGATGTCAACGCTGCCTTTACATGGTTACATTGGTTTCCAGGGAAAACATGCAGGAGCGCCGATTTATTTCAGGAATATTAAAATCAAAAAGTTGAAATAAAGATTTCATTATTGTCAGGTGAAAATTTTATTACTGATTCAAAACTTGCCCCTCAAAGTGGTTTTAGCTTCTAACCTTAAGAAGAGGGGTTGGGGTTAATAGTGAAAGCATCCTTAAAATCGTTTTCATAAATATCCCATTGAGAATAATTTTCTACAAATACAATGGTAATTTTTCCTTTGCTGCTTGGCGATGTTTCATTTTCAAAATATTTTTGCACCGCTAACAGGTGAAAAAGACCGGTAAATACTTGCCTGCTCTTTTTTGGCTAACAAATTGTAGAATCAATTTGTGTTTTCTATAATTAATCCTTATACATAATGGATGTTGGAAATAATGTGTCCTTCCGATTGGTAAATACTTCATCTGCAAATACTGCACATTGCTTTCATATTCTGAATTCGATGCCTTTTGCTGTGACTTACATAGATAAAGATCTGCGGTTTACATGTTTGAATGCTGCATGTGAAAAATTTTTGGGCAAGCAATCTGAAGCTATTATTGGAAAAACAATTTACGAAGTGCTCGGGAAAAAGCCGCTTGAACAAATGACCGCCCAATTGGATGGAACTGTTCTCAGCTTTGAAACAGAACTGCGTTTAGGAAAATCAAACCGTGTTGCAGAATTAACTTTTACTCCTGATTTTAATGAAGAAAAAGAAGTATGCGGATATTCAGTGATAATAAATGAGATCACTGCAAATAATAACGCGAAAAATGATCTTTCAAATAATCCTGAAGATGCACTTCATGAATGTGAATATCAATACAGGCAACTTATTGAAAAATTTCCTATCACTGTTTATACTTGTGATGCTAAAGGATATATTCGGCTTTACAACCGGGCGGCTGTTGATTTATGGGGAAGGGAACCGGTAGCAGGAAAAGATATGTGGTGTGGTTCATGGAAAATTTATCAAAACGATGGAACACTGCTGCCCCTGGATAAGTGTCCCATGGCTATAGCTCTTAAGGAAGGACGAAGCGTTTATGGCGAAGAGATCAATGTGCAGCGTCCTGACGGAACTATTTTAAAGGTGATGCCTCACCCTCAACCCATCTTTGATTCAAAAGGAAATATTGTTGGTGCCATTAACATGCTTTTAGATATCACTGATAGAAAAAAAGCGGAAGAAATCAATGCTAAGCTTGCTGCAATAGTTCAATCATCAGATGATGCCATTATCGGTAAAACTCTTGAAGGTATTGTTACCAGTTGGAATAAAGCGGCGGAAAGGATGTTTGGTTATACAGCAAGTGAAATGACAGGACAGTCGATCTTAAAAATAATTCCTGAGGAGCGTGTTGATGAAGAGCCGAAAATTCTTGAACGACTTAGAAGAGGCGAAAGTATTGAGCATTTTGAAACCATTCGTGTAACCAAAGATGGAACGAGATTGAATATCTCGCTAACTATTTCTCCCATAAAAGACAGTAAGGGTAATATTACAGGTGCTTCAAAAATTGCCCGCGACATTACGAAGCAAAAGCAACTTTTGGAAGCTTTGGAGACCGGCCGTGAAGAATTAGAAAGTCAGGTTATGGAAAGAACGGCAGATCTTAAACGCGCAAATCTTCATCTTCAAAACAGCAACGAAGAACTGGAGCGTTTTGCGTATGTGGCAAGTCATGATTTGCAGGAGCCTCTGCGAAAGATCCAGGCCTTTGGAAATCTCCTGTTAGAAAGAAATGAACAAGATTTAAATAATAATGGGAAAAATTATGTCAACAGGATGATCAATGCTGCCAATAGGATGCAGAGCTTGATAGAAGCTTTACTCGAATTTTCAAGAGCAACTTTGATGGAGAAGAAGTTTGAAAAAAGAGATTTAAATCTTCTTATAGATGAGGTAATAAAAGAGTTCCAGGAAAGAGCAGACGACAAAGAAGCAATAATAGAAGTTGCGCCTTTACCACACTTAACTTTAATACCATTCCAGTTTAAACAAATGCTTTCAAATATTATCAGTAATTCTCTTAAATATTCAAAACCCGATGAAAAACCGGTAATAGAAATAACTTCACAAATATTAGATGCGCAGGAAATAAATGATCCTGACGCAGTAAAGGAAACAAGTTATTGCAAGCTTACTATCAGCGATAATGGTATCGGGTTTGAAAATGAACATGCAGAAAGAATATTTGAATTATTCCAGCGATTGCATGGGCGCCATGAATACGGTGGTTCAGGAATAGGCTTATCTATTTGCAAAAAAATTATGGAGAATCATGAAGGGTTTATCCGGGCCGAAAGTAAACCCGGCAAAGGAGCCACTTTTCATATTTACATTCCTAATAAATAAGACACGTCTCAAAATAGCTTATCAATTTTATGTACTTAGCTGCAGTGCTGCTATGAAGCTTTGGTTGTGTCACTCACTTCAGGGTTCGGAACTTTTATCATTTTGAAATTTTGGAATTGGGAAATTTTGAAATTTGATTGCTGCGTTCTTGATGCAGTTTCAAGAGTGCGACGCAAGGGACGATGCCATAAATGCCATAGCTGGTAACATAAAAATTTCTTATAGATTTTCTCTTCGTACTGAAATAAATTTATCGTGGCTACATTTGCTGCGTGAAAAGAAAACCCGTAATACTTGAAAATGTCCTGGTAGAAGACTATGCTGCAGAAGGCAAATCACTTGCACGCATGAATGGTAAAGTGGTTTTTATTGAGAACACCGTTCCGGGCGATGTGGTGGATATTTGCCTTTTTAAAAATAAAAAAGATTGGGCCGAAGGATGGCCGATGCACTTTAAAGAATTTTCTTCTCAACGGGTTGAACCTTTTTGCAAACATTTTGGTGTGTGTGGCGGCTGTCAGTGGCAAATGCTTCCTTATGAACAACAACTTTTTTATAAACAAAAACAAGTTGCAGATAATTTAAAACGAATAGGAAAAATTACGCTGCCTGAAATATCTCCCATTATTGGTTGTGAGCAAACAACACAATACCGTAACAAACTTGAATACACTTTTTCAACAAAAAAATTTATTCCTGATGAGGAGTTTAAAGAGTTAAAAAAATTACATGCAGATATTGATGAAGCTGTAACGCAGGAAGTAGCGGGCTTTCATGCGAAAGGTGTATTTGATAAAATAGTAGAAATTGATGTTTGTCATTTACAACCAGAGCCAACCAATTTGTTGCGAAAAGCGATCGCAGGCTTTGGAAAAGAAAATGGTTTTTCATTTTATGATATAAAACGGCACAAAGGTTTTTTACGGAATGTTATCGTGCGGATGGCAACAACCGGTGAAATAATGGTGAACGTTGTATTTGCTTATGAAGATGAAGTTGCAAGAAAAAAATTGCTGGATTATTTATTACAAAAATTTCCGTCGATAACAACGTTGCTTTATACCATCAATCCAAAATTGAATGATAGTTTAACTTCTCTTGAGCCGATTGCTTATCTTGGTAAAGGTTTTATTATTGAGATGCTGGAAGATTTTCGTTTCAAGATAAGTCCGAAATCATTTTTTCAAACCAACACAAAGCAAGCAGAAAAATTATACCGGATAACAAGAGATTTTGCGGAACTTAACGGAACGGAAATTATTTATGACTTGTATTGCGGGACAGGGAGCATAGGAATTTTTTTAAGCAGGCAGACAAAAAAAATAATCGGCGTGGAGGCTGTGGAAGACGCGGTGAAAGACGCAAAAGAAAATGCGACGTTTAATAATATTGATCATGCAGAATTTTTTTGCGGCGATGTTATTGAAATTTGCAACGATGAATTTTTTCAGGTGCATGGAAAACCTGATGTAATTATTACTGATCCTCCCCGGGCAGGCATGCATGAAAAACTTGTACAAAAATTATTAGATATTTCTTCGCCTGTGATCGTGTATGTAAGTTGCAATCCCGCAACACAGGCAAGAGACTTGGCTTTGCTTGATGGAAAATATTCGGTTGAAAAAATTCAACCCGTAGATATGTTTCCGCACACGCATCATATAGAAAATATTGTTCAGTTAAAATTGAGATGTTGATTGTTGAAAAATTTTAAAATATCAAGATGACAGAATTCAGACCGGGCAGATTTCAGATACTACCGACGATTGTTAAGAATCTTATTATTATTAACGTTCTTGTATTTCTTGCACAACAAGCATTGCCACAGGCAGGAGTAAACCTTGAAGATATTTTTGCGTTGCATACATTTCAAAGTCCTTTCTTTAAACCGTGGCAATTTGTAACGCACATGTTTATGCACGGCAATTGGGGTCACATTTTTTTTAACATGTTTGCGCTGTGGATGTTTGGTTCTATTCTTGAAAATGTATGGGGACCGAAGCGTTTTCTTACTTTTTATTTAGTGAGTGGCTTAGGCGCAGCCTTACTGCATATGATAGTTTTGTATTTCAACACGCAGGGCATGATCACAGATTACCATTCTGTAAATACAGCATCAGGCGCTATGTCGTTCCTAAACAAATATCCACCGGAAAGGCAATTCCGAACAGATGATATAGCAACAGTGCTGAATACTACATTCCAGGATCATCTGAATGAATCTACGCTTGGCGCCTCGGGAGCAGTCTTTGGTTGTTTAGCGGCCTTTGGATATTTGTTCCCGAACACATATATCTATCTTTATTTTTTTCTGCCTGTCAAAGCAAAATGGTTCGTGTTGGGCTACGCCGCTCTTGAATTATATAGCGCGATTCAAAACTCTGCCGGTGATAATGTGGCACACTTCGCGCACCTCGGTGGCGCACTCGCCGGATTTTTAATGGTATATTTCTGGAACAAAACAAACAGAAAAACGTTTTATTAATGAGGTAAAGATTTTTTAAAAGTAAATTACGTACAAAGCTCATGTCAGTAATGCATAAAAATAGAAGAAACCCGATATTGCTTGGTCAGGATAATAATGCACTTACATGGTTGCTTATTATTAATGCGGTTGTTTTTGTTGCGATAAATTTTATTAAGATCGTTTATTTTCTTTCATATGAAACCAGGGACGAAGCATTGCAAAATTTCAATTTGCAAATACTCGACTGGTTCTCTCTCTCTGCTAATGTGCAAACTTTTTTTAGTCATTCATGGACAATAATAAGTTACATGTTTTCGCATGAAGGCGCTTGGCAGTTGATAGGAACATTATTATGGTTATGGGCATTTGGTTACATATTTCAGGATCTTACAGGCAATACAAAACTTATCCCTGTTTATTTGTATGGTGGCTTTGCTGCAGCACTGATTTTTATACTTGGTTCTAATTTTATTCCGGTTTACAAAGCTGTTTCAAACTCAACAACTGCTTTGATGGGCGGCGGCCCAGCCATTGTTGCAGTGGCTGTCGCTGCAACCACAGTAGCACCAAAGTATAAACTTTTTCCAATGATCAACGGTGGTATTCCTTTGTGGGTGCTGACACTTTTGTTTGTTGTGATCGATTACACGAGTATCATAAACGACAGCAGTATTTTTGCCATCACACATATTGCAAGTGGCATTACAGGTTTTTTGTTTGCGCACCAAATGGAAAGAGGCAGAGACTGGAGCAGGTGGATGATAAATTTTATAAATTGGTTAAATGATCTTTTCAACCCTGAGAAAAAATATAAACAAAAACCCGTTTCTCAACAACGTTATTATAAAACTGTTCGCAAACCTTTTGAAAAAACACCACGCATTACACAACAAAAAGTTGATGAGATTCTTGACAAGATCAATCAGCAGGGTTACCAGTCGCTCTCGGAAGAAGAAAGAGATATTTTAAAGAAGGCAAGCCAGGAAGATTTATGAAACATCGCCCGCTGATGAAAGATGTGTTGAAAATTATCTGGTTTTATGTATGCATTTGGCTTGTCATTGTATTCATTCTGTCTTCTCTCAGCAGTTTTATAAAGCCTGCATCTTTTTCTTTTATCAGTTTATCAGGACTTGCCTTTCCATACCTTCTCGTAATATTTTTTGTATTTATTATTATAAATTTTTTTGTAAGGAAAAGGCTCGCATATTTCATGATAATTTTTTTACCGCTTGCTTATTTCAATACGATTAGCACATTTGCGCTAAGACCGGCAAAGCCATGGCAAACAAAAAAAGATTCATTAGCTCTACGCATTATGACATGGAATGTTCAAAGCTTTGTGAATTATCTTTATCACGAACAAACCTCATCAGATTATCACACAACAAAAGAGGATATGCTTTCGCTGATCCACCGGTACGATCCTGACGTGCTTTGCTTCCAGGAATATAAGAATATCGAAAATGCGAAAAGACGTCGTTCCATTAAAGAGCAGCTTGATTCACTTGGTTACAAATATTATTTCTGTTCAAATGATAAAAACGGAAACCTTCCAAAAAATCAAAATGTAACTATTGAAAATGGCGTAGCAATTTTCAGTAAACTTTCTTTGCTTGACAGTGGAAGAATCAATATCAATCATTCGGACAGAATTGAAAATCTTATTTATGCTGATGTTCTTTTAAACAATAAGCCCATAAGAATTTATACTGCACACCTGCAGTCATTTACTATCTATACCGATACAGCGCAAAAAAATCAGGATCGAAATATTTATGAAATAACTTATCACAGAAGAATATCCGCACAATTTAAAATACGCGAAACGGAAGTAAAGCACCAGGAGGAAGTTGCTATCATCCGAAAGGCAATTGATTCAACCAGGCATCCGGTAATTTATTGCGGTGACTTAAATACAACGCCCACTTCTTACAACTATCGCTTTTTAAAAGGAAACAATTTGCAGGATGCGTTTATAAAAAAAGGTTCCGGTATCGGTAACACTTTTTATAAACTTGGACCAACATTGCGTATTGATGTATGTCTTGCAGACACTGCGTTGCAGGTGCTTCAATGCAAACGTGACAAGAAAAAATTGTCGGATCACTATCCCGTGATCACAGATGTGAAATGGAAATAGCGGAATGGGTTTTATGTACCAGGCTGCATTACTACTATTGAGCTTTTGTTGCGTCGCACTCTTATACTTGCACCAAACAACTGAGCAATTAAATTTCCAATCTCCCAATTCCAAAATTTCAAAATCTCAAAATTTCCATCATTGTCATAAAACTATCAGAATAGTTTGCAACTTTTTCTAAAGCTTTTTGTTCTGTTACATTTGCAAACAAAATTTCCGTGATGGCAAAAAGAGGAATTGTATTGATGAATCTTGGCTCACCCGATTCAACCGAGGTAAAAGATGTGAAGAAATATTTGAAGGAATTTTTGATGGATAAAAGAGTGATAGACGTTCCTTTTTTATTGCGAACATTTCTGGTGAAAGTGATGATCGTTCCTTCACGTTCGCCGCGCTCTGCGGAAGCATATAAAAGCATTTGGTGGAAAGAAGGATCGCCATTGATTGTTTTGACAAAACAATTGCAGCAGGCGGTACAAAAAAATTTTGAAGAGCCTGTTGAGAGTGCCATGCGATATGGAAATCCAACACCAAAGTCTGCGTATGAAAAATTGCTGAAAGAAAATCCTGATCTGGAAGAAGTGATTTTATTTCCATTGTATCCGCATTATGCAATGAGCAGTTATGAAACTGCAGTTGAATACATGAAAGAAGTACACGCAAAAAACAACTACAAGTTTAAGCTCACAACAATTGCACCTTACTATGATAATGCAGATTATATTCATGCTCTTACAGAAATCATAAAGCCTTATTTACAAGAACCTTTTGATAAAATTTTATTCAGTTATCATGGAGTGCCCGAGCGGCATATTTTTAAAGGAGATACAACAGGTGTTCATTGTTTGAAAGTGAATGATTGTTGCCATGTTTCTTCTCCGGCACATGAAAAATGTTATCGTCATCAAACAATAGTTACAACAGAATTAGTTACTGCTGCATTACAGTTGCCAAAAGAAAAAGTGGAACAAACTTTTCAATCGAGACTTGGAAGAGATCAATGGCTTACACCATACACTGCACAGCGTTTGCAGGAATTGCCAAATGAAGGAGTGAAGAAAATATTGGTAGTGTGTCCCGCGTTCGTGAGTGATTGTTTAGAAACACTTGAAGAAATTGCGGAAGAAGGAAAAGAAAGTTTTTTGCATGCAGGCGGAGAAAGTTTTACAATGATCCCATGTTTGAATGTGCATCCGTTGTGGGTGCAGGCAGTAGTTAAGCTGATAAAATCTCATTCGTGAGACGTGAGATGACAGACGTGAGAGAAATAACGTATACTTGTTTTGAAAATAAAAACAACCTTTATGTTCATTCTATTTAACCACAAAACTCTTGATGTTTACCTTATAATTCGTGAATTAATAAAAGAAACTTATAAAGTTTCATTACTGCTTCCTGCAGAAGAGAAATTTAATATGGTGCAACAAATACGAAGAGCGGCTTTATCTGTTAAACTGAATCTTGCGGAAGGATCAACAAGAAATCAGAAATAGAAAGAAAAAGATTTTTGGAAATTTCAAGAGGTTCGGTAGTAGAGATAGATGCGGCACTTGAAACTGCTGTTGATTTAAATTATTTTACAAGAGAACAACTCGAAAATTTAGGGGCATTGTTAAACAGAAGTTTTTCAATGCTTTCAAAAATGATAGATCGATAAAATTCACTAACCAATCACGCCAAATGTTTCACGTTTGTCGTTTCACGTTTCACGATTATGTATTCTTATCTTAAAGCCCTCCACATCATCTTCATCGTTACCTGGTTTGCAGGTATGTTTTACATGCCTCGTCTTTTTATTTACAATACTGAAGCGAATGAAAAGCCTGAAGAAGAACGCATCATTCTTCGTAATCAATTTAAAATAATGATGAAACGCTTGTGGTATGGCATTACAGTTCCATCTGCGATACTCACTTTAATTTTTGGTCCGCTTGTTATGTTCTACAGCCCGTGGCGTGATTTGCTTTTTCAACCGGAGGGAAGATGGTTGCTGATCAAACTTATTTTTGTAATCCTTTTGTACGCGTATTTTGATTCAATAAACAGAATTTTCAAACAACAGATGAATGGTGAATTCAAATACACTTCGCAGCAATTGAGAATATGGAATGAAGTTGCCACAATTTTTCTTGTTGCCATTGTAATACTTGCAGTGGTGAAACAAAGTCTCAGTTTTGTTTGGGGATTGGTTGGATTGATTGCGTTCATAGTTTTGTTGATGAGCGCAATTAAGATTTATAAAATGCTCAGGAAAAATCGTGAAACGTGAAACGACAAACGTAAGAAATAAAAATAATCAGCGCGTTCATTCTCTCACGTTTCACGTTTATCGTCTCACGAAAAATCAAATCGCTTTACTAAACAACTTTTTCTCCTGCATCTGTTCACTTCGCGACAAATGCAGATCAAAAGCTTTGCAAATATTTCTTATAAATTGTCTTCCTGTTTCAGTTACGGTTATTCCTTCACCATTCCAAAAAATCAACTCGTCTTCTTCTAAATTTTTCAATTCCGGAAAAGTATATTGCTCAAGAATAAGCAAATCTTCTGCAAGAAATGCTGTTTGTCCTTTGCAACTGATGTCAAGAATATATTTTCTGAATGTAACATCTTCATCATTCAAAAAATATCCTTTTGTAACAGCAAGTTCACTGTTTGAAATGCTTGTATAATAATCATGCAGCGTTTTATGATTTTGCGCAAACGCAGTTCCGGCATCGCTTATGCTTGATACACCTAATCCCAATAACATATTTGTTCTTTGAGTCGTATATCCCATAAAATTGCGATGCAGCCAACCTTCTTTCCAGGCTTTGTAGAGATCATCAGTAGGCAACGCAAAATGATCCATTCCAATATCTGTATAACCGTATTCTGTAAATAATTTTTTACCAAGTTGGTATAACTGCATTTTCAATTTCGCATCAGGCAGATCATTTTCATCAAACAATCTCTGCGCCTTGCTCGTCCACGGAACATGAGCATAACTGTAAAATGCAATGCGGTCAGGCTTTAAACTTATCGTCTGTAAAATTGTTTGCTCAATACTTTCTAATGTTTGAAGCGGTAAGCCATATATCAGATCAAAATTCACAGAACGATAGCCAATTGCTCTTGCATCTTCAGTTGCACGTTTTACATTTTCAAAAGGCTGAATACGATTTATCACTTGCTGAACTCTTGCATTATGATCCTGCACACCATAACTCAC
>Ga0157374_10002191_pt1 | contig 16470 bp, 6 predicted proteins | sample M25metaG_FD_115308 | JGI IMG/M metagenome (GOLD analysis project Ga0157374, IMG submission 115308) | Miscanthus rhizosphere microbial communities from Kellogg Biological Station, Michigan, USA - M2-5 metaG | ecosystem: Host-associated > Plants > Roots > Rhizosphere > Soil | place: USA: Michigan...
ATCTTTCCACTGCACAAGCTGTTAATCGTGCAAAAGAAGTGGGCGTAAGAAAAGTTTTGGGAAGTAATAAATCTCAATTACAAATCCAATTCATCGTTGAAACATTTTTGATAGTTACAAGCGCCGTAACACTTGCAGCAGTTATTACACTTCTTTCATTGCCTTACGTAAATCAATTGTTAGAACTTTCGCTTTCATTCAATATATTCAACAATCCGGCAATTATTTTATTTCTTTTAATCGTAACAATTGTTGTAACCGCGCTCGCAGGTTTTTATCCTTCTATTGTTTTATCACGGTTCAATCCTGTTAATGCTTTAAAGAGTAAACTCACAGCAAATACTGCAAAAGGAATTTCATTAAGAAGAGGTTTGGTAGTATTTCAATTCATCATCGCACAGGCGCTCATTATCGGAACACTCATCATTGTAAAGCAGATGAATTATTTTATGAACCAACCGTTAGGCTTCGATAAAGATGCCATTGTAAATGTTCCTTTCCGCCCGGATAGTACGGGCAGTAAACTGGCGGATTATTTAAGGCAACAGTTATTGAGTGTAAACGGCGTGCAGGCAGTAAGTTTCAGCTCCAACACACCGGTTGAAGATGGTAATAATATGTTTACCACATTCAAATTTGATCATGCAATAAAAAATGAAGACTTCCAGGCTATCGTCAAATTCGCTGACAATGATTATGTGCCGACTTATAAGCTACAACTGGTAGCCGGAAGAAATTTGCAACCTTCCGATCCTACAATAGAATTTTTGGTGAATGAAGCGATGGTAAAGAGCCTGGGATTGAAAAAACCGGAAGATATATTGAACAAAGAAATAAGCATGTGGGGTGATGTAATAAAATGTCCTGTTGTTGGTGTAGTGAAAGATTTTAATGACAGGTCTTTACGCAATAACCTGGCACCATTGATTATTGCCACAAACCAAACAATGTACCGCCAGGCTTCAATAAAACTTGCAACGACAAACATTTCTTCAACCATGCAATCCATTAAAAAGATATGGCAACAAACATTTCCCGATTATGTTTATGAATATAAATTCCTTGATGATAAAATTGCAAGTTTTTACAAACAGGAAAATCAATTGTCGCAGTTGTATAAAATTTTTGCAGCCATCGCTATATTCCTTAGCTGTCTTGGGTTGTATGGTTTAGCCTCATTTATGGCTGCACAAAGGATTAAAGAAGTTGGTATAAGAAAAGTATTGGGCGCAACGTCTGCAAATATTGTTTATCTCTTTTCAAAAGAATTTATCATACTTATTGCAATTGCATTTTTAATTGCCACACCGCTTGCATGGTATTTCATGAATAGATGGTTACAGGATTATGCGTATCGCATCAATGTTAGCTGGTGGGTATTTGCTGCAGGCGGAGGTGCTGCAATAATTATTGCACTTGCAACAATAAGTTTCCAGGCAATAAAAGCAGCGATGGCAAATCCGGTGAAGAGTTTAAGAACGGAATGAACTCCACCAAACCTCTCCTAAAGAGGAGGTTTAAAACAGCGTTTATTATATGAACAACTATAAATTATCAACGTCTAAAAGGTCCTCCCTTTCAGAGAGGATTTAGGAGGGTTTTTAATGTTCAAAAATTATCTCATAACTGCATGGCGAAACATACAACGCAATAAAACAAACAGCTTTTTAAATATTGCCGGGTTATCTATTGCAATAGCTTGTGTTATTTTAATTGTTCTGTATGTGCAGAATGAATTGAGTTACGACAAATTTTTTAAGGATGCGAATCATATTTTCCAGGTAAATATGACTGCTACGGATAATGGTGTTGAATCAACAACCGGCGGCAATACTGCGCCTGCTGTGGGTCCAACACTTGTAAGCATGTATCCTGAAATAGAAAGCTATATTAGAATTTATCGCCCCGGCGATGTGATGGTGCGATATGAAGAAAACACAAAAACAGAAAATTATTTTACAGAGAAACGTGTAATGGGTGTTGATTCTGATTTTTTGCAGGTGTTTAATTATAATCTTTTGCAGGGTGATGCATCAACTTGTTTGCAAAAACCTAATTCAGTTGTTATAACAGAATCAACCGCAAAAAAATATTTTGGCAACACCAATGCAATAGGAAAAGTATTGTTGTTTGATACCGACAGAAAGCCTTTTATTGTAACGGCTGTACTGAAAAATATTCCTGCACAATCTTCTTTCCAATTTGATATGCTTGCACCGATAACTGCTTACGCAGAAGTAAAGAAGAGAAGCTGGAACTGGTTTTGGTTACAGGTAAACACTTATGTAAAACTGAAAAATAATATTGCTGTTGATAAAGGAAGTATTGCAAAGCTCGAAGCAAAATTTCCTGTGATGGTAAAAGAGCATGCCTTCAATAAAGATTATGGGCAGTCGTTTAATGAATTTGTAAAAAAAGGTGGCAAGCTTGAGTATAGTTTAATGCCTTTCACTTCGGTTCATTTGTATGCAAATCCTATGAATGTACCGGCACGTTTAACTACACTCAGCGATATTAAATATGTGTATATTTTTTCTGCTATTGCATTCTTCATTATTGTTCTTGCATGTGTAAATTTTATGAATCTCTCTACAGCACAGTCTGCAACAAGAGCAAAAGAAATAGGTGTTCGAAAAGTTTTAGGCTCGGCAAAATTGCAACTGGTAAAACAATTTCTTACAGAAGCAATATTATACAGTTTTATTGCAACGATAATTGCACTTGTTTTGGTGCTGCTTTTAATAAAACCGTTTAACCAAGTTGCAGGAACAGCGCTTGAATTCAATTTTATTTTTTACTGGAAGACTTTATTATTCATTGCAGCATTGTGCCTGCTCACAGGATTACTTGCGGGAATTTATCCTGCGTTTTATCTAACATCTTTCAATCCGATAACTGTGTTGAAAGGATTAACTCTTTTTAAAAATAACATCGGCAATCTTTTTATCCGAAATGGTTTGGTAGTTTTTCAATTTACTGTTTCCATTGCACTTATCATCTGCACCATTATTGTATTTCAGCAATTAAAATATACGCAGAACAAAGACCTTGGGCTGAATAAAGAAAACGTTGTTGTAATTGCAAATACAAAACGTTTGGGAAGCAATGAAGAAACTTTCCGGCAGGAAATCACCAAACAAAACGGCATTGTGAACGCATCCATATCAAGCAGCATTCCAACAAAAAATAATTTTGGTGATGGTTATGTTCCCGAACCAACCGAAACCGACAAGCCGTTGATGAAAGATATAGGGCTTTCATCTTTTATGGTGGATGAAAATTTTATTCCAACACTTAAGATGCATGTTTTACAGGGAAGAAATTTTTCAAAAGAATTTTCAGACTCTGCATCGGTAATATTAAATGAAACAGCAGCGAAAATGATAGGCTGGAAAATTGCTGTTGGTAAATATCTTTCTTATCCCGGCAACGACCAGCGGTTTAAAGTAATTGGTGTTGTAAAAGATTTTAATATAGCATCGTTGCGCGAAACAGTTGAGCCATTTGCATTATTTCATACATCGTCGCAAACTTATAATTTAAATACTTCATACATCTCAGTAAGATTACAAGCAGGAAACATCAACAATTATTTGCAGCAATTAGAAGATAAATGGAAAAACTTTGCGCCTAACACACCATTTGATTATAGTTTTTTAGACAATGATTTTGATGCATTGTATCGTTCAGAACAACGCATGGGCACAGTGTTTGGAATTTTCACTTTCCTTTCCATTTTTGTCGCTTGCCTTGGTTTATTTGGGTTATCTGTTTTCACGGCAGAGCGCCGCAAAAAAGAAATTGGTGTAAGAAAAGTTTTAGGCGCATCGGTGCAAAGTGTTGTTGCATTGTTATCAAAAGATTTTTTAAAGCTCGTTTTATTATCGGCCGTTATTGCATTTCCTGTTGCATGGTTTAGTATGAATAAATGGCTTGAAGATTTTGCATATCGCATTTCAATCGGCTGGTCAGTATTTATTATTGCAGGTTTTGCAGCATTACTGATTGCATTGCTTACAATAAGTTTCCAGGCAATAAAAGCAGCTATAGCAAATCCGGTAAAAAGTTTGAGAACGGAATAAACCCCATCAATTCTCCCCTAAAGAGGAGCTTACAACAGTGTTTATATATGAGCAAGTTTAAATTATCAACGTCTAAGAAGTCCTCCCTTCAGGGAGGATTTAGGAGGGTTTTCTATGTTTAAAAATTATTTCAAGATCGCAGCAAGACATTTGGTAAAACAAAAAATGTATTCTGCTATAAAAATCGGCGGCTTCGCATTAAGCATTGCTGCATGTTTGCTAATCTCATTGTATATAAAAGATGAATTGAGCTATGATAAAAATTGGGCTTACGCTGATCGCATTTACAGGATAACAGGCGAATACAACAACAACGGAAAAATTGAAACCGGTAACGATTGGCCTGCACCAATGGCAAAGGCTTTAAAAGAAGATTTTCCCGAGGTGGAAAAGTCCGGTCGCTTTATGGATGCACCGCTTTTTTATGGCGCAGGCAGTAATCAAATAAGGCGCGCAGATGCAGAACAAAACACATTTGAACAAGGCTTTAGTTATGCAGACCAGGACATGCTCGACATACTGCAAGTGCCTATGGTGTATGGAGACAGAGCACATGCATTGAGTGAGCCAAACACAATGGTGATTTCAAAAAGCAAAGCCGACAAATTTTTTCCCAATCAAAATCCTGTTGGGAAAATAATGTTCCTGAACAACGACACAAAGAACCCTTATAAAATTGGTGGCGTGATGCAGGACTTCCCGACCACTTCGCATATTCATTATGATTTTCTTTTAACAATGACAGGACACCAGCTTTGGGATGGCGAACAAACCACCTGGATGGCGAGTAATTATCCTACTTATGTTTTGCTGAAACCCGGTGCTGATCCTGCACAATTTCAAAATAAACTAAAAGAAATTCTTACCAAGTATTATGTTCCGGCTTTAAAACAGGAAGGAGATAAACAAGCTGATGAGCTTGCGAAAAAAGCAAAACTTCTTATACAGGCAATAACAGACATACATCTTTACTCAGCCAATATTGACGATCGTCTTGAAAAAGGAGATATAAAGTTTGTGTGGTTGTTTGGAGTAATTGCGGTATTTATTCTTGTAATTGCATGTATCAATTTCATAAATCTGTCAACTGCAAAATCTGCTAATCGTGCAAAAGAAGTTGGCTTAAGAAAGGTAGTTGGTTCGCATCGTATAAATCTTATAAAACAATTTCTCACTGAATCATTATTGTTTAGTGTTTTATCTTTTCTGTTGGGTTTGTTAATTGCTGTATTGTTGCTTCCATATTTCAATACGCTAGCCGCAAAACATTTAAGCATCCCGTGGACGGCATGGTGGTTACTTCCACTGATGCTTGTAGCAGCAATTTTTATCGGCGTTTTTGCGGGCTTGTATCCGTCATTTTATTTGTCTTCATTCAAACCCATTAATGTTTTGAAAGGACAGTTGAGCAGAGGTAGTAAAAATTCTGTTCTGAGAAACGGGTTAGTTGTTTTTCAATTCACCACTTCCATCATTCTTATTATCGGCACCATTGTTATTTACAATCAAACAAAATATATACTCAATAAAAAGATTGGTTTTGATAAAGACCAGGTGTTACTTATACAGGGAACAAATACGCTTGAAAATAAAAGAGATGCTTTTAAAGATGAGTTACTGAAATCTTCTGAAATAAAAAGTGTTTCTGTGAGTGATTACCTGCCTGTATCCGGCACCAAACGTAACGGTAATACATTTTATAATGAAGGAAAAAAGAAAGAGGATATTGGCGTGTTTGGTCAGATATGGACGGTTGATTATGATTATCTCAAAACAATGGGCATGCATATTCTGCAGGGAAGATATTTTTCAAAGGAAATGGCTTCAGATTCTGCGGCAGTAGTTATCAATGAAGCGATGGCAGCCAAACTTGGCTTAAAGGATCCTGTTGGAAAACGCATAGAAAATGGCTGGCAGAAATTTAATGTGATTGGAGTGATGGAAGACTTCAATTTTGAATCGATGAAACAAAGTGTAACACCGCTTTGTTTTAGCCTTGGGAACTATAATTCTTCTATTATTTCTGTAAAAATCGAAGGTGCAGATGTAAGAAAAGTTATAAACTATGCATCATCAGTATGGAAGAATTTTTCGCCCAATCAACCTTTCCGCTACACGTTTCTTGATGAAAGTTTTGCGAATATGTATGCAGATGTAAAACGTACCGGAAACATCTTCACCAGTTTTGCAATACTCGCCATCATTATTGCATGTCTTGGTTTATTTGCATTGTCAGCTTTTATGGCAGAGCAACGCAATAAAGAAATCGGCATCCGTAAAGTGCTTGGCGCAAGTGTAAGCGGTATAACAACGATGCTCTCAAAAGATTTTCTGAAGCTGGTCATTCTTTCAATTGTTATCGCCTCTCCTTTTGCATATTGGGCAATGACAAAATGGTTACAGGATTATGCATATCGCATTTCAATAGCATGGTGGATGATTGCTGTTGCAGGTTTTGCTGCAATTGTAATTGCGTTGATAACGATAACCTTTCAAACTATAAAAGCAGCGATTGCAAATCCTGTGAAGAGTTTGAGAACGGAGTAAACCCCACCAAACCTCCCCTAAAGGGGAGGCTTAAAACAGCTTGAAAAAATGAAACAACTTAAATCATAAACGTTTTAAAAAGTCCTCCTTTTAGGGAGGGTTTAGGAGGTTCCATGTTTAAAACAAATCTCAAAATAGCATGGCGCAATCTTTTAAAAGATAAACAGTTTACATTTCTAAATGTGTTGGGTTTATCTGCAGGGCTTGCGTGCACATTACTCATTTATCTATGGGTAACAGATGAATTGAGTTACGATAAATTTTTTGCTAATGACAGCAGGCTTTATCAGCTAATGGAACATAGAACAGGTGATGGACAATCCACTGTTTCAGACGAATCTTCAGGAATTGTAAGCGATCTTGTTAAAGCTGGTTATCCTGAAGTTGAGTATGCTGCTGCGTTGGCTCCGCCAGACTGGTTTCAGAAGTTTACGCTTTCTGTCGCCGACAGGAATATAAAAGCAACGGGACAGTATGCCGGCAAAGACTATTTCAATATTTTTTCTTTCAAGCTTCTTGAAGGAGATAAAAATAAAGTGCTTGCTGATAAAAACTCAATTGTTATCTCTGATGAGTTGGCAAAAAAATTATTTAGTACAACACGAAATATAATTGGTAAGCCAATACAATTTCAACATGACACTACCTTTTTTGTATCGGGTGTTTTTCAAAAAGTTCCGGTTCATTCTTCGCATCAATTTGATTTTGTTTTGCCTTTTGAATATTATGCAAGTGTTCAATCCTGGGTAAAAGACTGGGGTAATACCGGTCCGCACAATTTTGTGTTGTTAAAAAAAGGAACAGATGTAAATGCCTTTAATAAAAAAATATCAACGCTTGCAATCACTAATTTTCATGATACTGCAAGAGTGTTATATGCGGCCAAATTTTCAAATAATTATTTATTGAATTCTTTTGATCATGGCGCGCAGGTTGGTGGAAGAATTGAATATGTTAGGTTGTTTTCGCTTATTGCCATTTTTATTTTATCAATTGCCTGTATCAACTTCATGAATCTATCTACAGCAAAGGCTGCAAGAAGGATGAAAGAAGTTGGCATAAAAAAAGTAGTGGGCGCGGGCAGAAAACAACTGATCTTTCAATTTCTTTCAGAATCTGTTTTGCTTACATTTTGTTCAATGCTTATTGCGGTTTTACTTGCTTATCTCTTGCTGCCACAGTTTAACCAGTTAACGGGAAAGCAAATGTCATTAAGCTTTGATACAAAAGTCATCGCTTCCTGTATAAGTATTGCTTTGATAACCGGATTATTAGCAGGAAGCTATCCTGCATGGTATTTATCTAAGTTTAAACCACTGACAGTCTTAAAAGGAAAACTAACTACATCATTTGCTGAAATTGTTTCAAGAAAAGGATTGGTAATATTTCAGTTCACACTTTCTGCCGTGCTCATTGTTGCTGTGCTTGTTATTTATCAGCAAATACAATTTATTCAATCAACAGACCCGGGTTATAATAAAGACAATGTTATAAGATTTGATTCGGAAGGAGCCCTGCAAGGCAATGAAGATAATTTTATTGAAGCACTCAAGAAAATTCCGGGTGTAGTGAATGCAAGCTTCACTTTTAATAATATGGTAGGACGAAATTATGGCAACTATGCTCTTTCGTGGGAAGGAAAAAACCCTAACGCCGATGTGTATTTCGAGGGTTTTGGTGCAGGATACAATTTCATTGAAACAATGGGCATGCATATAGATGCAGGCAGAAGTTTTTCAAAAGATTATGGGGATGACTATTCGAAAATTATTTTGAATGAAGCTGCCGTAAAAGTGATGCATTTAAAGAATCCTGTTGGTAAAAATATTATCTATTTTGATCAGCCAAGACAAATAATAGGCGTTGTAAAAGATTTTCATTTTGAATCGTTACATGAGCCTGTAAAGCCTGCATACTTTACATTGCAAAGACCCGGCGTAAATCCATGGTATAAAATTATGGTGCGCATACAAGCAGCTAATCAAAAAGAAACAATCACTGCTATTCAACATTTTTATGAATCTTATAATCCCGGCTTCCCGTTCACATTTAATTTCCTTGACGAAGCTTATCAAAAACAATACGACACAGAAACGAGAGTATCACAGCTTTCAAAATATTTTGCGTCGCTTGCTATAATTATATCGTGTCTCGGATTGTTTGGTCTTGCCGCATTTACTGCACAAAAAAGGCAAAAAGAAATTGGTATAAGAAAAGTGATTGGCGCAACAACAAGCGATATAACAATGATGTTGTCAAAAGATTTTTTCAAGCTTGTTTTAACTGCATTGATTATTTCTTTTCCTCTATCGTGGTGGTTAATGAGCAATTGGTTGCAAAGCTTTGCATACCGCATCAACATTAGTGTTTACGTGTTTTTAATAGCAGGATTATCTGTCATTCTTATCACATTATTAACGATCAGCTTCCAGGCAATAAAAGCAGCTATAGCAAATCCTGTGAAGAGTTTGAGAACGGAGTGATGAACGTGAATGGAGAAAAGAACTTTTTATGAGCCAAGCAGAAGAATATGAATTAAGTTTCGTTGCGTCGCACTCTTGTACAGTTTGTTCATTGATGAGCTGAATGATGCAGTGTACCGCAAGCGGCATGAAACAAGATGACACAACGGAAGATGAGTAAAGAACCCCGCCTAACCACAAAAAAATAAATGTCAGTCGGGCAGAAAAAAGTTCAAACAATAAAACAGATAAAACAAAGCATACTATGCTAAAGAATTATTTAACTATTGCAGTAAGACATTTTATCAGGCACAAATTATTTGCTGCAATAAATATTCTTTGTCTTGCAATAGGTATCACCTTCTCTATGGTTATTGGTGTGTACATTTTAAACCAGGAAAACATCAATAATAATTTAAGTGACGTAAAAAATCAATATTTTCTAAAAAGCATCTTCAAACAAAAAGATCTTGGGCTTGACCTGGTAAGTGTTTCACCACTTGCAAAGACCGTAAAAGAAGAATATCCAGGTCTTGTAGAAAATTATTACCGGTATAACCCTGTTACAAATGTTGTTTCATCAGGAGATAAACATTTCAAAGAAGATATTGCAATTGGCGACACAACTTTGGTTTCGATGTATGGTTTTCCGCTTGTTTACGGCGATAAGAATAAAGCTTTCATTAATAACAACTCTGCTGTAATTACTGAAAGCTTCGCAATGAAATTGTATGGAACAAAAAATGCAATTGGAAAACCTCTGAGTATTCAAACAACAGTTGCAGGTGTGCAAGATGAATATATTGTTTCTGCTGTATTAAAAGATATTCCTTACAATACGGTAACAGGTATTATTGACGGCAAATACAGTGTTTACATACCAACAACTGGAAGCAGGTTTTTTAGTGTTGGCGATTTTTCTTTAAGCTGGGACAATTTGAATGAGTTAAGTTTTATAAAACTAAAAGCAGGAGTTGATCCACAATCTATGGTTCCGTTGTTAAACCGGATGATAAAAAAATATAGTTCTGACTTTATATGGAAAAACCTTTCTGCAAATATTGTTCCCGTTAAAGATTATTACTTGAATGATAATAATGGTGCGGTTAAAAAAATGATGCTCATTTTATCATTGATCGCAATATTTATTTTACTGATGGTCGTTATCAATTTTATAAACATACATATTGGAACATCAGCATCCCGTTTAAAAGAAATTGGTTTACGCAAAACTTTCGGCAGCGCCAGAAAACAAATAATGCGTCAATTTATTATTGAATCAATGATACTGACTTTTATTGCCGCAATTATTTCTATTGGATTATATCATTTGTTTATTCCTGTTTTTTCGGGCATATTAAATGCAACGTTGCCTTCAATTCTTCAATTTGATATTACGGAAATTGGATTGTTATTATTATTGATCTTAGTTATCGGATTGCTTGCCGGTATTTATCCCGCATTTGTACTAAGTAAAACCAACCTTATTAATGCAGTAAAAGGAAAAATTGATAGTTCAAAAGGAGGTTTAACTTTAAAACGTGCATTGCTGGTTGTGCAATTTTCATTAGCGGTATTTGTTTTTATCTGCACGCTGAATGTATCAAAACAGGTGTCTTATATTTTCAATAAGGATCTTGGTTACAGTAAAGATCAGTTGCTGGTTATAACTGCATTTCCGAAACAGTGGGATAGTGCAGGTGTTTTGAAAATGGAAACCATTAAGCAAAGTTTACTGAAATTGAAAAATGTAAAAGATGCATCTCTTGTTTTTGATCTTCCTGAAAGCACACCCTTTGGACGCATCATTGTTTATCCTCCAAAAAGTGTAAACAAAACCGATCAGCTTAATTTACCTGTTGCAACAGCAGATGAAGATTATGCCAAGACATTTGGCATACAAATGAAAGCAGGTTCATTCTTTGGAGACGATAAGAACGGAATCGTTTTGAATGAAACTGCAATTAAGCAACTTGGATTAAACAATGAAAATGCTATTGGCAAAATAATTACAACACCTGTTGCAGGCTCAGCCTTAACTATAACAGGTGTAATGAAAGATTTTAATTTTTCTTCTTTGCAGGATAAGATTGGACCCATTGGGTATGCGCATATAAGTACAAGTAATACATACAGGTATCTTGTTGTAAAACTTAACAGCAATAACATTGCGTCAACAATTCAAAATATAAAAGCAGAATGGAAATCATTTGCTCCATCTGCTCCTTTCGACTATACTTTCATGGATGAAAAATTTACATTGCTATATAAATCAGAATTGCAATTGCAAACTGCTGCAAACATTGCTACAATTCTAAACATCATAATTGTATTGCTTGGTATTATCGGTGTTGTTGCTTTTATGCTTACTAAAAGAAATAAGGAAATAGCTGTTCGTAAAGTACTTGGTGCAAATGCAGGCAATATTATTTTACTGTTCGTTAAAGAATATGCTGTACTGATAATTATTGCAAACATTGTTGCGTGGCCGTTGGCTTATTTAATTACCGAAAGGCTTTTGCAAAATTTTGCTTACCGTATAGAGCAAAGCATTTTCCCGTATTTGATCGTGCTGGTTTTTATTACAGTTATAGCATTTGCCCTTATTGCAATGCAATGTTTTAAAGCAGCGGTTGCAAATCCTGTAAAGAGTTTGCGAACGGAATAAGAACGTGAATGGTCAATGGTGAATAGTGAATAAAACAGATCACACATTATTAAATCAGAAATCAACTTCAATGTTTAAAAATTATTTCAAAACAGCCTGGCGTAACATAACGCGCCATAAAGCGTATTCAGCAATTAATATTCTTGGACTGGCAATTGGCATTGCAGCATGTCTTCTGATTCTGCAATATGTTTCTTTTGAATTAGGGTATGAAGATTTCCAGGTAAATAAAGACAGGATTTATCGTGTGCAGCAAGACCGCTATGATAACGGAAAGTTAAGCACACAGTGGGCTGCAGGCGCTTACGCAGTTGGCAACTCTTTTAAAGCAGCAATTCCTGAAATAGAAGATTATGTAAAAGTTGTTGGCAACGGAAGAGTCACCGCCGAAGTGAATAACCAACCTTTAAAAATTGAAAAGGTTTATTTCACATCCAATTCATTCTTTAATGTATTTACATATCCGTTGCTTGCTGGCAATAAAAATGAATCGCTGAAAGAACCTTTTACTGCTGCACTTTCTGAAACAACCGCAAAAAAAATTTTTGGTACTGCAAATGTTGTTGGCAAAGCATTACGCTTAAATGGCAGGGATAATTACACAATCAATGCGGTTTATAAAGATCCGCCTGTTAATACACAACTTAAACCTGATTTGCTTTTATCTTATGTCACTTTTCAAAAATGGACAACAGATTCAAGCGGGAACGGTCCCGAAACTGCATGGCAGTGGGATGGTTGTCTTACTTATTTATTGTTGCATAAAGGAGCAGACCCAAATGTTGTAGAAAAAAAGTTTGTACCTGTTGTACAAAAATTTACAGCCGAAGACATGAAGAAATACAATGCGGGTGTTATTTATCACTTGCAGCCTTTAAAAGATATTCATTTGTATTCTCATTACATGATGGAACCAGGTGAAAACGGTGATGGCAAAACAGTTTATCTTTTATTGGGCATTGCGTTTTTTATTGTGGTGATTGCATGGGTTAATTATATCAATCTCGCAACGGCACGTGCCATTACAAGAGCAAGAGAAGTTGGTGTGCGCAAAGCAGTAGGCTCGCAACGAAAGCAACTCGTCGTTCAATTTCTATCTGAATCTGCTGTGTTGAATGGTTTTGCATTGGTGCTTGCAATTGCGATTGTCTTAATTGCGATTCCGGGATTCAATAAACTTTCGGGTCAGCAATTATCATTCTCCTTATTTTCTCAAAGTAATTTCTGGCTTGGACTAATTGCATTGTTTTTAGTTGGTGTTTTCTTCTCCGGTTTATATCCTGCATTTGTGTTATCGGGTTTTAAACCCATTGAAGTATTAAAAGGCAAAATGGGTGGCATAAAACAAAGCGCAGTGTTAAGAAAATCTTTGGTTGTGTTTCAATTTGCTGCCTCGTTGTTTTTGTTGATTGGTACGGTAACCGTTTATCAGCAGATACAATATATGCGCAAACAATCATTGGGACTTAATATAGAGCAAACGTTGATTATTCCGCAGCCTATTGTTGGTATTGATTCTACTTTTTTACAAAAAATTACAGCTTTTAAACAGGAATTGCAGCGACAATCATCTATCAAAAACATAACTGTTTCTACGAGTATTCCCGGTGAGCCTGTTGGCTGGAATGCAGGTGGAATAAAGCTTGTAGGTCAGAATGAATCTAAGTCAAAACAGTATCGTGTGATTGGTGTTGATTATGATTATATAAATACTTATGGCTTGAAATTAATTGCAGGTCGTCCCTTCTCGAAAGAATTTGGTTCGGATAAACATTCTGTTATTTTCAACAAAAAAGGAATTGAACAATTGGGTTTTACAAAACCGGAAGATGCGCTTGGTAAAAAAATTGATTTTTGGGGCGACCAATATACCATCGAAGGTGTAGCAGAAAATTTTCATCAGCAATCATTGCGCGAAGCTTACGAGCCTCTCATACTTCGATTGATACCAGATGTCAATGGAAGTATATCCATTAAAACAACTGCGGCGAATGCAAGTAAAACAATCAGTGCGGTAAAAGCAGAGTGGAGTAAATTTTTTCCCGGCAATACATTCGAATATTTTTTCCTCGATGATCATTTTGATGAGCAGTACAAAGCGGATCAACGTTTTGGTCAAGTATTCACTTTGTTTACAAGTCTTGCAATATTGGTCGCATGTCTTGGATTGTTTGGTCTTGCATCGTTCACTACACTACAACGCACAAAAGAAATCGGCATACGCAAAGTATTGGGCGCTTCGGTTTCAAGTATTGTAAACTTACTCTTTAAAGAATTTATATTGTTGCTTGTTATTGCTTTTGTAATAGCAGCACCCATCGCATGGTTCAGCACAAGCAATTGGTTGCAGGGTTATGCTTTCCGTATTGATTTGCATTGGACATATTTTGTATTGCCATTCATTACCATTATCGCAATTGCGTTAATAACAGTAAGCTTTCAATCAATAAAATCAGCGATTGCAAATCCGGTGAAAAGCCTTCGCACTGAATGAGCCAAGGCTCTAAAAAGAGTTTGAGAATAGAATAAATCGGGAAAGGTGAATTGGGTATTGGGGATTGGAACCTGCAATTTCGAAATTCGCCAATTTCAAAATTTAAAAATTGAGTTATATGTTCAAGAATTATTTTAAAACTGCGTGGAGAAATATCATTCGTAACAAAGGTTTTTCTGCGATAAATATTATGGGTTTGGCCTTAGGCTTAGCTTGCAGTTTGATGATCATGCTTTGGGTAAACGATGAAAAAAGCGTGGATGCGTTTCATAAAAACAACAAGTATTTATACCAGGTTTACGAACGCAATTATTATGATGGAAAAGTTGATGCGGGTTATTCAACACAAGGTTTACTTGCCGGAGAATTAAAACGTGTGGTTCCTGAAATTCAATATGCAAGCGGGTTTGAAGGCGTTGCGCCTCCCGGCAGCAGCAGTACGTTTGAAGTCGGAGAAAAGATCGCGAAGATGAATGGCATGTTTGCAAGTGAAGATTTTTTTAAGATGTTCAGCTATTCTTTACTGCAAGGCAATTCAGCAATTGCGTTAAGCTAACCCGGCAGTGTCGCCATATCAAAACACATGGCCGAATATTTTTTTGGTACCGGTGCGAATGCTATTAATAAAATCATAAGGTTTGAGAATAAGGAAAATTTAAAAGTAACTGCGGTGTTTGATAATGTACCTACAAATTCATCACAGCAATTTGATTTTTTAAGAACATGGAATGATTTTGTAAAACAAAATGACTGGGTGCATAACTGGGGCGACACAGACCCGCAAACATTTATACAATTAAAACCCGGTGCTGATGCAGCTAAAGTGCAGGCCCGGATCAAAGATTTTATTTATAATTACCGGCAAAAAGATAAAAGCTTTATTACGGAATTGGCGTTGCAACCTTATTCTGAAAAATATCTTCATTCAAACTTTAAAGATGGGTATATAGATGGCGGAAGGATTGAGTATGTAAATCTTTTCAGCATTATTGCTGTTTTCATTTTATTAATTGCATGCATCAATTTCATGAATCTTGCAACGGCGCGCGCTGCAAAACGCGCTAAAGAAGTAGGTATAAGAAAAGTGGTTGGTGCAATGCGTTCAACATTGATCGCTCAGTTTGTTGGAGAAGCAGTAGTGCTTACTTTCATTTCCATTATTATTGCAATTGCAATAACCACATTGGTATTACCTGTATTTGATCGACTTACCGGTAAACAATTATCGTTGCCATTCGATCAACCAACATTCTGGTTTACTATACTTGGTTTAATATTAGTAACAGGATTTGTTGCAGGCAGCTATCCTGCATTATTCTTATCATCATTAAAACCTGTTCGCGTTTTAAAAGGCAGTTTAAAATTCAGTTGGAGCGCATCATTTTTCAGAAAAGCTTTGGTTGTTTTTCAATTTGCAATGTCTGTGTTTTTGATCATTGCGATGATAGTTGTATATAAACAACTCAACTATATTCAAACAAAAAATCTTGGCTACGATCGTGATAATCTTATTTACATTCCGATTGAAGGAGATCTTGTAAAGAACTACGAAGTGTTTAAACAAAATGCTTTAGCAAACACAAATATTGTGAATGTTTCCAAAATGCGCAATTCACCCACCGCTATTTTTCATCATACCGGCAGTATTAGCTGGCCGGGTAAAGATCCAAATCTAACTGTATCATTTGCCGATGGTGTTGTTGGTTATGATTTTGTAAAGACGATGAACCTTCAAATGCTGGCCGGTCGCGACTTCTCAAAAGATTACGGAACAGATACCACTGCTTTTTTGATGAATGAAACCGCGATTAATAAAATTGGTTTGAAAGATGCGATTGGTAAAACAATAACATGGGGAAATCATGAAGGAAAAGTGATTGGTGTAATAAAAGATTTTCATTTCAATTCATTACACGAAACTATTGAACCGTTAATAATGCGATTGGATGAAAATTGGTTTTGGGGAACAATATTGGTTCGCATTAAAGCAGGCAAAACAAAAGAAGCCATTGCTGCTCTTCAGAAAATTTGTAAACAGGTAAATCCGAAATTCCCGTTCACTTATCAATTCTCCGATCTTGAATACGCAAAGTTGTATGCAAGCGAAGCGGTGGTAAGTAAACTTGCAAACATCTTTGCATTTCTTGCCATTTTTATTTCCTGTCTTGGATTGTTTGGATTAGCAACATTTACGGCAGAACAACGCACCAAAGAAAT
>Ga0157374_10002192_pt1 | contig 16469 bp, 8 predicted proteins | sample M25metaG_FD_115308 | JGI IMG/M metagenome (GOLD analysis project Ga0157374, IMG submission 115308) | Miscanthus rhizosphere microbial communities from Kellogg Biological Station, Michigan, USA - M2-5 metaG | ecosystem: Host-associated > Plants > Roots > Rhizosphere > Soil | place: USA: Michigan...
CGTTGTGCGCCTGCATAGTAATACATTCCGAAAGGCAGAGTAATCGGCCGGCCTGTGCTGTATACAATATTTGACGATACACTAAATCGATGCGACAACCTGATATTTCCCACAATACTCAGGTCGTGTGGTTTATCATAGTTGCTGGGATAGTAGTGACCATTATTGATATTCTCACCTGCAATCGGATCATCCACTTTTAAGAAAGTCCGAGAGTAAGAATAGCCTATCCAACCGTTTAATTTTCCAGCTATTTTCTTTATGAGTAACTCTACTCCATAAGCTTTTCCTCTCGTATTGATGACATCTGTTTCTATGTTATGATTCAACACCAGTATTGCCCCACTTTTGTAATCGAGGTAGTGTCTCATTCGTTTGTAATAAACTTCGACAGATGTTTCAATAGTGTTGGATTTAAAATTTTTATAGAATCCCACTGATACCTGTTCACCTTGTTGTGGCTTAGTATTAGGATCACTGAGTTTCCAGATATCGGTTGGTGCTATCGCCGTTGTATTTGACAACATGTGTATATACTGCTGTAAAGAATTTACGCCTGCCTTAATGGAAAAATCAGGAGATAATGCATAGCGTAAAGCAAACCGAAATTCAGGGGCAGAATAAGTTTTGATGATATCGCCTTTTTTATATTCTTTAGTTTCGATCCGACTTGATTCATCTCTTGGTACACCTTCCGCATACGTGCTCACGGACTGAGGGCCGAGGTACTGATACATTGAATAGCGAATGGCATAGTTGACGGAAAAGTCCGGGGAAACATTAAACCGGTCACCAAGGTAGACTGCTGATTCAAGTCCCTGCTCAGTGGGTACGATATCCGGTTTGACCAGTGATTCTGATCCAACCGGGGTATATGAACCCGGGTGAAGCTTATAATAAATGGAGTTGATGCCAAACTCAATTGTATGTTTTGTGCTCAGGTAATAATTAAAATCAGAACGCAGACTTGCCTGGCTGATGTTAAATTGAAGATCATAGGCATTTATCTTGTTGTCATCGCTGTTAATATTATATTGATAATGATCATAACCAACGCCGGTAAGAGCATTTAATTTATTATTAAACGAATGCTTCCATTGCAGGTTTATATTCCTGTTGCTGTATTCATAAGCTGTGTCGTTGTTAAGATTGAAATGATCTTTGCTCATATACGCTGTGAAGTAAAGGCTGTTCTTTTTGTTCAAATCATGCGTCGTGTGGAGCGAGACATCATAAAAAGATGCGTCGCTTTTATCATATTGGTGCGGTAAGAATTTAAGGAGCCAATCTGCATAGGTCACCCGCCCGCCAAGAACAAATGATGAAGATGAATCCCTTTTAGAGAAAGGCCCTTCTATGTTTAGTCTGCTCGTTACAGGTCCAATACCCGCAGATCCTGCGAAATCCTTTTTATTTCCTTCACGGGACGTTATATCAAGGACTGAAGATAAACGTCCGCCATATTTGGCAGGAATGCTGCTTTTATACAACTCAACATCTTTTACCACCTCGGGGTTAAAAGCAGAAAAGAATCCAAAGAAGTGAGACGGGTTGTAGATCGTAGCGCCGCTGAACAAAATAAGGTTTTGATCAGTGGAACCACCGCGCACGTTAAAGCCGGTGCTCGCCTCACCAACGGACTTCACCCCAGGCAGGTTCAATATTACGCGCAAAATGTCTGCTTCCCCAAATACAGTAGGTACCTGTTTGATCGTATTGATGTTCAATTTATCAACACCGAGCTGCACACTACGGACATTGCTTGTCTTTTTTGATGACACCACTACTTCTTTTAAAGCAATAATCTGGTCATGAAGATAGATATCCATTTTGCCATCAGAATAAAGAACGATATGCCTGACCGCATCCTTTTTACCTCTGCTTTGTATATTTAAAATATGTGTGCCTTTGGGCAGTGTTAACGAAAAGTAACCAAATTGATCCGTTACTATTCCTATTCCAGTATTTTCTTCCAGAAAGATCGATACTCCCGGCAATGGCTCGCGGGTTTTATCATCGCGAACATAGCCCGCCACAGTAGCATTGCCTGTTTTCGTTTCACTGCCCTTGATTCCTATCTCATACAATTTATTTTCCATCGAGACGGCTACCGGTTTTGCGTCATTCGTCAAATCAATATCCGCCACATTATTGGTAACTGTATCGGTTCTGGCTTTTGATTTTTCAAAGAAACCAACAGGCAGATCGGGAGCGATCGTTTTATCTTTGATCAGGAAAACGTTTTTACGTTGGTCTATACTAAAATGAAAACTGGTATTGACAAAAGCAAGTTCAAGAACCTTTCTCAGTGGTTTTTCCTTGACGGAAAAGTTTATTTTCAGGCTATCAAACTGGCTACTGATATAGTAAAAATGAAACCCGGTTTGCGCCTCCAGTTCGCGCACAAATTGTTCGATCTTCATTTCGCTAAAATCCCCGGTTACCAACGTGTCGCTCTTTTCCTGCGCAGACAAGCCTGTATAAAGAAGAAAAAATAAAACAGTCAATAAAAGATAGACGTGGCGCATGTTAGTTGGTTAACTGGTCATAATATCTGACCGCCGTGATCATCGCTCTTTCCGGTTCTCTTTTAAATTTTATGTCGTTCGTTTTTAAATATTGTTGCACTTCTTTCTTTTTGTTCTTTAGGACAGCGAGCAATGAAGATTTGTTCTTAATGGTATGATAAACTCCATCTTTCTTAATATAATAAAGATTCTGGCTGATCACCTCCTTGCTGATTTGAACATTTGAATATTTTTCGAGGATCCTTTTTTCTCTCCTGGCGTACAACGCTGTTTTTCCCTTATATAGCTGGTCGTAAAATCCTGTTTTGACCTGGTCAGCAGAATCACGGATGATGCGTACAAAGAGATGACCCAACACCGAAAACTGTTCTATTTTGTCGGCAGGCAGGTTTATTTTGTATACCCTTTGAAAATCCTGGATGATAACCTGGTCCTTCACTATATCATAAAGTATAGGAACGCCGCGAAAGATCATTCCGTTGAGATCAATATCGCCGGCGACGAAATCGGCCATTTGGAAAAACGGGTGACCTTCCTGGAGAGTATAGGCGTATTCGAGGTACTCGCTGCCATTATAAAGAGGAGACTCTTGTCCTAGTTTTTCGTAGTATAAACTAATAGCATTCAGGGCGCTTTCATGAAGTGTAGTGTCCTCGGCATTTTGGGCCGTAACGTGTTGGGAAAAAATGCAAATAAGAAGGCTATAAAGGAGTCGTTTTGGCATCGTACACTTTTCGGGCTTGTACCTTCAACGAGGTAAGGCAACTTTAAATTTAACAAATAATCTCTTTGCCGGTACTAAAATTTGACGTCAATTTTCAATTTCTCTTTCGGAAAAGCCTCGCACTATCTAAAGGTTTTTTAAACGCTTTATCAGATCATCCACGAGGGTTTCTTTCCTGTATGAATAACTTAAATTCCCTTTTTTATCGTAGAGAGCGGTAAAGGGCATGGTCACGAGTCCATAATAATTCCTCAATTGGAACCCCACACCTTCTGTTCCCACAATTATATTGGAATACTTTTGCGTGTTATGCAACTTTTCAAACTCGGCTACCTCTTCAACCGGTTTAAAAGTTACCATTATGATCTCCGCTTTCTTAAAGGCTTCTATTTTCTGGAAAAGTTCTTTCATTAGCTTTTGGCAATGGTCGCAATCCGGATCAAAATAAATAAGAATTGTCGGCCTGGTCTTCGGCAATTGCCCGGCGCTAAAGATTGTCTTATCAGAGCGATACATTTTGAAAGGTGGAAGGCTTTGTGAAATAGCTGTCGATGAAAAAAATACAATGGTTAGAAAATAAATCACACCACTCATTAGAAATCTCTTTGAACCAGTAGTTAAAAGTTTTCCGCTCATTTTTTGCCTGTATTTTTTAGCACGATAAAGGGAGCAAAGTTTTTCCAGTTATTGACGGATTTCATTCCAGGGGCACCGAGTGAAAAGTTTCCAAGGACGATATCTAATCGGCCGTCTCCATCAATGTCACCGGCATCCATTGTCAACCATCTTCCTGATTTTGCTTCGGGAAAACTGTAAGGCTTAAAATTGAAACCCGTTGTGTCATTTGCCGGGCGGCCTTTGTTTTCCAAATAAACAAAACTTTCTTCGGGCTGATGCTCATAGTCAGCAAAAAAAGAAATAGTTGCAATATCCAGGTCTCCGTCTTGATCAAAGTCTCTGGCCATAGCCTTATAGCATCCGTTTATAGGGAAAAAATACTTTTGTCGAAACCCATTCATTCCGTCATTTAAAAAAATATATACTCCATGGTAAGGTTTCAGGATCGGTGAAAAATCAGCATTGTCCCCGCATGTATAAAGAATATCGGGATTGCCGTCTTTATTGAAATCCGCAAATTCAAAATAAGAAGACCCATATGAGGACGGAAATCTCAAAATTTCTTTTGTTTCAAAATTGCCATTCCCCTTGTTAGTAAAAAGAAAAATCCCTTCTTCCCCCTGCGCGAACAAAGCGCAAATATCCAACGCACCGTCATGGTTATAGTCATTGATATATGCTTTGATCGACCCGGGTGAGGCTCTCAAAACATGTCTTGTAAATCTATTATTTCCCATATTCTCCATCCATGACAATGCACCGACCATGTTGCCAAATTCACATACTACATAATCCTCTCTGCCGTCATTGTTCAGATCAACGGGGCTAATTTGAACGGGTCTTCTTAAATCTTTAAATAACGGCATGCTATCTACACTCATTCTGTCATGCTTACGGGTTATGAATTGACCTTTTCCAAAGTTTCCATTGTTTGGGTTCAAAACGCCAATGTCACAGGCAAGCATTTTATCTCCCATAAAGTCGATATCAACGACAGGGCCAAAATGAACAGAATCTATAAATTCTAATTTCCGGTTGAGGAAATAAACGTTGTGTTTTAATGCATCGCTTATGATCAAAGGATGTAGAGAATCCCCATTTATTTTTACAAAAGAAGTTGTTGGGCTCACGTAACTGGATTGTGGCAGTTGAAGTGAAAAAAAAGGAAGAGTCGATTGAATGTTTTGCTTTCGATCTTGCTTGGGCAGGCTATCGGATGAAATGGCTGTATAATAATCAATAATATTTTCCCACTGATCTAAATTGAGCAATGGTTGCCGGGGATAAAAATTTGAATCGAGGTTCAAATCATGCCTGTATGAAGGATAGACCTGGTTTCCATATTGAAAAATGCCAAGTCTCGGCCCCATGTTTGGAAGTACTCCAGTTGCCCATGTTTTTGAATCAAGCAACGATGGATCAGGTAGCACATGGCAGGACTGGCAATATTTGATCGCCAACTTTTGTCCCTTTCCGATGCTTGAAAGGGAGGTGGTTTTATGACTGCCATTTCTATGATAGTTCTTGCAGGCGGATAAAAATCCGATGATAAAAAGGACTGTTATGAAAAAGAGCAGGAAGAGTCTTATGGTTATGGTTTTAGAGATAGCCAGGTGATTTACTGCAAATTGATGAGACGACTTTTCCCATTTGAATCCTGCACTTCTATTGATGCAACGTTTTTACCGACACTTAAGAACCGACTTGATTGTGACAAAAAGGAATTTCCGAAATACAATTCTCCCTTCCGTTTTTTTCCGTTCTTAAGTGTAACAAAAAATATTCGATCCGTTTGCTGAAGTGGAATGACCTTGTCAGTAGCGTTGTTGCGTTTGAATAATTTCAAGGGTCCCCTGTTTTGTGATGCAGCCAGCAAATAAGCCTCACCCGGGCCCTTTAGTTCTACCAGCGCCTTTCCATCACCCGGAATAAATATTCCGCTTTGCAACAGAGTTTGCGATATAAATTGTCCTTTACCATCACCGAGTAACAGCAGCCCGTTGAACGCATCATATCTTCCATCGAAAACTTCATTTCCAAAATCATTCCCATTTAAGGCGACATCAAGATTTCCATCTCCGTTAAAATCATCGACAACGATCCCATTTAAAGGCGCGACCTGCGCCTGGTCAGGAAGAGGGATCAGTTCAAATTTGCCCTTCCCATTATTTTTTAAATAGCAGCTTTTAAAATTATTTGCATGTACTACCATTGCATCTTTCATTTTATCCTCAGGAAAGATCTGGTGAACATCTGCACTGGCAAACTCTTTATATGTTAAAAAATTCTTTCTCACTCCCGGTAGCTGGCTCACAATATCGTCCCGATTCATAGCAGTGTATTCCTTTCTAACGGCATCCTTATTTCTATCCTTTAAAAAGACTGTCAGTATCGCATCTACACTGCCGTTGTTATCGAAATCCTTTGCGTATACACTTACGGGATATTGATCGCTTGCACGGAAAAAAGAGTTCGTTCCAAGATTCCCGACTATGTAGTCTATATCGCCATCATTATCAAAGTCGCCGCCAGCAATGCTATTCCACCATCCTATTTGATTATTGACGCCTGATTGCGCGGTAACATTTTGAAACTTTCCATGATCATTCCTGAAAAATGTAACAGGCATCCATTCACCCACGACGATCAAATCTGTCCACCCATCGTTATCAAAATCCGTCCATATTGCATCGCAAACCATGCCTATATTTTTGAGGTCCTTTGCCACGTCTGCCGTGACATCTGTAAATCTTATCTTTCCATTTTTGGAATCATTTCGATAAATGAAAGAACTGACGGGCATTGGATATTTACCTGGCAGGCATCTGCCCCCAATAAAGAGGTCAAGATCGCCGTCATTGTCAAAATCAATGGCCTTTACGCAACTTTTGCTAGTATGGTTAACAGGTAAAGATGAAGAGTCAATTGAAAAATTTCCTTTACCATCGTTTATGAGGAAACGATCCTGGTACCTGTCGGTATTGGCAGGAAATTCGTCGCTACCACTTGCACAGTAAAGATCGACGTCACCATCATTGTCTGCATCAAATAGTAATAAACCCATATCTTCCGGTGTCTTCAGCTCATTGCTGTTAACTGCAGGGAAGCTTTTTAGTACAAATTTTCCATCTGTTTGTTGAAGCAGAAATTTACCGGCCGAGTCAGCCGAGCCGCCAATACAAATATCATCAAGTCCATTTCCATCAATGTCTGCTGCAGCCAGCCCGGGACCGTATTGTGACAGTTTATGTGGTATTAGCCTTTCCTTGTCGAAATCAATAAAGTCTTTTTCCTTATGGACAAAATTTATACCTGAGGGAACTGTTACATCGGCAAATAAAGCTTTGTTTACCACAGCATCACTGTTCCAGGAATCCGGAAGATCGGCGTTCTTTATGTCAACCGTCAGTGTCTGATTGGCTTTGACATTTTTTATGATCTGTTTTTTATTTCCCGGCCATCTGATTATTGCAGAGTCCAGCGTGGCAACATTTCCTAACCCAAAGAATGCTCCTGGTTCAATACTTGAAAGGTAGCCCCGATACGGCGTGTTTTCATAGAACTGCTTTTGGTCTTTACTGTAATAAATTTCTACCCATGCACCCAGTCCATTTAGATTATTCTTGTCACCCCTAAATTTTACTTTCAAATAGTTAGCATTGATTTTATTTTTTGAGTTCGTTGTGTTGTCATAAACAAAGGCCTCATCGTTTATATTATTCACGATCATATCCATGTCACCATCATTATCAAGATCAGCATAGACGGAACCGTTTGAAAAAGAAGGAGTGGTTAATCCCCATTTTTCAGTAACATCATCAAACGTGATATTACCGTTATTGTGAAACGCATAATTATGAATTTTAACCTGCGGTATCTGACTCAACACATACTCTTCACTTGCAATGGTCGAAGACTCTCTGCGAAAAGCAATGAAATCGTGATCTGTAACATCGCGCGGGAATCCATTGGTCACAACAATATCCCTGTAACCATCATTGTCAAAATCTGTTACAAGAGGTGTCCAGCTCCAGTCGGTCTCTGCCATACCGGCAAAAAAACCTACATCGCTGAATATAGGATCCCCTATTGAATCATTTTGTTTTAATCCCGGCCCCTGGTTTAACTGCAAAGTATTCCGAACATATTGATATTGATAACCGAAGTGATCGCTGTTTTGATAGGTATGATAATTTGCAGTTCCCAACATTGTTTTCTTCCTGTAATTGTCTTCCGGGTTCATATCCAACTCCACGACGTCAGACAAACCATCATTATTCATGTCGATCACGTCCTGCCCCATTCCATTTGCAGATGTGTGTTTGAAGTACGAGGCAGCTTTATTTGTAAATGTGCCGTCATGATTATTTATATAAAACAGATCATTGGAGTTAAAATCGTTGGTGACGAAAATGTCTTTCCATCCATCGCGGTTAATATCACAAATATTTACGCCGTGTCCATATCCTTCTATCGTAACGCCGGCTTCCTTAGTGACATTTGTAAATACCGGGTGACCCAGGGTGCTGTCCCAATCATTGCGGTATAACCTTCCTGTACTTGGAAAAGATCCGTCTTTGATTATCGGGCGAAATATCGAAGGGTTATTACCTTTTATAATTTGATTTACGACCAGGTAAACATCCAGATCTCCATCGTTATCATAGTCAAAGAATGCCGCCATTGTTGTATGAGTGGTATCATCTAAACCATACTCTGCTGCCATGTCTTTAAAGTGAGGAATGCCATTTTTATCCGCCCCCTGGTTAACGTATAAAATATTTCTTCTTTTTTCCGGATTGGGAAGGATCGAAGCACTAACATAGATATCCGGCAAACCATCGTTATTAATGTCCACAACAGACGCGCCCCTGCACCATTTCCCCTCTCCATTTACATTGGCCGCATCCGTAACGTCTTCAAATTTCAGGTTGCCTTTATTAAGGTATAAGCGGTTTGCTACCTGATTCCCGGTAAAATAAAGATCCTCCAGGCCATCATTATTAAAATCTCCTACTCCGATACCTCCGCCGTTATAAATATTTGTGAGATCTATTGGATTCACAGAATCGTTTTCCACGATGGTATTTGCAAAATGAATTCCAGAATGCTTTGAAGAAACTACCCGGAACAGGGTCTGCTTATTCTGACAGGAAACTAAACATGCAATAATAAAAACGGGGAATAGGGTATTGCTGATCTTCATAAAAACTTTGTGTGGTACCAAGTCTCTCAATAACAAAAGAGGCGAAGTAAATGTACTTCACCTCTTCTTAAAAAAATTATTAAAACTCTACTAAATGTTAATAGCCTGGATTTTGTTTTAAATGTGTCTGTCCATCAGAATTGAGGTTATCAATTTCTGATTGAGGAATAGGCATGTACTCATTTTTATTGGCGGTAAAATGAGCATCTGATTTTAACGGTCTTGCTGCTTTTTCCCTTGCAATATATGTGTTGATGGTAGGTTCCGCTATGCCCCATCTTACAAGGTCAAAGAAACGCTGTCCTTCCATGGCAAGTTCCAATCTTCTTTCGAAACGAACTGCCTGTCGCGCATAATCCTGAGAAGGGAAAGAAGTATAGAGTCCGATCTTATAGCTGGCGGCATCGGCGCCTGCATACTGCGCTTTCGCTGCATCATACGCTCCTGTTTTTACCCACGCCTCAGGGTGGTCCTTCATTCTGCTCCTGATCTGATTGACATGATTCATCGCATCTGTCAATTTATTAGCTTCTACTTCACATTCCGCAGCCCATAAGATAATGTCGGCAAAACGGATGATATTTACATTGTTTGCGACTAACTCAGTAGGTCCCCAGTAGGCGCTCCCAACGTCAGTAAACGCATCTTTCTGAGAAGCAGCATACACGTTTTTAAGAGGGCTTTTATTTCCGTCATTCGTCGGGTTCCTGATCCATGCCAGCCCTGGGTGAAGTCCCCAATCCAAATAAGGAATGTTAGGTCTACCCATTGTCCAGTCGATTCTTGGATCAAGTGTTCCTGAATAGCTGGTTCCGGACTCGGCGCTAACATTGGGAGCATTCTGATATGTATCTGGAGCAATCAACGGCAAACCTGTTGCTGCATCAGTCTTGAATGCGTTGGCAAGATCCTGTGAAGGGTTATAGAAACCACAGCACGCACCAGGGCCTCCTGTATATGGGAAGTTCAAAATATCTCCGTAGTTACCGTTGGGATCACCGCCCCAATCAACTGAAGAATTGTCCTTCACTGACGTCTGTGCGGCAAAAACTGATTCTGCACTATTTTTTTGTGCCGGGTTAAAGTTCGAAAAGAAGTGATCATTCAAAGCGTACTTTGAACCGCCGGCAGTTTTTCCATTTTGAATTAAATCTGTCAGTATTGGGTAAGCGTCAGTGTATTTCTTCTGATACATATAAACCTTTGCAAGCAATGCTTTGGCAGCCCATACATTAGCTCGTCCGGGTTCACCTGGCCATGTGTCAGGTAACTTACCGATCGCAGCCTGCAAGTCAGCTTCAATCTTCGGCCACGCATCAACCGTATTATCAGTATTTTCAGGAGTCAAAGTTTCATCAGCATAGGGAATATTGCCAAATACCTTTTTCAATTCGAAGTGATAAAAAGCCCTAAGAAAACGAACCTGCGCTGTAATTAGATCTGCTTTAGCAGGCGTTATATCTGGTGCATTGGCCATCATTGCCAGCACTCCGTTGCAACGTTGGGCAGCTCCAAAACAAACTTTCCATTTTTGAGGTATGGCGCTATTGGTTGGAGTTAAGGATATCCATTTTTCCATTGGAGCGGCTTCTCCTACATCTGAGGGATCGGATCCTTTATAGGCATCATCAGCCGTAACGCCACCTAATATCCAGTTAGATGCTCCTGAGGCAAATCCATCACCTGACACTCCTTCTCCGTCAACAAGGGAGTAAGCGCCAATTAATAGTCCCTGAACACCCTTTTCATTTGCCATTAACGCAGGAGGCAACGTTCCCAATGGTGGTTTGTCCAGGAATTTTTTGCTACATGCAACAGCCACCACGATGATTGCAAGGGAAGAGAGAATTAAAAATTTACGTTTTATCTTTTTCATATAGATTAAAATATAGTGTTTTAGAAACTAAGGTTAATTCCAAACAAAAATGACGGAGTATGAGGATAATTACCCTGGTCAATGCCAAACTCAAACGTATTAAGGATCTGTCCGTTTGAATTAGGCTGGCTTTGCAGTTCCGGATCGATACCGTTATAATTCGTTATCGTAAACAGGTTAGCTGCCTGAACATAGATCCTCAAGCGCTCGATTCCATATTTTGATAACAAACTTCCAGGCAAGGTATAACCGATCTGCATTTGTTTGGCCCTGAAATAAGAACCCTTGCTGATAAAATAACTGTTGGCATATCCGCTAAGGTCCGTGCTGAATCCACCGGTTGTGCGCAGGATAGGCACTTTGGCGTCAGGGTTGCCAGGTGTCCATGAATTAACCGCTGCTTCTTTTCTAATGCCCCCTTTAAAAAAGTCAGGGAAATCTGTGAAGTATAACAGGTTATTAAAAATGTCATTCCCCGCCGAACCAAAGAAGAAACTAGAGAAATCGAAGTTCTTATAGCTGAACGCAATGTTCAACCCATATTCAAAATCAGGATTTGGATTGCCGATAAATGTTCTGTCATCGGCGTCTATTTTACCATCGCCATTTACATCCCTGTATTTAAACACCCCGGGTTGAGCATCTGTCTGTTTCGGAGATTTAGCAACGTCGTCAGCACTCTGGAAAATTCCAAGTACTTCGTATCCGAAGAATGAACCGAAAGGTTGACCTACCTGTTCACGTTGTAAAATATTGTTCCTGACTACTGGCTCATCGTAATAAGGCAAACCAGGTATGCTAACGATCTTATTCTTGTACGATGTAAAGGTTAGTCCCACGTCAAATTTGAAATCTTTAGCAACGGAACCATGATACGTTGCACTTAAGTCGACCCCAGTGTTTTGCATATCACCTACGTTAACCTTGGGAAGTAGTGCGTCACCACCACCGAAAAGAATATCATATTGAGGTCCCTGGGCCGTGAATAACAATCCACTCACTTTTTTCTTATACCAATCGAAACTAAGATCGAGTTTGTTATTCAGGATAGTTGCATCGAAACCAGCGTTGGTAATAATATCCTCCTCCCAGGTTGATCCCGGGTTACCGATATTGCTTCTGAAAAAGCCGGTCGCCGGACTAGTACTATTGCCAGCGAGGTCATACACTGAGCGACCCAACCCTGCCCGATAAAGGTCATACGGGTTTTTTGAGTCAACGTTACTCGTTGAACCAAGTTTGGCCCAACTGTAGCGAAGTTTCAGGTTATTGACAAACGAAATACTTTTGAAGAAATTTTCCTGTGAAATGACCCAAGCTGCAGAAACCCCGGGGAAAGTGCCCCACCTTTGATCCTCCGAAAATACAGAAGCACCGTCCCTGCGTAAGCTGGCATTTACTAGGTATTTTCCGGCGTAGCTATATTCAACTTTACCAAACTGGGACCAAAGAGTGCTTTGGTAGGCCCCTCCGTCATTCGCTTGTGCCCCGGTTCCTGAACCTAGTACCCAATAATCCGGGTTTTCTGAAAAATAACCGGCTCTGGTGGCACTAAAATAGCGTCCGTAATTGTTGACAGCTTCTGTACCTACAAGAACTCTCAGGTTGTGTTCCTTCCAGGCATTTGAATAAGTCAAAAGGTTATTCCAGGTCCAGCTCGTATTGTAGCTCGAATTTTCACCAAAAGAATTTGACCCGGTATTTCCTTCTGCATTTTCGTATGCCACGTAGTTAAAATTGTAGCCGTATTGATTATCCATAATTCCGCCGAACGTGGTGCGGAAATTAAAATGTCTCAGGAAATCGACTTCAGCAAACGCACTTCCGGTGATATCCCAGTTCCGGCTGTGGTTATCTTGCGAGCGCGCAACCGATGCATAAGGGTTTCCGGAGTTGCCCAAATCCTGGGATTTGGTACCACCAAAATTACCCATAATATCAAACACCGGTATTATTGCAGATTCCCTGACGGCTGTCGTAAAAGCATTTTGTTCACTATTATTTTGACCAAAGAGCGGGTTGTCTTTATAAAAGACATATAGGTTTTCGCCAACTCGTATATGATCCTTTATCGAAAATTGTGTGTTGGCCCTTACAGAATATCTCTTTAGGTAATTGAATTTGGCAATACCCTGCTGATTCAAATAGCCCATCGAAAAGAAATATGAGCTTTTGTCTGAACCCGCACTTACTGATATATTATGACTTTGGATCGGAGCATCCCTCGTAATCTCATTGTACCAGTTGGTACCCGTTTTGTTTGCCAAGGTGATCTGGTTCTTATTAATATCATAAGTTGCCGGATCAGTGTTAGGAGCTCCTGCCTTCGCTCCAGCCGGCGTGATATAATCCGGGATAACTGGATTAGGACCGGTTCCAAATTGTTTATGCGTCGGTATAGCAACGCCGGAATTTTTTTGCTGAAGCCATATTGCATCGGCTTCCTCCTGTGTGTTTGCCATTTCCATCCCACTCCCCCGAGTAGTAACACCATAATAACCATCATAGCTAACCTTGGCCCTTCCAGTTCTTCCTCTTTTGGTGGTGATAATGATAACACCGTTTGAACCTGCGACACCGTAAATGGCCGCTGATGCATCTTTCAGCACCTGCATAGATTCGATATCGTTGGTATTGATGTCATGAAGACTACTTCTTGCGCCGTCGACAATTATTAGTGGAGAGTTGTTCCCAAATGCTGTAATACCCCGGATGCGGATATCGCTTTGGCCACCTGGCATACCCGATGTTATGATCGTAACACCGGCAGCACGGCCCTGCAAAGCCTCCTCACCAGTTCCTACAGGCGACTGCTTCATCTGCGCAACATTCACCACAGCTACCGAACCGGTGATGTCTTTCTTACGCTGGGCTGTATACCCCGTAACAACGACCTCGTTCAAACTTGTGGTCTGAAGTTTCATGGCAACATCAATCACATTGTTGCCTCTTACGTTTACTTCAGAAACTTCAAATCCAATGTAAGAAAAAACGAGAACGTTAGAATTATGAGGTAAAGTAATCGCATAACTGCCATCCGTGGCAGTCGTGGTGGCTATGTTGGTGCCTTTTACCCCAACAGTAGCTCCGAAAACCGGCTTTCCATCCGGCCCGTTTACCTTTCCTGTCACCCTGTTTTGAGCAATAACCAAGGCGGAGAAAACAAAAGTGAAAAAGGCTAAAAAGAATACGTGCTTTTTGCCTTTCAATAAGTAATCAACATGATTTCTCATAAAGCAAAGTGTTTTAGGTGTGAAAATTGACTCCGAATTTTTGTTAATAAAAAAGGTTCTGTTTAGGTTCTACGTTCAATTTGAATTTTCAGGTTTGGTTTGCTCTTTTATTTATTTCTATTGTCAAGACGCTGTTGTACTACATAATAAGAAAGGGCACTAAACTAGATAGTAGTGCCCTTGTAAAAACTAACGATTGCTATATGAGATAACTGCTCTAAATTGTTAACCAACCCACCGTTATAAGATTGCCTGGTTAGAACAACCTTTTCAAAAAGTTTTTTCTTATTGTGCATAGCAGCTAAAGATATTTTGTCATTTAAGGTGCGTCAAATTCCCAATCGGGATAATCACGACCCACGCATTTTCAACCACGCAAATGAAATCCCACGGTTATTTACCGGGAATATCAAAATTGAAACTAAAAACAAGGGATTAATAAAGAAATGATTTGCTGTTCTATTCCAGCCAATAGCAATACTCCATTTTTCATCAAAGAGGAATCTCATACGGCAGTCATTCAATAGCATTAGTGCAAATCGTTACCCGAATTTAAAATTTAACAATCGATTGACAAAATTTATTTTCTTTAAATAAATAAAATGATACTTTTTTATCCATTAAATATGTTTTTTTAATTTTTGATGCGATTTTTTACAAATTAAAAAATTTTTATCAGCAATATGTTTGAAGTCCGGCGCAGGTCTCGACCAGATTCGAACAGCTTTGATCTATTAGGTTTGCAGATGGATGAATGGCAAACTGTCAATACTCCCAGCGATTTTTAATCTGGATTTTTCGAGCCGTTGTGGACACTTGATTATAACAATTCTGCGAAACTACGCCGCATGTAAAGAATGTTGTAAAAGTAGACGAACATTGGGCATAAGTCCAACGTGGCCGCTACCACATGATATAAACAACAGAAACTTTATTTAAAAAGAATCTGCGCAAAGTTGTACAGATTGTTTCTCCATACCGGCCAGGTATGTCCCCCTGGATATTCACTGTATGTGTACTTAACTCCCATCTCGTCAAACTTGGCGAGCATGATCTTGCAATTATTGTAAGCGATATCTTCCTTGCCACCCATAGCAATCCAAAACGATTTCAAACTATTGTTGATACTTGTGGCATTTTCTTTCATAAACGCGTACTGGGGATCGGACAGAGCCGGTTGATTGGCAAACCACCCGGAACTAAAAACTCCGAGATAAGAAAACATATTTGTATTTCTGATTCCCGCATATAAAGTTTGTAATCCACCTAATGATAAACCGGCAAGCGCCCTATTGTTTGCATCCGTTTCTGTCCTGTAACTTTTCTCGACGAAAGGAATGACAGCATTTTTTAACTCATCCTCAAATTTTTTTAAACTCTGTTCTCCGAACCCTGCCAATCCTCCACTGCTTAAATTTCCGTCCATCATTACTACAAGCATTGGTCTTGCTTTTTTATCGGCAATCAAATTATCAAGAATGATATCGGTTTTACCCTGAGTTGCCCAACCTCTTTCATCCTCGCCTCCGCCATGCAAAATGTAAAGCACCGGATATTTATCGTTTATATTGACATCATACCCTGGCGGTGTGTAGATGTAAAATTGTCGCCATGAATTGGTAACCGTAGAAAAATATTTCTTGATCCTGATGTCTCCATGAGGCACATTTCTCATTGCATAATATCCACCGCCGGCAAAAGGAATTTCAATACCACTTGCCATCCTCCCCATTCCGTAAAAACTTTCGCTTGAAGGATCTGCGACGGCAACACCATCTACCAGTAATGAATAGTAGTGAAAGCCTTCACCAATTGAATCTGTGGTAACTTGCCAATAGCCACCGGTGTCCTTCATCATGTCGTATTTTTTAACAAGGTCAATTTGTACTCTTTGGGCATCGGGAGCTTTTACACGAAAGATCACCCGGTGATCTGCTAATATTTGAGGAAATTGTGCAGACCGTACATTGCTTGACGCAGGCGCACCGACAACTGGATATTTTGAAAAAGTGGAACTATCAACGGACTTGAATATGAGTTGAGAGAACATGTACAGTCCATTTTTCCATACTTTGAAATCATGCACTCCAGGTTCTATGTAGTAAATATGAGGAATATTGTTCTTTACAAGATAGTCATGGGTTCTTTTGCTAAACATGATCAGGTTATCACTTGCACCACACGAAATCCATAAAAGCTTTAGTTTCTTTCTTGTTTCTTCAGGATTTGGAATTAATTGCTCCGGCGTTTTTGTATTGGGTGCGGAGGAAAAACCTCCGATCCA
>Ga0157374_10002193_pt1 | contig 16469 bp, 14 predicted proteins | sample M25metaG_FD_115308 | JGI IMG/M metagenome (GOLD analysis project Ga0157374, IMG submission 115308) | Miscanthus rhizosphere microbial communities from Kellogg Biological Station, Michigan, USA - M2-5 metaG | ecosystem: Host-associated > Plants > Roots > Rhizosphere > Soil | place: USA: Michigan...
AAGGGAAGCAGTTTCCGGTGGAACGGCGTTGTCTCGTGCCCGCCGACGGCTACTCCATCACTGTCAAAGAAGGGCCCAATAAAGGCAAATGGTTCGCCACTTGGCCGGGAGAGCCGCATATGGCGTTTGCCGGTGTGTGGCGGCCTGCACTGCCGGACTGGCCCGCGTCATACGCCATTCTCACCTGCAAGCCGGGTCCTGATCTGGCGCCCTATGAGGATCGGCAGTCGGTCTTCTTAGCACCGACCGATTGGGCAAAGTGGATCAGCGGAAAGATGACCGAGCAAGACCTGCTTAAGCCGCTTCCAGCGGGAAGCCTTCGGGTGCAGCGCGTTGGCCGACAGCCAACTTCGAGGTCCGTCCAATCATCGACAGCGAACGAGCCGGTCTTCAGCTTCTAGGCGACGGCAGTGCTGCGCTTATTCCATGGTTGGTCGGTACGGTTGATCTCGATCAACTCGTCCGGGAAGCACCGATCTCGGAAAGCGATCACATCCGAGAGGTTTCCATGCAACCAGCGGTCATGGTCATCCTCGTGAAGGAGGACGGGCATTCTCGTGTGAATGGGACGGATCGCTTCATTGCAGTCGGTCATCAGGCCCGAATAGACCGCGCCCCACTCCTTGCTGTCGGTCCACATCCCTGCCCATGCAACGATCGGCTGCTCCTTCACGCTCAGCCAGGTGCGGCACTTGCCGCCCTTCGGGCCTTCTGCCTCGCAAAACCCAGTGAGCGGGATCAGGCATCGATGCTCCGGCTTCGGTGCGATGAAGCGCCATGTGAAGGAGTCGAGGTTCGCGATGTTGTTGACAGCCTTAGGCTTGGTCTCGGGCTTCATGCCCTTGAGCCGTATCGGAAAGCCCCAGGTCATGCCCTGGAGAACACGCTCCCCATCTTGCTCGCGGATGACCATCCCATACCCGCCGGGATAGACCTCGCCAGCTGAGACATTCGATTCCGCGCGCATCTTCGCTCGGAAGTGCGCCGCCACCTCGTTGGCGTTCTTGCTGACTGTATAGAGATTGCACATGCTCGGCGGTTTATAGCGACTTGTTAGTGTCCGCTATGGGTGGAAAGCGGACACAAGCGCCTCACCGCTGTTTAAGCGCATAGCAGGCGCTTTGTTGGGGGGCGTTTTTGGGAACGTCCGGGCATATTCTCAGAAAGGGCAGACATTTCAGTGGTATCTGGCGGTGGAGGTAGTCACCACGCAACTTGTCTCCACGCACCGCAGATTGCGGATGCGCACGATCTGTAAGCGTCCCAGCGTTAGACATGCTTCCACCGCCCGAAGACGCAAGGTTCTCCGCCCGGCTTACCATCGGAGCTAGACAGCACGATCGTATAAGTGCTTCCCTAAGTACGAAAGCAGCATCCGAAATCTCCTGTCCGAGTTGCCATTGGCAGGGCCTTGGCTGCTGAAACTTATCGAACGAAGACGGTCCTTATCGTTCGATAGGTCGGGTTCGGAGGAAATTCGTCGTGGCAACTCCAGAGGGCGGGGCCCGAAATTCTCCAAATTGGAGGGGCGATTAAAATCCGATTACCGCCGTTCCGGTGAACGAGGGCTCTCGACAGAGGAGTTCTCGAATGAAAAACGCTTCGATTGCACTTAAGATTGCCGCTACGGCGAGCGCTCTCTTTTCCACTGCCGCTTTGGCAACACCTTCCCTGGTGATCTCGGGCGACACCGTCAGTGGATTCATTCCACTGAGCGATGTCGAATCCGCCCATCAGTTCACGGACGCCATGATGCAGCAATATGCCAGTCACGTGATCTTCACATATTCGGATCACCTGACGATTTCCTATACCTGCGGCGCAGCTGCCTATGTCCAGGAGGTGGATCGTTCCGGGACTTTGGATGATTCGTACGACGGAGTAGCCAAGGCGGGCTCGGCCAGCCCGGTTCTGGGTACGGGTTGGACCGTCAGCGGCACTCTGAGGCTGAGCGGCGGTTCCGGATTCAACACCCTCCCTCAGATCGGTGACTCCTGTCCCTTGAACCGCCGTTCCGGGAACGTGACCTCCATCGACATGGTTTCCAGTGGGAGGGTCTTGGCCGTCTCAGTCCCGAGCAGGGGAAAGGATTATCTCGATACATCGGGAGTCATCGTAGAGTGATCTGGCGGTGGATCCCAGGGCCGGCTTGAATTCTGAAGTCCGCGGATGAGGGTGGTGGATTAGGCGTCCAATTTGGATCAAGTTCTGTCTGGCTTCCAATGCTAGTCAATTTAAGCAACGTGACTCACTTGGCGCGCATGCGAGCATGTTTGAATCAGGATTTTGGCGAAAGGGACAGCGCATCAATGCGCTTCCACTCCACCACAGTTGGCCGCTGAACGAACAACCGAAGCACTTCGAGCTCGGCTCTATCCTGAATAGTGCGGCACTCGACGCAGCGATCCCTCATAGTGTTGGCGCGGTCGGTCCGCAGCACGCTGGCTGTTGGGAATGCTTCCTCTCGGACAATTCGCTGATTTGGTCGGGCGGAGTCTACGACCTCTTCGGGCTACCCCGCGAAATGACTGCAACGCGCGAAGCGGCGGTCAGAATGTATTGCGAGCACTCGCGCGTGAAAATGGAAGCGCTGCGAGCGCACGCCATCAAGCACAAGCGCGGATTCACATTGGATATTGAGATTCGGCCGGCAAGCGGCGGCGAGCGATGGGTTCGCCTGATCACTGCACCTGTCTTGAACGGCAACAAAGTGGTCAAGCTGCATGGGCTCAAGATTGCGTTGTAGCCTGGGCCCAGCCCGGCCGATCTAAACTTTCGAAGGTATTGAGAGACCGCAAACTTCTGGTGATACTAGCGTCGGAATGAATGCGGATCGGGCAGCATTACAAGAAGTTCGAGCAAAGCTCGATGAATGCCTTCGCCGGCTTCCAGAAACCGGCGCTCCTGCCGGCGTCGAGGATCAAATAGGATTGGCGCTGCACCGCCTCGATTCCTTGAAATGATCGATTCCTGGGATCGGTCAAACGACGATTAACCTCCTCGGCTTGACCACGTCCGTTATAGATGATTTTAAACCCGAGCCGGATCGCCCTTAGCTTTGGGTAAGTATGAAGCCGTTCGATCCGGACTCTTCCGAATTTGATCCGCGCCAGCTGGATTTACCGCTCAGCCTAAGGCCAGCCGAGCGCGACCGGGCTTGGAATGGCGACTCGGATTATCCTTCTTCGCAGCAGGTTCTTGGGCATTTTCTTGAAGAGATAGGAGTAACTCAACCCATGCGGATGGCGGGCCTTCTGGTGAGAGATTTTGGGTCGCTTGGAGGGGTGATGTCGGCGTCGTGGTGGCGCCTGCGCGGATCTGTCGGAATGAAGGTTGCAAACGCGATCAGCGCTTCGCGAGACCTGATGCGGCGGGCGCTCACGGAGGGTGTCGCTGCAGGGCCGGTAATCTCGAACCGGCGAGAGGTCGTATTGCTCCTGCAGGCGCACTTGGGCTCGCTACGCCGGGAACGGCTGATTGCATTGTATCTCGATTCCAAGCTTCGGCTGCTGAGGATTGAACGGATCAGCGAAGGCACACGCGACAGCATTCCGTTCGACATAAGCAAGATCATCCAGAGCGGCCTTGAGGTCGGCGCCTGCGGCATGCTGCTTGTCCACAATCACCCGTCTGGTGACGCAGCGAGCAGTCCTTCGGACAGAGATGCCATCGGCCGGCTTAGCCGTGTTGCGGCTGAGCTTGACATGCACCTAATCGACGCTCTCATCGTGGCAGGCGGGGAGTGCCGATCGATGTTGAACGGTTGGACGAAAAGCACCAACGAACTCTGAACGGCCGCCAGCTGCTCCAGCTCACATGTCTTGCCGACACAGCCCCATCTCTTGCCGCTGCACGTCGCGATGGGAAAGGCAAGTTCGCGAAGTGCGGGACCAAAGGAGCCAAGCCCGCCTAATCTCTTGTTTGCAACGTTGGATTTGGCTCGCCATCACAGGCAGATCAGCGGGCCGAATCGCAAGTGAGCGGACGTTGCTCGGGCGTCTGCTTCACATTTAAGGTGGAAGATGAAACCGAGCCTCTTCACTTACCTCATCTGCACGCTCGCCCTGCCGGTAGCGGCCCTATATCTCCCGATGCAGTTCGCCGTCTTGGTTCTATGGTGGATTTGGCCGAGAGAATGGCTGAGACACCCTAGGGCATCGGACCGATACGGTTGCGATATGCCCCTACCCAATTCTTCGATAGTTCCCGCCGCCCCTGCGCAAGCTTGATCTTCCCTGAGCAGACGAGCCGATGGATCAGGTTCTCCAGCCGGTCCTTCTTGTGCGCGTTGCGGGGACCGGTCCATGACTGCGGCCATAGGTTGTTCGGGTCTGTTGGATTGCCGCCGACCTCCAGTGAGATCAGATGATCCTCCTCATAGTCGTGGGGCGTTCCCTTCAGACCGAACTTCACCATCTGCTGGGCTTTGAGCGTGTTCGTGTAGGAGGCCGCGGGCCTGATTGTTTTCGTCCATCCTGAGACGCAGATCGTCTGGCCGATATTCGCCTGCGTCACTGCAGGATTGGTGGCACCCGGAACCAGCGCCGCGCGTGTTGTCGCCTCACCGTTCCCCGGGAGTGCCAACAGCGAAGCCGTTAAAGCCAACTGGACTGTTGCCCTTGGGGTCCGGATCACAGCCATTGCGCAACCCCGCCATGATAGCTGCACGTTCCGCGATGATGTTGGCTAAAGCTGTAGGTGCCGTCGCGACACCGCGCGGAGGCTCCGACTGGGACGGTGTTGGATTGAACTGGCCGATGGATGCACCTTCCACTGACACTGAGGTAGTACTCGACGCCGCACGCCTGACGGGTCCATGCGTGCGTAATTGCATGCGGACGAGCGATTGATAGTTGCGGCGAGCTAAACGCCAGCAGTGCGAATACAATAATGCCCGGTAGCCTCATGGCTCACCCCCATTTTCCGAGCAAAGGTGACCAGATGCCGAAGATACCGACGAGTCAAGCTTTGCGGTCGCACGATACGGGAAAGCTGCGCGGAAGCGCATTCAAATGCTAGTGTCCGTTTTGGGTCGAAAGCGGACATTAGCGATTCTCGCTCAGGACCGCCTGATCAGGCCGATTCAGACCCCCATTTTCTCGGAATTTTACGGGATTCGTCTAAACGATCCTTGTAAGTCGTTGAAAAGGCTGGTGGAGCTGAGGGGAATCGAACCCCTGACCTCTGCAGTGCGATTGCAGCGCTCTCCCATCTGAGCTACAGCCCCGCGCCAGCCGTGAGGTGGGTCCGCTCGTCTATCGCGGACCCTCTGGGAACGGCTCCCTTAGCGGCGCTTTCCACCCCTTGCAATCGCTCGCCGCGTTCGCTGCGCGGCCCGTCGAAAACGGCCTTTCGCCCAGGCCCACATCCGGAACGGGGCCAATTTGCCAATCGTTTTCATCACGTAACGCGGGGCAATAGTGTCCCGCGCCCCATTTCCAACGGAGGAAGACGAATGGCTTACGACCGTTATGACACGCCACGCGGGCGCTATCCGGATCCGCGAGAACGCGGCCAACGCGAGGATCGCGGCTTTTTCGAACGTGCGGGCGACGAAATCGCCTCCTGGTTCGGCGACGACGATGCCGAGCGCCGCAGGCGCCAGGACGAGCGCATGAGCCGCGGACGTGACTGGGGCCGCGACAGCGACCGCACCTCGAACCGCAATCGCGATTACGAGCGCGGCCATGGCCGGGACTCCGACCGCGATCGCGGATTCTATCCCGAACACGGCTATCTCAGCAGCGAATATGATCCGGGCTATGAGGACCGCGACGGCGACCGTCCAATGAGGTGGTCGTCGAGCGACCGAAGCTACCGTGAGGGCTCACGCGGCGGCTATGGCCGTGGCTCAAGCGGAAGCGGCAACTGGGGCACAGGGTGGGGTTACGCCTCCAACGACGGCCCCACCTATCGCTTTGCTGACCGCAAACGGGAGCGCGATCGCCAGCGCGAGTTCGATCGCGGAAACGACCGTCAGGACGATTTCCGGCAGACCAGCTATGCGGGCTCGGGCCGAGATTATGACCGCCACTACAATGCGTGGCGCCAACGCCACCTCGACGAGCTCGATCGCGACTATGACGACTATCATCGCGAAAACCAGGCCCGGTTCGAAAATGACTTCGGTAGCTGGCGCGAACGGCGGCTGCAGAAGCGCGGGCTCTTGGGCCAGGTGCGCGAGCATTCCGAAGTCGTAGGCTCGGACGGCGAGCAGATCGGAACCGTCGACCGGGTCGCGGGCGATCGTATCATCCTGACGAAGTCCGATTCCGCCGACAATCGTCACCATTCGATCCCCTGCACGATGATCGATCGGATCGAGGGCGACAAAGTCGTGCTCGACACGAAGGCCGAAGAAGCGAAGACCCGCTGGCGCGACGAAAGCAGCGACCGCGCGCTGTTTGAACGCGAGGATCAGGGCGAAGTCGGCCCTCAAAGCCTCGACCGAAGCTTCTCGGGAACCTACGAAAATCGCTGATCGGAATTGAAGCGATGCGGGAAGCCCGGCGGTCACCCGGCCATCGGGCTTTCCAGTTTCTGGACGTCGCATGCCGCGGGGTCGCCGCTCTGAAAACCGGTGCGAAGTGCATTCATGCGCTGCGCCGAAGTGCCGTGGGTGAAGCTGTCCGGAACCACATAACCCTGGGTTTCACGCTCAAGCGTGTCGTCCCCGATCGCCTGCGCCGCCCGCATACCCTCTTCGAAATCGCCCTGCTGCATTACCGGCTGGCCTTCGGGCGTGCGCGCGTTGGCAGCCCAGACACCGGCGTAGCAGTCGGCCTGTAGTTCGATCCCGACTTGGATCCTGTTTCCGGCGCTTGAGCTTGCCTGCGCTTGCGCAGAATGCGCCTGGTCGAGCGTGCCCATCAGGTCCTGCACGTGGTGGCCGACCTCATGAGCGACCACGTAAGCATCGGCGAAATCGCCCGGAGCCTGGAACTTCTGAGCCAGTTCGCCGAAGAATTCCGTGTCGAGGTAAATGTCGCCGTCGGTCGGGCAATAGAACGGTCCCATTGCCGATTGGGCGACGCCGCAGCCGGAATTATCCTCTTCGTTGTAAAAGGCCAGTTCGGCCGGCGTGTAGCGGATGCCGCGCTGGGCGAGCAGTTTGGTCCATACGTTCTCGGGGGATTTCAGCACCTGCAAGGTGAAGTGTTTCGTGTTGGGGTCGAGGCGGCTTTGAGCTGCCGAAGCGCCCTGCTGCGACACCGGCTGCTGGGTGCCGCCGCCGAGGCCACCCAGCGAATGCAGCAGGAAATAGCCGACGAACAAGATAACGATCCCGCCGATCCCGAAGCGACTCGCGATCAGCGGCAACAGACAGCCAAGCATGTTGCCCCCACCGCCGAAGCCCGCGAAACCGCGCCCTGTATCGTCGCGAAAATTGCCGCTTTCAGGCTCGTCGCCGAACTGCATAGGATTCTCCAGTTTCCCGCCCAATGCGCGAATGGAGGAGGCGGTTGCAAAGGCTGCCCCGCACGCCGAAGGAGCTGTCATGATTCTCGAAGGCAAAGTCGCACTGGTCACTGGCTCCACATCGGGAATCGGCCTCGCGATCGCCCGCGCCCTGGCAGCGGAGGGCGTGAAGCTGATGATCAACGGTTTCGGCGATCCCGCCGAGATCGAGCGGGTGACAACCGAGCTCGGCGCAGTTCACGACGGATCCGATATGTCGGACCCTGCAGCCATCGAGCAGATGATGAGGCGTTGCGCCGACGAGCTCGGGGCGCCCGACGTCCTCGTCAACAACGCGGGCATCCAGCACGTCTCCCCGATAGAATCCTTTCCGCCCGAAAAGTGGGACGCGATCATCGCGATCAATCTCTCCGCCGCGTTCCACACGATCCGGCTGGCGATCCCGGCGATGAAGGAGAAGCGCTGGGGGCGGATCATCAACACCGCGAGTGCCCACAGCCTCGTCGCCAGCCCTAACAAGGCCGCATACGTGGCCGCCAAGCACGGAATTGCGGGGCTGACCAAAACGGTTGCGCTGGAGGCTGCGCGCGACGGGGTGACGGTCAACTGCATCTCCCCCGGCTATGTCTGGACTTCGCTGGTCGAGAAGCAGATCCCCGACACGATGAAGGCGCGCAATATGAGCCGCGAGCAGGTGATGAACGACGTGCTTCTCGCCGCCCAGCCGACCAAACAGTTCGTCACACCCGAGCAGGTCGCCGCACTGGCGGTGTTCCTGTGCCGCGATGACGCGTCGGCAATAACAGGGGCAAACATCAGCATGGACGGCGGCTGGACGGCGCAATAGCTAGGGAAAGATGCGCCGCGCCCTCCTTATCCTTCTTTCGAGTCTCGGTGCCTGCACGGCAATCGAGCCTTCGCCGCAAGTCGTTTCCACCGACTCCACCAACTGGCGCTCGGTGGTAACTAGCGACGATCGCATTCGCCTCCGCGATTGGCGTAAATCCTTTCTCGAAGCGCTCGCCGACGCTCGAAAATCCGGCCACCCCGAGGACATCGTGCGCGAAGGCGCGCTGCTCGATCCTGACGCAGCACTCGCAGATGGAACGATCCCGAACGGCCTCTATCGCTGCCGGACCATCAAGCTTGGAGCGAAGCCACCGGCGATCCTGTCATACGCGACCTTTCCATCCTCCCGCTGTGAGATCCGGCAGGAAGGCAAGCGGCAGGTGTTCGCGAAGCTCAATGGCACGCAGCGCCCCGTTGGGACCATTTTTCCAAGCGACGGGTTGCGGCAAGTGTTCTTGGGCACGCTTGTCGTGGGCGATGAAACACGGGCTCAGCATTATGGGACGGACGATCAGCGTAACGTCGTGGGGTATGTCGAGCGAATTGGCCTGAACCGTTGGCGGATGGTGATACCGTCTCCCTCGTTCGAATCGAAGCTCGATGTAATCGAACTGGTGCCTGGCGCGTAAGGAGTGCGTTTGATGAAGATCGCAATCGCAGTCGCGCTTGGAGCGCTGATGATCTCAGGAGCAGCTGACGCAATGACCCTGTCGGAATCGATCAACGGCGACATGCCACGGCTGCTGGAGCTCTATCGCGACCTCCATGCTCACCCCGAGCTATCGATGCAGGAGGTGCGGACGCCGGCGCTTCTCGCCGCGGATATCCGAAAGTTGGGGTTCGAAGTGACGGAGCACGTTGGGAAAACCGGCGTGGTTGCGGTGATGAAGAATGGACCCGGCCCCGTGGTCCTGATCCGCACGGACATGGATGCGCTTCCGGTGAAGGAGCAAACCGGCCTCCCCTTCGCATCCACCGTGACCGGAAAGCTGCGCGATGGGACCGAGACGCCGGTCGCCCACGCTTGCGGTCACGACACCCACATGGCGACGTGGATTGGTACAGCTCGGCGGCTATCGGCGATGAAGACTCAGTGGTCCGGAACCCTGGTGATGATCGCGCAGCCGGGCGAAGAGCTCGTGATGGGCGCGAAAGCCATGCTCGACGACGGACTGTTCGCGCGCTTTCCCAAGCCCGATTACCTGCTCGCGTTCCACGATTCCGCGACGCTTCCGGCCGGTGTTATCGGAGTGACGCCGGGCTATGCATTTGCCAACGTCGATACCATGAACATCGACGTGAAGGGCGTGGGCGGTCACGGGGCATACCCGCAGAATACAAAGGACCCCATCGTTCTGGCGTCGCAAATCGTGATGGCGCTACAGACTTTGGTCAGCCGGGAGAACGATCCGCAGCAGCCCGCGGTGGTTACGGTTGGCAGCTTCCACGCCGGAACCAAGAGCAACATCATTCCCGATGATGCCAAGCTGGCGCTCACCGTCCGGAGCTACACTCCGGAAACGCGCAAATTGCTGCTGGATGGAATCCGGAGGATCGTTCGTGGTGAGGCGATTGCGGCGGGGCTGCCCGACGATCGGATGCCGGTGGTGGAGATTGAGGAGCCTTCGGCGCCGTCCACCTTCAATACCCAGCAGCTGTCGGATCACCTTCTCCAGCTGTTCGGCTTGCATTTCGGATCGGAACGCGTGGTGCAGACCAAGCCGATCATGGCGAGCGAGGATTTCAGCCGCTTCTGGCTGGCGGATCAGTCGAAGCAGAGCGTGATGTTCTGGGTTGGAGGCGTTCCCAAGGACAAGTGGGCCGCAGCTGGCGGAGACACGACGAAGCTGCCTTCGCTTCACAGTCCGCTCTGGGCGCCGGATGCCGCGGCCGTCATTTCCACCGCGACCGAAGCGATGACGGTCGCCGCACTGGACCTTCTCAAGAAGGGCTAATTTCGGCGCCGTTCATCACTTCTTTGTAAAATTTAGCGACACCGGCATCATGTCGGTGAAATTGACAACAGTCCCTCTGGGATCGCGATGATCGCGATCTGGTCTCACGCGCTCGCCGCGCTCGTTTTCGGCGGGCTGCTAGCATGGCGGCTAATCGCGGGTGTCCGTCAACCGGGCCACCGCTTGCTCTTGGCCGCTTTTGCACTGACCGCGTGCTGGGCGTGGCTCGAAGCCATTGCGCCTGGAGCTTCTGTCGCCCGCTATGCCGAGACTGCCCGCAATCTGGTTTGGGTCGGGCTCCTCCACAGCGTCTATGCTTCAAGCAGCGGTGAAGGCCGCGACCACGGTATTCGCCCGGTCTACGCCGCCGTCTCCGCGGTGCTCGGCCTTCAGCTTGTGCTGACGACGGTGCGGCTTACGACAATGAGCGCCGCAGTTGAGGAAACCGCCATTATCCTCCGCATTACCGCTGCCGCCGGGTCGCTGGTGCTGGTTCACAACCTTTACGGACAAGCATCGCCGGCAAGCCGCTCGGCGATCCGCTACGCGATGCTCGCTCTCGTGCTGAGCTGGATTTACGACCTCAATCTTTACACGATCACCTATCTCGATCCGCCGATGGCGACCGGCTTTGCGGATTGGCGAGGCGCGGCGGTGGCAATCACTGGGCCCTTGTTCGCGATGGCTGCACGAGGAGAGGACGATTGGAAAATTCGGCTGTCCCGGGCTGCCACCTTCCAGTCGCTCTCGCTGCTTGCGATCTGCGCCTATTTTGCGGTGATGGCGATCCTCGCGACCGCGCTCCGCGGCACGGGTTTCGACTGGCCTCAAACGCTAGCGGTAGCGGTTCTCGCGGTGATGACCGTCGCTGCGATGGTTCTTCTACCCAGCCACCGAGCCCGCGCCTGGGCCAAGGTCAAGATCGCCAAGCACCTATTCGAGCATCGTTATGATTATCGAACTGAATGGCTTCGCTTCACCGCGACCTTGGGGAGCGCGGGTCCAGACGCGCGACCGCTAGAGGAGAGGGTAATCAAGGCCTTTGCCGACATCCTCGATTCCCCCGCAGGCTTGCTTCTCGAGTGCGACAGATCGGAAACGCTGGCTGTTGCGGCAAACTGGGAATGGACCGGGGTGACGCCGCCCACGACGGGTACCGACAGCGCTGCGGGGTTTTGCCAGGCGATGGCTGCTACAGGCCGGATCGTCGAGTTCGACTCTATCCGATCCCGTGTTGCGCAACCTGAGGAGTGCGCGGCGCCCATCCCCCACTGGATGAAAGCGGACCGCTCGGCCTGGATTGGAATCCCGCTTATCCACGACGATGCTCTTGCCGGATTTCTGCTCCTTGCCGCACCCGAGTACCGGCGCACACTCGACTGGGAAGACTTCGACCTGCTGCGCACAGCAGCAAGGCAGGCGGCAAGCTCGCTGGCCGAGGCACAGGGCCAGCGAGCGCTTTCGAACGCGCAGCGTTTCGAGGAATTCAATCGCCGCTTCGCCTTCATTCTCCACGACATCAAGAATCTCGTGAGCCAGTTATCGCTGCTCGCCCGCAACGCCGAGCGCCACGCCGACAATGCCGAATTCCGCGCCGACATGATCGCGACACTCAAAGGATCGATCGCGAAGATGAATGATCTTCTCGCCAGACTGACACCGCAGGCGTTGGCCAAGCAGAAGCGCATCGAGCCGCTGCTTCTGCGTGACGTGCTGTCCACGGCAATCGCGAACCGCAGGAGAACGCACGAGATACTTATGCTGGGTGACGCCTCGCAATGGGTGATGGCCGATGCCGCCGGCTTGGAACAGGCGATCGGGCATTTGGTGCAGAACGCCATTGAAGCGAGCAGTGAGGATGAGCCGGTCACCGTTCGCGTCGACCGTGCGGATGCGGAGATTGTGATCACCATCAGCGACAAAGGCTGCGGAATGGATCCCGACTTTATTCGCGACAAGCTTTTCCAGCCATTCGCCTCCACCAAAGCGAGCGGTTTCGGAATAGGCGCGTTCGAAGCACGGCTGCTGATCACGTCGATGCGCGGCCGGCTTAGCGTCGAGAGCGCCCGCGGACGAGGCACTCAATTCACTATTCATCTGCCGGCAGCTGAGGCGCCGGAAACCAGGCAACGGAAAGTCGCATGAACAAAGAATCCGAGCTTCCGGTTCTCCTCGTCGTGGAGGATGACGAAGGGCTGCAACGGCAGCTCAAATGGGCTTACGACGGCTATCAAGTCGTTGCCGCCGGAGATCGCCAATCAGCGATCGAGGCGCTTCGTTCATATGAGCCCGCCGTGGTAACGCTGGATCTAGGGCTTCCGCCTGATCCGGACGGAACTGCCGAAGGATTCACCACTCTAAGCGAAATGCTGTCGATTAAACCGGATACCAAAGTCATCGTCGCTTCCGGGCACGGTGAACATGAGAGCGCGCTTCGGGCGATCGCGCTCGGTGCCTATGATTTCTACCGGAAGCCAATCGATATCGACGAGCTGGGCCTGATCGTCTCGCGCGCTTTTCGCCTGCATTCGCTGGAAGGTGAAAATCGCAGACTGGAGTCGGCCTCGGCGCAGACGGTTCTTGGATCCATCATCACCACTGCGCCGGAAATGCTGAAAGTGGCCCGGACCATCGAACGGGTCTCCTCGACGAACGTCTCTGTCATGCTTCTTGGGGCGAGCGGTACCGGCAAGGAGCTGCTGGCCCGAGCGGTCCATGAGCAAAGCCCCCGCGGCTCGGGACCATTCGTGGCGATCAACTGCGGCGCCATTCCCGAGACTCTGCTTGAGGCCGAGCTGTTCGGCTACGAGCGGGGAGCCTTTACAGGCGCCGTCAAAACCAACGTCGGCAAGATCGAGCTTGCGCAGGGCGGCACCCTGTTCTTGGACGAGGTGGGCGACATACCCCTTCCACTACAAGTGAAATTGTTGCGCTTCCTTCAGGAGCGGGTGATCGAACGGATCGGCGGCCGCCAGCCGATTCCGGTCGATACCCGAATCGTCTGCGCCACGCACCGCGATCTTGAGACTATGATTGGGGCCGGCAGCTTCCGCGATGACCTCTATTACCGGCTCGCGGAGATTGTCGTGAAAATCCCGTCGTTGTCGGAACGTCCGGGAGATTCGGTCTTGCTCGCGCGCCATTTCGTGAACCGCTTCGCTCGCGAACTGAACCCCATCGTCCAAGGTTTGTCTCCAGACGCTAAAGCGGCAATCGACGGTTACAGCTGGCCGGGCAACGTCCGGGAGCTGGAGAACCGGATCAAACGCGCGGTGATCATGGCGGACGGAAGGCTCTTGACCGCGGCCGACCTGGATTTCCGAGGATCATCGGCAGCGGAAGACGAAATGTCCATCAACCTCCGTGCTGCTCGCGAAGTTGCCGATCGACGTGCGATCAGGCAGGCAATGAGCCGGGCGGAGAACAATATCTCCGGCGCGGCCAAGCTTCTCGGGATCAGCAGACCGACTTTGTACGATTTGCTGAAACAGTATCAACTATCGAATTAAGGGCTGATCGACCCGTCGGCCGTTCCAGTTCTTCTGCCATCGCAGCGACTTCCAGCCACCGCTCTTCAGCGGCTTCCTTGTCGCCACGCAGTTTGGAGAGGCGATCTGTGAGTTCAGCGAAACGCTTCGGTTCTCGCGTGTAGAGTGCCGGATCATGCAACATGTCTTCGGTCGCGGCGATTTCAGCCTCCAGACGCTCGACTTCACCCGGAAGCCTATCAAGGTCCCGCTGATCCTTGTAAGAGAGCTTGCTTCCCGGTGCGCGCTCCGGTGCGGGAGCCGAAACTGCCTTGGCCTGAGCTCCGGCTTTCGCCGGAGAGGCCGCAGGTTTGCGGTCGCCTCTCTTGATGACCCAGTCGTCATACCCTCCCGCGACGATATCGACCTTGCCGGAACCGTCGAGCCCCAGCGTGATCGTCACCGTCCGGTCGAGAAAGTCGCGGTCGTGGCTGACGATCAGGACAGTGCCCTCATAATCTGCGATCACCTCCTGAAGGAGATCGAGAGTCTCGAGATCGAGATCGTTTGTAGGCTCGTCAAGCACCAGCAGATTGGCTTCACGAGCGAATTCGCGCGCAAGCAGCAGCCGCGACCGCTCGCCGCCGGATAGTGAACCGACGGGGGCATCGGTCAGCGCTGGGTCGAACAGGAATTCCTTGAGATAACCCTTGATGTGCTTCTTCGAGCCGCGAACCTCGATCCAGTCGCCGCCATTCGCAAGCACGTCCTTCACGCGCTTACTCGGCTCCATCAGTTTGCGCTGCTGGTCGATGACGATGCCCGATAAGGTCCGCGCCTGCGTGACCTTGCCGCTGTCGGGCTGAATCTCGCCGGTGAGCAGCTTGAGGAGCGTCGTCTTGCCAGCACCGTTCGGGCCGACGAGGCCGATCCGGTCACCGCGCTGAATGCGGAGCGAAAAGTCACGGATGATCTGGCGGTCGCCGTAGCTCTTGCTGACGCCGTCAGCCTCGATGACTGTTTTGGTGCGCACATCGTCCTTGACAAGACCAAGCTTCGCCGAGCCGGCCGGTCCGAGCATCGCCGCCCGCTGCGCGCGCATCTCGTGGAGCTTGGCGAGCCGGCCCTGATTGCGGCGACGGCGGGCGGTCACGCCGCGCTGCAGCCAGTGGAGCTCGATCTTGAGTTTGGCGTCGAGCTTCTCCGCCGCTCGCGCCTCTTCCTCATAGACGCGCTCGGTCCAGGCTTCGAACCCGCCGAAGCCGATTTCGGCGCGTCGGAGCTGGGCTCGGTCAAGCCAAATGCAGCTCTTGGTCAGCCGCTTGAGAAAGGTGCGGTCATGGCTGATCGCGACGAATGCGCCGGTAAAGCGGCCAAGCCATTGCTCGAGCCATTCGATGGCTCCGAGGTCGAGATGATTGGTCGGTTCGTCCAATAGCAACACATCGGGCTGCTGGGCCAGGGCGCGAACGATGGCTGCCCTGCGCCTTTCTCCCCCGCTGGCGGTAGCGGCAGCGCGGTTGAGGTCGAGTCCAATCTGATCGGCGATGGCGGCAGCCTCGTGCGGCGCGGGCGCATCCGCTCCGCTCACTACCCAATCATGAAGCGTTTGCCCGGCAGGAATGGCCGGGTCCTGTTCCAGAAGCACGACCTTGGTCCCGGGAACGATCGTTCGCCCCCCTTCATCCGGGCCGATAAGATTCGCAAGGCATTTCAACAGAGTGGTTTTGCCAGCGCCGTTGCGGCCGATCAGCGCCAGCCGGTCGCGCTCACCAATATAGATATCCAGATGGCGAAATAACCAACCGTCGCCCTGAATGAGGCCAAGATCTTCATAGGATAAAACAGGCGCAGCCATTATGACGACGCCTTAACCAGAGCCGTCGCATAGTGCATCTGTTGCAGAATTGCCGCACACGCGTGCCTGAACACTTCTATTCTACAACATTCATAGGCCATTCAATGCCTTCGGGATAAAGATGTCCCAGAGAGTCGCAGTGAGCCTGTTTCGTATCCTCTTCTCGGCCGCGGTCGCCGCAGGCCTGCTCGGAGCGCCAGCGCTCGCGGACCCGCGGCGCGATGCCGACCGCGCATTCGAAGCAATGCGTCAGGGGCGGTCCATGCCGCTGCCTGAAATCCAGCGGAGAGTGACACCTCTGGTGCCGCCGAGCGCAGATTATCTGGGGCCGGAGCTTAATGGTAACGGCGATACCTATCGCCTTAAGTATATTGAGAACGGTCGCGTGATCTGGATCGATGTGGATGCCGCCACCGGCCGAGTCAAAGGCCGATCCCACTAATCTATCTGCAAATGCATGCGTGGGTGGCAGCCGAGGGTTGCAGCCAATTGCCTCTTCGCCCATTTCCTGTGCATCGGCCGGTCTGCCGGTGGACTTTTCCGTTGCGCTGGGAGAACGAGTGGAAGGATGGCGTTGGACCTGTATCAGAGGCTGGGGCTAAAGCGTGGTGCTAGCGAGGCCGAAATCAAGAAGGCCTATCGCAGCCTCGCCAAACAGCTTCATCCGGACCGCAACAAGGATAACCCGAAAGCCGCAGAGCGTTTCGCCCAGGTAACGCGCGCGTACGACTTGCTGTCCGACAAGGACAAACGCGCGCAATACGACCGCGGTGAAATCGACGAAGAAGGCAATCCCAAAATGCCTTTCGGGGCCGGCTATGGCGGGTTCAATGCACGGCCTGGTGGTGGACTTGGCGCCGGAGCGGGTCAGGCTGGTGGTTTCGAAGGCTTCCAGGGGAATTTCGGCGAGGCGGACCTTAG
>Ga0157374_10002194_pt1 | contig 16463 bp, 17 predicted proteins | sample M25metaG_FD_115308 | JGI IMG/M metagenome (GOLD analysis project Ga0157374, IMG submission 115308) | Miscanthus rhizosphere microbial communities from Kellogg Biological Station, Michigan, USA - M2-5 metaG | ecosystem: Host-associated > Plants > Roots > Rhizosphere > Soil | place: USA: Michigan...
AAGATAAGATATAGGCAATCAATAGCTCCATTCATTGACTATATCAGTTTTCAGGAATGAAGAAAAGACTAAAAGAAGATCTGTTCTGAATTTAACCTATGGGTGCGTAACTACTGTTTAAAAGAAAAGCTAAACCCAAACGGTATCCTGATGGCGGTCGTACCTGTTTATGATGGTCCCCTGGACTGGTTAGTCCACTTACTGGATAAAGATCCAACCCATATCCAGAAATGCAGTCGCACTTTCTGGATATCGCTATTGAGTCAACATTTTAAGATCTTGAAATGGCAGGGTATTTTTCGCATTTTGCTGCCCAACCACTACTATATACATATGCCCACCCATGTGTGTCGTTATTTTACTTCCGCCATCTTAATCGTAGGTCAGTCACCAGCATCAGTTCAACATTAAAAGAAGCTGCTAATTTTCCGATATTTAAACATATTAGAGATCATTGCAAGCATAGAAATAATGGACAAGATGGATTTAGAGGGTTGCTGCTATAAACAGTAATCTATAATTAAGCCATTTGGTAGAAAAGTGACAAACATATATTGAGCCATCTCTTTAGGTTAAGTTTTGTAGAAAGCGACATAAGATGACAGATTTGGGACATAATCTGCTCCCTATTGTCCAAGTTTTCTTATCTCCAGCCTCCTCCCAAAGCACGATATAAATCTATTTTAGATCCTATCAAATTCATTTTCAATTCAACCAAATCCTTTTGAGCATTGAGCTTCTCTTCTTGTGTCAGTAATACTTCAACATAATCGGCCTTCGCATATTGAAATAAATTATTGGCAATGACTACAGAATTATCAAGTATGAGTACTTCTCTTTGTTTAGTATCAAAACTTTGTTGTATATTCTTAATATTTAATATTTGATTAAGTACTTCTGTATATGCTTGTAGTAGGGTTTGCTCATAATTCAATACCGTTTGTGTTTGATAAGAATCTGCTATTGCTATTCGGGCAATGATGGCCTTTCTGTTAATTACAGGGGCCGTTAAATTACCCATTAAATTATAGACAAAAGATTTTGGATTGAACAACAAATCTGGACCAAAAGCCGAAAAACCAGTACCTGCGTTAATACTCAAACTAGGATATAAATTAGCTTGGACACTTTTCAGATCCAATTTTGCTGCTCTAATTGCATATTCTGCCTGACGGATATCAGGTCTATTTTCTAAAAGTTGAGCGGGGACACCGACTTGCAAGGCATCTACCGGCATCGACATTAGCTTTTCAGAATTTCTGAGTATAGGTGTAGTATCATAAATACCCGACAAAAACTTCAGACGATTTTCTTTTTCTACAATTTTTTGGCTTATTTCAAACCTTTCGCTTTTTGTCTTCAGCAACTGCGCTTCAAACCGATTTACCGCCAAATTATTGGCTTTGGCATATTCTTTCAATGCTTTCATTTTAAGAAAGGCTTTATTTTGAATTTCAATGTTCTCATCTAATATTTTTAAGGAATTATCTAGAGCCATCAATTCATAATAACAGCGAGCTATTTCGGCTACTAATCTTGAAATAAGATAATTTCGACCTTCGTATTGTGCCATGAGACGCATTTTGGCGGCATCTTTTGCATTCCTTAATTTCTTCCATATATCCAGTTCCCAAGTCAAATTTGGACCTAGACTCAAAAGCGAGCTTGAGGAATTTAAGTGATTTCTATCTAGAAGCTTGTCTAACGAACCTTCACGTGTATTGTTTGATACACCATAATTTTCTGCTCCCAAGCCTAAGCCAACTTTGGGCAAGTACTCACTTTGTTTCTCTTTAACTTCATTATTTGCAATTGCTATGTCTTGTATAAAAATATTAAATTCTTGATTGTTAGACAGAGCTGTTTCGATCAGTTTAATCAGATAAGGATCCGAGAAAAATTCTCGCCAACTGATCTGAGCCTCATTCACAGACACAGATCCTTCTAAAACCTTATCAGTTGACTGAGCAGATTTATATTCCGTGGGTACATTAAACTTTGGATCCTTTTTTACAAGGTTTAGAGGGTGAAACCAAGACCGTGCCAGAGACCGTGCAAGTACAGGTTCTTGCGGGTTAAATACAAATAGTGCTAGTACCGACAGACAACTAATTATTTTTATAAACTTCATATTCTATTCCTGATTTTTATTTTTGTTTTATTTTTTCACGATCAACTAGGCTCATCTGTTTGTCTAGAGGCTTTCATTTTTCGAATGAATAATTTAAACATTAATTTAAGTTTTTTGATTTTTGTCTTATTTTTGTCTTTTTTGCCCGCGATTGCTTCTGTCAACGTTGTTTGAGTTTCATCCTGCAATAGTTTTTTACCATCGACAAGGGTTGCAAATGCAAAATACAGTCCTGGTATGATCAATATCCCAATGGTCGTTCCAGAAATCATTCCTCCCATTGCAGAAGATCCAAGTGTTCTATTTCCCACAGCACCAGCTCCGTGAGATAAAACCAACGGTACAAGCCCCGCTATAAATGCAAAGGAAGTCATCAGGATAGGCCTAAAACGCATCTTTGCACCTTCAAGTGCAGCATTTAATATTGACAACCCTTCATTTCGTTTTTGTACTGCAAACTCTACAATCAATACGGCATTTTTACCCAACAGCCCAATAAGCGTAATGATAGCGATTTGTGCATATACATCGTTTGCCAAACCCATTTGTTTGAGCATGAAATAAGATCCAAAAATTCCTATAGGCAAGGATAAAAGCACTGCCAGAGGCAATGCAAAACTCTCATATTGAGCTGCTAATACTAAATATACAAATAGCACTACTATTAGAGATATAACGGCGAACTCATTTCCACGTTTGGCTTGATCGTATGAAAGGTCTTCCCATGCGATATCATACCCTCTAGGTAGGGTTCTTTGAGCCACATCCTTTATGGCATCAATAGCATCTCCCGAGGTAAAGTTATTTCCTGGAAAGCCTCTAATTACCGCAGAGTTATACATGTTGTATCGAGTAATTTCATTAGCGCCTTGTTTCTTTTCAGTAGTCATAAATGAGCTATACGGCACCATTTCTCCGTGATCATTTTTGACAAAAAAGTTGTTCAAATCATCCAGATTTCTTCTGTATTCTGGGGCTGCTTGGGTAAACACTTTAAAAAACCGGCCAAATTTAACAAATCCTTGTTCATAAGAACCACTAATTAGAATGTTTAAATTCTCCATTGCATTATCAATAGATACGCCCTTTTGCATCGCTGATTGGTTATCTATTTTTATTTCATACTGAGGATATGAAGCATTATAAAAAGTAAACAGACCTTGAATTTCTTTTCGTTTTTCTAAGTTATTCATAAACTCTTTAGTTACTTTTTGAAGCTCTTGATAATTGGTCTCACCAGATTTGTCGAGAAGACGCAAGGAAAATCCGCCAGAGGTACCAAAACCTGGAATAGCTGGTGGTTCAAAAAATTCAACCTTAGCTCCTAGAGCTTTGCTTCTGTGCTCTAGTTCTTCTATTATTTCCTGCACACTTTCTTTTCTTTCTTCCCAGTTTTTTAGGTTGATAAGACAAGTACCTGCATTAGAGCCTCTACCTTCTGTCATAATCTCATAACCAACCATTGCAGTAACTGATTCTACTCCTTTTACTTTTTCAGAAATTTTTTGTAATTGAGTGACTATTCGATTAGTGTATTCCAAGGTAGATCCGGGAGGAGTTTGTATAATCGCGTAAATTGTACCCTGGTCTTCATTGGGCACAAAACCCGAGGAAACTATTTTGTTAAAAATGAAAATTCCAATTGCAAATAATGCGATTACACTGAAAGTTATGATTCTTTTTGAAACAATTTTATTCAAGAACCACATATATGCTTGAGTTAATTTATCGAAAAGTGTATTGAATTGATTAATACCTTGTTTCAATAAATTATTTGATTTCGCATGACTTGCATGTCCAGCATGACTTGCGTGATTTCTAAGAACCATAGCGCAGAGAACAGGCGTAAGAGTAAGTGCTACCAACCCAGAAATAACAATAGAACTTGCCATTGTAATGGAAAATTGTCTATAAAATACACCCACAGGGCCAGGCATAAACGCAATTGGAACAAATACGGAAATCATAACCAAGGTAATAGCAATAATGGCGCCTCCCAATTCCCCCATTGCTTTTTGCGTAGCAGCATATGGCGATAGGGAGGGATCTTCTTCCATTTTACTGTGTACGGCCTCTACAACAACGATGGCATCATCTACAACAATCCCAATAGCCAGTACCACAGCAAACAAGGTAATTAGGTTTATGGACATCCCAAATAGCAGGAGCACAAAAAATGCTCCGATTAAGGAAATAGGCACAGCTATGATGGGAATGATGGTAGAACGCCAATCACCTAAAAACAAAAACACAACCAAGGTTACCAAAATAAATGCATCTCTGATCGTATCTTTTACTTGATCAATAGAAGCATCTAAAAATTTGGAAACATCATAGCTGTATTTTACTTTTACGCCGTCTGGAAAATTCTTTTCAAGCTCTTTTACCTTATTTTTAATATTTTTGATTACCTCTGCACCATTACTGTTCGGTGTTTGCTTTAGGATTAGTGAAGCAGAAGGCTTTCCATCGAGATTGTTATAGATATCATAAAATTCACTTCCCAATTCAACCGTGGCTATATCCCGGAGTTTAACCATTTCTCCAAATTCAGAGCTTTTTATAATGATATTCTCGTATTGTTGAGGTTCATTGTACCTGCCTACATAATCAAGAACATATTCAGTAGATTGGGCTTGTTTACTATCAGCCCTTCCCAACCTGCCTGGACGTGCAATAATACTCTGCGCTTTAATAGCCTCAACAACTTCTGCGGGAGATATATTGTACGCCCTCATCCTATCCGGTTTAAGCCATACCCTCATGGAATAAGTTCTGGTTCCTAGCAAACTGGCGTTTGCCACACCAGGTATCCGTTGAATTTCTGGAATCAGTTTGGTGTACGCGTAATTAAAAAGATATTTTTGATCGATTGACTTGGATATAGAATATAAGTCGATATACATCAGCATGGATGGCTGGAGAGGTAATAAGATGACCCCCTCTCGTTGCACCAGTTCGGGCAATGTGTTCATTACCCTGTCCACACGTGTTTTAACGTTTACCACAGCCTGGTTTGGATCTGTACCGGGTTCAAATACAAGCCTAAGCGTTGCTTCGCCTGCGCTGGTAGCATCTGAGGCCATGTATCGCATGCCTGGTACACCATTAATAGATGCTTCCAGTGGAATTAGCGTGGATTTTGTAAGGACATCCGCACTGGCGCCGGGGTAGGCAATAAAAACATTGACTACCGTAGGTGCAATCTGCGGAAACTGTGAAATAGGCAGTTGCTGAATAGCAAGACAACCCAAAAAAACGATAATTATGGATATAACCAAACCTAAAACAGGTCTTTTTAGTATGTTCTTAAACATTTTTATATTAATCCCTGTTAATTGGCATACAAATTTAAATTATTTATTACACTTTGAGGATCCATAATCTTGTATTTTATTTTATCTCCCTTGGAGAGCTTATTTTGCCCTTCAATCAAGTACATTTCGTCTGGACTAATTCCAGACTTGAGAATAAAAACGTTAGGCGCTTCTTCAGCAACTACAATCTCACGTTCATGGAGAACGCCTTGTTTATCTACCACAAGTACAAACTTCTTATCTAGAATTTCGAATGTAGATTTTTGTGGAATAATTATTGCTTTTTTTATCAATTTAGGCCAAAGAACAGTGCCTGTTTCTCCATGACGTAGCAGTGAATGGGGATTATTAAAAGTAGCCCTAAATGCAATGTTCCCAGACGTATTGTTAAAATCCGATTCAATAATCTCTTGAGTTCCAACTTCAGGATATACTTCTTGGTTGGCCATTTTTAATTGAACTGTCTGAGGAGTATTATTCCGTTTATTTTTCATATAGTTTAAATATCGAACTTCGGGCACATTAAAATACACCCACATTTTATGATTGTCACTCAATGTGGTAAGTAATGCTCCTTCATCAAGCAAACTTCCAGTTCTTACGTCTCCAAACTTGCCAATAAGCCCACTAAAAGGTGCTCGAATTTCAGTAAATCCCAGATGAGTTTCGGACATCTCCAATTCCGCCTCGGATTTGGCCAATTTGGCAGCAGACATTGCCGATTCAGTTTTGGAAATAACATCTTTTGCAACCAATGCCTTGTTATTCTGTAGTTCAATCTTATTAAGATCAACTTCAGCTTGTGATTTTTCAACATCGGCTTTATAAATATTCGGCTTGATTTGAAAGAGCATTTGCCCCTGGCGAACAAATTGTCCTTCATCTACATATTTTTTTTGTAAATAACCCTTTTCTAGTGAACGAAGCTCAATATGTTGAATGGCTCTAATCTGGCACACATATTCATCATTCAGCTTCATATCCTTCACTAAGGGCTTACTAACTTGGTATGTATGCTCTACTTCTTTGCTTTCATGAGGAGATTGACAGCCTGTTAGAAAAAGAATTATTAAAGAGCTGTAAATAAAAATCAGTTTCTTGATTAGTTTCATGATCAGTTGTTCCTAGTCTCGGCATTTGCGTGGAGGTCTTGCTCCACTATCTTTTTAAAGAAGACCTTCTTCCAAAGTATCTCCTCTTGGCCACTGGCCACGGTATAAGAACCGGTTTCAAGGTGAGTAATAGCAGACTTTGACAGTCCATAGGCCAGCAATAGGTCATAGATAAAGGATTCTTCATCCAAGTTAGCAATCAACACTTGCAAGTTTTCTTTGAGATGGGTCCGATTCGTTCAGACAGAATTTACATTCTCGCACATTTTTGCACGCTTTGAACTCCGAAGGGTATTATACACAATTGGAAACTCTCAAAAGATTACTAGATTGAAAGGTTGAAAAGAGTCTTTAAACATTATGAACAAGAGAACGTATAGTGGTCGCGGATTTTTAGACAGATGAGGATTCTCTGGGATTCGGTTTTATAACGATAGGGGAGGAACCGAGTCATAAAGAAGAATGAACCCTATTATTCCCCGGAATTAAAGGCCAAGATTGTGCTGGAGGAATTATCAGGGCAGAAAAGCCCAGCCCAGATTAGCATTGAGCGGGGCATTCCTGTGACCAGCATCAATGGCTGGCTACGGGAAACCCGAAGATAGCTAGCAGCTAGCTTCAAAGGTGAGGTTCAACAGCCGGAACAGCGTCAAAACCAAGAATTGAAAGATTGCATCAAAAAATTGGTCAATTGACCGTAGAAATTGATTTTTAAAAAAGGCATCGGGGAGATGGAAGTAAAGCAACGTCAGGAGGTGGTGGACAGACACCACTCTGAGCGTTCCATTTCTACACTAAAGGAATCCACATCTATAAGCCCTTCAGGCAATAACTGTGGACCATGAGTGTAAACTATTATCCATTAACCGTTTCAACCTATGTTATCCGGCACAATCCAGCCATATCAACTGACGTGAACCGTTATAGTAGGAGATTCTGCTGATTATGCTGGAATTTCCCTATTACGGCTATCGCAAAGTCACAGCACATTTGCAGGTCAAAGGAATTCGCGTGGGTCGCTGCTGGCTTACCTGCTTACTACGCTCCCTGGATCTTAAAGCCATGCAGCCTAAGCAAGAAATGGAAGGGCGGCAAACGGAAAGATCATCCAGTCCATCCTTATCGCTTGGAAAATCTGGTCATTACCGGACCTAACCAGGTCTGGGACACAGACATCACTTATATTCCCACTCGCTAGGTTTAATTTAGGCTCAGCCTCTTCCATACGCACACAATCAATGGGTAGCAAGGTTTCTGCTTGTTCTACCAGGTCCATGATGGCTTGCCAATCCCTGCTGCTGGCCTGAGGGCATTCAATAGCCAAATCGACATCGGAACGAGGATGGTGATCACCTCTTGCTCGTGAGCCAAAGAGCCGAATGGTTTTCACATAAAGTAAATGGCTTAAATTTTCAACTAATTGAGCAATGGCGGGATGCAAATCAATGCTGGGCTCACTCATGGCGTTCCTTCTGTAACCTAAAATCCCCAGAGTCAATTAACTCTAAGGATTTTAAAAGTGGTACCAGCATCATAGTGTGGCTATCCTGGTATATTTAAAGTGGTCGTAGCGACAGGATTTGAATCTGCAACCCATTCAACCCCAAGGATTCTCATTATTATAGGCTTTTAAGTCTTTTTTGAAAATTTTTGAGATTTTATGTCGTAAAACCCAACTTTTATGTCGCAAGCCTCTCATTGTTCAAACCAGAATACAAGACTATATCGGGACATATCGTATTACTCTACAAATGGTTGTTGACATAAACGCGACATAAAATAAGGGGCTTGGGATATAAATGGTCGATGTATGACAAAAGTAGACCAAAAAGTGGACATATAGCGACTTAAATCATCTAATGATATAAGCCCTATAATAGCTCTACAATATTCCGTCTGTGAGATTTTACGGCAAGTATCAGGTCAGTCTGCAGATTCAAAACAAGGTAATCTTCCCAACAGTATTTTGGATGATGACACTAAGTTAAAGTGTAATAGTACAAGCTGTAAATTTGATTGGGCTTTGCTATGCTTGATTTAGCAGTTATGCCATAGCTTTGATTAGAGTCAGGTTTAACCTGATCTTGATATGCTTTTGATATATTGCTTGCGGTTTATGCTTACCTTAGAAAATGAGACTACCGGATGAACGCCTGTACTTTGTCCCCTGTACGGCCTTATACCTTTTTGGAACTGACTCGCGCTTTATGCGCTGAGTGCCTGAAGGTGGTGGATGCCAAATTGATTCTGCAAAATAAAAATGTCTACATGATGAAGCATTGCTTGCAGCATGGAAGCCAGAAAGTGTTGGTTTCTACGGATTATGCCTATTGGCAGCAGACTAGGCAGTTTCTAAAGCCAGGCCAGATGCCCCATCAGTGGAATACACCCATTCAGCATGGCTGCCCCTATGATTGTGGGCTATGTCCCGATCATGAACAACATTCTTGCGTAACATTGCTAGAAATTACGGATCGGTGTAACCTGACTTGCCCGACTTGCTTTGCGGGCTCTTCGCCAACAGCGGGTAGTCATCGTAATTTGCAGCAAGTGGAGGCCATGCTGGATGCCATTATGCGTAACGAAAAAGAGCCGGATGTAGTACAAATTTCTGGGGGTGAGCCGACCATTCATCCACAATTTTTTGAGATCTTGGATGCGGCAAAGGCTCGTCCTATTAAGCACATCATGATTAACACCAATGGGGCCCGCATTGCCAACGATGCCTCCTTTGCAGAACGATTGGCCGGCTATGCGCCCGGTTTAGAGATATATCTGCAATTTGATAGTCTTTCCAGCCAGCCACAATCGGTATTACGAGGTGAAGATTTAACGGCAATCCGGACTAAGGCGATTGAGCGTTTGAATGCCTTGAACCTCTCCACAACACTGGTGTGTGTTATTCGTAAAGACTTAAATGCTCATGAAATTGGGGATATTCTCCGTTTTGCACAAGCGCAACCTTGTGTCCGTGGCGTGACCTTTCAACCTGTGCAGGAAGCAGGACGAACACATCATTATAATGCCTCCACCGACAGGCTGACATTAACTGAAATCAGAACCGCTATTTTAGATCAATATGATGCATTTACCCCGGCTGATATCCTGCCAGTGCCGTGTCACCCGGATTGTTTGGCCATGGGCTATGGACTGAAACACGAAGGTAAGGTGATTCCATTATCCAGTTTTATTGACCCTGTAAAACTACTGGTTGACCATGGCAATGCCAATACAATTCGCCATAACTTAAAGGATAAATTGTTCGAGTTGTTTGCCTTGAATCATTCACCAGAAAGCGGTAGCACAGGATTAGGAACTTTGTTGTGCTGTTTGCCCGAACTTGAGCTACCGCCTGAAATTAGTTATGACAATATTTTTAGAGTTTTAATTATTGATTTTATGGATGTAAACACTTTGGATATTCGCAGCGTCAAGCGTTCGTGTATCCACATTGTTCATCCGGAGACGTTGAATATGATCCCTTTTGATACCTATAATTTATTTTATCGACCAGGACTGAGCCGCCCTGCTTTTATTCAGGATAAGCCCACTTTACTATGATGTATCATCGTTTTACATTTAGTTCAAAAGCGATTTTCAGTGCATTTTTAGCACTGGGTGTTTTGCATCTGACGTGTCCTGTTCTGCCGGTTCAAGCACAGCAAAAAGTACAAGAGTACGCCGATGGGTGGAAGCTGATTAATCCGCCGAGTCCGGTGCATATCCACGATAGTTTTGAGCCATACTTTACAGTGGATATTGATACCAAGGCCATTAATCCCAACCTACCTAAAAATCTCCATCCTATGGCACATATGTTAAATCAATATGAAGTTCTCCAATTTCACCCAAATCCCGAAGCCATAATCTGGAATGATAATATCCGTGTCGATTACGAAACCAGAACCACAAACATTGTTACTCAATTAGCACCTGCGCTGGTAAAGCCAACTCAAAAAATAAATATTTCAAATACTAATAAAAATGCTCTGCCCGTTGCTCCCAAGTATAAATCCAAATTCTCTTTCGGGTCATTTTTTGGATCTGTCATTCTTGGATTGTTAGTCCTGCCTATTGCAGTAATTGGGTTAGTGCTTTGTTCTCCTATAATTGTTGCGTCAATAGGAGGATCTGCCAGTGATTCAATTAAGAAAAGTCGAAAACAGCACAAAATAAAGAAAGAAAACCATCAAATATTAGAGATTTTTAAGCATGTTTTAATTTTTAAGCAAAGTGTGGATGACTTACAACAAGAATTTAATGAAAAATTTGAGGACCCTGAGCATTCTACTAGTGGAAAGCCTTTGTTAAACAGCTACAATATATTACCCAGCCGTTCGGATTATTCTCTGGATATCCCTGAAAAAAGCTTAACACACTTTGTTGGAGGAAAAATGGTTGATTTGAAATTTCAATTCAAGCAGCCTTATCCAACCCGTGTAAGCATTCAAAAAGCTTATGACCAGAGTACTTTTAAAAATAACATTCATTTTGATATTGCTCCAGAATCTGGTGTGTCCACTCTTCCTGGTGACGGCGTGGAGTATATAAAAACTTGTACTTTGACTTACACAAAGCATTATATTGAAAAAGAGGTGGTATGTTCAGGCTTTAGGATGCCAGCCCCAGATGAGTAAATTGATACTCTGGGTAAAATCTTTTTTGACTAAGCTTTGGCTATTTCCTTTTTTGCTAGTGCGGCTTTATGATCCAGCACATCAGCGGAATTGGGTTATAGAAATTCTATTGTTTGCTTGGCGACTTTTGCTGATCGCTTTTGTTTTATTGTTATCATTAAGCATCAGTTTTTTATTTTTATGCATAGTCTGGATTGCAACGGTTAATACTGGTTTGTCTTATGCCATATCGCTCAAATGGGGTTATTGGCACCCAATTTTTCACTTGCTCTTTGAGGGACTTGGTTATTTGACCAGCTATTTCATCTATCAAAGGGTGAGCAAGACGGATGTTTTAATGCCAGAACAACGAAAACAGTTAAAATGGTGGACTTTGGGTGGGGCAATTTTAGGAGCTAAATTGATTCCGGTTCTTGAAAATATAACTTCCCCTTTTCTGTATGCAGCGATCATTTCTGGCAAATCTTTGGCGGGTGGTCTGCTGGGAGGGGTGTTGGGCACAGAGATCGGAAAATATCGCGCTAAAATCACTCCGCTTACAGGCGACGTATTGGTTTGGCCTTTATTGTTTGGAACTATGGTTGGCCGACTAGGCTGTTCTAGTTGTGCTGTCATTGATGGGATGTTGGGTACGACAATTCCTGCAACTGTATTGAAAACTTTTCCCATTCTTACTGCGTTTGCTATAGACACTAACAATAGAGTAACTTCTGCTTTTTTAGTGTCCCAATTAAAACTGAATCAGGGCGTGGTTTGGAACATCGCATCTCTGGAAATTTTAGGTTTGTTAGGCATCATGCTGTGCTTACTCACTTTAAGCCGTTTTAAGACAATTAAGCGGGGTCAGCTGTTTTACAGCTTTTGTTTTGGTTATTTTTTGCTACGTTTCGGCTTAGAAATAATCAAGCATAGCAGTATAACGCTTACGGTCGTACAATATGTTAGTCTTATTGGCTTGTTAGTCTGTCTATTACAATGGCAACGCACAAAAAATCAGAATTTACAGTAGAGATAATTTTTCTGGCAGAAATATCCTAGCTTCTTAATGACACGTTTTTCAAAATTGTTATCTGATTTAGATCCATTTTGGATAGAGATTAGGAGCTTTTAGTACATGGTAATTTATTTCCCGCTTAACTGCCAAATTTGATAGAAATAAAGAGAGAGCTAGAAAATTACAGAAGAGTTAGAGCCTGGATTATACCCAGCTCCAGTCAGAAGTGGGGGATCGTAGCAATCAAACTTTAAAACCCTTGTACGAACGGGTGGATGTCAAATTCAAGCCGGTGCACTATGCAACCGATGACTATGCCTACTATTCAGCTACACTTCCCGAAGAACAGCACGCCACTGGCAAAGATCTGACATACACCACAGAACGGTATAACAGTGATACCCGCCATTGACTGGCCCGGTTTCGAAGAAAGTCAAAAGTGGGGAACCATTGCACCAATATGGTTCGGTTATCTCTCATTGCCGTGGAATATGTCCACAAAGGAGAAGGGTTACGGAAATTGACTGAACTGACCCAATCAGTATTTACTCAAACATTGAAATATATCTAATTAACGGACACTCTCACAAAGGTCATAATTGTTAAATTATAGGGTGTTAGACAGGGCAAGTACAATAAACTTTTCTCTTTATGCAGCTATTTTGCGATAATCCCTTTCTAATGGCTCATTGCCTAAACTTTGTTTCCAAACTGGCAACATTCTAGGTTTTCTGGTTTTAGTCTAGTACAAGTTTAATGTCATAGCGCTGTGTCAAAATGAGAATCTCAATACCTATATTCAGAATGGGTGGAATAGCCAGTTTGCCAATTTGGTGGCTACAAGCCTATTTTGTTTCCAAACTGGATCAAAAACCAAATACGACTGGGGAAAAGATTGCTGCTGTCGTGGTACCTAGCTGGTATAGCTCTTTTAAAGTCGCAAAACTAACCCCAACTAATACGCCGAAGAATTATTTTTGGCATACTTTGGGCAAAGTGCTGATTCCTGATTTTTATACGGCATTCCAGCTTGCTCAGATGAAATCACCCAAGAATAATGCTGGAGAGAAAGCACTCGGGTTTCTTTTAGGACCTTTGTACAATATTTATGCCTCTTCCGTTTTATCCGAACGCTCTTTGAGTGCTTCACGTTCCACTCAACTGTCTGTGCAACAGCCTTTTCAGGCGATAAGTGCTGTACCTAGCACCCCTTTACAGCAGAGTTTACGGATGCCAACTCCTCCCTATTGTAACCAGCAACTCATGAATTATGGCTCAATGCCCGCAAGTAGAAGTACTTTTCCCGTTATCAGGCCATATTAGTAAGGAAGATTATATGCCAGTGACATTCAGCGGTTATTGCTTTCCATCGCTTAACAGAAAGAATGGTACCAGCAAAACAGAGCCAAGAGGAGCATCCTTGTCCTCTCACCAACTAAATCAGGCTGGTATTAGTCTCTCAGGCGTAAGTCCTAAAGCAGCGGAAAGGCTTGGCGTAGCAGATGACCTACAGCCTGTTCAAAATAGTGCTGAGCATACTGAATTTCCAACAACTTCAGAGCGCAATAAGCGAGAATCAACAACTGAACGCTTTAGTCAGTTCTTAGACAAAGCCTTAAATCTTGGACATTATATTTCGCCCGCTCCAGAAGTCGATTATTCCAACAAAGCCCATAGTATATTAGGGCTTAGTCTTAAACGTTTGCAAGTTTCTAAAGAACCCACCTCTAAAAAAGCACGTCATGCGCAGTCACTTCTCAATCGATTCATATTTGGCCGAACAGATCCTAAACGAACCTCTGTTGTAGGAAATCATGTAACGCCAAATGATATTTTATACGAGAATCCAGATACCTTAGAACATCGTTCTTCTAGGGTTCCTGGGGAATCAGAAACCCTGGCTTCGGTCTCTATGCCGCTTAAATCTCAAAAATGATAAGGGAAAGCAGTCTCTTCATCAAAAATTGTAGCAGGCCCATAAAAAATGTCTGAACACTCGGCACCACTTCAACCTGAAGTGGTGCCGAGTGTTCAGACAGAATTTACAAATTTGTATGCTCTAGAAAATTGCTGAAAACGAATATAAATAGATGAGGCTAACTTTGAAGATAAGTCAAAAGCATTTGAAAATCTACCCAGTTAAAAAATGTGGGAGTTGAACGTTTAAATAGCTGAGTAAGGAGGCCAGAGGAGGTATTCAAAGGCTTGGTTTGAGGGCTTGGTCAATAGCGGCCATGGTTTTAGAAACGACTTTGCTTCTACGTCGGAATCGAGCGAACCAGTGCCGAGTATTACTATTATGGCCTTCTACTCGGTAAGTACCTGCTTTCCCTATTACAAGGCGTTCTGGCGGAATCAAAGCGGAGTATGCTGACCAGTCGTCACTGCAGTATAAAACTGGATGCAGCAACATTTCCAATCGTTGAAACAATTTAACAAATGTAGCAGTTGTCCGACGGCCAATCTCCCAATCCAATAATCGGCCGGTCTCAAAATCTACTGCTTTCCAGATCCAGCATTTATTTTCTTTTTTTCCCCACAAAGCTGCATTGCTCATCCAACTCGACCACAGTTGCTTCCAATTCGGGGGGGCAGGCAATCCTTCAACATACCGGCTGACCCAACGTCGAGCGGTTGTATGGGAAATCCAATTTGCCGGAACGGTTGTAACTGACACCACTACAATATAGCCGGACCACTTCAGGGTGTAGCGATTCCGGTTTGCAACGCTCATCCCGCTCCACAAAATGAAATTGTCAGGCTTTGCAATGCCAACGCTGTTTGCCTCGTATCCAAGCCACTCTTAATCACCTTTTCATCTTCCGCACAACGTCTGCATTTCATCTGTATGACTCCCCTTGCTGACTCGGAAGACGTATTACCTAGAGCTTATCCCGTAAGTTTTTTGAGTTCGAGCCAAGCAAGTCAAAGATACCAATACTGTTTGTAAATGTTTGAGTCTCGTTCTTGTCGGACAATCAGTTTCCTGAACTGGTCGGTTTGGGAGAATGCTTTTTCTATCTGCCATCTAGATTTGTAAATGTAAGGTTTGGGTGTTCTCCTGACGGGTGAATTGGGAAACTGTCGGCGAGGAATCAGAGGCATTGAGCCTTTGTATCGGAGGATTTTTCTCAGTTTTTTTGCTGTCAAAGCCTCTGTCTGCTGTGACATACACATTAGTCGGAACACTCGGTATAATGGGAATAACCGCTTTGTGGTCGCTTTCACCCCCGTTTCCAATTTCAAAACTTTGGATTTGGCTTTCTTCATTGCACAGGGCCGTTATTTTTCTGGATTTGAATTTCCCCGCTTTTGAGATTTTATCGCCCCCTTTTTCCCCCTAGGGGATGCTTCGCGATGCGATTCTAATAGTCGAATCAATATGGGCGATAGCCTGGGAAGCATCCTGGTATCTGGTCTTTCGGAAGAGACGGTAAAATACCTTGGCCTTTTTCCATAGCTTGAAACGCCGGTGAACAGTGGATTTTGGTGGATACTCCCCAGGTAGTAATTCCCACTTATCTATAGCCCTAGCCTGTTAATGCGTAGGGATATGGATGCCCTTGGCACATCCTGTTTTTAGCAGGTACAATACCGCTTCAAAGCATTCTTTGTCCCGACTTCTGGGTCTGCCCATATGCTGTTCTGGCAAAAACCTCTGAATAAATTCCCACTGCTCTTCAGTTAAACGAATAACCGCCATCCTCTATTACCTCTAACTCAATAGAATGGCTTATATTTTAGCCTAAAAACTTACGGGATAAGCTCTAACATTCCGCTTCCGGAAATCTTGATCTGCCGCTTGTCGAACCCAAAACACGGCTTTTGATAAATCTTTGAGAGTGCCTTTTCCCATTGACCGGGACCCTTTTTTAATAGTAACTACCGTTAGAGTACGGTGATCCTATCGCAGCCCGGAGGGCATCGCCGGGAATCGTAGAATCCCAGCGAGTGGCATAGCCTAGGGAGCGATGCGGACGGAAGCTGTTGTATTGCTTTCTCCACATTTCAATCAGTACGCGGGCTTCTCTGAGGGTCCTGAACCAGTGGGCGTTGAGACATTAATCCCTCAGTTTCCCGTTAAAGCTTTCGCATTTTCCATTCCCCCAGGGACTGCCTGGTGTAATGAAAATTGAGTTTATGCTTTTGCTTCTTATACCATTTATCCCATCAAAGGGCGGATAATATCCAGTGATAGCCGACAATAGATTGAACCAATTGAGGATTATCCATAAAGTACTTGAGTTTCTCTTCTAGCAGGTCTTCTACCTC
>Ga0157374_10002199_pt1 | contig 16448 bp, 16 predicted proteins | sample M25metaG_FD_115308 | JGI IMG/M metagenome (GOLD analysis project Ga0157374, IMG submission 115308) | Miscanthus rhizosphere microbial communities from Kellogg Biological Station, Michigan, USA - M2-5 metaG | ecosystem: Host-associated > Plants > Roots > Rhizosphere > Soil | place: USA: Michigan...
CAACTACGTACAGGGCATTACGAAAAAATGAGCTGAGTGAATTGCTAGAAAAGTCTGGCTATAAAAACATTGAGTGGCTTGAACCGCAGCAAAGTGGCTACTATCAGCCAATCGTGACTGCAATTAAATAACTAAGCTAGTAGCTGGCCGGATAAATTAAACGTACTCACTAGGTATTTGAGTTTTTGGCTATACATGTTCTCTATTAAAGATGTTTGAAATGTGTCAACTATGCTGCACCGGACGGGGCCATTCGAATATAACAGACTAGAATAGTGTTTAGACCGTCTCGTTTGATTTGCTATGCTCAGTAAGCGCCGGCAATCCATTCTGGTTCTCGGCAGTGGATAGTTTCGATCATTTGCACTTGAGGTGCGGCGTGCATGGGGAATTGCTCTAGCGTAAAACGCTCCTGGCCTAGCTCGACAGCAAGATCACAAGCAGCTGATACTTCGTACGTCGGTCCGATAACGATGGCAACCGGCTCGATGTAATTTGCCGTTCCGTTTTCCGTAAAGCGTACCGTGAATACCTCTGCTTGTGTAGCGGTGCTCAGTAAACCGCGTGATGCTAAGGTGCGCTGTATGCCCGCAACGTTATGATCGTGAGGACGATCGTAGCTGTCGTCGTCCTGGCCTATATATAAACCGAGAGGCATACGGAAGGAATCGGGTGCTACACTATCATCTTCCACTGTTGCGCCAAATGATTCAGCAAGTCGTGCCATGCCCGCCGCACAATCTTCTGACTGCGTAACGGAATACTTTTTACGAGGATATATAGTACGGGTAAACGAGGTTACGTAGCCGGTGGCAGGATCACGGGTAATAAGACCAGTGTAGCGATGTTTTTGCGCTTCTGCCGCTGTATTCACTGTTTGACGGAATTGTTCGTAGGGTATGCCCTCGGAGAAAGTGAGCTTTGCGCTCCATGCCGGAAATACTTCTGACCCCCAATACTGTTCTTGTCGTGATGGTCGAGCTTCGCCCATGTAGGTTTCTCCTTATAGTTGAGTGCTATTATGATGATACTCAGATATTTTTGCTATAAGTGCTAGATAACAAGTTGGTCAGGTAGCCTGCCCACCCCAAAGGGGTTGGAATAAAGTCGCACCAAGCGCACTAGTCAGTCATGCATTCGTTTGCCAACCTGACATCTTATACTAAACTGCTATTGATCCGTCTCTATGAACTTGATGGGCATAAAATCAGCGTGCTTGTCAGCAAAGGCCTCGGCCGTTCGTTCACCTCTGTCTACCTTCTATAATATTTTAGATAAATTTCGATGTATTGTAACGCTAGCCGCAGTGCTCGCAACAGCTGTCATTCCCACCCCTATTACCGTAGCTGAAATCGTGGAAAGAGAATAACCTTCGGCATAGAGATGGCGCAAATACTCGCCATTAAGCGTTTCTGGTAGCGCTGAAAGAACAGCTCCTGTTAGTGAAAACATCCCCATTCGTATTGCTGTCGTTAGTTTATGACGATTATAAAGAGGTTCACTATCGCGTGTAAGCAGATGGCCAAGCTCGTGACGAAAAGCATGGTTTATCGATTCCTCGGTGATGCCATCTTCGTAAAGGAGACCGATATTTGGAAAGCGTATACTGCCATCATCCTCCGTTAGGGTCAAATCATTGCTTACAAATCCTCTCCTTGTATAATCGGGCTGTCCGTCCTTCTTTTTTTGCGGTGAGTCTGCGCCATAAAGGGCTATAGTTGCATATTTACAGTGTTCTGCGTTGCCACCTTGCTCAGCGACAAAACGTTCGATACTAGCTCGGTTAATTGCTAACCCACGAGTGGCGGGGTCGATAAACTTACCTTCGTCGAAGTCGCAGACTTGCAGCCCTTCATGCGCAGTCCCATAGCCTGGATTCGAGCTATGGGCGAGGTACTGCGTCTCTAATGCAGAACGGTACATATAATTATATAGTAACATAAAAGCGATCATTTAGCAACATAGTATTGCGTAGCATCTAATACTGTTTTTAGCCACGACACAAGCATAGAATAAGAGATATGCATTATGTAACCTTGTTCTTATTTGTGTTTCTTGCAGGGATCGTACCCATATTCGGGCCACCGTCTTGGGTTTTTGCGGTTTATTTTAGGCATCGCTTTGGTCTTTCACCAATGTCAGTCGTAACAATGACTGCCGTAGCCACTACTTTGGGCAGGCTACTTTTGGCTGTAGCCACTCGCTACCTCAGGCCGTATATATCAAAGAGATATGCCAACAATCTTGAGTACTCGCAGCGATTACTTTTGAAAAAGCGCAAGAGCTTGTGGACAGTTATTGGGCTGTTCGTGCTGTCGCCGCTGCCTTCGGCTCAACTTTTTGAAGCGGCTGGCCTTATTAATATCCCTCTTTTGCCGCTAGGCGCAGCATTTTTTGTTGGCCGGCTCATTTCACTGAGCCTATACCTGTCCTTGGCTCACCTGGCGGTCAATAATATTGATTCGCTTTGGGGAACGGGCTTTACGTCTGCGTGGGCAATAACGTTTGAGATACTCGCAATTTTCGGGCTTCTTATATTGCTGGACATGAGAAGGCTAGCTATATTTGCTAGACGTAAAAAGCTAAGGTAAGGTCACGTGATACATTTACGCTAACAGTTTGAGGCAAAACCGGTTTAGGCGGTGTTAATTATAGTTAGAGCATGACAAGGTTTTAGACTCCTTGATTCGTAGCAGCGTACTGATTTTATAGGTCTATGCTTAGTTTTTGAGGCTCCTCGGTTACGCGTTTCATACACTTCCTGCTAAACCGTCCCCGAATGGTTTTTACCCATTGTGGGCGATAGTTTGGTATAGCGTTGTACGTTTGGCTAATTGCAGGACAGGAGGCTTTTACTCAACTCGGCGGCAATTATGATAATCACTCATATTTAATATTTTCGTAATGTCTGTTTATTACATTGTAGCTAGGTATGGAAAGACAGACTAAAATCTTGAACAACAGGCCATCCCGACATATAAAATTGCCCGGCTATATGCTTATTCTTTGCAGTGTCGTTATTGTAAGTGCTGTAGTATGTATGAGCCAAACAGCGATTGCACAACAGATGGATCGATGGCGACTCTTGCCACGACCAGAGCGATGTACTGAATTGTATTTTACTGACTTACGTTCGCTTCCAACATCGGTTAAAGCAGGCACTGTACAACATATTTTGTTTACAGTGCACAATTCCGAGTACCGAAAAACGACATATCATTATAAGCTCGCTGTCAACTTGGCAAATAATGGTGCAAAAATCCAAGTGGGCGATGGATTGTTTACGTTGGCTGCTAATGATGCTCGCACTCTGCACCAAACGGTTACTGTTCCGTTGCTTAACAGTAGGGCACTAATATCAGTTGTGCTTGATTATCAGGGAATCGTTGCAGGAGATGATGCACTGAGCCTAGAGGGCCAATCGATTGATTTTTGGGCAGACATCACCCAGAAACCCAACCATAAGGATGCTCTGTGAGTGAGTCTCCCGGTCAACTTAAAAAGATTGCGGCTATTATTCCATGTTACAACGAGGCCGCCGGTATTGAGAGTGTCATTGCAGGCTTCCCATACGACATGCTTGAGAAAAATGGTTTAACAGTGACGGTTTATGTCGTGGATAATAATTCTTCGGACAACACTGCTGCGATTGCGGAGAAAGCTGGCGCCGTAATATTGCATGAACCTAAAAAAGGCAAGGGTAATGCAATGCGAGCTGGTTTTCAGAACATACCAGATGATGTTGATTATGTTGTTATGCTGGATGGCGATGACACATATAGTTCTCGTGAATTGTTCCGTTTGGTCGAGCCTTTAATGAGTGATTTCTGTGATGTGATTGTTGGTTCACGACTCGGCGGCTATATTCAACCGAGGGCCATGAACAGCCGCAGTCGCGTAGGAAATTGGCTCTTTACCAACGCCGTGCGAATGCTTTACCACGCAAATGTGAGCGATGTACTTACTGGGTACTTTGCTTGGAAGAGGTCAGCTCTGGATGACTTACGACCTCACATAACGAGCACTGGTTTTGCGATTGAAATGGAAATGATCACAAAGATGGCGCAACTTAAGCAGCGAATAATAGCGGTGCCCATCAGCTATCATCCCCGTACGGGCCAATCTAACTTGCGCCCATTCCGTGATGGCTTTCGTATTCTTGCCATGCTGCTCAAGAACCTTATGTGGCGGCCGCATCGCAGGAGCATCCACGCTCACCTAACGGTTGCTCAGGCTCATGATGGCGATACATTTACTCCACAGAAGATAGTATTTGTGAGCGATTCGATCTATCCGTATATGAAAGGCGGTAAAGAAAAACGGCTTCATGAAATCACTAAGCGGTTGGCAACGATGGGGCACGAAGTCCACATTTACACTATGCATTGGTGGGATAGCTCCGATGGCGCTACTCGGGAGTCGGGTGTTTATTTGCACGCACTCTGCAAGCGCTACGAGATGTATCATGGCAATCGGCGCACAACTAAAGAGGGTATTCTATTTGGCTTAGCATGTTTTAGATTATTTCGGGTATCGTTCGATGTAATCGACGTAGACCACATGCCGTTCTTTCCTGTTTTTAGCACCTGATAGTTTGTACGCTTCGAGGCAGAAAACTCTTTGCTACTTGGCACGAAGCGCTGTCGCACCAAGAATGGATTGGCTACATGGGTGTGACTGGCATCATTGCTTCTCTCGTAGAAAGGCTTAGCATTATGCTCCCATACCGCATTACTGCCGCATCAGCACGCACAAAGGAGTTGCTCGCGACAATTCACGGACGAGACCAGCGAGTTGAATTGGTTGCTTCGGGAATTGACATCGATCTAATCCGCACAGTGCCACCAGCTCTTAATGCATGCGATGTATTATATGTAGGACGACTCGTAAAAGATAAGCATATTGATACGTTGATTAATGCCGTTGCTATCGCCGCTCAATCATATCCAAAAATACGGTGCATGATTATTGGTCAAGGAATAGAGCGTGCTCGGCTTCAGCGCCAAATTGTGGCGTCTCAACTGGAGCCCAACATTACTATATTGGATCCGTTAGCGGAAGCTTCGGACGTATATGCGCATATGAAAGCAGCAAAGGTTTTTTGTTCGCCATCTACGCGCGAAGGGTTTGGTATAACTACGTTGGAATCTTTGGGCTGTGGCACGCCGGTAATCACTATTAGTAGCCCTGGTAATGTTGCTCAATATTTAATACAAGATGGCCAGAATGGCAGTGTTGTTCCGCTGGCACCGGCTGCGTTGGCTACAGCAATTTTGCATTGGATTTTTATTGCTCAAAAACCAGATATTGCCGATCAGGTTGCAGACCACGACTGGCATCAATTAGCCAAGAAGCAGGCTGAAGTATATACGCTATGAACATACTACATGTATGCAAGAAATATCCGCAGGCAATGGGCGGAGACGCCGTAGTGGTGTCTCATCTTCAAAAACATCAGCGAGCAGCTGGCCACCATGTAGCTATTGTTACTACTAACTGTAAGGAAATAATTGATGCTCCATATGTATATAAATATGGTATAAAAGATACGCCAGCCAATCTGGATGCTATTACGCTGCGGCGAGTAATCTCGCTGCTCATATTATTTTTTAGATCATTTGCCATAATACGACAAGAACGGCCACAGGTTATTCATACCCATTCAATTGATATGGCTTTTTTTGTTTCATTTGCAGCCCGCTTCTATGGCGTGCCAATCGTTCACACGTTTCATATTGTGACCTTCTATGATGCGGATCAATCAGTCATTCGACGCAAAGCCGAATTATGGATGGCTCGACGAGCAAAATTGCATATAATGACAGCCCCAAATACACATGATGTCGAGCAACTTCAGGCGGCTGGAATGATGGACGCGGTAGTAATGCCTAACGGTGTCGATGCGGCATTTTGGCAAGCGGACGGCCCTCATGTACCCAATGACATGTATACTTTTTTGACGGTTGGTCGTCTTGAGCCTCAAAAAGGGTATGAGTATCTTATTAAGGCTACGGCCTTACTACGGGCGGGGCTTTCCAAGCAATTTCGCGTTATTATTGTTGGTGAAGGTTCGCAAAAAGAGACGCTCAAAAAATGTATAGACGAACTACATTTGCAAAATATTATTTCCCTTGTAGGCCGTAAAAGTCCTGAGGAAATTCGTACGTTGTTAGGCCGCGCGGACGCTGCCGTGTTCTCTTCATTGTATGAAACAACACCGATTACCATGCTAGAAGCGTGGTCTGTTGCGGTACCTGTAATTGTCACGAAGGTTGGCCTTGTGCGTGATGCTCCCACTGATTTTAACGCTGCCTATATTGTGCCGCCAAAAGATGAACATTCTCTCATGCATGCTATGAGGGCGGTAGCGACTGATGCAAAACTGTCTGCAACTATGGCCCTTAAGGGACAAAAAGAAGCACAAAAATATTCATGGCCGCATATTGCCCAGCTGGCGCAGGCGCTGTACCGGAGTACGGATTGAAGCTGTCAATTATTCAGATCAGCTCGTACTATCCGCCACACTTGGGAGGGCAGGAGAATGTGGTGCACGATCTTGCCCATCAGCTCGCGTACGCCGGCCATACTGTAGAGGTTTTAACTTCAGTCTTGGGCGGGGGCAAAAAAGGGGTCACGATGGAGCGCGATGTTCTTGTGGATCGGATCGGCGGCATTGCTTTTGGACATGCACCTATAATGCCGCGATTCCCGCTTGTATTGTTCCGCATGGCGCGGCCGGACAGCATGGTACACCTCCATATTGGGCAGGCTTTTACGCCGGAAATGGTCTGGCTTGTGTCCAAGCTGCGACACTTTAAATACGTTGCTGAATTGCATATTGATTTTGAACCTTCCGGCCCGGCTGGTGTGCTATTGCCGCTATACAAGCATTTGCTCTTAAAGCATGTGCTACAATCGGCATACTCGGTAATTGTTCTCAATGATCGTATGGAACACATTGTGCGAGAAGTATATGGGTATAAAGGCAAAATATCTATTATGTGCAATGGGATCGACGAAGCGTATTTTAGACTCAAACGTCGTCCGCTCGCATTGTTGCCGCCGCAGACGCTACGGCTTTTGTTTGTGGGTCGTTTTAGTAAACAAAAGAATTTAGTTAGCCTTTTAAGAGCGGTAAAACAAACGCAAAGAGATGTTCATCTCGATCTTGTAGGGGACGGCGAAGAGCGATCAACAATAGAACGGGTTATTACAGAAGAAGGCCTTACAAATGTAGTAATACATGGCAAAAAAGAGCGTCAAGAGGTTATGCAATTTTACCAGACCTGTGATGTGCTTATTATGCCATCTTTATATGAGGCTCAACCATTAGTTCTTATAGAGGCAATGGCCGCTCGCATTCCTATTATTGGCACTAACGTTATTGGTGTGGCGGATCATATCCAGAGTGCCGGCATTATTGTGGAATCAACGGTGGCAGGCCTCTGCGAAGGCATTGAGCAATACTATGCTCGGTATTCTTTATTGCAAGAGATGACAGCGCATGGCTATGTAATGGCAGAGAAATTTCGCTGGCGGCATGCGCTAAAAGAATACGAGACGCTTTATGAAGCAATCCTGGCAGATTAGTCCCCGTAATGCAGGTATAGGGCTTTTGGCTTGGCTGGCAGTGACCAATATACTAGTGTGGCTTGTGTATGTCACTGATTGGTGGATTCTTAAAGTGCCGTTATTTTTGTGCATAGTCTTTTTGCCGGGCTCGGCAATATTGCGAATTTTAAAGATTGTTTTACGAACCTCTACAGTGGCTGTGTTGTATAGTTTTGGTCTCAGTGTGCTTGTGCTGATGTTGAGCGGGCTGGCCACAAATCAACTATTGTATATGATTGGTATCGATCGCCCCCTGGAACTTACCGGCATACTGAGCGTGTGGGACAGTATCACTGCACTTTGTATTGGCGTCAGCACGTGCCTACACCATCGGCCATTTTACCTCACGCGCCCGTCTAGCAGGGCGGCGCTAAAGTATACGATAACATTGAGCCTATTGAGCACTTTGTTGCCTGTCGGGGCAGTACTAGGAGCGTTCCGACTTAATAATGGAGGCGATGCGCTGGTGTCGGAACTGACGCTCTGCTATGCTGCTGGGCTAATCATATTGGTGTTTTTACTGCGACAGCGTTTGACAGACCAAGTACTTGCTTGGTTTATCTTTTCTGTAGGCCTGGCTATTCTCTTGATGACGTCAATGCGTGGGTGGGATATTGTTGGCCATGATATTGAGCGTGAGTTTCGAGTGTATAGTCTGACACATTTGTACGGACACTGGAATATTGGCCTCGATCGTAGCCCCTATAACGCCTGCCTGAGTATTACGATTTTGCCATAAATGTTTGCCAAAATGTTACATGTTTCCGGGCTGGTAGTTTTTAAAGGTATTCTCCAGGTCGTCTTTGCCACATGCCCCGTGGTGCTGTATGTTCTTCTACGACAGTACACATCCAAACTTGGGGCTCTTATGGGAAGTATGTTGTTTGTGTGCTATCCGACATTTATTAACGACTCAGCAATGTTGACTCGGCAGGCCGTAGCGTATGTATTCTTTGCGCTCGCTTTGTTAGTATTGTCGAACCGCGCACAAAAGAATCGTTACAAAGCTCTCTTTTTACTTTGCGCATCGGGTGCCATATTATCTCATTACTCGACAGCATATATGTTTGTCGGACTTTTTTCGGTGGCTGTTGCATGCAAGCAAAGTATTAGGTGGTGGCAAAGACGGCGAAACGAGTATGCACCGGCGCTCAAACAGGGAACAGTATTATCACCATTGTTTGCAGTGCTATTACTGTTGATGACATTTTTGTGGTATACCCAAATTACTGCGACCTCAGGCGGCCTAACAACTACTATACATTCGTCGCTCATAAATATCCCCAAGCTTTTCTCGGGGGACAGTAATAATAAATCATCAGATACCTCAAGTGCGCTATTCTTTTCTGCCCACAAAACGCAAGCTGACTTATATCAATCATATATCTCTGTGTCGCAGTCGCCAAAGGACTCTTCTTCTCTGGCGAATACTCTGCAATATAGTCCAGAACTTACCAGTGATAACCTTCCGCTTACGCGAATTGGTAAAGTGGCGAATTCAATAGGAATTAGCTCGTCATTAATTACAGGGCTTCGTCAAAATTTTGCTAAAGCCCTACAACTGTTGGCACTGTTTGGCGTATCGTATATGGCGTATAGATCCTGGAAAAAGAAGCCAGATAGACTGAACCTTGATTTTATTTGCCTGAACGTAAGCGGTTTGGTACTACTTTTATTGATGGTTATTTTGCCGGTACTATCAATAAATTATGGTATATTGCGAGCGTTCCAATAGACACTAATCTTCCTAACCCTTCCTATCGTTTTATTGCTGGCGTGGTTGAGTCAGTGGCTGCGGGGTTGGATGAGGACGACTCTTGCAGCCTCGGGTACGGTACTGCTGTTCTTGCTATTCACTGGTTTTTTTGCACAAATATTGGGCGGTACAAGTCCGTCACTTACTATGAACAACAAAGGACTTTACTACGGTCTGTATTATTCATCACGGGCAGATTCCCAGTCGTTTGTATGGCTTAAGGAGCATCTCCCAAAAACAAGCAGTGTGCGAGCAGCGAACTTTAACAGAGCAGCGATGCATGATCCGAATTATCCTTTTTCTAAAGCAGGAGTCTTGCCACTGCAAGTTAACGCTAATGAATATGCATATCTGGACAATGCCCAAGTGCGGACGCAAAGATTTTACACATATTATGACAGCAGTCCCCTTGTGATGACTTTCCCGCTCAACTACTACGAACAGACTAAGAACCAGGTTTACAGTACATCGTCTACGAGAGTTTACAAATGAAAAACATGTCGTTCTTTGCAAAAAAGAGAATGTATCTTCGTGAACTCTGCAAAGATACTCTTTTGGTAAATGCTCTTTATCTAATGCTGTCTACTTTTGTAGTGGCCATTACGGGGTTTGTATTTTGGATAGTCGTAGCACATACCCACGATCCTGCAACTGTGGGCTTGGCTACGACACTCTTGTCTGTATCTGCATTACTATCGTTGTTGGGCTTGGCTGGATTTGATACTACTTTTGTACGTTTCTTACATCGATCAAAACATAAACAAGCGTATATAAACAGTGGCTTTACGGTAGTTACGGTTGTGAGCGGCGGATTGGCAATTTGCTTTGCAGTACTGCTGCCCATATTGTCGCCATAATTGTTAATTCTCCGCAGCGCATGGCCTTTTGTTGGTTTTGTGGTTTTTACTGTTATTGCGGCCTTGAATATCCTTACCAATGCAGTGTTCTTGGCATACAGAAAAGCTCACATAATCTGTGCTATCAATGTTATTTTTAGTGTGTTCAAGGTGGCATTGACACTCGTGTTCACTAAGGGTGGAGCTATGATGATCTTTGTCTTAATAGGAATTTCCCAGTTTGTAGGGTTGGCTCTGAGCCTTGTTGTAATACATCGTCTGGGATTTGTTTTTCGGCCTAGGCTAAGCCACGATATATTACAAATGAGTAAGCGATACTCGTCTTCGGTTTACATGGCAAGCGTTTTGAATCTTTTGCCTCCGACTCTTTTGCCACTCATTATCGTATCCCAGCTTGGACCAGAAAACGCGGCCTATTATTACATGGCGTTTACTATTGCCGGTGTTCTTTACACTGTATCGTACGCCTCTATGCAGTCAGCATTTGCAGAGGGATCACATGATGAGACAGCATTAAAATCGCATATCACAAAAGCAGCAAAGTTGATAGGAGTATTACTTATACCGGCCATTGTATTTGTAACTATTTTTAGTGGTCGTATTTTGCAGACTTTCGGCAATGCCTACGCGGTGAAGGGCAGCTTTCTTCTCCGTTTATTTGCACTTGGTGCCTTGCCAGTGGCGGCATATTCAGCACTTGGTGCTATCTTTAAGATTACACAAAACCTTCGTGGCGTGGTAATTATGAATGGCATATATGCAGTAGCTATCTTAGGCTTGAGTTATTTTTGGATGCCCCAATTCGGAGTGGTCGCTATTGGTTGGTCGTGGGTACTTGGCAATGTGGCGGCGGTTGCGATTGGCTTTGTTTTTTTAAACTTGCAACAACATAAACGGATAGGAGATGCACATGGCAAGGCTTCCAGTGTTAGGTAGTGATGAGGACGAGTGGGCAATCATACTAAATGAAGTATTTACTTAAGAGTCATACGTTTGACGGTTTACCTCGTGCCGATGCAGTTGCCGCTGCTACAACCGGCCGCCCACTGTCTATTAATTTGACAGAATACGGCGCTAAAGGAGACGGCGTAACTGATGATACGGTTGCTATACAATCGGCGATAGAGTCTGGCACTGATCCGCTCTTCGCGGTGGCATAATTTTGAATTTTGACTACGCAGTCATTGCTTAAGTTCACATAACGAAACGAAGGAGAACAGAAGATATGACAAGACTTCCAAAACCTGGCGGTGATGCCGATAAATGGGCAGAACTACTAAACGAATTCTTGCTCGTTTCGCACAACGCTGACGGCACGGTACGAGAAGGTAGTGTGAAATCGTTGGCTACTGGAACGGTTGGTCTTAATGATTTACATACTGCGAATGTACCTTCCAGATATCAAGTGCTATCCAATGATGGAACTGACCTTATCTGGCAAGAGAGCCCGGCAATTAGTGTCACTGATTTTGGCGCGGTGGGTGATGGCGTAACTGATGATACGGTAGCGATCCAGGCGGCCATTGATTCCGCGCACAATCTCGGTGGTCACATCATTTTCCAGAAAGGAAATTTTATGATTACTGGCATTACTCTCAGCGCACAAGGTACAACTCTGTCAGGCTCGGCGCGGTGGGGTACACGATTAACCAGGCTTAGTGGTACAAAACCGCTCATTAACATGAGCGGTACCAGTTCCATAAACGGACATATAAAATATTGCTCACTGTTGAATATGATGATCAGCGGCAACAATATGCCTGGCGTGCTTTTGCAGTCATACTACGCCGACAATTGTATATTTAATCAGCTCAATTTTATTCATTGCAAAGGCAATTCCACAGACATCATAGAGACGTGGGACTCGGTCTTTGAAGCCTGCGGCTGGGAAGATTGCGGCAGTGGAACTGAGCCGGCGCTACTTCTGCGCAATAGCACTGCACCAGGAACGTTCGGCTACAGCACTGACAACACGAATGAGATTCACTTCCATAACTGCCGTTGGGAAGGTTTCCGCAACGGTGCTGTACGACTCGACGGCGCGGCTAATGGTTCGTCCAGCTTACTCAACGGTATATTTTTTACCGCCTGTAAAATGGAAACGCGCTTTGAGGCGGGGAATGCTTTCCAGGTTATGTCTGGCTCAACTATCGTTTTTGTCAATCAGCTATACATTGCCATCATGGGAGCGGATAGTGGTTTTACAACACCAATTGACGCCATTGAAGATCATGGATCGCAAGTCTTTATGACCGACGTGTATGTGCAGTGGGGAGCGCAAGCCGGCTTGGCAAATTCCGTGCTGCATATTTGGCTCAGCAGCCCGCATACTTATCATAAGATTAGTTCATTCATGCCAATTGAATCCCCGGCAACAGCCACAGTCATAGCCGAGCCTACTGCTACTGCCGTCATGATTACCAGCCTTTGGACCAACCGCGATAATCGAATTATTGGTGCAACTACCAGCATGATTATTGGCGGCCCCACTTTCGGCTATGTATTTCCAATTGACAACTCTGGAACTTTTCGCGTCACTTCATTTTTAAGTGGCAATGATTTAATTAAAGTCGACAATAACACCATACGACCTGCATTTGAGGTGGCGAACTCTGTGGACACAGTTGGTTTTTCCGATAACTATGTGACCGAAAAATGGCGGCTTTTAGGTGCGACGGGTGCGGCGCGGTTTGCTGGCGGCAAGTTCCAAATCGAAGGCACCAAGGGTTACGCCGCTATCAATGCAGCACCGTTTACTGGCATAGCCCTGCTTATTAAAGCAGCGGTCGACGGCGACCGTGGCCTAGCGGTCGTTCGACCGAGTAGTACAGCCACCAACCGTTTAATGGAGTTTCAAGACGAGACCTATAACATTCAGGGACTATCCATCGACTCCAATGGCCGCCCAGTGGCCGTAGGAACGCCACCGCGCGTCACCCCTGGCGCGCAAGTGAGTTACGCCAACCCAGGCATCCAAGTGCGCGACATTGCTGGTAACATTTCGGCAGCTATTAAGCCTTCACCGACTGAACCAGGCGCGATTGCCACGGTGACTTTTTCACGGCCATACGCCGCGACCCCTTTGAGTATTACACTGAGCGATAACTCAGCAATCAATGCTAATTTATATATTTCAGCACGTAGCGCCAGCAGTTTTACGGTCTCAACTCGTAATACGCTCGCTGGTGGTGCACTTGTAAACTTTGATTATCAAGTGATTGCTTAACTCAAATATTTCAAACTTCTTCTATACTTTTCGTTTGATCGTAATATCTTTCGGCGAGCACCACACTGGTCTGTTGTGCTTTGTAAATGTAACGAGGTAAGTGATCCTGAAGATATGATGCATAAAGGTCGCGGCATTCTAGCAGGCTTTGCAAGGCATAAGTTAGTTTGGCTGTAGTAACGTCCTCGATTTTCATAACCCATTGCTCAAGATCTAAATCGTGCATAATGCCACTCGTTTTGTGCTCGTATTCTATGGCCAGCACGGGGACAAACGAGGTTAGTGAGAAAATAACAGAGTGAAACCGAGTACCTAAGAGCACATCCAGGCCGTCATATATTGCTTTGATATCATGGTGGTCAGGTTCGTCTTCTAAGGTGAAGGCGGCAGTTTTGCAGTTCATATAACCATGTACCCGCCGCCTAATAATGCGGTCATCGTCGCCTTTTGCGGCAGTAACTTGGGGAATAAAAATAACGTATACATCAAACTCGTTTACGGTATTGTCGAGTGCATTTGCTACCGCTTTTTCGTAGTTTGTCTGGGCATTACCTGATAACCAGGTGCGAACTGTCACTCCGACTATGAGCTTGCGAGCAGGAATATTGTACTTTTTGTGCAGATCCATTTTACGCTTGCTTTGTAGTAAAAATCCCGAATCAATGGCTCGCTCAACGTTTTGCACGACACCCAGACGAGCAAGCAACGCCACCGAGGTATCCTCGCGTAACAAAATGAGCATCATTCGCTTCAAAACAAATGCCACAGCCCGCTCCTCCAGCCTATTTTGAAACGGCCCGACAGATTGTGGATACAGTACCGTCGGTTTGCCCAAACGGTATCCAAAAAGCAGGGGATGCAGCAGTAAAAAAACATTCAAGCGATTGAAAAGCCCTTTGCGACTGCGGATATACCCACCGCCAACGGGTACGATAAGATCAGCTCGTTCATAGATTTGAGCAATTTCACGTAGCCGTGGCGGTAAGTATACATGTATTCTGGCTGTACGCAACCAAATCGCACATATGAGCGTTGCGCATACCAAATATATCGTGTAGAAGAGTTTAAACAACGGATTGCGATATGTGCCGAGGGCATAATGCATAAAACCGGGTCTCTCCAGAACTCCTTCGAAATGCGCATGCTCTTTAACGCAGTCAAGCTTGAGAATAGTGATAGCGGAACCTGGAAACTCCAGTTTTAAATCCTGAATAAGAACGCTCGTCAAGGCCGCATCGCCCTTATTGTCACTCGAATAGACATGCGAAATGATGATATTTTTAGGTGGCTGCGTAGTCTTATACTTCATGTAAAGCAGCACTTTTTTCTGAATTATTAAGGAGATGATTGTAGCTCACAGCCCAAAATGCCGCACTATATAGTATAAAGAACATCATGCCGGCATATGTATGGAAAAGGCTAAATGCAATCTGTGGATTTATGTAGTAACCAGCCATAATAAGTCCATACACACGCAGAATATTTAGCCCGCATAAGATGATTAGCGCAATCGGGAATACGATAAAGTAACGTTGTTTTTGTAGCCGACACCAGTCTAGTATGCCAACTATTGCATACAAACTTGTGAACAAGGCGATTGACTCGATTCCCGAGCAGTACTCAGCCACGGTAATGCCGAACTTATCAAGGAGTAACGTATTGGGAGGGATGATTGTAGCATGGATGCCACTTACGCCCAGTAAGCTATTGACGCTGTGTAGCACTACAGTTGCAAGTGGCTGCCACAACGCATAGACCCCGAGCAAAAATAAGTAAAATATTCCAGCTAGCATCGTCGCAGTAATAATTTCACGATGGCATGTATACCAAATTGATCGAATATTTTTTGCTCCGACGCAACCAACGATAAGGCAGCCGAGACCTGCTAAAAGTCCGCCATGAGCGAGAAGCAAATTATAAAGTGTACGTTGCCCATTCAGTAAATGCGTTACCCCTATCCATGCTGCCATGTGTAGGATTGCAGCTATTCCGCACCAAATAAGCAGAACTAGCCTCCAGGGTCTTAGTGTGACTTGCGACTGGGCGCGGTGTACAAGTAATACAAAAGCGATCATCCCAAAGATCATCGCTTTACCTATGCCTCCATACACCCCAAATCCATCTCGAAATAAAATAGTGCTACTGATAATCCTCGGGCCAAACATACCTGAAAGAGCAACGAACAGACATAAAAAAACTATCCCCCGCCACATGAGCGGGGTGATAGTTTTGGTCAAACGTATCTTCATTAAGAGATTCTGCTAAAGTTGCAATTGTTGACGACGCTTGTAAACGATAAGGCCAAGGCCGGCACCGCCAGCAGTCACTGCACCAATAAGTCCATATTCTGGCACTTCGACGTTTACAATTGCTAGGTTAAGTTTTGTGGTAACTCCGTGTACAGTGCCACTTGATACGCCACTTTTGCCATCTTTTTGGGCAGTAACCTTTACGGTACTACCAAATGGGCAGTCAACTGAGTTAAAGCTTACAAGGTATGAGCCGTAAGCATCTGTCGTGTCCATTAAGGTTTTGCTATTACATAGTACGGTAACATCTGCTCCTGGAAGCGCTATGTGGTTTTCGGTTACTACACCAGTTACGTCACTATGCCCCATGGTTGCGGCGCTCGCACTTGCTGAGCCTACTCCGGTTATAACAAATGCCGCGACTGCTAATCCTGAAACTAGTTTTTTTACACTTTTCATGCTCTGTCTACTCCATTTAATTTATGCTGCTCTTAGCGTAGGTTCTTTAAATTAACTTGGTATGAAACCAGTGATATTTTGCTTGGTCAATTTTGATGTTAAACTTAATAGTTTTTTAATTATCTTGTTATACTCTAGTAATAAGAGGGCCTTCCGGTAACTTTATTAAAATATTGTATATTGACGACAACCGACTGCTTATCGATAGCGTAAAAAAGCTTCTTCACGAGACATATGTTGTTGATTTTATATGCACAGGCCGCGGAGGTGTCGAAAAGGCGCAATCAGTC
>Ga0157374_10002202_pt1 | contig 16438 bp, 19 predicted proteins | sample M25metaG_FD_115308 | JGI IMG/M metagenome (GOLD analysis project Ga0157374, IMG submission 115308) | Miscanthus rhizosphere microbial communities from Kellogg Biological Station, Michigan, USA - M2-5 metaG | ecosystem: Host-associated > Plants > Roots > Rhizosphere > Soil | place: USA: Michigan...
GGTTGTAAAGTTGAAAAGTTGCAATGTTGAATTAACTTTGCAGCTATAACTTTGTTATATCCATAAGGTTGAATTACTATAACTTTTCAATCTTACAACATTTCAACTTTTCAACAAAAAAACACATGTTCGATAAATTATTTGAAGCACAGCAAAAAGCAGGTGAGGTAAAGAAACGCCTGGATGGCATTACTGTTTGGGGTGATGCTGAGGGCGGAAAGATCAGGGTTACCTCTAATGGTAACAAGGTGATCCAATCCATTACTATTGATGAAGAATTTTTGAAATCTGCTGATAAAGAGGAGCTGGAAGAACTACTACAAGTTGCAGTAAACAAAGCATTAACCCAGGCCGAGAACATAAGCCAAACTGAAATGGCAGCCCTCAGCAAAGAAATGCTGGGTGGTCTTGGTGGCATGTTTGGGAAATAATCACCAAAAACTTTCGATAAAAAATTATCAGACAGCCTGACAGAATAAAAGTTCAGCTTTATAAATTTAATAAGCATTTATATTAAATTCGATTGACGGATGAGTAATACATTGCGTCGTAAATGCCTGACATTAAATTAGAAAGCATATGAGCATCAAAAATTTTCTACGAATCGGCGTCTTTTATGATGGTACTTTCTTTATTAAAGCTCAAAACCATTTTTGGGGGAAGAAGTACGGCTGGCTATCATTTCAAGAACTTCATAAACTTTTAGAAAGTTTTATCCGGACCAAAGAACAAGGGCATGTTTCTTACAAAGTTGTTTATTCTGCATGGTTTCAAGGTGTTCACAAGGAAAGTTCAGCCCAGGAAAACAATTTGAGATTAGACCGGAAAAGACAAATTGATTTGCTGCATGCCGGAATTGAGCCTAAGAACGTTCCAATGTCAGAAACCCAGGGAGAGAAAGGTATTGACGTTTACATGGCGGTAGAAACATTGCAAGTTGGGCTGGATGATAAAATAGACATGGCTGTTCTTATAACAGGCGACGGAGACTTTGTTCCTCTGGTAAGAGCATTGATGAAAAATGGAGTCAGGGTTTTAGTCGCATATTTTGAATATGAAGACGAGACAAATAAGAGCTTTGCAAATGAACGATTAATCAACGCAGCAAATTATTCTATCAATATAAACAGTCTCGAAAATGACAGAGAATTCAAAGCAGAGTTCAAGACAATTTTCAGACAACCAACCGACAATAAAAAAGCAAAAGATAAAGCATCAAACTAACAAAACAGCTTTGGATCAAAACAACTTTCCAACCTTTCAACTTTTAACATTACAACAAAACTACCATTATGAAATTCACCTATTACGGACACGCTGCATTCGAACTTGAAACAGGCGGCAAAAAACTGCTTTTCGATCCATTTATTACGCCCAATGAACAGGCTAAGAATATTGATATTAATAGCCTGAAGCCGGATTATATCCTGCTTTCGCATGGACACGGGGATCATTTCGCTGACTTTTTTACAATTCAAAAAAATAGTGGTGCCAAAGTGATCTGCATTTATGATATCCTTGTGTGGATTGGAAATAAGGGTGTAACTAATGTGCATGGAATGAATATCGGAGGAAGTTTTAACTTTGATTTTGGCCGTGTGAAAATGGTAAATGCTGTTCATTCCAGCTCAATGCCCGATGGCTCGTATGGCGGTAACCCTGCAGGATTCGTTATTTATGCTGGTGGGAAAAAAATCTATTTCGCCGGCGATACCGCACTTACCTATGATATGAAATTACTTGCCGACGAAAATCTTGATTGGGCCATTTTGCCTATCGGCGATAACTTTACAATGGGACCAGATGATGCCATTAAAGCCGCTAGCTTTATAAATTGTAAAAATATAATAGGTGTTCACTACGACACTTTCCCGCCAATAAAAATCAATAAGCAGGAAACATCTGAAAAATTTGCGAAAGCAGGGGTGAATTTGAAATTGATACCGATAGGGGATAGTATTGAATTATAATCAAGTTCCATCGACTCGCCCAAACAGCGAAGCAATGACCGGGTGAGTCCACACGAGGATATTAACAAGGAAGCCCTGCAATTCTGCAGGGCTTCCTTGTTTTGAAGGTTACATTTTGGTAGTATCCTTCATTTTCTTTTTCATCTTCATCTTGTCCCCCTTCTTCTTCACCTTCACTTTAACGGTGTCCTTCTTTGTGGTGTCCTGAACCATTTTTGTAGGTGAGAATGCAGAAGCGGTACTAACAAAACCAATTGCTGCTATAGCAATCATCGCAAGCGCCTTTTTCATAGTCTTAAAGATTTGGTTTGAATAATTACTAAGAGTAACAATTCAATTACAAATTGTTTTTAAAAACCTGTAATTAAATCGTTGTCCCATTGGGAATTATCGCCCTCTTCTTTATTACTACTATACCATCCTGCACGGTGTGTGTACCATAGTCGCCATCTTCCAGCTTTTTACCGCCACAGTTGATATTTACGTCGTTACCGATGTATGTGTTTTTATCTATAATGGCATTTTTGATCACACAGCGGTCTCCTATGCCCATAATTGGCGAATCACTTGCACGCGACTCCTGTATCTGCTCCAGCGTCTGGTAGTTATCGCTTCCCATCACATAGCAATTCTCGATAATGGTGTCATGCCCAACGCGGGTACGGATACCAATTATTGAGCGATATATACGACTGGCGTTGATAATGCACCCATCAGCAATAATGGATCTTTGGATGCTGCCTGAAACCTTTGACGGGGGCAGCATACGTGCACGGGTAAATATGTAATTCTTGTCGAACAGATTGAACTGAGGGATATCATCAGTCAAGCCCAAATTGGCCTCAAAGAACGACGGGATAGTACCAATGTCGGTCCAGTAGCCTTCATATTGATAGCTCAATACGGTATGGCTTGGTATAGATTGCGGGATGATCTCTTTACCAAAGTCAGTGCGATCATTCCCTTCCAATAGCTCGAACAATGTTTTGCGGTTGAACAGGTAAATACCCATTGATGCCAGGTAATGCCTGCCCTGCTTTACCATCTCATCGCTTACGTCTGATTGCAGGTATTCGAAATCTTTCTTCGGCTTCTCTACAAATTGGGTTATAAGGCTGTTTTCGTCGGTCTGCAAAATACCGAAGCCTGGTACATCATTAGCATGAACCGGTATAGTAGCGATAGATATTTCCGCATTATTGGTGATGTGATTTTTGATCATATCTTCAAAATCCATCTGGTACAGCTGGTCGCCTGAAAGAATCAGTATATAATCAAACTCATGTACAGCCAGGTGATGCAGGCTCTGACGAACCGCATCGGCAGTGCCCTGAAACCACGATACGCTTGACGGCGTTTGTTCGGCCGCTAAAATGTCCACAAAAGCGTCACTAAAACTGCTAAAATGGTATGTGTTTTTAATGTGCTTATTTAACGATGCTGAGTTAAACTGTGTCAGTACGTAAATTCGCGTAATGCCAGAATGTAAACAGTTGGAGATAGGAATATCCACCAAACGATATTTACCGGCGATAGGCACAGCCGGTTTTGAACGGGTGGCAGTGAGCGGCGATAAGCGGCTTCCCTGGCCACCTCCCAACACGATGCAAATTACTTTTGAGGTCATATAGCAGGATTTAAACTTTGATATAAGTCAATATATTCTTTGGCAGAACGATCCCACGAGAAATCGAGCGCCATCATTCTTTTGCGCAACAATTGTAAAAGAGCCGCATTCGCATATACTTCAACCGCGCGCCCAACTGATTGTACAATATCGGCTTCAGTGGCTTGTAAAAAACGGATACCATATCCACCGTCATCACCATAATCAATTACGGTATCTTTCAATCCCCCCGTCACGCGTACCATAGGTACGGTACCATATCGCATGGAGTACATTTGGTTCAGGCCGCATGGCTCAACCCGGGATGGCATCAGCAGGAAATCAGAACCTGCATATACCAGATGAGCCAAACTTTCATCATAACCAATAAACACATTATATTGATTGGGAAACTGTTCTTTTAATGCAACTAATGCTTCCTGTGTTTTTACATCGCCTGCACCTAATATAATAAAATTTACGCCATCCGGATGCGATTCAATACTATTTGTTAAAGCTTCCGGCAGCACATCGGCTCCTTTTTCGATAACCAACCTGCCAATAAAAGAAATTGTAGGTTTATCGGGGGATAAACCAAATCTTTCGCACAGCGCTATTTTGTTTTTCTGCTTTCCGGTGGCTAATTGTCTTAACGAATATTTTTCCGGGATCATCGGGTCAGTCTTAGGGTTCCATACTTCGGTGTCTATACCATTAAGTATACCTGTACCTTTTGCCCGTTCCATATAGAACAGGTATTCAAGTCCATTCGAATTATAGGTAAGCTCCTCTAAATAACTTGGCGATACCGCAGTATAACGCCAGCAACATTTAACACCTGCAGCTAACGGATTGATGCCACCATTCCAGTCTAACAGCCCAACTTTGGTCATGTCGATCTCGGGCAATAACCCAAGCTTGGTCCAGCTGAAGGCGCCATGATACTGACCATTGTGTATAGTAAGTACAGTAGGCGTATTTGCAAAGCGGAGATATAATTTAGAGTTAGTTATCAGGAATGGTACCAGGCCCGTGTGATGGTCATGGCAATGGATCAGGTCGGGTGATTGCTGAGACCAGTTGATCCAGTCTAAAAAAGCCAGCTGGAAAGCGATAAACTGCTCGGTTTCATCTGGATATTCGTACACATTTTCCCGGTCGAGCAAGCCAGGTATCCTTACCAGAAAAAGTTCAAAACCAAGCTTGTTGGTCCGCTCTTTTAAAATTTCGAAATAAAAACGCTCGGTTCCGAGCAATGATGACGCCTGGAAAACGATATCGAATTCATTTTCTTGTGTAAATTTCCGGTCGTAAAAAGGCATTACTACAGCAGCCTCAATACCAAGCTGATTCTGGTATTTGGGCAGGGCGCCTACAACATCGGCCAGACCGCCAACTTTGGCAACGGGATAGCATTCAGCGCTTAGGTGGAAAACTTTCATTTATAGATGATATTACGGCTCAATTTAAGCAAAGAATTAATTAAATAATCAATGCTGAACGGTATAATCTATGCAAAAAGTTAATTTTTATTATTTGTATAGCCTATAAGGCTATTCGTTTTTAAAATATGGTATATAGGATAGTTTTATTGACAAATCATCATTTTTAATGTCTTATTCAATTACCTTTTTAATAAAATAGCAATAATTAGTACCTTAGGGCAACTATATAAATTATCCTAAACCGATGAGCTACGACTTATATTTCTATAAGAAAAAAACAAATATCCTTACCGAGCAAGCATTTGCAGACTATTTAAACATGAATATTCCTTTCAATGATAACGAATTCCCTAAGCAATGGTCTTATGAGAATCCTGAAACAGGAGTATATTTTATGATCGATTGGAACGAGCCTAATACAGATAAAGAAGATATTGAGATTTGGGATGAGTTCGAGGAATTTCAAAATCTAAACTTCAATTTTAGTATAAACTTTTTTCGCCCCAGGTATTTTGGTTTAGAGACCTTTCCCATTATTGAAAGAATACTTCTGGAACTAGATTTATATGTCCTTAATTCCCAGGAGGGCGATGAAATAGAGATGCCAAAAAAATTTGATAGTGGTTATCTGCAAAATCAGTGGATAGCTCACAATGATAAACTGTCAGCTGATTATTTTGACGAGTTGAATTTTAAATTTATGCCCCCACTAAAATCTGATGCGATGTGGTGGTATCAACTACATCGCAAAGAAATTGAGGATAGTTTGACTGCGGATATCTTTGTTCCTGGGTTTTTTATATTAAATAATAAACAAGACAACCAGTTATATACAGCATGTGTGTGGCCAAACCATATCCCTATTATCCTACCAAAAGTAGACTACCTGATTATAAAAAAGCAGTATAAACGACTATTTAAGCATGTCGAAGAAAACGGGTTAATTTCTTACGAGACTATTGTCAGAGAATTGGGAGACAATTTTGAAGATTTCGAATATGAATCGATACCAAATTTAAAAGTTCTGCGACAGGCGAACGCAGATAGGATGAAACACAAATTCAATAGTTTAAAAATATACAAATCTGTAGAAGAGTTTGGAACAGGAGTAGGTAAGGATGGCTTTGTAAACACACACCCTTAACCTTGTATATTTAATGCGCTTCCAGCCAGTTTGATCCGGTACCGATCTCCACCATAATCGGCACTTCGGTCTTGATGGCATTCTTCATGTTTTCCATGATGATCGGCTTTATCTTTTCAACTTCGTGATTAGGAACATCAAAAACCAACTCGTCATGCACCTGCATGGTCATGCGGGCATCCAATTTTTGTGCTTTCATTTCACGGTGAATATTGATCATCGCTACCTTGATCATATCCGCAGCAGAGCCCTGTATTGGTGCATTGATGGCATTTCGTTCAGCAAATCCGCGCACGGTAGCATTGGCTGAGTTAATATCGCGCAGGTAACGACGACGGCCTTTCAGCGTACACACATAACCATTTTCGCGGGCAAAGTTCATGGTATCGCCCATGTATTGCTTTATGCCGGGGTATTGCGCAAAATAGTTTTCGATGATCTCGGCAGCTTCTTTACGTGGTATACCGAGGTTCTGTGATAAACCAAATGCCGACTGCCCGTAAATAATACCGAAGTTAACTGCTTTGGCATTGCGTCGCTCGTCACTATTTACCTCATGCAATTCTTTACCATACACTTTGGCAGCGGTGGCCGTATGGATGTCGTAATTATTTACAAAGGCATCCATCATGTTTTTATCCTTGCTGATTTCAGCTATGATGCGCAATTCTATCTGCGAATAATCCGCCGATACGATAGTATGGTTTTCATCGCGTGGTATAAAGGCTTTGCGTATCTCGCGGCCGCGTTCGGTGCGGATCGGAATGTTTTGGAGATTTGGATTAATAGAGCTTAAGCGACCGGTCGCGGCGATAGCCTGGTTATAAGAGGTATGCACCCGGCCTGTTTTTTTGTTCACCATTTGCGGCAAAGCATCCACATACGTTGATTTCAGCTTTTGTAGCTGACGGTAATCCAGGATATCTCTAACTATATCACTTTTGGACGCCAATGACAGTAAAACGTCTTCACCGGTTTGATACTGCCCTGTCTTCGTTTTTTTAGCTTTAGGGTCGAGCATTAATTTCTCGAACAATACCTCGCCCAATTGCTTTGGAGATGCAATGTTAAAGCGTACTCCTGCTTTTTCGTATACCGTCTTTTCAAATTTGATGATGTCGACTTCAAGCTCTTTTGAGAATCCTTTCAGCATATCGTGGTCGATGCGTACGCCTTCAAACTCCATATCAGCTAATACATAGATCAGAGGATATTCGATGTCGTTGGCTAGCTTATCACCCTCGACCTCTTTTAGCTTAGGCTCGAATACTGAGCGTAGTTGTAAAGTGATATCGGCATCTTCGGCGGCGTATTCTTTTATTTTTTCAAACTCAACATCGCGCATGCTGCCTTGCGCTTTGCCTTTCGCACCAATCAATGTGGTGATGGAAACTGGGCTATAGCCAAGATAGTTTTCGGATAAAACATCCATATTGTGGCGCGTATCCGGATCGATGATGTAATGCGCGAGCATGGTATCGAATAACTCTCCTTTCAACTCAAGACCATACCATTTCAGTACCAGCACATCGTATTTAATATTCTGCCCTGTTTTGGCGATGGAAGCATCCTCCAGAACAGGTTTAAACTCATCAACTATCGCCTTCGCTTCCTTCTGGTCAGCCGGAACAGGTATATACCAACCCTCGCCGTGTTTTATGGCGAATGATAAGCCTACCAATTCGCAATCATTGGCATCCGTGCCGGTGGTTTCGGTATCAAAGCAAATGCTTTTCTGTTGTTTCAGTGTGCTAATCAGCTCAGCGCGTTTTTCAGCAGTGTCTACCAGGTGATATTCATGAGGCGTGTTGCTGATGTTTTTACCCGGAACAACTTCCCGTTCATCTATATCGGTGATCTCTACCTGCATAGTTACAGGGCGGGCATCTGGTACAGGTTCACCAAAAAGATCGGTCTGTATACTGACAGCCTTCATTTCAGTGATGCTGAAATCTTCGCCAAATACGCGTTTACCCAATGTTCTGAACTCCAGCTCAGCGAATAAAGGCTCTAATAAATCTTTACTTGGCGCACATATTTCGAGCCCTTCTTCGTCCAGCTCAACAGGGGCATTCAGGTTGATGGTTGCCAACCGTTTAGACAATAAGCCCTGTTCAGCAAACTGCTCTACATTTTCGCGCTGCTTACCTTTTAACTCATGACTATTAGCAATGATATTCTCAACAGAACCGTATTGTTTGATAAGCAACTTAGCGGTCTTCTCACCAATGCCGGGTATGCCCGGGATATTATCAACCGCGTCACCCCATAAACCCAGGATATCTATTACTTGTTCTACACGTTCTACTTCCCATTTTGCCAGCACCTCTTTCACACCCATTATTTCCATCTCGTTGCCGAGGCGGGCAGGCTTGTAAATCTTGATCTTCTCAGAAACCAGCTGGGCAAAGTCCTTATCCGGTGTCATGCAATATACGTCATAACCCTTCACTTCCGCTTTTTTGGCGAGGGTACCGATAATGTCATCAGCCTCATAGCCGTCGGAAGTAATAACCGGGATATTGAATCCTAAAATGATCTTATAGATATAAGGAATAGCGGCAGCCAGGTCCTCAGGCATGGCTTCGCGCTGTGCTTTGTAATGCTCAAACTCGGTATGGCGCTCGGTAGGAGCCTCGGTGTCGAACACCACGGCCATATGTGTTGGTTTCTCCTTCCTTAGCACCTCCAGCAGGGTATTGGTGAAACCCAGCATCGCTGAGGTGTTCAGGCCGCCTGATGTAAAACGCGGAGCTTTACTTAACGCAAAATGTGCCCGGTAAATAAGGGCCATGCCATCCAGAAGAAAGAGTTTTTTCATAATGATATATACACTAATTGGCACCAATTAGATCGAATTACACGAATTATAACGCATAATCACCGGTGCTGTATTTTAATGCAAATTATAGGTTTAATTCGTGTAAACAGAAAAATTAAGAAAAATTAAATTCGTGCAATTAGCAAAAATTCGCGCCATTAGTGTGCTTTTATTTAAAAGAGCAATCGGGCAGGTGATCGTTTACCATACCTGTAGCCTGCATGTGGGCATAGCAGATGGTAGTACCAAAAAATTTGAAGCCCCGCTTTTTCATATCCTTGCTTATGGCGTCAGAGATCGGGGTACTTGCCGGAATTATATTGGTGTGATTTACGATGGGCTTACCATCAGGCATAAAGCTGTACAGGTATTTATCGAACGAACTAAACTCATTTTGTACCTCAATAAATTTTTGAGCATTGGTAATTGCCGACAGAATTTTCAATCGGTTGCGGATAATGCCGGTATCCTGCATCAGTCGCTCTACATCACTGTCGGTAAAGGCAGCTATTTTTTTTACATCAAAATCAGCAAAGGCTTTACGGTAGCCTTCACGTCTGCGCAATATGGTGATCCAGCTCAAACCAGCCTGCGCTGATTCGAGTATCAGGAACTCGAATAGTTTTTTGTCGTCGTGAACTTCTTTTCCCCATTCGTTATCGTGATAGTCCATATACAGGGGATCGTTCCCGGGCCATGCGCATCTTTTTAATTCGGTTGGCATAATTGGTGTTTTGGCAGGTAAATATATAATCTTTTATAAATTATGTTGTTGCGGGCGATAGCATGGGCAATCGCGAATTATGCATCTTCGCTCTGTATAGCATGCGATTGCTTCGTCGCTCGGCCTGCTCAATCCGCCCCGCTTTTCGCAATGACAAATTAAACAAACCCGTTCAACTCGTCCCAATATTCTACGGCCCGGCGATAGTGCGGGATAACTATTGAGCCGCCCACTAAATTCGCGATCATAAATATCTCATTCATCTCGTCGTTATTGACGCCTGCTTCGTGGCACTTGCCTAAATGGTATTTTATACAATCATCGCATCGAAGAACCATTGATGCTACCAGACCCAACATTTCTTTGGTTTTTACGTCGAGGGCACCCTCGGCATAAGTGGTGGTGTCGAGTGCAAAAAAACGTTTGATATTGGTATTGGCCGATTCCATTATCCTGTCGTTCATTTTGGTACGATAGGTATTGAAATCATTTATTAATTTCCCCATTTCTTGATATTTAATTGTCCGATTATTATTAAAAAAAGTTATTTTTCCTGACTTAAAATCTTAGCACATGAAATACTTATACTTATTTGCCTTTTTTCTGTCTGTTTCTTTATCATCCTTCGCTCAAAGTAATTACAAACCAGGTTATGTTGTCGACCTGAAGAATGACACCCTGAAAGGATTTATCGATTACCAAGAATGGGAAATTAATCCTAAAGAATTTACATTTAAAAGTAATTTAAATCAGTCGGAGCCTCAAACATTTTCAATAGATAACGCAAACGCTTTTGGAATAACGGGCGCTGAGTATTTTCAGAAATTTACTTTTTCAAAAACCACGGCGTCTACTAATCTGAATAAGATTTCTGTTAAACTGGATACCACCCGCATTCAGGACACCGCATTCCTGAAGATAATTATCAAGGGTAAAAATGTTTCGCTATATAGTTTTACAGATAAAATAAAAACCCGCTTTTATGTACTGAATAGCAAAGATATTCAGCCGGTAGAATTGGGTTACTATCTTTATTACTTGAAGGAAGATAATAATGCTTATCAAACGCTGTATATGTTTCGGTCGCAGTTGCAGGATTTGGCAGATAATTACAACGTAAAAAGCGAAAAATTAACGCCAAAAATAGAGCGCGCTAAATATCAGGAAGATGATATAAAAGAGATTGTAGGGGCAATAAATGGTGGCCTGTCATCACAAAATTTTGAACCTTCCAATGTATCCGGGTTCAGGGCTCTTATGGGTGGTGCAGCCAGATTTAACCAGTTGGTAACGGGTGGCGGAAATGTATTTTTCCCTGATGGAACAAGCGCAAATGCAGTTTCTCCGGTAGTATCTGTCGGCATTGATTATTTTATAAACAAACACACGCAAAAAGTCATATTCAGAGTGGAAACGGAGTTAACCAGCGCACATTTGACAATACCGCCAACGGCTGTAAACGGAGGTGGTACAACTGCAAGCCTCGACTTTAAACAGTTTAACATTTCGTTGGTACCTCAATTAATTTACAATGTCTACTCAACAGATAAGCTCAAAGTTTTTATTAATGGCGGCGTTGGCTTTAATTTTTCGGCTTACAGTAAATACAACTACTTGCTGAATTTTAACAATGTATCGTCGGTTGCTAATCTTAATTTTCCGGGGTTCAATAAATATTATGACGACTTCCGTGTTAAAGCAGGGTTCGTGATCAGCAACAAAATTGAGATTTATGCTTCTCACAGTTTCTCAGCACCGCTTACCTCCAGCGCGGCCTATTCTGCTTCAATTTCATTTTACCAGGGTGGTATAAATTATTTGTTCTGATATAGTATTAACTTTATCCAACGAAATTGTTAACGTTATGGAAACACTGTCCCCCAATATTTTTGTGAGCAATATGCCCGAAACCATTGCATTTTACAAGATGCTCGGTTTTAATGTAACCATGTCGGTGCCTGAAAATGGCGATGACCTGGTTTGGGTGATGATGGTGAATGGCAGCGTGACGATCATGTTCCAGACTTATGAAAGTTTAGGCGAAAGCCTGCCTGAAATTCAACGCAAAGATGGTGGCTCGCTTTTGCTGTACATCAACCTGAAAAATATCAGGGAGCTTTTTGATTCGATAAAAGATAAGGTGAAAGTATTGGCCGGGCTTGATGTGACTTTCTACGGGGCAACGGAATTCTCCATTCTCGACAATAACAATTATGTGCTCACCTTTGCCGAACACGAATGATCAAGTTTAAACGGGCCAACCATATCAATATCTGTGTAACGCCGGAGCAATTGGAAGATGCCAAAACATTTTATACTGATGTGATCGGCCTAAAACTGATACCACGGCCCGATCATATTTTTAATAGCAAAGGTTATTGGTTTGATATTGGCGATATACAACTGCACATTGGTGTTGAACCGAAAATGCCGAAGTCTACACGGCACACGGCATTCGAGGTAGAAGATGTGGCAGCTGCCAAAAGGCAACTCGAAGCGCATAACATTGAATTGGTAAAAGAGCCTGTGGTGCCCGGCTGGGACAGGTTTGCTTTTTACGATCCCTTTGGAAACCGTATAGAGTTGATACAAATCGTCTCTGTTTTGTAAACAAATTTTTTGTAGCAAGTATCGGGTTTATTATCAGGGGCGAATAGTTGTATATTCGGTATATGAATCCAACCCAAGCCATCACTGAACCCAGGATAACATCCACTAAGGTCAGGATAACCTCTATCGATTTTCTGCGCGGCACTATTATGATCATCATGGCGCTCGACCATGTGAGAGATTATTTGTTCTTTGGATCGTTTTATTTTGATCCGCTTGACCTTACAAAAACAAGCGGCGCTTTGTTTTTCACCCGTTGGATCACTCATTTTTGTGCGCCTATATTTTTGTTGCTGGCAGGCACATCAGCATATCTCATCGGTCAGAAAAAGACCAAAAAGGAGTTGTCGATTTTCCTGGTGAAACGTGGTATCTGGTTGATATTGCTGGAAATGATAGTAACCAACTTCGGATGGAACTTCAATATTACTTTCCCCATGTTCTTCTTTATCACGATATGGGCATTGGGCCTAGGTATGATCATACTGGCCGGGTTGATCTATTTACCAAAAAGGGTAATACTTGCACTTAGCCTGGTGGTTATTTTTGGCCATAACCTGTTGGATGGTATTCACTTTCCGCCCAATACATTAGCTGAATTTGGCTGGTCGTTAGTCCACGAACAGCAATTTTTCATGTGGCATAACGAGGTATTGCTGGTAGGTTATCCCATCGTTCCATTATTTGCTGTGATGTCATTAGGTTATTGTCTGGGTGAGTTGTATACCTCAGGTTATGATGCTGAAAGAAGGAAAAAGATATTGATCACGCTTGGTGGTGCAGCCCTTATTTTATTTATTGTGTTACGATGGATCAATGTTTACGGCGATCCTGTAAAATGGAGCGCGCAGAAGGACGGCTTTTTTACGCTCCTGTCTTTCATTAATGTGAACAAGTATCCATTCTCATTATTGTATGTTCTGTTGACAATAGGATCGGCGCTTTTATTTTTAGGGTTTACCGAGCGGTTGCAAAATGGCGTGGTAAAAATGGTTTCGGTATATGGCAGGGTGCCTATGTTTTATTACCTCATCCATATTTACGTGATTCACTTAATAGCGCTGATAGCCTCTGCGGTGACTACCGGACAAGATTGGCACATATGGTTATTAAAGCAACCTGTATGGTTTACAACAGACCTGAAAGGTTATGGATTTTCATTGCCTGTATCCTACCTGGTCTGGATTGCTATAGTTGTTGGGCTATACCCACTTTGCAAACGGTATGATCGCTATAAGCAAAGTAATAAGGATAAGTGGTGGTTGAGTTACTTATAACACGATTGATGGATTTTAAGAAGATTTAAAGGAAGGAGTTAAGATTGATTATTGAACTTATTAAACTAATTGTGTTCTGGAGCCTGGTGTTAGTCAAAGATGGCATTATTAGTCTCGATACTTGTATTGGTAGGAACAATTGTTCTTTACAATTTTATACCGATAGGGTGATCAAATTCCCAACTCTATCGCCGGGTCCCAAAACACTTTTTTAAAATCGACTACTTTATCGTTCTCTACTTTTACGCCTTCTGATGCAAGTAACTGCTCCATCAAATCACCTCCGAAATGGAATTTTCCGGTTAGTAAACCTGCACTATTAACCACCCGATGCGCAGGCACAGGCGGGTTAGCAGTTCCGCAAGCCTGCATAGCGTAACCTACCATTCGCGATGAACCTTTTGTGCCAAGGCTGTTGGCTATTGCACCATAGGAGGTCACCCGTCCTCGCGGTATCAGCCGGACAATTTGGTATACTTGGTCATAAAAATTCAGGTCGGGCATCGTAGTTTAGAATGAAAACTTAAGATAGTTGATATTCTTATTATCCTGCAAATATTTCTTCTCGTAGTAGGTCTTTATAGATAGCACTTCATCCGCGAATTCTGAGTTGTACAGGTCTTCAGTTTTAACATGTAACTTAAGGCCAAGCTCTCCGATCTTTTCAGCAGTATAAGCGTGTAAGTCATCATTATCTGTTTTTAGGTTGATAGGGCCTTCAGGTCTAAGTATCTGCTTGTATTTTTCAAGAAAGCGCGGTGAAGTAAGGCGCTTTTTCTCACGACTTATCTGCGGCTGCGGATCAGGAAATGTGATCCATATCTCATCTATCTCGCCCTCACCAAAGTAATCCAGAATGGTCTCGATCTGAATGCGCAGGAAACCAACGTTATTTACGCCGTCTTCCAAAGCAGTTTTAGCTCCCCGCCAAATGCGGTTGCCTTTATAATCAATGCCAATAAAATTCTTTTGAGGAAATAATCGGCCAAGGTTTACGGTATACTCACCTTTGCCGCAGGCCAATTCAAGCACTACGGGATTTTCATTCTTAAAAAACTCCGATGCCCATTTACCCTTAAAAGGTTTGCCTGCATCTAACTGAACTACATTGCTGAAGGTGCTTATTTCAGCAAAACGTCTTAACTTATCTTTTCCCACTTAAAAAATTTAAAGGGCAAAAGTAAGTTTTCTTAGGATGTTATGATAATCAGAAAATCGATTAGGACGCTTCGCTTTCAGGAGGGATTCCGAAATCTTCCTGTTTCTGTTTTTTCTTCTCGAATATGGACTTCACCTTGTCCCACAGACCGGTTACCGAATCTTCACTAATAAAATGCGAAGCCTTTTGTGATAGAAATCCCACAAGTCCTTTAATCATGAAGTTGGAATTGCGGAATAAGGTTTTATTAAGTGTCAGCGGTAAAAGTATGCGTGAAATAAGACCAAAAAAATCCTGGTGGAAAATATCAAATTTCGACCCAGATCCTTTTGGAAACACAGTCATCAGGCTGGAGATAGCTGCACCGGGTGAGCTGAAACGTGCTTTAAGCGCTTCTCCCTGCTCTTCCTTCAAGTGCTGCAGACGCAGTATCTCCGCCTTCAAATCTTCCGCATTATTTATAGTTAAATCGGTCATATTATTGGAAAAACTTTTTGACAAACATATCGATCAATGGCTTTTGGATCTTATCCTTAGCAAGGATAATAACAATAGCTATCAGCAAGTAAATGCCTGCCATACAGCCGAATCCCGCCCAATAAGAGCCAAGCCATAATGATAGAAGAAAAGCCACCGCTAGACTTAAAAACAGAAAAGTGAGTACAAAAGCCACCGCTATTACAACATCCGTAATCACACTCGAGAGGATTTTTGAACCGCGATCAATAGCCTCATATTTTGCCAGCTTAATTTGCGTCTCGGCATATTCTTTCAGCTGGTCAATAATAGGGGGAGGCGTTTGTTTCTGTTCTTCCATAGGGTTGATGTTGTGACCCTGAAAATGAAATTATCCAGGGCCGCGTTATATTCATGCGTGTTCCAGGTCGTCCTGAAGTTCTTCTTCGCCGTTTAATTTGCTTTTGAAATTGTCCACCATTTTATCCTTTAAGCCCACCAGGTTGTCGATCTCATTGGCAGCAGTTTCTTTTATAGAATCTCCCAATTTCTTTAGCGACTCAGTCAGTTTATCACGGGTCTCGGTACCTTTTTCGGGTGCAAATAATATTCCTAATGCTGCTCCTGCCGCTAGCCCTGCAAGCAATGCAACCACTACTTTTGAGTTATCGCTCATATCATTTATAATTTTATAGTTTCAAATTTGTTTTATTAACGGTTAAATATCTTGCCAATTATGCATGTTCAGACTTTTTGTCGCTTCATAATTCAAATATTTACCTATTAATATCGGTATTTTAATTGACCCGGCCAAAAATTATTCTTTAACAATTAACCATCGTTTCCGGTTTTTATCCTTTCAAGCCGGTCTGCTGCCAGGCGGTTGGTTTCGTAAATCTCAAGCAATAATAAGAAATAAGACAATAATAACGGTCCGAAAACTAAACCTAATATGCCAAATAACGGAATCCCAATAAACACACCGATCACTGATATAATGGGGTGTGTATTGGCTATCTTCTTATTGATGATCATCCGCAATACATTATCCACGTTGCCGATAAACAGCAAGCCGTAAGCCAACAGCAATATACCGCGCACAGTATGATCATTGGTGAAAAGAATAATGCTTGCCGGGATACATAAAGTTGGTGCGCCCACTACCGGCAGGAACGAAATAAAGCAGCCGATAACACCCCAGAAAATAGGGTCTGGTATGCCAAATA
>Ga0157374_10002203_pt1 | contig 16435 bp, 11 predicted proteins | sample M25metaG_FD_115308 | JGI IMG/M metagenome (GOLD analysis project Ga0157374, IMG submission 115308) | Miscanthus rhizosphere microbial communities from Kellogg Biological Station, Michigan, USA - M2-5 metaG | ecosystem: Host-associated > Plants > Roots > Rhizosphere > Soil | place: USA: Michigan...
AGATCAGGTAAAGCTTTGGCGGCTCGTCGCCGATCCGCCCGCCGAGGAGCATCGACGCGCCGGAGGGGATGTTGAGCGATTCCAGTGCGTCGCCCACCGTCTTGTTCGCGAGCTGTAACGCTTCGCCGACCAGCTGCGCCGCGCGGAACATCGAAGTCGCCTGGCCCAATGTCCGGGTGATCAGGTTGGCCTCGTCGCCAGGAGGAAGCCCTTCCTGAAGCAGGCTGATCACTGTTTGCGTGACCGAAAGATTGCCCGAGGTCGCGACATAGATCTGCCGGCCCGGTTCGCCGGCAAGGCAGTGCAGCTTGCGGTACGAGGAGATGTTGTCGACCCCCGCATTTGTCCGGGTGTCGGCGACCATTACCAAGCCATCGTCGAGGTGCATACCAAGGCAATAGGTCAATTCTGCACCTGCAGTTCCGGTTGGCCATTCACGAGCACCTCCACGGCGAGCCGTTCCTCGCCCCCGCCCAGCCGGGCGCCGGAGATCGGCGATGCCTCGCGATAGTCGAGCCCGCAGGCGACGCGAACATAATTCTCGTCCTGAGCCAGCCCGTGCGTCGGGTCGAACGCCACCCAGCCGAGGTTCTCCACCCAAGCCTCGGTCCAGGCGTGAGCGGCTGCCTGCGCCTGCGCCCCTTCGCGGCGGTGGAAATGGCCCGAGATGTAACGCGCGGGAATTCGCAAACACCGGGCAAGCGAAACGAAGATGTGAGCGAAGTCCTGGCACACCCCCCCGCCGGCGCTGAACGCCTCTTCAGCGGTCGTTTCGGCTTCGGTTGCCTGCGTATCGAAGCGCAGCCGGCTATAGAGGCAGGTGTTGATCTCATGCAACCGGTCGAGAGTAGATCGTCTCGACTGTTCCAGTTCAGACGCGAACTCGCCCAGATTGGGCCCCGCAGCCGTCAGCTCCGTTGGCCGGAGGAAGACCTCAGGCGGCAAGTCGCCCGCTAAACCGCGGACGATGCCCGCGTGACTCTCGGTGAGCACCTGACCGGTTACCGAGACCGACAATTGCTCGGTCGGCCGTTCGACGTACAACATGTGCGTGACGTTGCCGTAGCCATCGCGGGCTTCACGCAAATGGGCATCGCAATCCACGTCGACGCGCCATTCCAGCACCGACTGGCCGACGAAGCTGGACGGAGTGAGGCGTAGCAACTGCAGCAGGCGCCGGGGCGGCTCGGTATAGCGATAGACCGTCGTATGATCGATTTGAATGCGCATCAGGTAAACTTGAACTGCCGGGCGATCGCCGCATCGATCTCGCCATTCTCGGCGACGAACTTCTGAAGCGATTCATGGAGTCCGCGTCCGATCAGCGTGTCGACATTGCTCGCCTCGAATCGATCCAATCGGCGGCGGGCAACGCGGTCAGCTTCCCCCTGGCGGCCACTCACTGCGCCGATACGGCCGAGGAGCGCAACGGTTCGCGCAGCGCAGGAAGCGAGCGAGCGGGGTAGCTCGCGACGGTAAATCAGCAGATCGGCGACGAGCCAGGGTTGCAGCGCCTGTTTATAGATCAGCCGATAGGCGCCCTGCCCCGATACGACGTGAAGAAGGGTCATCCACTGATCCCGATCGAGCGTGCCACCAACTTCCTGGCCCTGCGGCAAGAGCAAATAATATTTGACGTCGAGGAGCCGCGCGGTGTTGTCCATGCGTTCGATCATCGTCCCCAGACGCATGAACCAATTGGCCTCGGTGCGCAGCATATGTTGGAGCGCCCCCTCAAAACCGCGGGTTTCTGCCTTGATTTCCTCGACAAGATTGACTGTGCTCTGGATTCCTCCCGGATTCGTCCGGTTGCCGAGGGTCAGCCATGTACGGTTGATCGCTTCCCACACCTCTTGGGTCAGTCGATTGCGCGCCGCGCGCGCATTGTCTCGCGCCCGGCCCACACAGCTTTTCACCGAGTTCGGATTGCCCGCCTCCAGCGAGAGGAAGGCCCGAGCCCGTGTCGAGGTCACGGCTCCGCCGCTATCGCCCATCGGCCCATCACCTACGACCGCCAGTGCGCTGGCCCAGGTATTTGAACTTTCCGTGTGCGGCGATAGTGAATCCAGGCGAATCGTCGCTTCGATCAACCGGGTCGTGAACTCGGCGCGTTCCATGTAGCGCCCGATCCAGAAAAGATTGGCTGCCGTGCGCGCCAGCATCAGCTGGATTCGCCGCTGGCGAGAACGAAGCTATCCTTCGTTCCCCCGCCCTGGCTGCTATTCACCACCAACGACCCCTTGCGCAGCGCTACTCGGGTCAGGCCGCCCGGGACGATCGTGATCCCCTTGGCGCCGGTCAGAACGAACGGACGGAAATCGACGTGGCGCCGCGCGATTCCCTTGTCCGTAAAGGTGGGAACGGTCGAGAGCGCTAATGTCGGCTGCGCGATATAGCGGTGCGGCTCGGCGATCAGCGCGGAACGGAAAAGGGCAAGCTGTTTCCTGTTTGCGGCCGGGCCAACCAGCATTCCGTACCCGCCCGAACCGTCCACCAGCTTGACCACCAGCTCGCTCAGATGATCGAGCGTGTATTTCAGCGCTTCCGGCTCGCGGCAGCGCCAGGTTTCAACATTCTCGAGCTTGGGCTCCTCGCCGGTGTAGTAGCGCACGATCTCCGGCATGTAGCTGTAGATCGCCTTGTCGTCGGCGATGCCAGTTCCAGGCGCGTTCACAAGCGCCACGTTGCCGGCCAAATAGGCGGCAAGAAGGCCCGGGACCCCGAGCATCGAATCTGGCCTGAAGACCAGCGGGTCGAGAAAGGCGTCGTCGATGCGACGATAGATGACGTCTACTCGTACGCGTCCTTCAGTGGTTCGCATCCAGACGATGTCGTCATCAACCTCGAGGTCCTGCCCTTCGACCAGCTCAATGCCCATTTTATCGGCGAGGAAGCTGTGCTCGTAAAATGCCGAATTGAAATGCCCAGGGGTGAGCAGGACCGCGAGCGGATCCCGCACTCCGGTAGGTGCCACCGAATAAAGCGTGTCGCGCAGCAATTCCGGATAGGCATCCACAGGAAGTACGGGGAGAAGCTCAAACAGTTCGGGGCACAATCGCAACATCGCCTCGCGATTTTCCATCATGTAGGACACGCCGGAAGGGGTCCGGGCGTTGTCCTCGAGCACGAAGAACTGGTCGGGGCCCGTCCGCACCAGGTCGATGCCGCAAATGTGGCAGTAGACGCTGTGCGGAGGCTTGGCGCCGGCAACCGCGATACAGAACTGCGGATTGGCGAGCACAATCTCAGCCGGGACGACGCGGTCGTTGAGGATATGACGGGCGCCATAAACATCGTCGATGAAGGCATTGATGGCCCGGACGCGCTGTTCGAGCCCGGCAGTCAGATTTCCCCATTCGGAGGCAGAAAAGACGCGGGGCAGGATGTCGAAGGGAATGATCCTCTCGGCGGCCTCCTCTTCGCCGTACACTGCGAAGGTGATCCCGCGGTTCCGGAATGCTGCTTCAGCCGATTGCTGCCGACGCGCAAGCTCAGCCGCGGGCGTATTCTCAAGCCAGGAAGACAGGGTTTCGAAACCCGGCCGCGCATGGCCATCAGCGTCGGCGCCCCATAGCTCGTCAAATGCGCCGGGTGCGCCATTAGTCATGCTCGAGCCTTTGATCAGTCGTGGTCAACGCTCCGTCAAACAGGGGAACCTGGAATGCTGCACTGCACAATCATGTCAGTTCAGTTGGAACAACAATGCAAGCGGCGCTCACCGTGAATTGTTCACAGTGGTCCGCGATTGATCGGAGCATTGCACGAGGACTCAGTTTCCGATGTCTGCTTCGGGTGGAATGCCGGCGTTTGCTGAAATGCTTCCCATAATTGAACAACCCTGGTTCAAGCCCACGAACTTACCGAAGCTAAGTTCAGTGCTTCTCAGCTACGCGACCGAGAAACGGGGGGCCGAGCGATGGCATACATCTCTTTTGCAATCTGCTTTGTGAGCGCATCCGGATCGCCGTTTGCCTCATACAAATCGAAGTGCGTTTTCCCGGGAAGAAACCTCACGTCAGCTTTGTCACCCAGATGCCGCAAGGCAGCCTGCAACCTGCGGGCGGCGTTGTCCAAATGGAAAGTGTCGGCGGTGCCGACGATCACGTGAATCTTGCCGTGGAGATCATGCTGCAGCGCCGGCCAATTGTGCTCCAGCCGATAGGTGATGTCGTAATGATTGCGCCAATATGTCGCGACCTGGGGATCAACTGCCCCGGTCCCCCGATCGAACATCTGCATCGGACGCCCGTCCGTCCCCTTGGGAGAGAAGACCCAATCGAAAGAGGCCATTTGCCCGCCGACAGGTCCGAACACCGCCTCCAACCGGGCAAAGTCAGCAAAGCTTGCAACCTCGCGACCATTCATCCGCACAAGCGGAATCGGTTTGCCGTTGGCATCGACATAGACATTGGCATTCGGCCGATAAATGTCGGCAGCGGTGAAATCATGGAAATCGCTGGGGTCCGGGGCGGTCGACCAAGTGCCACCGAAAGATTTGGGATAGCGCGTCTGCAACCACAGGGTGGCCCATCCCCCCGATGAGTGGCCGGTAAGAAAACGGCCAGAGGGCCGTGAGTCCATCCTGTAATACCGCTCAAGCCACGGGATCAGTTCGGTCGTCAGGGCCTCGCCCCACGGACCATTGTTGACCGAGTCCACGAATTCGTGCGTTCCGGTAGGCGAGCTTTCGTCGAGCGAAACCCAGATCATCGGTGGGATCTGCCGCTCTGTCATCAGTTTGAGGTAGGAAGCGGCGTCCCAGCGGCCGGAATTAAGATTGCCGCCAAAGCCTTCGGTCTGGAATACGGTTGGCCAGGTGGTCCGACCATCGGCAACATAGCCGGGTGGGAGCGCGATCACGCCGCGCATGTGGACCGGGCGGCCCCAGAAAGCGCTCAGCTTGGGACTTACAAAGTCAAACGGCACGGTCTTCGACAAATAAGGGGCCACGGCCTTGGTCCACTCGCCCTGTAGAGCGAACGGATCATTCGCCGGGAGCGCAGACGACAAGAGAACCGGGGGCACCGGTCCGGGCAACGTTACGTCGATTACATTCGAAACGATGTCGCCGGCACCACGGCCAGCGTAATTGTAATCGCGGTTACGATCGAGCACCGCCTGCAGATGGTATCGCCCTGGAGGCAGCTTGGACCAGGCGTCCGGAACGGCGTCGGTTTCCGTATCGACCGTTGCAACCTGATTTGTCGAAAACGCCTCGATGTCTCGCGCTGCAACCGCCGTCTGAGTTCCGGAAAAAGGATTTGCATCCACTGAGTCGGGCGCCTTTTCACCGGGCTTTACGGGCTCAGCGAAGATGATGAGCCGTCCCGAAATCGGCGTCGTGCTGGGAACGGCAAGCTCTACTGGCACCCCGATGGAGGCACCCGCGATTGATGCGGCAGTGAGCGCAAGAGCAAATATCACCACCATGAAACGCATCGATATTCCCCTACAAAACCATCATCTGGGGCTGAAAGTTGTCCATTGGTCGCGCTACCGCACCCCAACCATGCCGCGCACGGAATCGGCTATCTTTGCGGCGTCATATCCAATCCCATCCTTAAAGACCGTATCGACGTTTTCGATGTCGGCGATCTGCCGCGATGGGTCACCCTTGATCACGACAAGGTCGGCATCTTTTCCGACCGCAATGGAGCCAGTTTCCTTATCGATGCGGAGGAACTCCGCCCCGTTCAGCGTGGCGATGCGAATGGCCTCGACGGGCGTGAACCCGGCCTCTACCAGAAGTTCGACTTCACGTTGATCGCCGTAGCCGGGTAGAACTCCGCCAGGCCCGGTCGGATCGACGCCCGCCATCAAATGCCCTCCGGCTTTGGCGAAGGCGAGCTCGAACTCCATCTCTTTCTTGAACACAGCGGGATAGGGCGGTGGCTCGTCACCATATTGCTTGCGTTGCGTCGCGGTATCGGCTGCGGCGACCTTCCCCGCAAGGAAGTCGGCCCGCGCTTCGACCGTCATCGCGTCTAGCACACGCTGCTGAATGGTCGGGCGTCCTGGCAGCCCCATTTCGAACACCGCCAAGGTTGAAGTTATCGCCACGTGATGGTGCACCAAGTCGACAATCATGTCGTGCACGGGACCGGAATTGACGTCCAGCTTGGCCAGCAGTTCGAGCCCATGCTGGGTCTCAGGGCATTCGCCGGCCTTCTTCTCGGGATAAAATTCGGTGTCGATGATGAGACCGTGCTCGATATTGTCGATGCCAAGGGCAGCGGCTTCACGGAATCCAATAGAGCACAGATGTCCCGTAATGGTGGCGCCGCGTTTATGTGCTGCGTCCGCGGCGGCCTTCAGTTCGGCGGGAGTGATGTACTGGTAGGCCTTGAAGCCTTCGATGCCCTCGTCCAGCCAGTAATTGACTGTCCGGACGGCGTCTTCCGGGCCGGTCAAGATGTGCATTTGCATCGACCAGCCGCCTGCGCCTTCCAGATAGGGGCCGGTCAGGTGCATCTTTGGGCCAGGCATCTGCGCGCTGTCGATGCGGCGCTTGATGTCGATGTCAGTGTCCGGTTCGAAGGTACCCGCCGTCCGCACGGTGGTGACGCCTCCGGCCAGATACAGCAGCGGAAAGCTGATCGGCATCTCTGTGAAAATGCCCCAGCCGTTGCTGTAGAACATATGCTCATGCATGCCGACGAGGCCGGGAATTATGGTTTCGCCTTTCAAGTCGACGACCTTCGCCTGCTTCGGCACTGCGATTGAATGCACGTCTCCCACCTCGGTGATCTTGCCTTCCGAAATGACGAGGGTCTGGTCTTCGCGGGGCGGCGCACCCGTCCCGTCGATTATGCGCGCGTGAATCAGCGCGACGACGGGCGCCTGGATCTTAACGAAGCCTTGGATCCACGCAGACAAGCTCGGCGCGGGAGCGGCGGCGGTCGACCCCAAAATGATCGCAGCTGCAGCGGAGGATTTTAAAAGGCGGCGCATCTCGGCTCCTTGATCCAAGAGTGAATCGGGGTGGCTGGTGTATGCCGGCGTTAGAAACTCCCCTTCAGCGAAAGGCTGAAGATGGGGCCGACGAGCTCGTTATGGATTTCGACGAAGTCGATAGGAGCGCGGTCGCGCCAGCCGGTGTAGACCACGCGGTGCTCGAGGTGACGACCGTTGAAGATATTGTCGACGTTGAAGGTAGCGCTCATCCCAAGCACATTCTTGTCCTCGACGCCGAATCCAACCATCCAGGGAATATCGAGCGTCTGGTCGATCTCGGTCAGATAGTAATTGCTGACGTAATGCCGGTGCTGGACGGAAACGCCCCAGGCGAGCTGCGTCCCAGGGATATCGTACCTCAGGTTCAGATTTCCCCAGCGATCTTCGACACCGCTGATTGGCCGTTTCTCGCCCGTCAGCGGGTCGCGGACCGAAGTCCCTTCGGCCCCGATGGTTGCGTCGAGCTTTGCTCCGGTCCAGCCGATAGGATCGAACAGGATGGTGCTCTTGCTCTCGAATCCGAAACGGTCCGCGCGCGACAGGTTACCGACACCTTGCTGGTCGTTGCCGATCGGGATGAAGTCGATAATGTCCTGCACCCGATAATAGTGCAGATTTAGGCTTGTCTTGCCCCAACGGCCGAGATCGTGCGCGAAATCGGTCTCAACTTCCCAGCTTTGCGGAGGGACCAGTTCAGGATTGCCGGCTTCCTGCCGATCGACACTGAGTGCCGGCTGCGCAAGAAAATCGTAGAAACTGATCTGGCCGACGCGCCGGCGAAGTTTCAGGCTGACGTCCCATGTCTTTGACGGATGCCAGCCGAACGTAATGCTGCCTTTGGGCCGGAGAAACTTGCGCGCGGGCTCGTCGTCATCGGCCCTGTCCAGGCGGGAGACTTCGCCCCCTGCGGCGATTTGCAAATCCAGGTTTGATGCCAGCTTGCGGCTCAGTGTCGCGAGGGCCTCGTAGCGGACCTCAGTAACCTTTCCGGTGCCTTGCGGAAACGACACCTCCTGAAACGCGCCGTCCGGATCGAGCTGGAAAAGCCTGCCGCGCTGGTCGAGCGAATTGAAGGCTCGCTCGATCGAGACCTGCCAATCGTTTGCGCCGGTTTTCCAGCCATATTCGGCCCGGGTCACCGTTTCGCCCGAATGCGTATCACGGCTGAAGCGAGAGCCTTCGCTATCGGCACCGCTGCTCAGGAAGCGCAGGATGTCGGTGGTGACGAGCGGCTCATGTTCCCAATGGCGCACACCGATGAGCTTCAGTCGCCCCCGGCCGAGAGCGAAATCGTAATCGGCATTGATGTCAGCATAATAACCATCGAGTTGCTGAATGTCGGTACGTGAACGAGTTTCGCCGGTAACGAGCAAACGGCGATCGTTTAGGTGCTGCGGATTCCAATAGGGCGTGTAGCCGAGCGTGAGATTTCCGACGGAGGAACCCGGCCCGTCGATCCCGAACCTGGCCTGCATGTTCGCCTGCTCATATTCGGAATGATAAACTTCGGACCTGGTTTCAGTGAGCGTGCCGTTGCCATCATAGATCCGGATCGGTCCGCCGATGCCGCCGCGCCCGTAGTCGTTCTTCACCGAGAATGTGTAATCCAGCGGGCCTTTCCTGCCGGAATAGCTGATTGAGCCGCCGAGCAGCTCTGGCTTCGTATAATGCGGGCGGAAATTCGGGTTCCATTCGAACTGGCCCGACGATTTCGCGGCGGTGCTGAGAATGACGTTCGCCACCTGGCCGGAAAGACCCGCAATCCCCAAGCTGGCCGCATCGACGATTTCGATACGTTGGACATTGGCGGCCGGAATGCGCTGCAGCTGGTCGACTGCACCACCCGATTTGTTGGCTATCCGCTGACCGTTGATGAGCACGTTTTCCGACGCCTGCCCAAGTCCCCGATCGCTTGTATCTTCCGTATGGATGGTGAAGCCCGGTACCTGTGCGAGCATGTCGTAAGCGGTCTTCGGAGCAAAGCGCGTGAAATCGGCGGGCGTATAGATTCGCTTTTGTCCGGCGGCCTGGGCAATCGGCGGCGGAGCCGATGCCGGGTCGGAGGGCTGCGCGTAAGCAGCATTCGCTGTCATCAAAGCAAATACCGCCGTCGATGCGCTCAGAAGTCGGTTTAGCATCGGCTTCGCTCCGTCTAATGTCTCACCGTTATATATCAGCAATACACCTAGTGATTAAGGAAATCACGCCCGATGGCGCGAAGTTCGACGAGGCGCTCGGGTGAGGGGAGTGGTCCGCCTTGCTGGACGGAGCGGACGAACTCGGGGGTGATATTGAGCGCCTTCAATTGGACGAGCGTCTCGACAGGCAGATGCCGATATCCAATGCGTTCGAAGCCAGCGATAAATTCCGGCTTGATATCCAGCGCCTTGAGCTGAACTAGCTCTTCGGGCTGCAGACCGGAATATCCGGCCCGAATGTAGCTGCCGATGAATTCCGGCGTAATCTTGAGCGCCGCGAACTGAACCAGCCCGTCGAGGGACTGGGGCCGGTAACCAGCTGCTTCCAGCCCACGGATATAATCCGGAGTCACTCCAACAGCGGTGAGCTCGATCAGCTGCCCGATGGAAGGAGTCGGGAATCGCGCTGCAGCAAGAGCCTCGATGAGATTGCGATGCACATTGAGTGCAATGAGGCCGAGAAGCTGATCGTCATTGGGTTGCCCAATTCCATGCCGGTTCAGGAGCGCGAGGAAATCGGCATCAGCGGTCGCGCCACAGGTACCGTGTGCCGTGGCGGCGGCTCCTGTGCCGGTGCAATCGATTCGGCCAGGTTCCCGAGCGATGGTGAAATGGATTGGCCGAGCCGCGGCGCCGTCGAGAGCCGCCAAATCGAGGCCGGCGAGTTCCGATGGCCGGAATGACGAGTCCCAATCATTTTGCGAATGGCCTTCCCGATCGCGCTCGAATCTCACCTGCACCGAATCCGAACTGCGAAAAGGTGTGATCGCGAAGCGGAGCGGTACCGACCCGTATGCGAGGCAGGTTGAGCTGAATGTTAGCAGCGTCAAAACGACGGCCATGACGAAGGCAAATAATCGGATCATTTCACCTCTCCTTTTTGGAAATCCGGGCAAAGTTCGCTCATCCGCCCTGAGGGGCGTTCGAAATTCGATGATTGGAGGTCAGTTCAGTCGGTCAGGAACTGAGCGCGATCATGGCCCGCTACGTTCGCCTGCCCCGAGTTGCTCGGGTGTGATTCCGAGAGTCTTGAGCTGGACCAGCTTATCCGGATCGAGACGACCATGCCCCGCCCGCCGATACTGATCTAGATCCGCAGGCGTAACGCCGACCGTCTTGAGTTGCGTAATCTGAGCGAGCGGTAGCCGATTATATCCGGCAGCAGCGAGTGCTCGAATATAGTCTTCACGCACACCGACAGCATAGGCTTCGGTAATATCGTTCGCTGTGACATTGCGGTATCCGAACCGCGCGAGTTCTTGCAGGAAGCTTGGGGTCACGCCCAAGGCCTTCATTTCCACGATACTGTTGGAGTTAAGGCCCAGCTGCGGGGCGACTGACCTAATTTGCGAGACATAATCAGAACTAGCCCCCACGGCCGTCATCGCGATTGTGCGATCCACAACGGAATTCGACGCTGTCGCAGTACTCGGCGAAGTGGCGAGGGCGATCGCCAATCCAGGCACCGCGTTCGCATCCGCAAAAGCCACAACTGAGCCATTGGCGTTTTGCAGAACTGTTCGTCTGCGGCCGCTTGAGTCCGGAGCGGCAATCGTGATGGTCGAGCCATTGGAGGAGCGAAGAACGGTCTGGCCATGATTGGTGATGATGGTTGAACCGTTCGTCGAGCGAAGCTCAGTTCCTTCTCCTTGGCCGACTCCTGCATTTAAGCTTGGCGTGACCGTGTCGACGTTGTTCGATCCTGACGCAGCCAAGACTGCGCCAGTGCTCGCCGACGCGGCCGCGAGAGGCGCTGATGCGCTCGAGCCGATAGCAGGATAATTGCCGTCAGTCGCTGCGGCCGCCGGTACGAGGTTGAGCGCAGCAACGGGAACGACCATTCCGGCCGCGAAGAACGCTGCGGCCGAGCCCCACCGCCAGCCGCCGGGAGCGCGCTTGACCGCATTATCGAGTACCCGCTTCACCCGCCGCGTAAGGGAATTCCTTCCCGGAGCGACGCCATGGGCACCGATCAGAATTCCCCGGCATTCGTGACGCGCCACTCCAACCAACAAGCTTGCATATTCGGCACCGTCGATATCGGTCGCCAGCACCGCATCATCGGCAGCTTCCTCACGCAGCTGATGTGCTTCGCGTGAGAGCAGCCATACAAACGGGTTGAACCAGAACAGAGCGACTGCGACGCGCGCCAGCAAGAGCTTTGCCCAGTCGAGCCGGGCCACGTGCGCGAGTTCATGCGTGATGATCGCCTCGGCCTCGTAATGCGATTCGGCTGCTTCGGAATTGAGCAGAATCACCGGGCGGACCACGCCCCAGCTGATGGGCGAGGGAAGCTCGTTGCTGATGAGAAGGGCCGTCCCGTGTTTGAACCCCATGCGCTTTTGCGCGCGGGCGAGCGCGGTAAGCCACGGCGCGTCAATAAGAACCGTTGCCCGCGCTTTTAGAATTGCGAGCCGCGCCAGCGCCATCAGGGTAAGCAGGAGGAGCACGGCTGCAGGGGTGATGTAGCCCCAAAAGGGCCAGTCAACCGGGGCACCGCTCACTTTCGGCCGGCTGGCATCAGCAGCATGGGCGGATGGGGCAACCTTAGCCTGCGGCTGCTCCCCAATCGAAGGCAAGGCCAACACTGTGGATTGGACTTCCGTTTTGCCTACCAGAACTTCGGGCCCAACAACGTCCAGCATTGGAAGTGCGAAGGACGCTAGTGGAAGCATCAGGAGCGCCGCAAGGGCCAGGTGCGTGATCCAGCTGCGGTCTGCCGGCGATCGCTTTTGCATTAGTTTCAGCAAGAGCAACGCGCCTCCTGTGATGACGAAGGATTTGGCGGCGAGCAGGACTAACCAAGTCATCAATTTGCTCCTTTCGCCGCTCGAGCCCTGGCGATCATCGCTTCAAGCTCGTCGAGATCCTCGCCGCTCAACCGGTCCGACATACCCAGCAGGGCGCTCGCTGCGCCGGCTGCCGAACCATTGAAGAACACGCGCACGATTTCGCTAAGTGCTGACTTGCGAGCCGCGGTCTCCGGAACTGCCGGGCTGTAAAGAAAGCCGCGCTCCGATTCCCGGCGCGCAACATAGCCTTTGTCCTCGAGCCGTTTCAGCATCGCGCGAACTGCTGAGCCGCTCAGCGGGTCGGGAATTCTATCGCATACCTCGCCAGCCGTGAGGTCGCCCGACTCATAAAGGATATCGACAATCTGTCGTTCCCGAGGTGGCAGTTTGCTCAGCATTCGAGTCGCATCCTTATCCGCTACATTTGTAGCGTGTGCTACATTTGTAGCGTCAATGCAAGCGCAAATCGCGTTAGGCGTCTGGAGTCAGCGCATGTCCGTTTTCCGCCCATGACGGACTCCATGATTCGAAGGGTATTATCGCGTCCTTCTTACCGATGCTGTTCTAGCTCGAGCGAGCGCAAGCGGTGGTCGAGCGCATGGGCTAAGACATTCGATCAAACCGAGGGTTCGCGAAGTCTGAGAACACCGCCCTACGACCTAACTAAACGGGTCTCCGCTGGGCGAAGGGGCAGGATGCCTGCGTTGCACGTCGGCCAGGGCGAGCGCAGTGTGTAATCTTCGCCTGCTAGGATGAGGTTCCGAAAATGAAGCGACTCTTGATGCTGGCGATATCGCTGCCGATGGTTTCTCCAGCAGTTGCGCGACCTGTTGGAACACGATCCGGATCCGCGATCAGGTTGGCCGCCGTCGCGAGCGGGGCGTCCGTTTCCTTCATTCGGGAAAAAGGCGGATGGGGTATGCGGCTCGCCGGGCCGGGGCTTCCCAGTATCACCCAATCCGACCCCGCACGCATTGAGCTTTATGCGGGCAGTGGCGACATCCGCAGACTGGCTATTCCCTACATCAGCGTTGAGCGAGCGGCTGATGGAGTCACGGCTATCGCCCAGTTCAGCGACCGCCAACGACCGATGTTCCGCATTCTCGATCGTTGGGCAATGCGAGGCAATGTCCTGACGATCGATCGGCAGGTCACGGTGCTTGCCGACAGGCCAGGAGGCTTTTCCTCCAGTGTCGCCTTCCAGATAGATCGTTCGATAGGCTGGAACGACGTGCGATTTTTCGCGCCGGCTATCCTCTATGGCGATCCGACGTATGACGGGGAACGCTCGCCCGGCGGGACTCTGAATTTCGCGGCCCATCGCCTGATGTTGCGGGAGGATTTTCTTCCCGCTCCCATGTTCGCGGCATCCTTCGCCAACGGCACGTCCCTGTCGATACTAGACCCTGCTCCCCGCGGCGACACCACCGAAGCCGATACTACGCTAGCCGCACCAACAATCGTCGATCAACGCATCCAGGTGGGAGCGATCGGCGCCGAGCAGGCTGGTGACGGGCCCCTGACATTTGGCTTTTCCTTTCCAGCTTCCGTGACGCTCTATCGCGGCGGCCGAACGAAGGTCACGGATCCGGTGTCCGCAGAACCAACCCCTCCACCCGACTGGGCCCGGCGCTATCATCCCATCATCAGTGGAGCTTCGGATCGTTACCGCGTGAGCTTCCGGATCGGCCAAGGAGAGCAATTTCCCCATGTAATACGTAACGCATGGCGATGGGCATGGGACACGTTGCATCCGGCCGTGCGCTACATCGATGTCGATCTGACGCGCCAAGTGCTGATCGATCACCTGGAGGCGCAAGCGGCGACGATCGATGGCCGAACTGCGATACCGTTCGTGCTTTCCACCGTGTCGGACGGCCCGCGCCAGTGGAACTGGACGATGGCCGCCATGGGATTCGTCGGCAAGAATCTCGAATGCGCCGACGAACTGTTGCGGGAAAGCGACCGCGATCCGGGGCCGCGTGGGCAGCAGATGCGTAAAACCGGCCTCGCTATCATCCGTTCGATGATAGAGGCTCTTCACGACATCCCGCTGCAGGGCACAGGCTATGATCTGAGGACCGGCAAACCGTGGGACCATATCTGGCTCGCTCCATGGCTTCGAAACGCCAGTGAGGACATGCGAGCGCTGATGGTGACGTATCGGCGTGAGGCGGACAAAGGACGATCGCATCCCGACTGGCTGTCGTGGGTGCGATCCTATTGCGAGTGGCTCATTAAGCAGCAGCGATCGGACGGCTCATTTCCCCGCCGCTGGAAGCCCGGCAGCAGCGAAGTTGCCGAGACGAGCGGGACCACGAGCTACGCGCCGGTGCCGCTTCTGGTGCAGATGTCGAAAGAGGCCGGCGATCTCCGCTTTCTCAGTGCTGCGATTCGTGCGGGGAACTATGTTTGGTCCACCTGGGGGCAGCGCGGGCTTTTCATCGGCGGCGCCAGCGACAATCCGAACATAACGGACAAGGAAGCCGGAATGCTGAGCATGGAGGCTTACACTAGTCTTTATGAAGCGACCCAAGACCGGAAGTGGCTGGACCGCGCTCGTGCCGCAGCGAATTTCGCCGAGAGCTGGATCTGGATCTGGGATCTTCCCATGCCGGTGGATGCCGACAATGCGCAACTCCATTGGAAAAAGGGCGTCCCTACGGTCGGCCTCCAAGGCATCACGGCGCTATCGGCGGGCGGGACGGACGAATATCTCGATTGGGCCGTCCCCTCTTATGCGAAGCTCTACACCCTCACGCATGATAGCCATTATCTCGACGTCGCTCGTGTGCTGCTGCACGACACCAAGTCGATGGTAGCGATGCCGGGGCGTCTTTACGACATGAAGGGTCCGGGCTGGCAGCAGGAGAATTGGAGGATGGGCCCGGGCGGCCCGGGACGCGGCATTGGCTCGCACCGTTTCTGGCTGCCGTGGATTTCTGCCAACCACCTCCACGGGATTATGGTGCTTCAGGAGGAACAACCGGCTCTCTACAGAATCCTGTCGCGTCCCTGAGGATGACCGTTCCGGCTCCGGTTGACCCTAAGCGATGTCTCGAAGCACCGATTTGTGCCACCCAGTCATCGGGGCGCTGCGTGTTGGCTTTGACCACTGCCAATCTAGTAGTTTTGCTCCACATGTCAGCGGGAATCGGCTAGCGTTTTCCAATCTCAACGTCAGGGGCCAGCTATGTTCGCCAATCTTGCCGTTGCCGCGCTTCTCGCGGCGAATGCTTCGGACCCCGCGACTATCGGGGTGAAAAACTCCGCAGAACCGAGCGCATTGTTGGAAACGTGCGGCGGAAAGTACGGCTGGCAAGACCCAGCGCCCCCGGTCCACATCTACGGGGACACATACTACATCGGAAGCTGCGGGATTTCCTCGCTTCTGATCGTCTCCCGGGCGGGCGATATCCTGATCGACGGAGGGACGGAAACGAACGCCAAGTCGGTTGCCGCCAACATCGAACGGCTTGGCTATCGGCTAAGCGACGTGAAATACATCCTGAACTCTCACGAACATTATGACCATACGGGCGCCATCAAGGAGCTGCAGAGTCTCACGGGCGCGAAAGTGATCGCACTAAATGTTTCAGCGCCGATGCTGGAGGCCGGGCACAGTTTTCGAGACGATCCGCAACTCGAACTGCTGAAGACGTTCCCTCCCATTCACGTCGACCACACGATTCGTGACGGGGAAACGGTCAGGCTGGGCGGTCTTAAGCTCACGGCACATTCCACGCCGGCGCACTCGCCGGGAAGTACGAGCTGGACGTGGCGATCATGCGAAGCAGGTAAGTGTCTCCGTATGGGCTATGCCGATAGCGTTACCATTCCCGTCGATAAGGATTACCGGCTCGCCGATCATCCCGAGCATGTTGCCCAGTTCCGGGCCGCACTGAAGACCATTGCGGCGCTGCCTTGCGACCTTCTGATGACTCCGCATCCAGATATCAGCAACTTATTCGAGAGATTGGCTGGACACGCCGCATTGATCGACGACAAGGCTTGCGCCGCTTACGCAAAACGTGGGGAGGGCAATCTCGAGGCCGAGCTCACCAAGGAGCAAGTGCCCGCCGCCAAGTAACCTGTCGGTTAGTGAGTCTCGAACGGTGGGGCTACAGACTGACGATGGACGATCTTGAAGTCCAGCAGACGAGCCGCGGATCCGGATGGCTGCTCCGCTCCGGTCGAAACTTGCTTCGCGAGGAGCCTAAGCGCTTCTGCGGCAAGGTCTCGAACCGGCTGATGAACGGTCGTCAACGGCGGCCACAGGGTGACAGCTGTCATAGTGTCGTCGAAACCAGCCACCGTCAGTTGCTGGGGCACGTCCAGATGGCGCCGATGCGCAACCGACACAACTGCCGCCGCCATGTCGTCATTACTGGCGAAAATGGCTGTCGGCGACGGCGTGCGGTCAAGCAGCTGTTCCGCCGCGACCAGGCCGGAATCGAAACTGAAGTCGCCCTGGGCGATGTGGGTTTCGAC
>Ga0157374_10002204_pt1 | contig 16428 bp, 14 predicted proteins | sample M25metaG_FD_115308 | JGI IMG/M metagenome (GOLD analysis project Ga0157374, IMG submission 115308) | Miscanthus rhizosphere microbial communities from Kellogg Biological Station, Michigan, USA - M2-5 metaG | ecosystem: Host-associated > Plants > Roots > Rhizosphere > Soil | place: USA: Michigan...
AGCATTAGTACTACTTGAAATAACCATATTGCTTTTTAATTTGTGCACCCAAATCCAATTTTCCGATGAAAAAGCCATCCATTACCAAGAGCTTAATTGCTTTGCTATTATTTTTTTGTCCTTACCTTTTATTTTCTCAAACATTTATTAGTGCATCAAGCAGCCCTGCAGATGGAATTGCTACGACCAATCCGGGGCCAACTGTTACTATAGCGTCCCCTGGTGGTGCGCAAGTAGGTGACTTGATCGTAATATTCGCCCAGTACAGAGGGGCCCTCGGTGCAAATTCGATGTCGGTAACGACAGCCGGAGGCCAGGCTTGGGCAACTGCGTCTAACCCCGCAGGAAACAATAACCAGACTTTTGGCATCTTCTGGTGTCGCTTTAATGGAACGTGGGTGGGCCCTAGTCTTGTCGTATCTGTTGCTGCAGGGAATACAAATGGCATGTCTGGCATAGTGTACGTAGTCAGGCCCACAATTAACACTAAAGGTTGGGCATTAGATGTAGCACCTGTCAATACCAGTACTGCAAGTAGTGCTACAACTTCAGTAACCATCAATGGCGTAACTACGGTTTCACCAAATACAGTAACGATGGCGTTTTGGACAACTCCCTTAACCAACACCTGGTCTGGTTTAAGCGGAGGATGGACTAATGCCGGAAATGCGCAATACAGAAATAGCACAACTGGTGGTCAATCTCAGTCTGCAGCCTATAAAGTGATGGCGGCTGCAGGAGCAACAGGGAACGTGACACAAACAAGATCTGCGGGCACATTAGTTACGCAGATGATTATTGCTTCGTGGGCCCAGGGCGATGGACCGGCAAATGATTTGTGTGCAAATGCAGTATCATTATCATCGCAAACCAGTTGTTCAACAACCTCCGGAACTTTAACCTATGCGACATACACGCCCGGTGGAGGCCTTCCGGGTTGCGGTACTACCGGTAATGATGCATGGTATAGTTTCGTTGCGCAAACAACTAATCCTACAATAACGGTTGGCGGTGCACTTGCCAACCCTCGTTGCCAAATCTTTTCTGGAACCTGCGGGTCGCTGACTTCCATAACTTGTAGCGGTTCTGGTACTCTCGTGACTTCAGGGCTCACGATTGGCAACACTTATTATGTCAGAGTTTATTCAAGCAGCAATGCGTCCGGTGCATTTACAATATGTATTACGGATCCTGCGGCACCTAATGGCACATGTGCTACCGCTGCAGTTCTTACTCCCGCAACTACTTGCACAACTGTCGCCGGTAATTTAGCAGCGAGCAATCAAACAAACCCCACTGCCGGTTGCGGAAACTACTGGGATGTTTGGTACCAGTTTACTGTGCCTGCCGGCTACACATTTGCTTCGATCAATGTTACGCCAACAGGCTCTAGTTTGACATCAGCCAATACGTTTATTGAGCCGTTTAAATTGGGTTGCGGGTCGATCAATAATAATTCATCAGGGTGTAGTGCTGTCGGAACTCCAAGGAATTTGAACGTTGCACCCGGAACCACCTATTTTTTCAGGGTTTATACTACCAGCAACCCTACCGGCATTACAGCAAACTATACTTTCAATGTTTGTGTAACCATTGCTAGTCAACTTGTAGAACAGGGAAGCCGCATGGTCGAAGTCTTTAAGAAAACCGTTCTTTCGCCGAATGACGTGTTGCAATTTCCCTGGGAAATTACCTATGGACCTGACGCGTCTCTGTGGCTTACAGAAGCCAAAGGATACAAGGCTTACAGGGTAGATCCAAATACTGGAGTTAAAACTACAATTCTTGATATTAGCCAGGGGTCCGCAACAGCTGAACTTACTCCGGCTGAACACACAAATTTCAATGTTGAGTTCCCAGCGACTCAAAATCCGTGGCCACAGGGAGGCTTTGCCGGCCTTGCGATACATCCACAATTTAACTCAGGCAAGCCGTACGTCTATATTTCTTATGTAAAAAAATATGTGAGTACAGCGGCTGGCAATGCAGGAGTTTTCTTTACAAACTATTTGGTGAGGTTTACATACAACAGTGGAACTGGCAAATTGGGATCACCAGTCGCAATTTGTGATACGCTACCCGGCAGCAGTGATCATAATTCCCAACGCGTGACTATAGCTCCTGTGGGGGGAACTTATTATTTATTCTACGCGCAAGGTGACATGGGTGCCGGCCAATTTGGAAATGCACAGCGAACTAACCGCGCACAGGTGCTCACTGCGTACGAAGGTAAAATATTAAGGTTTAATTTAGAGCCCGATGGTGATGGTGGGGCCTATGATAAATGGATCCCGAATGATAACCCATTCAACGGCGCGAACCAATGCGCGGTTTGGGCGGCTGGTATACGCAATAACCAGGGGCTTGTTTATGACACTGCCACCCATCTGTTATATGGTTCTTCTCACGGGCCTTTCAGTGACGATGAAATAAATATTATAGAACGCCAAATGAATTATGGACATCCTTATGTAGAAGGATTTGCGCAGGACCATAATTATGATGGTATCACTGCCGGAGCAGCACCAAATATGAATCCTCCAGCCCCTTCAGCTTGCCCAGTGATTGGAAATGAAGTGACCAACGCCGCTGGGATAGTTAACTACAGGGACCCGCTTTTTTCCGCATATAATACCCCAACGCCGGTGTCTCCAACGAATTTTACAACGATGAGCCAATTATGGAATGCCACAACTGGCGCAAATAATATTTGGCCCTCTGAGGGATGGTCTGGTCTTGACTTGTACTCTAGTTCATTAATTCCTGGTTGGAAGAGATCGTTAGTGGCAGCCGGTTTGAAATGGGGACGACTCATCCGTTTAAAACTTGGGCCAACAGGTACCACTACCCTTCCCAGCAATCTTGCTAATTGGAATAATACCAGCGATACGGTTACTTATTTCCAAAGCACTAATCGATATAGGGACCTGGCGTTTGCACCTAATGGAAAAGATATCTATGTGATCATGGATAACAACTCTGCGACTTCCGGACCAGGCATAGGTAATCCCATCACACCTGGTTGTCCTGGTTGCTTAGTAAAATATTCTTTCCTGGGTTATAGTGTCAATTCAGGAAGTAACAACAGAAGTTATATACCTACCAGTATTACTGTTGCGCCGGGGAAAAACAATACCTGTGACAGTGTAAACACAGTGACCATCAATACGGCAAACGATAACAATAATCTTTGGGTACCTCTTACAGACACCAGCAGCAATGTAGTAGCGGAGATCTATGCCATGGGACAGAACCTTGGAAACGTAACAGCAAAAGTATATCACAACGCAAATGCTGTTCGGTCGAAAAGCGGTAAACAATACCTTGACAGAAATATTACCATCACTCCACAATTTCAACCAGGCGCCAATGTGAAGATCAGACTGTATATTACCAAGGCTGAATATGATGCATTACAAACTTCTGCGGGCAGTGGTATTAGTAATCCAACTGATGTTAAGATATTTAAGAATAATGACCCGTGTGGTTCGAACATGACAGCCAATCCCAATATTGTTCCGATGGATTTTAGCGCCGAAGCCTTCGGATCCAATGCCTATGTATTGCAGGGCACCATCAGCAGTTTTTCAACGTTTTATTTCGGATCGAACTCACTGATCACTCTTCCGGTCAATCTCCTTACTTTCAGCGGCTCATTGCAAACTGATAATACTGCATTGCTGAAATGGGAAACAGCGAATGAAACCAACACCTCTGAGTTCATTCTTGAAAGAAGCCTGGATGGACACAATTTCCAACAAATCGGTACAGTGGCAGCCATTGGCAATAGTGGTATTAACAACAAGTATTCCTTTATTGATGATAATGCCAGCCGTCAATCATCCTCGGTAGTTTATTACCAATTGAAAATGGTAGATAATGATGGCTCGTATACATTTTCTGACATAGTAACCATTACGCTTCCGCTTATCACCAGCAAAGTGTCATTGTTCCCGAATCCGGCTGCACGTCAAGTCAACGTTACTATTACAACTGCGATTGACGGTAAAGTAAAATGGCAACTCATAGATAATGCAGGTCGCATTCTAAATCATAGTTCAATAGCTGCAAAAAAAGGAAATAATAATATAGTAATTAATCTCAATCGTTTGTCTACCGGCACTTATTTCTTAATTGTTTCCGGTGCGGACATTGATCAAAAAGTTAAGTTGGAAAAATTGTAAACGACTTACACATTCCCTTTAAGTTTAATTGCTCTTATTGCAGAAGAACATAAAACCCTCTCATTGAGAGGGTTTTTGTTTTTACGTTATAAAAACTCAGTACTTTTTCTTGGGTTAACTTCTTTTTTTTAAACTTTTTTTCAGGAGTAAAAAATCATTTTGTATTCATATTTGATTGCATAGTTTTATGTTAACAAAATCGTACTTATGAAAACAATTACAATTCTCACTATTAGTGCCCTGGTGTTTTTTTCCATCGCGGCCACACCAGCCCCGGAAAAAGAGACCCCGGTAAAAAATGTAAACAAAGCCTTTGATGGTTTTTCCTCTTTGAGAAGCCATCGTCAAGGTAAGGGTGCGGTGATATCGTGGTCCTTTACTTCTGCTTCAGGCGTTTCTGGCTTCATCGTACAGAGAACGAATGAAGACCCTACTGATCCGTATTCTGTTTGGGTTACGGTAGGTTCACAGGCATGTGACGGATCACGTTCGTACAAATGTTGTGATGAAACACCAACTCCAGGCTACATTAATTATCGAGTGACTGCAGTACTGAACAACGGAACTACCATCGATTCACCTGTGTCTGTAGTTCATATTGCGGCACACTAATCCTTTTAACAGGTAGCTGCGTCATTTAGCGTAGCTACTTGTTTAATCCTGATTAAAAACTACCGTTGATGAATGTTAAATGTGAAGCCTATGAGAAACACTTTACTTTTTATAATCTTACTCATTTCAATTTTCGCCGATGGGCAGATCACCACTCCCATAGTCAAAGCGAATTTTGGTGTTGATGCAGACGTTCGCGCCAATTTTTTAACCGGAACAGGTGTCACAGGAAGCGCCGACGACTGGTTCAACAATGGAACTTTAGGAACCGGGCGGCATGTAATTGATACCACAGGAGCAGCAGCTATTATAGCAGGCTATAATTCCGATGCCTCCCCATGGCCTAAAAGAATGTCTACTTTTTTCCGGGGAATGAGTCTTCCCACTTTTACCGTTTTTAATAACAGACTTTGGCTGGATGCCTTATATGTGCGAGACTACCACGGTAATGATACAACCGTTTATACATCAGGAGCCGATAAGAACGGAATGAGCCCGGCCTTATGGTCAGGAGGCATACAGGGAATTCCTGATAAAAACGATATTCTGGATATTGCCATGCACGTGCGAAGAGCAGGTCCAAATCCTACTGACTCATTATGGATGTTTGGCGGTATCTCAATTGTGAACACAACGGGTAACCGTTATTTCGATTTTGAAATGTACCAGACCGATATCAATTATGACAGGGCTTCCGCGCATTGGTATGGATACGGTCCCGATGCCGGACATACAAGTTGGAAATTTAATGCGGCCGGAAATATAGTGAGTCCCGGAGATATTATTTTCAATGGGCAATTTCAAAGCAGTACCTTAACAAGTATTGAAGCCAGGATCTGGGTCAAAAAAACAGACTGGCAAACGGTCGTCCCAACTGCTTTTAACTGGGGTGGCCAGTTTGATGGCGATGGCTCCGGAGCCGCTTATGGATATGCCAGCATATCTCCCAAGGCTGCCGGGATATTCTATACAGGCCTTGGATCGGTAAACAATACATGGACGGGTCCTTTCGGACTTGTACTGCAGGATAACAGTCTTTCATTTAATAATCCTGCGCCAGCTTCTACAACCAATGGGAAATTTGTTGCCAACCAGTTCATAGAATTTTCCGTGAACCTGACAAAGCTCGGTCTCGACCCGGTAACCACATTTGGTACAGACGTGTGCGGTACGCCTTTTAACCGGCTCGTTGTCAAAACCCGTGCGTCTGCATCCTTCACGGCAGAACTCAAGGACTTCGTGGCGCCAATCGATCTGTTTCTCGCTCCAAGAGCCCAGGCATTAGCGGATGCGCCTCTTTTCTGTGGTGCAATCGGGGTGAGTCATATCCAGGTACAAAACCCATCTGCTTCGTCAACGTATACATGGACGACTCCAGACGGGCATATTGTTGGTTCTTCTACCGGGCCAAATATCGTTGTAGATTCTCCGGGTACTTATATGGTAACCCAACGCCTGGCTGCAGGCTGTAATCCCTATGCTTACGATACGGTGGCGGTTGTTTACAACGCCAATTGTGGTACCCTTGATAACACTATTTTAGATTTTAAGGGAGTTATTAATAAAAATATTACAAGACTTGATTGGACCATCGCCGATAACCAATATGTCTCCTATTTCGAAATAGAGCGCAGTTTCGATGGAAAAACATTTGATCTCGTAAATCATACGAATGCTGATGGACAGATAAAATCATCAGCAAGCTATGCTGCTTATGATAATTTGGACCACTTGTTAGCATCCTCTGCGATCTATTACCGATTAAAAATTGTGAAGACGAATGGAGGTATCAGCTACAGCCAGGTGATCCGGATTCCTTTGGGATCTTCATCATTGACAAAATTATCGATCACCCCCAATCCCGTTCATGACATGATGCAGGTGGCTATTAATGCAGGCAATAATGGTTCGATAGATGTACACATCTTCGATATGTCGGGTAAGATTGTACGTAGAATGAAAGCCAATGTGCAGAGTGGCATAAATGTTATCAGTTTCGATCAGCTTTCGAAATTACAGGAGGGTATGTATGTGGTTGTTGTCAACGCAGGCGGGGAAATACTCAGACAAAAAATAGTATTGGTAAAGTAGCGAGTGTCTATATTGGGTCGTTTGTTCTCCTCCTTTTGGGGGGGAACTTTTTTTTACGCTATGCAGAAGACCAATCATTATACTTTTGCCTGTATGCTCAGTACTAAGAAATCCTTGGGTCAGCATTTTTTGAAGGATGAGAATGTTTGTAAAAAAATTGTTGCCTCGCTTCAACAATGTTCATTTGAACAACTTCTTGAAATAGGCCCCGGCGGCGGTGCGCTTACAAAATATTTAGTAAAGATCCCGGGAATTGATTTTAAAGCAGTAGAGCTGGATTCAGAAAAAGTCGACTATTTGATAATTAATTTTCCTGGCTTGAAAGAGAAGATCATCCACAATGATTTCCTGGACATCAAACGGCCATTTGAAGGAAAATTTACGATCGTTGGAAATTTTCCATATAACATCTCGACCCAAATTCTTTTTAAAATACTGGAGTGGAAAAATGATGTTGAATGTGCGGTAGGCATGTTTCAAAAGGAAGTAGCACAACGCATCGCTGCTAAAGAAGGCAGCAAAGTCTACGGCATCACCAGCGTTCTTACCCAGGCTTTTTTTAATATTGAATATTTATTTGAAGTAAGTGAGCATTCCTTTCAACCACCGCCAAAAGTAAAAAGCGCCGTCATCCGGCTGAAACCAAAAACTGAATATGCCGCAATGAGATCTGAAGAAAGTTTTTTTAAGTTGGTAAAAGCTGCCTTTAATCAACGGCGAAAAACATTGCGTAATGCTGTAAGGGATCTGTTTGATTCAACGATATTAAAGGATGACTTGTTTAATAAAAGGGCTGAACAATTATCAGTGCAGGAGTTTACGGAGCTTACATTTGCCATGAAATAAAATTTTTCTTAAGAGATAGACATGAAAGCGATCATAACAGCGCCGGCTCATGAATATTTAATTGACCAGTTGAAACAGCGCGGTTATGATGTATCGTATCAGCCGGCGATCACTTACGAGGATCTGAAAAAACAAATTAACGACGTCAACGGTTTGATAGTTACTACAAGAATAAAAATTGATAAAGACATCCTCGATAAGGCTACGTCATTAAAATGGATCGGCAGACTTGGCAGCGGTATGGAGCTGATCGATCTGGAATATGCAAAAACCAAGGGGATACAATGCGAAAGCAGTCCCGAAGGAAACCGCAACGCCGTAGCTGAACATGCATTGGGACTATTGCTGAACCTGATGAACCGCATCACTTCTTCATATAAGGAGATAAGACAGGGAAAATGGCTGAGGCGGGAAAACACCGGGAATGAACTGAATGGTCGCACTGTTGGGATCATTGGTTTTGGTAACACCGGCAGCAGTTTTGCGTCGCTGTTAAAGCCATTTGCCGTAACTGTATTAGCTTATGATAGATATAAATTTGGTTTTGGGAAAGATTATATTAAAGAAGCAAGTCTCGAGCAGATCTGCAGGTATGCAGACGTGATTAGTTTTCACGTTCCATTAACGGATGAAACGTTTCACCTGGCGGATGAAGATTTCTTTTCATCGTTGAAACAAAAGCCCTGGTTTGTGAATACTTCAAGAGGCAAAACAGTTAAACTGGGCAGTCTTATCCAGGCTTTAAAAAATAACTGGATCGCCGGCGCAGCATTGGACGTGCTGGAAAATGAACGATTAGAAACCTATTTACCTGGAGAAAAAGAGCAATTAAACTGGTTATTGGATCAGTCAAATATTATAATCACTCCGCATATTGCCGGCTATAGTCACGAGGCCTTTTATAAAATGGCCAGGGTCCTGATCGCAAAACTATTCCCTGCAAATTAGGGGTTTACTGTTTTTCGGATTTTTTCTATATTTGTATATAATAATGCAACGCTTCAGCATCCACTGGGGCGTTGTTATTTTTTTCTGTTTTTGTTCCAAAGGAATCAACGATAAGGAGGAATTATGACAGGCATACAGTATATAACCAAAGAGACACTTGACCAAATGAAGGCCGAGCTCCAGCACATGAAAGGAGTGGAACGTCCGGCCGCTTCAAGAGCTATTGCCGAGGCAAGGGAAAAAGGTGATCTGAAAGAAAATGCTGAATATGACGCAGCCAAAGAATCACAGGGGCTGCTTGAAGCAAAAATAGCCCTACTGGAAGGGCAGATCGCCAGCGCCAGGATCCTTGATGAAGCTACCATTGACACCAGTAAAGTATCGATTCTTACAAAGGTGAAGGTCATTAATCTCAATACAAAAAAGGAGATGACCTACAAAATTGTAAGTGAAAAAGAGGCTGATCTGAAGGCTGGAAAGATCTCAATAACATCTCCCATCGGAAGAGGTCTGCTTGGAAAAAAAGTGGGCGATGTGGCGGAAGTGCAGGCACCCGCTGGTGTAATAACGTTTAAGATAGAGGACATTTCAATATAGATTCAAGCTTTGTAAGCTGCTTGTATTTTAGATTTTGAAATCCAGATTTTAGATTTTTCCTGATGAATTTAAAGCGATTGCAATCTCAAATCGTAAATCTCAAATCAAAAATCTTTGGTGGTATGACGCTCTTTTCCAAAATCATAGCAAGAGAAATTCCGAGTTACAGGATCGCAGAGAATGATAACTTCTTTGCCTTCCTGGATATTTCTCCATTACGTGAAGGACATGTATTGGTGGTTCCTAAGATTGAAATTGACAATTTATTTGATCTGCCTGCTGAATATTTAAGGGAGATACTTGAGTTTACCCGGCCGATTGCAAAAGCTATTGAAAAATCGTTTCCCTGTAATCGTTGTGGTATCACTGTAATTGGCCTGGAGGTTCCACATGCTCACATCCACCTGATCCCCATTAACTCATCTAACGATCTGAATTTTACACAGCTCAAAGACAGGGCTTCCGATGAATCATTAAAAAAAGTGCAGCAAAAAATTCTGTCAAATCTATAAACGAAGTTTGCCGGGATGTTGTTTAATGAATTCTTCCCAGCTAATTTTTTTGTTTCCCTTTTTCTTTTTTACACCATTTGATTTAGCAACGTCGTTGCTTTGGAAGTGATGACAGATCGCGACTGCCAGGGCATCTGTGGCGTCATAATGTTTTGGCTTTTCATAAATCCGGCCAGTTCCCATTGACAATAAAATTCGCTGAAGCATCTTCCACACCTGTTCTTTGTCTGCATTTCCATTGCCCGTAATGGATTGTTTCACTTTTTTCGGTGAATATTCGGTCACAGAAAGATTTGCGCTCATGGCGGCAGCTATAGCAACGCCCTGTGCTCTTCCGAGTTTGAGCATGCTTTGGACATTCTTTCCAAAAAAAGGGGCCTCGATGGCAAATTCATTCGGCTGGTGTTCCTCTATAAGACAAAGTATTTTTTGATGGATGAGCTGAAGCCGTTCGTGATTATCTTTTTTTCCTGGTAGCTTCAGCACATTCATTTCCTTTAAAAGAATTTGATTGTTACATACCTCGATAATTCCATAGCCCATCATAAGAGTGCCGGGATCTATTCCGAGAATTATTTTAAAAGGCTTTTGCAAAGAGGACTTATTTTTACCGATTAATGAGGCTAAACAAAAATATCAAAATCTTCCTCAACTATTTTCTTGGACCGGCATTATTCCTTTGGTTATCTTATTCCATTTACAACCAGGTAAAACATCAGCCTGATCTGAAAACTTCATGGATAAAGATCAAACAGTCATTACAAAGTACAGAGATCTGGGATCTTGCCATTGTTATTTTTTTAATGATCATCAATTGGTCCATTGAAGCATTGAAATGGAAAGTTTCCATCCAGAAAGTTCAGCCGGTAAGCTTTTTCAGGTCATTCAGCGCGATTTTATCCGGTGTTTCGTTTTCAGTAAGCACGCCCAACAGGATAGGTGAATACCTGGGAAGGATCTTGTATATAGAAGAAGGCAACCGGCTCCGTGTGATCTCACTTACTATCGTCAGCAGTATAAGCCAACTTATCATCACTTTATTTGCCGGGTCGGTTGGTTTATTTTTCATCAGGAAGAATATTGAAACCGGGAACACGATGCAGGGGCTGGATTCATTTTGGCTGCAGGTTTTACAATATGGAGTTATCATTGTGTTGCTGATTTTAACAGGAATTTATTTCCGTCTCTCGTTACTTATAAACCTGGTTGATAAATTGCGAAACAATAATCGCTATTCCTGGCTGGTTAGTTCTTTGAAGGATATAGATGCAACTTTACTTTTAAAATTATTGTCTCTTTCAGCAATCCGGTATGTTGTATTTGTCGTACAATATTTTTTGCTTTTTCGCCTGTTTGAAGTAAATGCAGGATGGTGGGAATGCTTTTGGGCGGTTAGTGTGATTTTTTTAGTACTGGCTATCATTCCTACTTTTGCGATTGCCGAATTGGGCCTTCGTGGTAACGTAAGTTTAAAATTAATTGGATTGTTTAGTACAAATAGTCTTGGAATAAGTTTAACGACAGCAACAATCTGGATCATAAACCTTGTATTACCTGCAATCGCAGGCAGTTTATTAATACTGAGTGTTAAAATATTTAAAAACCGAAATGAAGGGAATTAAGACGCTAAGTTTGCTTGCGCTTGTCTCGATGGCATTTACCATAAAGGCAAAAGCTCCTGATGATGAGTTTTGCGGAGTAAAGAACACGGCATTCCAGGCCGGGGAAGAAATTTCATATACCGTTTACTATGCAGTGGCCGGGATTTATATCGATGCCGGCAATGCAACATTTACAAATGTTCTTGAAAAAATAAACGGGCGACCTGTTTATCATATAGCAGGGGTGGGAAAAACAAATCCATCTTACGACTGGATATATAAAGTGAGAGATAAGTATGAGACATTTATTGACACAGGTTCTTTACAGCCTTTAAAATTCTTGAGAAATGTGGATGAAGGCGGATACAAAAAATATGAGAATGTTACTTTCAATCGCAACGCTAATACCGCGGTAACAACCGAAGGTGTTTTTAAGGTTCCCGATTGTGTGCAGGATGTACTGAGTGCAGTGTATTATTCACGCAATATTGACTTTAATAAGTACAATGTAAATGATAAGATACCTTTTTCGATGTTCCTGGATAATGAAGTGTATAGCATGTACATCCGCTACCTGGGAAAAGAAACGGTAAAAACAAAGTATGGAAAATTCAAAGCCATTAAGTTCAAACCGCTGCTGATCAAGGGAACTATTTTCGAGGGCGGAGAGAAAATGACAGTTTGGGTTTCTGATGATGCTAATCATATACCAATACGTATTGAGAGCCCTATCGTGGTGGGTAAAGTAAAAGTGGATATGATGAGCAGTAAAAATCTTCGATATCCGCTTACGTCATTGATCAAGGTGAAGGGCGGCTAAATAGCCGCCCTTTTTGTAATTCGTCTGGCTGTTCAAAATGGCCTGACGCTTAAACTTCATCAAGTTTAAAAAAATTCTTTGGCCTTATTCCTCTTTCAGTTTGGTGAAGCGTACAACATTCATATTGCGGATCGTGTTCAAAGAAAAGAATGTAATCGTTTTGGAGAGCTTCACGTAAGAAGGTTTTCTTTTCATTCATAGATTTTAGCGGATATATATCATAAGCCATTATGTAGGGAATTGGTATATGCCCTTGTGATGGAAGAAGGTCTGCCATGTACACAATTGTCTTGTCTTTATATTTGATTTTGGGTATCATCATCGCTGCTGTATGTCCATTTACAAAAAGAATATTGAGATTGCCATAAAATGAACCAACAAGGTTTGCTTTGACTTCTGGGATCTCAGGAATAAATTTCAATTGACCGCTTTCTTTTATTGGTATTATATTTTCCTTTAAAAAGGAAGCTTTCTCCCTGTCATTCGGATTTAGTGCCCATTCCCAATGGGCTTCGTTGCTCCAGTATGTTGCATTTTTAAAACCAGGAACTAATTTACCTCCATCGCGAATGATCGAACCGCCACAATGATCAAAATGTAAATGAGTGAGGAAAACATCGGTAATATCATCCCGGTGAACACCATGTTTAGCCAAAGATTTGTCAAGTGTATCATTGCCGTGCAAATAATAGTAGCTGAAAAATTTTGCATCCTGTTTATCGCCCATTCCATTATCGACAAGGATCAACCTGTTCCCATCCTCGATCAATAAACAGCGCAATGCCCAACTGCACATATTGTTTTCATCCGCCGGATTGATCTTATTCCAGATCGATTTTGGAACAACGCCAAACATGGCGCCTCCGTCCAATTTAAAATAACCGGTGTTAACGGAGTATAATTTCATGTGTGCTCAGTCACTATTTTATTTCCAGGTTCCTGTTTTTTCATTTTTAATTGTGTGATCCTTGCGTACATCAGCAATAATAAACCAATTATAAAAAAAGCCATGACACTCAGAACTGACGATCGCTGGGAACCTGTCAGCTCAGTAAAAAAGCCAAAGCTGAAAATACCTATCACAAGGCCGATTTTTTCCGTTACATCATAAAAGCTAAAAAATGAAGCCGTATCCTTTGTTACGGGCATTAATTTGGAATATGTTGAACGACTGAGTGATTGAATACCTCCCATCACAAATCCTATGATGCTTCCCAGGATGTAAAACTGGGTAATATTTTTTGCAGGGATTACATAGCCGTAAAAACAGATGCCGATCCACACAATTACGCAGATCATCAGTGCCCCCATATTTCCAATTGCAGCAGATAGTCTTGAAATGACATATGCACCGGGAATTGCAATTAATTGAATAATCAGGATAGCAATGATCAAATTGGTTGTCGGTATTGCTAATTCGCTTTTTCCGTATAATGCTGCTGCCAGCATTACCGTTTGCACACCCATGTTATAAAAAAAGAACGCAACCAAATATCGTTTGAGCATGACCAGGTCTTTTAATTGATTCCACACTTTTTGAAGTTCACGATATCCTTTTGAAAGAATGTGATGCTCCAGGTCTCCTGCGCCGGCTGGTGAAGATTTTGGTAAACGGCTCAATGCAAGCTGGCCAAAACCCCACCACCAAACACCCACCAGTAAAAACGAAGCCTGGTATTGAACAATAGAATGTTCATTGCCTCCCAATAGCTGTGGATAAAATACAAATACAAAACAAACGATCTGTAATATCACACTGCCAATATATCCAAAAGTAAATCCGCGGGCACTTACACGATCGCGGTCTTCAGGCGCGGCAATTTCGGGCAGGTAGGAATTATAATAAACCAGGCTGGCCCAAAAACCAACGCAGGCAATGATCGAACAAATAATGCCAACATACAACGTTGATTTACTCGTGAAAAAAAATAATGCAGCACAGGCCACGCTACCCATGGTAAGAAAGAAATTCAAAAACTTTTTTTTGTTACCCCTGTAATCGGCAATGGATGAGAGCAGAGGGGAAATAAAAGCAACAATAAGCATGGCAAATGCCAATGCGTAATTATACAATGCCGTATTTACAAAATCTCTTCCGAGAAAATGAACATAGTCTGTGGTTGTTTTGTCATTTCCATCCCCGGTGATGGATTCATAATAAGCAGGGAAAATGGTAGAGGTAATGACAAGATTATAAACGGAGTTGGCCCAATCGTACATGGCCCAACCGTTAATGACTTTTTTGGAGGCCGTTTGCATGGTAGTTCTTTAATCATTAAAAATAATGATTTGAGAGGACAAAGAATTAGAATCTCATTGTGTACTTCGTGTTTTACTTTGTGCGCTTTGTGACCATAAACACCCGGTCACAAAGAACATTGCGGAGCACCACGGACACAAAGCGCAGAAGGGTTACAGATCAAATGACAAACACATACACTTCCTTGTTGGTTTAGCAAGCTTTCACATTTAATAAATCGACGATCGATACGGTCTAATTATTATGAATGACTCCTGTAAAAAGAAGGATAAGCATAACAATGCCAAGAATGATCCTGTAAAAACCAAAGATCTTAAAGCCGTGTTTTTGAAGATAATTTATGAAAAAGCGGATCGCAAGCAGGGCGACAACAAAGGCGACCACGGCGCCAATGCCTAACGTGGTCATGTTATTTTTTACCAGTACTTCCGGGTGTTCCTTGTAAACATCATAAAAACTTTTTGCAGAGGCAGCAAACATTGTCGGCACTGCCAGGAAGAAAGAAAATTCAGCCGCAAGATTTCTTGTAAGCTTCTGGCTCATTCCGCCGATAATAGTTGCAGCGCTACGGCTAAGTCCCGGGAAAAGCACCGACAGAACCTGGAAACATCCGATGATAAAGGCTTTTGGAAATGAAATGTTTTTTTCTTCAGCAATTGTATTTTCCTTAAAAAAACCATCTATAAAAAGTAAAATGATCCCGCCGGCGATCATGACACAGGCTATAAATGTGAGATTGTTTAAAGCATTATCAATATATTTTTTTAATAAAGCTCCTGCTATAAGAGCCGGAATTACCGCCACGATGAGCTTGATGTAGAACGAAAGATGCCTGAAATCAAAGAACTTTTTTGAATACGCAAACACCACTGACAGTATCGCTGCCAATTGGATCACTATTTCAAACATATTTGTAAAGGGTGTGGGACTCACACCGACTAGCGGGTTGGTAAACTTCATGTGTGCGGTGCTCGAAACAGGAAGAAATTCGGTAAGCCCTTCTACAATGGCAATAATGATGACTTGAATGATATCCATGCTAAAAATGTGAAAATAGACAATGACTCATATTATATCGGGGCATGTGATCATAACATTGAGTCATCGAGAAATTAAGTAATTGCAATTATTCTTTCGTCTTTGGTTTTCTGAAGATCGCAAAACATTCAACTACCAGGCCTGTAATGATCAGGATCGGAGCGATGGTTATACGGGTTGTGCTGTAAACTTGTTCAGGATGAAACTGGTTGGGATCATCGCTTTTGCCACCCACCATCAACAGCAGCCCGATTGCCATGATCGCAATGCCACCAAGCATCCACAGATAATTTTCTTTTTCAAAAATGGGGAATGACCTTGTGTCTTTTGAAGGCGTAGAAGATTTCTTTTCAGCCATAGAAATAATTAAGGGGTGCAAGATAGGGAAATAGTGAAAAGTTAATAGTGAAAAGATAAAAATGAAACCCAATTGACTTTTATCTGTTAACTTTTATCTAATAAAGATCGTCCAGTTTCATCCTAAGGTATTTCAAGACACTACGATGGGTGCTGAACACCGTAATTCCAATGCCTAAAAGAATAAGAACAACGGCCAGCAATATCATCATGTTGGTATCGTGTAATTTTTTGAAGCCGTCGAAAAAGTTTTCTGCTAACAGCAACAAAACATAAACAATGGCTGTCGCGATCACACCGCTGATGGCTCCGTTTGCAATGGCTCTCATATCAAGTGGCTTGGCAATGAACCACCGCGTGGCTCCTACCATTTGCATGGTTTTTATCAAAAAGCGATTGCTAAACATGGCGAGGCGGATGGTATTATCGATTAGAACGATCACCATCACAGCGATCAGGATAGCCACGATACCCAGGACGATCCCAATGTTCCTGAAATTTTTCATCATTGAATTTACCACAGCGCTGGGAAAACGCACTTCATCGACGATAGGATTTTGGA
>Ga0157374_10002205_pt1 | contig 16424 bp, 12 predicted proteins | sample M25metaG_FD_115308 | JGI IMG/M metagenome (GOLD analysis project Ga0157374, IMG submission 115308) | Miscanthus rhizosphere microbial communities from Kellogg Biological Station, Michigan, USA - M2-5 metaG | ecosystem: Host-associated > Plants > Roots > Rhizosphere > Soil | place: USA: Michigan...
AGCCATCGAAGTATTCGACCGGGAACAAGAGCAGGACAGAGCACGCTCGATCACCGCATTGGCGAAAGATCATGTGATTTTCTTTTTCTTTCGCAGCGATTGTCCTTACTGCCATGCCTTCGCACCAGTATTGCAGGCATTTCAAACCAAATATGGAATTAACGTAGTTGCCATCAGCATTGACGGTGGCGCTATCCCCGGCTTTCCCAGCCCGAGGCGAGACAATGGTATTGCACGCACATTGAATGTTAGTCAGGTGCCGGCCACCTTCCTTGCTCAACCATTCAGCGGAAAGATCAGCCCGATTGGCTTTGGTGTTCTCTCCGAATCCCAATTGTTGGAAAGAATTTCGACCGTGTTGGAGCCATCGTCCGCCGGTTCTCCATCAAATTTAAAGAAACAGGTCTCACTACAATAAGGAGGTTGAAATGAATATCAATAATGCTTCGAGATCTACCGTAAAAAATAAGCCTCCTCATCGTATGACTGCAATATCGATGGCACTATTTCTCGGAATATCACAGTCCACGTTGATGGCAGCCGATCTCAACAATGAGGTAAACAATATGTTTAATAACCTCGGGACGATCGGTAATTACACGACGCCGGGCGCATTTCACGGACAGGTATATAACACTTATACAGGAGGAAGCCTCTATCTGCGTTCCCCCAATAAGGTATATCAGCTTTCCGCCATTCAGTTTCCCAATGCTAAGGCTGGATGTGGTGGCATTGATGTTTTTGGCGGCTCCTTCTCTCATATTTCAGCAACCGAATTCAAGAACATGCTGAAAAACATTACAGCCGCCTTACCAGGAATCGCGTTCCAACTTGCGCTTGAATCCGTATCTCCAATGCTTGGCGGACTGACCAAGTGGGCTAAAGGCTTGGAGACTATGATCAACAATGCACGTATCAATTCCTGCGAGACAGCTAAAGCTTTTGTTAGCAGCACCGCAGAAGCAATCGGATATGACTCTCAGGAAGCATGCGCCAAACTAGCAGTACAGATGGGCATTGAGAGTGACGCGGATTCGGCGCGTCGGCGATGTGCAACCGATCGCCCTTCCATTCTCACCACCGCTCGCAATTCGGCCGATCCCAATATTGCCAATCAGGCGCCTTTCGTCGGCAATTTAACTTGGAAGGCTCTTCAGTATGCCAATACGATTGACGATCAGGAACGAGAACTGATCATGAGTATCGTTGGGACAGTGATTTACTATCCCGAAGAAGCCAATCGCGATACCGAAGTACGATCCCCTACGCTTACAAGCATCAGTCAGCTACTGTACGGACAATCAGATGCCGGTGGAGGTAATGTCAATATTCATTTGCTTAGTTGCAACAACTATACGGATTGTGACGTGGTCTCCGACAATCCCACATATGTTCACACACCGTTTACGGTAAAAGTACAGAATTTGATGCAGTCGATCGCAAATAAAATTGCGACTCGTACACCAATTCCGAACAACTCCCCAGAAGTCGGATTTGTGAATCAAACAGCCGAGCCTGTATTCCGCATGCTCTCTATAGGCAACACAATTCCCGGTTCTGGTCTCTCGGATAACTTGATCGCCCAATATCGTGATGTCATTGCGGCGGATTACGCGTATACATTTCTAGACCGCAATCTGCGTCTAGGAATGTCGGCTTTGGAAAAGGACTATCGTCTCAATGATAAACAACGAGACAAAGTGAAAGAAATCCGACAACGCGCTCAATTCATGATGACGCAAATTGCGCAGGAAAAAACTCTTCTGTATGCAAAAGTTCGCTCATTCACTTCAGTAGCGACACACCTTGAACAACTTGAACGTCAGCTGAGATCGAGCATGCCGCAGCACGTCATAGATATGCTCGGTCAGCAGGCAGCTTTCATGAGTAAGTAAGGAAGACTATGTACGAAATATATGCGTATCAGAATTCAGATAGTCTTTTCGGAATTTTCAATGCGATCGCGGCGATCATTGGATCGAGCGATTATCTCAGCGCCATTGCAGCAGTGGCTTTCTTCGGGTTTATCACCGCTTTCCTGGCCTATGCTTTTGCTCCAGAGAAATTGGAGGGCTGGAAATGGCTAGGCACTGTTGTCCTCGTTTACTCTATCCTCTTCGTACCTCGCGTCACGGTGGGCATCGTCGATAAGACCGGCAGCACTCCAGTAAAAACCGTCGCGAACGTACCACTTGGAGTCGCACTATTCGGCAGTATCACCAGCCAAATTGGAAATGTACTCACCGAATTGTTTGAAACAGCATTCCAGACAATCCCTGGACCATCCGCTTTGCCCTCGGAGCTATCTTACCAACACAATGGGTTGATGTTCGGCAATCGGCTCATCCGTGAAACGCGAAATTTAGTTTTCCGTGACCCCGCTTTTCGCACTGACCTGATTAATTTCATTCACAACTGCACCATGTATGATCTGATCGATGGAACCATCGATCCCCAAGTCTTTTCTACGTCCGACAATGTATGGCCATTAATGGCCACCCCTAATCCGGCAAGATTCACTCCAATCATTGCGGGCGGCAGTTCTACAGTCATGACGTGTCCAGATGCCTATGTAAATCTAGACTCTAGAATTCCTGCGCAAATCAACTTGCTCCAGGGAAAAATTGCCGGACAACTCAATCCGAATCTAGCTATAGGGCTAGCTAATGCAGCAATACCGGGTCAAATTACAAGCGCTTATCAGAGAAATCAAATATCGTCGGCAGCGTTAACCGCAGCTGACCTCATTCGGCAAAATGCTTTGCTGAACACTCTGGCCGATACAAGTCAGATCACCGGCCAAAAAATAAATGATCCCGCGTCGATGGTTTTAGCTGTTGGACGATCCCAAGCAGTCGCGCAAACCAATGCATCATGGATGAATTACGCGAAGGTCGCAGAGGAAGCGTTGCCGATGATTCGAAATGCCATTGAAGCCATTTGCTACGCGCTTTTCCCATTCGTTTTTTTATTGTTATTTCTCACAAGCGGCAAGCAAACAATGATGGCGCTTAAGTCTTATTTGGTGACTTTGATTTGGATACAACTTTGGCCCCCCATTTACGCGATCCTTAATTACATGGGCAGCCTGGCTACCGCTTCTCAACTTTCCGCTGCGTCCGACATCGGTGGCGGAGGAAAAGCACTAGCTATACAAACTGCTTCCAGCATTTATTCCGGAGCCATTTCAACAGAAGCCGTGGTTGGATATTTGGTCTTAGCAATCCCTGCAATCGCTTGGGCGGCCATCAAAGGAATGGAAACGATTGGACAAGCCGCAATAACAGGAGTTGGAAGTATTCAAAGCGCCGTCACGGGAAGCACTAGTTCCGCCTCGGTAGGCAACACAAGCCTCGGAAATGTCACGATGGATCAAGTTCGGCAGGATCCAAATCGTACATCTGCATTCCAGAACACGTGGCAAGACGATAAAACCGGAAACATTTTTTCGCAAAACATTTCTTCCGGTGTTCGTGCAGTCAAAATGCTAAAAAATGAAAGTTTCCTATCCCACGGCGTTGGCGCTGGAGTAACAGCCGGATCTGAAGAACGTGCCAGCAAAGCGATGCAAGTTGCTCAAAGCGAACTTGTATCAGCGAACCAGGAAATGGCCGCTTCACTGACTGAAGGCGTTTTAAAAGGCCGAGACAAGTTGAATACGAGTCGTCTAGGGTCTGGTTATTCGAGAGCCGAAGTAGCCGATATGCAGAACAACGTTCAGCAAGTTCGTGGAATTATTTCTGAACTTTCGAAGCGAACCGGAAAAAGCGAAGAGCAGGTGGCTGGCCTTCTTTTCAGTGGCGGTGGTTCTGTAGGAGGCGATCTATCAATCGCTGGCGGCAAAGGATCTGGCGGCGCCGGAGTTCGGGCCGGTGGTTCCGTATCTGGTGGCGTCAATCTTGGAGGAAAACTCAGCCAGTCCTATACATCCGGAGTCGGACGAGATTATGCAGACGTTGCACGGCATCTTACTCAAGAGCAGGCGACCCAGATTCAGGCCTATTCAAAGCGATATCAACGCGATCAAAACTTCGTTCATGCGTTGGCAACAGATCAACGCGACGCTGAAGATAAAAGCGCTCGGCTGGCACAATCATCAAGTCGAGTACAACGTGCCGAGGCATCAATGACAGCCGCACAACGCTTTGCAGAAGAGCTAAAACTTAGTCACTCTCAAGATGACCGCATTAATTCGGATGTTTGGAGTGATCCACGAAACACCGACGCATTGCTTGACTTCGTCGAACGTTACGATGGATCACCACGAATGGCCGCAGTTGCCGCAAATAACTACCTTGCCGAAAAAGGGGTTCTGTCTCATCCCACTTCGTATTCCGATGGCACTATTGCCGAATGGGGATTCGGAGCACTCAAAGATCAGTTTGATGAAGCAAAAAATGAGGCTCGGTATTCGCCCAATGTTGAGGACGCCTATTCAGATCTCAAACGAACCGTTGGCGCCAATACGTCTGGATCTAATGGTGCGGGAAATCTCTCAACGCAAACCGATGCTGCAATTAACAAGGTATCGAGTGAAGCAGCAGGTAGCTGGGAAAAGGCACGGGCAACCAAAGCAAATGCCGATCAACATTTTAAGACGGTGAGCGGCATAATCGATAATCCTCCCGATCTGCCTGATCAAAAAGGTGTCGGCAATCCCGACGGCGCCCTCACAACAAAACGAATTCTTGCTAACGATGTGACCGACACTCTGGTCAGAGATGCAAAGCAAAGCATGGAGACTACATCGAATGGTATAAAGGAGCTCGCCGAAAAAGGAAAAGGGGTTTATGAATCCGTCGAGAGAGAAGTTGTAACCGCAGAAAAAGCAGGCATCGACAAAGCAAAATCATTGCTTAAGTAAAATACTGCAGATTCTGCTCATTTACTTCAGAATGGTCGTGAATGTCTGCTAATCCATGACGGTAAACGACGAACGCTAAAAGACCTTTCGCCGCTTTTAAATTCGGGCCCGCCACTTGATGCGAATCGACGGTCATGGTCAGCCGGGTATTCGGGGTTCTCCACATTCACTGCATTGGATATGGCTGCCATTATGCTATCTACAACATACCCAATTGCTGCTCCTATAAAAACCGCAAAAACCATCATCAATACATGAGCGCCAAACGATGTACCTCTTCCAAGAAGATATCCCAAGAAGAGACAGACTATCGAACCCATGATAGTGAATCGGTTAGTTTTAAACATGTTTAAGCCTTTCTTTGCAATTTTTCTATCTCGTCATATGATTTAATGTAATTGTCCGCCTTAGGAGCTTCTATGCGCAATCACATTGCCACTTGCATTGTAGCGGCTTGCTTTATTTCTACGGGGTTCACCACCCCGGCAACCGCCTTTTCCTTGTCAAAAAAGACTACCGATGACAGCGTTTGTGACTTATCTCCACGAACCACAGAAAAATTGCTGTCGCATACCTTTGTTGAAGCAGGCACGAAAGATTCCTTACAAATCTACTCTCGCCTTGCGCTCCGTCAAATCGTCCAAAATTGCAAAAACGGACAACTTCTAATTCTTGATTCAGAAGATGGACATTCGCGAGACGCTAGTTACTTTCAAGATATTGCAAATCGCGTTTGCGCCGCTGCTGATGTGAAGAACATACCGAATGGCAATGCAGAGTATCCCCAAGCTTTTCAGACAAAATGTACGATCCTTAAAATGCAGGAAACACGTGATTGGCTGACAAAGGCAGAAAACGAAAAAAGCACTGAGGCCATGATCTCGGAAGGTGCTCCTCGACGTGCACAGAGTTCTTCTGCCAGCGGCCAACCTTCGCGTGATTCGAACTGTGATAAATTGACGTTAAGCTCAGTCTTCTTCGGTGGGAGTGGCTGTAAATAGAAATAGCTGCACGTCGCTAGCTTCCCTACTTTTGATTACAAACCACCAATAATTTAATCGCCCCAAAAATCCCCGCTTTCGAGGTGGCGATTTTTATTCCTACCGTTTAGCGTATCTACCGGTTCATTCGGCAGACATAAATTTGCCCAACACGTTTACATTACCGTCGGGGATACGCATGGAACAGAAAAATTCTTTAGATGAACAACGTATGCCGCATGCTGAAGCGGCTGATACGTTATCTCATCATCCGGAAGGAAATCAGAATGTAGTGTTGGAAGTTCTCAAGGAGATGCGCGAACAACGCAATGCCTGGCAGAAGGGACAAGAAAGTGCAGCGGCTGAGCGCCGATCAGAACGCAGATGGAAAAGAGGCTTTCAAGCTCTGATCTTCGGAACGCCAGTTATTTTTGGCTTTCTTTATTTTCTTGTGTTTTTAAATACGACCGGCTTTCGTTGGTGGGGACCCTGGGGAGAAGTTGTCGGTATTATTCGCATTGAGGGAAAAATTGAATCGAACGCCATTGCTTCGGCAGATAAGATTATTCCTTCGCTGGAAAAAGCTTTTACGAATCCAGCGGTCAAAGCCATCGTCTTATCTATTGATAGTCCAGGAGGCGCGCCTGTCGAGTCGGAACGTATCTACTCGGCTATTTCATCGCTAAAGCGGAGGTACCCTAAACCAGTTGTAGCGGTCATAAATAATCTCGGTGCATCGGCTGCTTATATGATCGCGTTGCATACCGACAAGATCATTGCCGGAAAATACAGTCTTGTCGGGTCCATTGGCGCAATCATGGCACCTTGGGATTTGAGCAGAGCACTTAACAAGCTTGATGTATCGCAACGAGTTTATGCATCTGGAAAATTAAAAGCTTTCATGAATCCGTTTACGCCGCCAAGTGCAGAAGCAGAGATCAAGGCGAAACAAATTGTTGAGCAGATGGGCGGCACCTTCGTTGAAGAATTGCGTTTGCTGAGAAGAAATTCTTTAAAGGCGAATTTGGATTACGGAACTGGCGAGATTTGGGGAGGAACTGAAGCGAAGAATATTGGGCTTGTCGATGCAATCGGTACGCTTGATGAAGTTGTATCTTCAACGTGGGGAATTAAAACATATGATTTTGGTCCTCGTCCTGAAGGATTTAGTCCTATATCGACCAGCATGCAGAGTGCAGTCACTTCATTCTTGGAAAACTGGCTTACTAGCAGTAATCTACAATTGCACTAAATTTTATGAACGACACTTCTGCAAAATATAAAAAACACGCTAAAGTCGTACGATGGAATGAGACGTCTCTAATTCGTACGTTCTAATTCGCCGATGCTCTTCAACAAAGCGTTATATTGAGCGGGATCTGTTGTATAAATTTTGTCTAAAACGAAATTGGCGACCTTGGAGATTTCGGGTATTTCCACCGGCTTGAAACCCCGGTCAGGAATCGATTCCAAGTGAGAGAGCTCGTTGTTAAGGCGATTTATTAAAGCTATCGCTACCGCATCTTCTTCACCAAAGAACTTCTTGATTCTCTCAAGCGCATCATTTTTGTCATCATGATAGGGATATTTGAAGAACAAGAATGCCTCTAGAAACTTACGAAGATTGTTCCCAAAGCTGTAAAACGGCTCGTGCGTCTCATTTGCTGCTTTCTGATCTCGGCACTTGTAAATCTGATGGAACAAGTAGTTGAACTCAGTGATGTAGTTCTTTAGATAGGCGGGCATAAGCATTATATTGCTGGAAGCCCCATTGCGTTCCACGATGAAGTGCTCGTTATCTTCCACACTCCTGGTTTTGCCTTCACTTTCTACAATCCTCTTTCTTGGAATAGAAAGTCGCTTCAGATACTTCAAGAAATCCAGATTGTGGGTGGAGATGAAGAGTTGCTTGTAACGATAGTCATTGGAGCCATCGGCGTTCTTGAACGGCTTGGTAATTAGACTCTCAATAAGACTGAACATGAAGAAGATGTGATTACCATCCAAGCTAGATATTGGATCGTCAATGTAGATAATCAACTTTTTTCCCTTGCTATCTGGTTCTTCAAGCTTGGCAATGAAGTAGCAAAACGCAATCAAACTGCATTCACCTTCACTCAGATGGTAAGCTGATTTGCCATCACGGGTGACTTCAAATTTCACTGCTGTCTTCTCCATATTGTCCTTGGCTTCAAGCTTGATCCCATCATGGCCGAAGAAGTGATTGAGCAGTGAGTTGACCTTTTCCGCTGCTTTACGCTCATCCTTCTGTTGCCCTCGAAGCTGAGTGATCATTGCTTCGCGATTAGTGATTTCTTTCTCGGCATCGGTGAAGGCATCATTGGCAGTTTCAGCTTTCTTCTTGAGGTCAGATATACGAGTTAGTTCAGTATCATAGTTGATTGTACTAATAAAGGAAGCCACATCAGTGAGCCTCAGCGCTTCTCGTGCAGAATTCTTGTCCTTTTCCAATGTCTTTGTCCGACCGTTGCTTTGGATAATTAGGTCATTGATAGCATTCGCATGCTTTTGGATCGCTTCAGGATCGTGACTGGAGCCAGGCATTGCGACGGTTTGAAAAGGACTGTTCTTTCTTGCTTCCAATGCGTCTTGCAGAGCTTCTAGGTCTTGTTTGTAGACGGCCAATTCTTTGTCCAGAGCCTTCTTGCTTAATTCAAATGCAATTCCCTCTTCGGAGTAGAACCTATTGCCCGTCAAAGTGACGAATCCAGAGATTGCGTCAACTGCATTATTAATCGACGTCAGGCAACTGTTAATTGAGGATTCAAGATCAGATGACTCCTTATTGAAATGGGACTCCAATACCTGCCAAATATTATGTGGCAAGTTCTGGTGGCAGAAAGCACATGTTTCTCTCTTTTCCTTGTGAAGTGGAATACCTTCCTTGACCCACAACTGAAGAACGCTGTCATTAAGCAATTCTTGAATAGGCTGGCTAAGCGTAATACTCTTCGATAGGAGATCTTCGGCAGTTTTCTTGATACTTTCAATTTCGAGGTTAATATTTACCGAGTTGGGAATGTCAGGAAGGGCTTCTTGTTTTAGCAGCAAAAGTTTTGCTGCCTGCTCTTCTACGCTGAGAGCATTGAACCCATTCTTCTTTGTGGCAGCGATGTCTCGCTTTATGCCATCAATGTTGTAGACGGAATTTCCGTATTCGCGGTTTTTTTTGATTTTGTCATTGGCATGAGTTCGCAGCTTCTCTTCAAGTGACTCTAAAACCATCTTGTAATCAACCTTGGCTTGATCCCGCTCTTTCTTCTTCTCCTCTAGATTGAAGCGGAGGCCAGCCTTCTTTTCTACGCTTCCAAGTTCTGCCTCGATAGCGGCAATTGCATCTTCAATCTCTTTATTTTTATCGCCAACGATGGCAAAGGTCTTGATTACCCCACTAACTTGGTTGACGAGAAAACTGAGGTTATCATTCACAAAATCCCGGTTGTAGACGCGAATATCGTAACCATGAGTCGCAATGGTGTCTTGATTAACATTGCCCCTGTCTCCACGCACGCTGAAAAAAGGAGTGGTATAGTTGAGTGGTATCCGCCCTGTCTCCAAGGCTCGGAAGATCCGTGATAACGTGGTTTTTCCAGAGTAGTTGCGCCCATAGAGAATGTTTAGCCGCTTGAAGTTCTGAACGTTATTGCCGTTATCTCGAATGCTCTTGTTCCAGGCCAAGCCACTGAAGCTACCAAAGCTAGCAATATCAATTTGCGTAATCACTGTCCCTCCTGGAAATAGAATATTGCCCGATGCGCAGAGCAGTTTAGCTGAACTTAAGTTTGTTCAGAAGCACATCCACCGAGAAATACATATTGGCAAGGTTTATCTCTAATTTGGAAAATTGCTGCGCCGTACTTCATATCGTTGAATCGCATGATCCAGATCCGTTGGTTGCGCTTGAGATTCAAATTAAGTATCGCGCCATCCATACTTCCAGATACCAATCATTCATGTATGACTTCTCTTGGTCAGTATCTGCTGTTCGAGTTTTTTCCATATAGCAGACGTTGAAAAATTGGCCGACAAATTGCTTTTAGCGAAGTGAAAGAGTGGTTTGTTGCGATGTCTACATCAGAAGTTTTTAGAAAATATCTGGTTTTTCTTGACAATTGACGTGCCTGGGCGACTCAACATATTGGGTAGATTGAAATTATTTTAGCAACGCAGCAGAATGTCGCCTTATAAGCCAACACTATGATCGACCAATGAACATTGGGTGACTTTGGAGAGTAACCTGTGATTCCCTACAGCAAGGCATACATCGAGTTTCGAGATCGGTCGCAGGAGTTTTTGGACTTCGTGATACTAACGTGCACCGCTGTTCCCGCGCTCAAAGCGACCTTACTCGGAAACGACGTTAGCGGGATCGTGCCTGATCATTTCAAAGGAACCACGAATTCTCCGCAACTCATGGCATACGCAAACTCATATCAAGTTCCCTTGGCATCAGTCTCAGTCATCACACTGTTTAGCTACTTTGAGGCTTATGTCATCAGGGTGATGCGGGAGATCATCGAGTTTCATGGCGGCGAGAAAGCTTTCCAGGCTACTGCGGACAAACGAGCAAAACGCTTTCTCACGATTACATCTACAGCAATGGTGGCATCGAAGAAGAAGCTTCAAGAGCCCGCCAAAGCCAAGAACAAGGGACGTTATCAAAAGCACTCCAAGATACTGGTCGACAACGGCTTTCAATTCCCCTCCGAGCTACTGGCTCCATTCGGCGTTCGGAACCTAATCAAGAAGGCAAAGCTAAACGGATCGAAAGCATATGAAATTCCCGATCTACTGAAGGATGCGCTGTGTTTTCCGCTGAGTTCGGCAGACCATAAGAGGATCGAAACCATCCGGGAGCTTCGTAACGAGATTGCGCACGGTGGTGTTCCTACAGTGCCATTGAAGAACGCCATGGCAGTTGGGCGAGATCTCCGTAAAATTGCGGTAAAAGTTGATCAACATGTGGTGGAACATTTTTTCGTCTTGGAAGCGTATGCATAACCATCCGTGCAGCGCTACCTCCCAATCATCCATGCTACTCATAACGTCCTTACCGCTGGGGCTCTGATTCTTTAGCAGAATCATGGGTAAACAAGAACATTATGTATGTACTGAGTTCGGAGAAAAATCTTGTTCAATTTACTCGTAAAAGGTAATGGCTGGAATGATTCAAGAGATGAAATGGATTGCTCCAGAATTTTCGAATATACCGAGGATTATTTGAACATCCGCTTCAAAACGAACAATACAATAGATATTGATAGTCTAATCAAGCTCCCTTGCTTGTTTATGCAGGAAACATGGCATGATGAATCACAGCAAAATGCTAGGGTTGGCACTATCGTAAGCGCTGTAAAGTCTAGGAGTGTTATCAAAATTGAATATGCCTTTGATAACTCTATACCTCCTTTGACAAACAATCAGCTAAGAGAGGTAGCCGGAGAACTTGGTATCGCAGACTTTGAGTTTTCACGAACCCACTGGGCAATAAAAGACATTGACCTATATAAAGTGTTACTTCGATATCTAAAACCGAGAAGACAGTTGCCAAATGTTTTTACTATTTCCGAAGTAGAGCACATTGAGCCTTCTCTCATATCAGTAATGATGCCATTTGATATGGTATTTAATGCTGTACATGAAAAACTCAAGGAAGTTACCTCAGGCTTAAATCTTTATTGTCGAAGGGCGGATGACATATGGGAAAACCCAGCAATTATTCAAGACGTAGTATCTTTAATTGATCACTCGAAAGCAGTGATATGTGACTGTACGGGCAGAAACCCAAATGTTTTTTATGAGATTGGCATAGCGCATACTTTGGGAAGGGAAACCATTTTGGTTACTCAGAACGAGCACGATATACCTTTTGATTTGAGGCATCTAAGATACGTAAAATATTTGAACAACAATGAAGGTCTACAAGCGCTTGGAGAGGCAGTTTCGTCAAGGTTAAGAACGATAATAAACGCATAACAGTCCTGCTTGGATCTTCAGTTTTCTATTGATTAGAAGCCAACTCCGGTTTGCACTGATCATGATATACGCAATGCCGACAAAGGCCTTTCGACTTCGCGAAGCAAGGCTCAATTTCACCGTTCATAATACCTTGCCGACGATTTGCCATCACAATTAGGGATGCCGATGAGAGAAGATGGACCTTGTGAGCATGTCTACGAAACGTATTTGGATTTTCGGTCAACACATAGGCAGTTTCGCTTATCCGAAAATTAGTTTCCTGCTCCATCGCCAGCTTCTGCGCCGACAGCTCGATAATATCGGATAGATAAGCTTGGGCGATATTCCGCGTTTTTAGCTCCGTAAGAACAATCATTCCATTCAACAAATAACCTCTATCAATACGGGCGACAAGTGGGAAAGGCTTCCAAGTACGGAATGTTCTTTCGGCGAAGACCAATTTTGCGCTGCGTAGCTCCGAAGGAAGCCAAGTATTTTCAGCTTGACGCGCTCTTGCCCGCTTGATGAAGCGGAATAAAAGCCTGCAAATGACTACGACGATGAATGCAGCGATGAGAATTTTCATACCTACCCTATCAACCCGAAATGCTAATCATCAGCGACGCTATAAAAACCAACGGCCGCAGGCACGCGCGAGTCAATCGCTTAGCAATGGAATGCCGTTCCATCTTACGCACCACTGCCGGTGAATAGCGGTAATAATTGATTATGAACGCGCGCCCAATTCGAGATTTTCTTAGAAATCTATCGCGAAACACCCTAAGTGTCCGAACTTCCGGTGCATCAGCAGTAAAGGCGCAAGAAGCAATGAAGCACCAACGCTTAGTGTCTTCATCTGTATTCAATTTAGAATTGACTAGCTGTGCTTCCTGAAGAAATACTTCATGGGCATGATTGCCTCTATCTTGCGCATCCCGTTGCTCTCGCGAATATTGCTTCCCATAGACACTCTCGAAATACACATACCGCTCGCACACCTCCATCTGCGCCAGTTGAGAAGCGCTGACGAATTTGTCTTTTTCCTGCCTTCTATTAGTCATTCATTTTCTTTCTCAAGAAAATCATTCTTTCGCATTCATGATTAAATTGGCGGACCGAACATATCATGTGCTGCTTCGCTGAGTACATCTCGATTTTTGGTTTCTTGGACGACCGCCCTTCCCTGCGGTACTTGTGATGCTTGCGTATTGTTTAATTGAAGCGTACCCGAAGCAAAAACGGATGTCCGTCTGGCGAGAGCTCCATCATGAGCAAGACTACGCAATTGTTCCGCTCGCTTGCTCCCTTTCTTAAACTGGCAAAGCTCATCGAAAAGTAACGGGTCAGCTCTTCTTTCTAATAGGAAATTGATCCGTAAAGTATCATCCGGTTTTTCATTCTGACTCATGGCTTGATTTCCTCTTTCGCCTGTTCGCCACTAGATACAGAATGACCATTTACCAATTCCATGCCGGCGATTTGAAATCCTTTGACATTGGCATATAACCCATCACCCAATTCCTGAATTTTATGTTTAGAAAATGCCTCTTTAATGATCGGCTTGAAAAAGAAAGCGCCGCCGCCAACAAGAATGATGTTATCGATATCATTACCATCACCGACATAGCGCAACATTTCGGCAACGGCATCTTCCGCGATTTTCTTGGCGGCCGGTAAGTGCTTCGCGATGTCGTACTCTTTTCCAAATATCTTTGGCTTCTTATTCGCTCTGAGCGCATTATCGATTCTGTCATAGTCTCGAAACTGCGTTCCCTCCGCTTCACTAATTCCATCCGCGATAACGCTCAAAACGTCGAACATGCCGCGGTTGACCGAATGACTTCTTTTTTCGATTACCCGCATGCCCTGGCTAACCAACCAGTCGAAGGTTCGCGCACCGGGATCGATCACAAGATTGCGCTCGTTCTTCACCTCGGCTAAGCGATTGTGCGCCACACCATAATGCATCAATGCGCCTTGCGGTTGCGCTACGACGCGTACGCGCTCTACCTGAACGCATCTGCCTTTTGCTAATTCATGCAAGCCAGTCATACGCCGCTCAAGGACTGTACGCTTGGTTTTGAAAGTCGCCACGGGCAATCCAAGAACCAGTAAATCAATCTTTTCCACCTTCATGTAGGTCAACGCGCCTCGCAGCAATGCGAGGTACTCCGGCGTTTCACAATATCCATCATGCATCTGTCGGGCATGAAAGATATCCGCTGCCAAATGTACTTCAGGTCCCACTTCATACATCAACCCATTGATAGGGATGCCGACTGTTTTCCTCTTTCCTCCCAGAGCATCGCCAATTTCACTCTTATCAGTGTGATAAGCGGCGGAACGGAAATGCGCACACTTGATTTGTTCTCCATCTACGCCAACCACATATTTGGTATTGCCGGACCCAACGTCCGCAGCTCTAACGATCATTGCCATCGGTCTCTCCTTCTTAATCGAATAGATAGAAAAGTAATCGCTGAAGCGGTGCGTCGCTACCCGAAAAGCAAGACAAAATGGCTTTCTTAAATCATCAATGACGTTCTATAGAACGTCTGCGGAACTTCCATGAAACTACTTAAAGGCAAAACATAATGAAATTATTCGTATGACATGTTCTATGGAACGTGCACGGAACATTTTGAGCAGATAGAAAATACGACGATCGAACAGCATTCGGAACCTGAGGAGTTCGCAAAGCCTGTCAAGCGCGGCTTTTACAGATCATTTTCAACTTGAGGACAACTTTTGCGCGTGTCAACTGCTCGATTTTTTTCTTGACTTCGATAATCGGCTGGGTTGATACTTTGCGCTCCAATGGGTGCCGCGCCATGCACCTGGGTATCGAACCCAATCAATGGCGCCGCCGTCAGTCGTACCTGATCGTAGTCAGTCGATACCTGCCCTAGTTTTCTCGATCGCATCCTGCGGTCGAACACCAAGCCCTTCGTCGGCTTGTCATCAGTAAACACCATGGAGTGTCAACGGAATGCTTCGGCTTTCCGGCTCTACTCGCCTTCCTTGAGGAGGTGCTCGGCACCGGCTCGACCGGTCGTTGACTGCTCGTTCCTGAAGCGAGCCATCCAACATAGTTACCTGCGCAAAGGGATATCGCGTTCGTCGCGGCCCGGCGAAGAGGCCCATTGAGCCCTCGTCGTGGTGGATCTCATGTCCTCCGTGCTGCCCCGGCATTCGGTGAGGGGCGGAGCCACACGGATGAGTCAGGTTTAACCCCACATCATTTCGAGAAGTGCAAGGCGAAAGTCTTGTGCGACGTCACTCCATCGAGAGCGACGTTTCCGCCATTCGGCGATCAGCAACGCAGCGCAGAAATGCCCTCGTTGTACTGCTATTCATTTTTAAGCATCCACCGAGCTGCCCTTGAGCAGCAAACACTTTGGCATACCCTACTGTGATGGAGTCTCGCAGCAGGAACATATTTATGACTCCAACAACGAACGGCGACGGAATCCGCCGTGCTCGTTGTCGACGATTCATCGATTCCATCCATCTATTGCATTGCTCGCTGTCATTGGAGGCGGGTATAGATTGGAGATTCGTTATGCGTTCTTTTGTGAAACAAGTCGGCACACAACGCCCTCGACTTGAAAAGCCTTATACCTTTCGGGATCGAGAAAAAATTTGCCTTGCCTATTGTCTTGATGAAATCCCTATCGACGGTCGGCATTGGATGATGGTGCTCATCTTCTTGCTGCGTGAGTTCAATCATTACCATGCGGCCAAGAATAAAAGTGTGTCGTTCAAGACGATGCAAGAGAGAAAGGACTTCTTATTTCGCTTCTTTCGTTCTTTGCGTGACATCGGCTACAACCTGGATCCGCGATCCTTAGGCAACCGTCATGTACAAGCAGCGGTGGATTTATGGGTGAAAACCGGATTAACTGCCGGAACGATTCAGACCTACCTTTCGTTTCTTCGAGCATTAGCCGATTGGATCGGCAAACCTGGAATGGTTCGAGAGCCGGAGTTTTACGTTAGCGATCCTGCGCTCGTACAACGCACTTACGTTGCGACAAAAGACAAGACGTGGAAATCACATGGCGTCGATGCCGATGAGGTGATTAGCCGTGTGTCGGAATACGATCCTCATGCCGGCACTTGGTTGGCGGTGATTGCAGCTTTTGGACTTCGCTGCCGTGAAGCGCAAATGCTTCAGCCGCATCTTGCCGTCGTTTCCGCCGCTGACGCCAAGATAGATAATCCGACAGCAGATTGGTATCTCAATGCGTCCAGAGGCTCTAAAGGAGGACGGCCTCGGTTCATTCCAATCGATCATCAATATAAATGGGATGCTATTGAACGCGCTAAGCGGTTAGCGCCTGAACCGGATGGACATCTTGGACATCCCAATTATCCTGACTTGAAATCCGGCGCTCGACGTTACCGCTTTATCATGGAACGCTTCGGCATTACGAAAAAGGGACTTGGTGTAACGCCTCATGGATTGCGTCACGAATACGCAAATAATTTGTACAAGCAAATTGCCGATGCACCATCGCCTGTTTGTGGCGGAGATTTCGTCGACCGGACTATTGATAAGAAAGCGAGGCTGCGTGTTTCTGGAGAATTGGGGCACGCTC
>Ga0157374_10002209_pt1 | contig 16409 bp, 9 predicted proteins | sample M25metaG_FD_115308 | JGI IMG/M metagenome (GOLD analysis project Ga0157374, IMG submission 115308) | Miscanthus rhizosphere microbial communities from Kellogg Biological Station, Michigan, USA - M2-5 metaG | ecosystem: Host-associated > Plants > Roots > Rhizosphere > Soil | place: USA: Michigan...
CCGATCAGCGGCGACACGAGCAGGCAAGCCAAACTGAGATCGTCGTTCGGCTGAACCGCGAATTTGATCGCGGCGAGCAGGTCCTGCACCGCCAGCGGTTCGTGCAAATGCAGCCGATCCACGCCTGCCACGGGCACTCCGCGTCCGAACAGCCGCGCAACGATCAGCGAGGCCAGCTCACCTCGGCTCCGAACCAGCACCAGCACATCGCCGGGCGTCAGCGGCCGCCCGATAGAGGCCAGCACAGGCGCCTCCTCAACCAGCTGCTGAATCCGCTCGGCCAATTCGTCGGCGTAGAGCCGGTCACGAAGATCGACCCAGCGCTCCTCCCCCTCTTCCGCGTCATCGTCCGCCAGCTCGACGCCGAACGGCGGCCACAGCTCCACCTGGCCGAAACGGCCGGTGTGATGAGCGCGGTGTGGTTCCGGCGGCTCGGGAAGCCGCAAGGCAGTATGTCCAAGCTCAGCGATCACTGCATCCACGACGTCGAGCACCGGCTGCGCGGAGCGGAAGCTCGAGGCAATCGAAAGATCACGGAATTCGCGTGCGCGCCGCTTGGCGTCTTCGATCGTATCCTCGCCGGCCAGCAGCTCCTCAGCCCTGGCCCGAAACTCCCGCCGCGCGCGGTCAAACTCCTCCGGATCGGTGCCCTGGAACCCGTAAATGGCCTGCTTAAAATCCCCAACCATGAACAGGGTGCGCCAGCGCTCGTCCGCTTCGCTTGATCCAGTAAAGAACTCTTCGACCAGATGCCGGACGATCTCCCATTGTGCGGCATTAGTATCCTGCGCCTCATCGATCAGTACATGATCGACTTGCCGATCGAGCTTGTAGCGCACCCAGTCGCCCATACTTGGCGTGGCGAGCAGCCGGCGGGTCCAGTCGATGAGGTCATTGAAATCCGCTACGCCGGCGGCGCGCTTGGCGCGCGTGTAGGCGGCGGCGAACGCCTGCCCCGCTCGCAGACCGGCCGCAATGTCGGCGGCGAGCTTCGAGGCCCGCTGCACCGCCAGTAGCTCGCCCACCGATTGAGCAAGTGCCTGCACATGCTGGTCATATTCCGGGTTCGCGCTGCGCTGGCCCGCCTGCACTTTACGCAGCTCACCCTTGCCCGTGAAGACAATCGTCGCAAGCTCCGGAAGCGCCGCAGCTCGCGCTGTAGGCTCCATCGTCAGCCAGCGCTCCACCTTCTCGACTGTCTCAGCACCGGTTGCCCTGCCCCATTTGCGGTTGGCTTCGGCAATGGTGCGAAGCAGGTCACAGTCGAAACCGTCATCTGAACAATGGGCCGCGAGATAATCGTCGATTGAACCTTCCGGCAAGTTCATCATGTCGCGGATTCGCAGCTCGATCTCGATACCCGTGCCGAGAGCGATGAGAGCGTCCGCTTTCCCGGCGCAGGCTCGCAGGTAGTCAACGGCTCCCTGCTCACCCAACCGTCGGCTCAGCGTCCGCACGCCCCCAATTAGCAGTTCGTTGCCGTAGGCTTCCGCGTTCGCGAGCAGATCTGCGAGGGTCCGCCGCACAAGCTCTTGCTCCGCCCGTCCCTCGATCGGCTGGAATCCCGGCGCGACCCCCGCTTCTGCCGGGAAGGCGGCAAGCAGCGACTGCGCAAAGCTGTGGATCGTCTGGATCTTCAGCCCACCAGGGCAATCCAGCACCTTCGCGAACAATTGCCGTGCCCGCCGCAGCAGCCTGTCGTCTGGACGCTCACCAAGTGCCTCTAGGTCGGCCCACAACTCTGCTCGCTTGAGCCGCACCCATGCCGCCAGCCGCGCACCGATCCGATTGGCCATTTCCGCGGCAGCAGCCTTGGTGAAGGTCAGGCAAAGGATCGATTGAGGCCTCGCGCCGTTCAGCAACAGGCGGAGCACCCGCGCCGTCAGCACCTGGGTCTTGCCGGTGCCGGCCGAAGCAGAAAGCGCCGCGTGCGCACGCGGATCGGCGGCGAGCGCCTGATCGCCTTTCAGGTGCGGCAGCGGCTTGAATCGAGCGCTCATGCCGCTTCCAATGCGACGCGGAAGGCCATAGAACGTGGTGCATGAGCGAACGCGACGACAAGAACGACAAAGCGAGCGAAGAACGGCGGCAGAAACTGGTGAAAGCGGGCGTTGCCGTCGGCATCGGTTCGGCCGCGATCGTCGCCGCGCTGCTTTACGCTTCCAAGGTCAAGAAGAAGCCAAAGAACGGTTAACCTCGTCATCCGCGGCCGTACCATTCTTCCAGTCGCATAAGCTGGTCGTAATCGCCATAGGGCGCGTAGGCCGGGTTGAGCTTCGCCGTGAACGGTTCGTCTCCGCTCAGCCATGTCGCGGCGGCATCCGCGAAGGAACGGTAGGCGCGGTCGAGGAACTCGCCCTCTTCCATGTCCTTGTCGGCACGGACGCATTTGCCGAAACTTCCGCGGTCGCGGATCAGCGACCAATATTCGAACGCCTCCGGCTCGCCCGTGACGCCTTCGAAGCCGCCGGCCCGGCCAATCAGCCCGAGCAATCCCAGCTGCAATGCGAAACCGGCCTCGATCGCCTTCTTGGCCGGCGGCTTGCCGGTCTTGTAATCGACAATTGCGAGGCCGCCGTCAGGTAGCCGGTCGATCCGGTCGGCTCGACCGTGAACCAGAATACCGGCGAGCGGGGCGTAGCCGCTAAGCTCGGCCTCGAGCGGTCTGCGCCCGTCGATCTGGTTCGCCCGTTCCCGCTCCGCGATCCAGTCGATCGCTTCGAGTAATCGCGGCGACCAGAGTGCGCGCAGCATGGGATGGATGGCTTCGCTAGCGAGCAGCTGCTCGGCGCGGCTGCGGAGCCTGTCGGGGTCGCAATTATCCTGCTTCAACCACGCCTCGAAGACCTTGTGGATCTCATCACCCTTCCACCGCGCCGAATAGTCGGCATCGGCGGGATCGAGCTGGCGAAGCTTCAGGATCGCGCTGGCATAGAAAGCAAAGGGGTCCGCCTTCAGCCGATCGACCTGCGTGACCCAGATTTCCTTTGGCCGCTGCTCCGAGGACGCGGAAGGCGCGGGGCGGTCGACTGGTTTCGGCGGACCGGGATCGTCAAGCGCGGCGGTAAGCCGCTCGATCGGAATGTCGTGCGGGATGCCCCCCATCATTGCCTCCAGCCGGAGCCAGAAGCGCGAAGCGACGGTCGGCGAACGCCCGTCCCGCCGCGCGCGAGTGATCAGCACCTGCGGAGCGCCGAGAGCGCTCGCAAAATCGTGCACCGAGAGCCCGATCCGATATTCCAGCCCCGGCAGTCCAAGATTGGCGCGGATCTTCGGAGCCAGCCACGGGTCGGGCTGCGGAAGCGCCGGCCACACGCCTTCGTTGAGACCGCCGAGGATCATCACGTCCGCCTGTTGCAACCGCGCCTCGAGCAAGCCCCAGATGAACACACGCGGGTGGCCCCCATAGGGCGGCCGGACGCTATGGCTTTCCAGAAGCTGACGAAGGACAGGAAGCCAATCTTCTGGTCCGACTGTCATTCGCTTGGCTTCAGGCGAAGCCTCCAACTCCGCCAGCAATTCCGCAGCTATTCGGCCATCCTGACCGCGCCAGGCCGAGTCGCCGGCGAGGGCTTCCGCCGCGGCAACAAGCTTCGCGACGAACTGCGCAACCGTAACCGGCTCGCGCGCGTGCCCGTCGAACAGCTCGACCCTCGGCCGAACCCGTTGCCAGGCAGCGAGGAGACGGCCCTTCGGTCTCGGCTCGTTCTCCTTTATGGCGAAATGCGCGTCGAGACCGCCCAGGCCACCCGCTGGACGCGGCCCGCGCAACGCGAGATCGAGCAGGCGGATGTCTTCGAGCCAACTTAGTCGCTCGACCCCCTCCCCTCCTACCAATGGATGTTTGAGAAGCGCCAGCAGCGGTACCGGCGCCAGTTCCTCCGCCATCGCTGCAGCGATGCCCAACATTAATGTGCCAGAAGGCAGCTCCGTCAGCGCCCGCCCCGCGCTATCGTCCGCCTCGATGCTCCAACGGCCGAGCAAAGCCGAGACCCGCCGCGCCAACACTCGGTCGGGCGTGACCAGCGCCACCGTCCGTCCCGGTTCTTCCAATGCACGCCGGATTGCCAGCGCAACCGCCTGCGCCTCCGCAGCAGCATCCGGAAGGATTGCAGCGCGAATCCCGCTCAACCGCCGCTCCGTCGGCTTGAGTTCGATCCATTTCTCTGAAAATTCCGCCGAAGTCATCGCATTCGCGACGGCCCGCGCCCGCTGCGGCGGCGATGCGGCGATACCCAGCCGGAGCCATAGCCGCACCTCCTCCCGCGCTACTCCAATCCGGTCAAGCAGAAGCTTCAGATGATATTGCGGATGGCTGCTTTCGCCTCGCCCATCTTCATCGGGCCCAAGCGCATCCCACTCCTCGTCCGGCATGATCCTAGCGAGGCTCAGCCCGGGCAATACCACCATTCCTTCCGGCATCGTCGCAACCCGTGCGAGCAAGGCCGCGATGGCGGGCGCGGCGGTGGTGATTCCGGCGGCCACCGTGAATCCCGCCGGCGGCTTACTCGCCCAACGTTTGGCCAACCGGCGCAGGAGCATGTTGCGGCGTTCGGCAAGGTCGATGCGCCCCAGTTCCTTCAGCCGCGCCGGCCATTGCTCGACGATCGCGCGCAGCCGGTCCAACGACACCTGCCAGTGGCCAGCCAGCTCCGGCGCATCGGCTGCCGCGTCGGCCAGCGTCGATGGCTCGATCTCCTCGATCAACAGTGCGTCGAGCGTCCGCGCAAGGTCGCCTGCCATTCGCAGTGCTTCCGCCGCGCTTTCGCCGTCGTTTCGGACCAGCTGAGCCAAAGCAAGCAATCGTTGCAGCGGATTGACTGCCGGCGGGATGGGATCGTCGAGGTCCGCAGGATCAAGCGCACCGCCGATCCGCTCATCTAGCTCAGGGTCTCCTATCGGAATCAATCGCGGCAGGACAAGCCCTGATCCGCTGGCTCGCACGAATGCATCGGTGACGCTGCGCACCGCGCGGTTGTTCGGAAGCAGGATCCGGCCGCGCGCCAGCGACAGAGGATCACGTCCGTAACGCGCCATCAGTCCGGCGACGAGGGCATCCGAGAACGGGCGGTTGGTCGGGATTGTGAAAACCGCTGGGTGCCGGGCTCGTTCGGCTGCCTCAGGCATCCTCGAGCGTCAGCTCCGTCGCCTTGATCGCGCTTGGGGTTCCAACGTCGAACCACAGCCCTTGATGAACCGCCCCGAAGCATCGACCCACTTCCATCGCCCCGTCCCACAGCCGGTTGGCGGAGAAGGGGCCTTCCGGCGCTCCTTTAAGGATGCGCTTCGAAAGCATCTGGATCCCCGTGTAGACGAACGGTGCCACATGCGACCGCTCGCGCCGTCGCAGCCGGCCGCAGCGGTCCATGTGGAAATCACCCATGCCGCCGTGATTGAATGCGCGCGCGTGCGGCACCAGCAACAATAGCGCGTCCATCCGCTTATCATCCCAATGGGAAGCGAGCAGTTTCAGCGTGTCCGCAGGTCCGTCGATCCAAAGATTGTCGCTGTTGACCGCCAAAAACGGATCGCTGTTGATCAACGGCGCGGCTCGAACGAGTCCGCCGCCGGTCTCCAGCAACAGTCCCCGCTCGTCTGAAATCGCAACTTCCACGCCTTCCGTCTTTGCCGCGAGGTGCGCTTCGACGGCGTCGGCAAGATAGTGGACGTTGACCACGACCTTCTTCACCCCCGCCGTCTTAAGCCGCTCGATGATGTGATCGAGAAGCGCTCTGCCAGCCACTTCAATTAGCGGCTTCGGCTTGGTGGCGGTCAGCGGCCGCATCCTTTTGCCTAGTCCCGCAGCAAGTATCATTGCGGTCTTCGGCACCTCCGCGGCAATTTCCGCCTTTAGGCGAAGCGCCTTCTTTGCTGACGTCATGCCGCCTCGATCCAGGGCGCTAAGCGATATTCAGGGGGGATGTTCGAATCGAACCATTGCCGGACCGGCTCCAGGCCCGGCCGGGACAGGTCGCGTTCCAATAATCCCCACATGCGCGGCTGGAAACGCCGGTACCCCGGCTTATAGTCACGCTTCCAGAGGCGAGTGAACACGCCGAGGATCCGCGTATTGCGCTGCGCCGCAAGCGCCCAATAGGCGCGCTCGAACGCTGCTCGATGCCGGGTCGCAGCGACATAGCGATCGATCATCATCCGCTCGATCTGCGGATCCACATCGCGCCGTGCATCCTCCAGCATCGACGCGAGATCGTAGGCCGGGTGCCCTGCAAGCGCATCCTGGAAATCGAGCAGGCCCAAGTGCTGCACGCCCCAGCGCCCCTCGACCAGCATTACATTCTCGGCATGATAATCGCGCAGGACTGTGACCGGCCCCAGCCCATCCTCGGCGACCGGAGCCAGGACTTCGGTCCACGCCTCCCGATATCTATCGGCATCGACAGAAACGCCGACCGCCGGACAATACCAGTCGGTAAACAGTGTCAACTCTTCGAGCCATTGTTCGAGGCCGTGCGGATTCAGCCCAAGCATCGGAGGGTGACCGTGCAAGTGGATCAAGACATCGGTAGCGAGTTCGTAGAGCTCCAGTTCTCGCGCCGGGTTCTGATCGAGCATTTCGCGCAGGCGCGAACTCCCCCAGTCGGCGAGGAGAAGCAATCCGCTCTCGACGTCGCGCGCGAGAATCTCGGGTGCGCTCAGACCGACGGCCTCCAGCCATTCGGCGACCGCCACGAACGGACGGACGTCCTCGTGCGGCGGCGGCGCGTCCATCAGGACGGCACTCCGGCTCTGGTGCTTCACCCGGAAATAACGGCGGAACGATGCATCTCCGGCCAGAGGCTCGATTATAGCACCCACCCATCCGTTTCGGGCAAGGAATTCATGTGCTTGCGGAGGGGGAATCATTGGACTGGCCACCGTCCCTGCCATGACGGCGGCACATCGGCTGTCAAGCGCCGAGATGTGCCGTCCGCGAATTCAAGACCCAGCCGAAGCGCATTGGGCCAGCCGTCCTCACCGGCCCGCTCCGGCCATTCCACCAGAAGCACTGTATCGGTGAGGGAATCGAGGCCCAATTCGGCGAGTTCGTCCGTACTTTCGATCCGATACAGGTCGACGTGCCAGATCACCGGCGACAGGTCTTCATAAGGTTGAACGATCGCAAAGCTTGGACTCGGGACCTCGCCCTCATGGCCAAGGGCGCCGATCATCGCCCGTACGAGCGCGGTCTTGCCCACGCCCAGAGGGCCGGACAGCGCGATCACGTCCCCGGGCCGAAGCGCCTTCGCCAGCTGCGCGCCGAGTTTAACTGTGGCACTCTCGTCCACCAGGATCATTTGGGAGCGCGCGGGATTGTCATCGTCACCGTGGTTCCCTTGCCCCGAGTGGAAACCAGTTCGACCTTGCCACCATGCGCCTCAATGAACTGGCGGGTAAGCGGCAGCCCGAGGCCGAGCGCAGCCTCTCCCCGAATTCCGTTCTGAGAAATGCGCTCGAAGCGATTAAAAACACGCGGAATATCTTTCTTGGCGATACCCGATCCGTTGTCGCTGATCTGGACAAAGGCATGGTCGGTATCTCCCCAAGCCTTGAACGCGATCTTTCCTCCCCGGTCAGTGTAGGCAAGCGCATTATTGAGCACGTGCTCAATCGACTCCCGCAGTCGCCGAACGTCGCCAACGACAATTCCTGCCGTGTCGGCAATCTCGCTCTGCAGTTTCTGCCCTTTCTCGCCAATGCGCGGCAGGAACTTGTCGATGGCAGTTCTGCACAGCCCGGCAATATCCACCCGTTCCCGCTCCATTGGCAGACCGCGCATATCGCCTTGGGTCAGATCGAGAACGTCGTCGATCAGTTTCGACAAGCGATCCACCGATTCCAAGATGGCCCGGACATAATCCGCTGCGAGGGGTGCCAGATTGCCGGCGTACCCTTGGGACAGCATCTCGGCGAAGCCGCCGATGGAGGTAAGCGGGGTCCTTAGCTCGTAGCTCATGTTTGCCACGAAATCGGTCTTCACCCGGTCGGCCTGTTCCAGGGCAGTTGCCCGTTCGCGGAGGGCAGCCTCGATGCGCGTGGAGTCGGTGACGTCTACAAGCGTAAATAACGCATTGCCGTCTGGAAGCGGAACCGCGGCAAATTCGAAATGCCGTCCGTCGGTCAGCGAAATCCTGCCGTCGGCCGGCTGCCGATCGGTGGTGGTGCGCCGAACCATCTCGCGGATTTGCGCGGCCGTGGTCGGGTTGACGAGCTTGCGCGCGATGGCCGGCACCAGTTCGTCGACTCGCGGATGCTCGGCCAGCCATTCTTCGTCCAGTTCCCACACTTGGCTGAAGCGCCGATTCCACAGGTAGAGCCGGCCGTCGCTCGCGAAGACGCTGATCGCCTCGAACAGATTGTCGAATGTCGCAGAACGCGCACGAAGCAACGTGTCGCGAGCCGAAGCGAGACGTGCCTGCTCGGTGCGGTCTTCGAGGAACATCCGGAGGCCGCCGTCCGGAAGCGGCTGTGCAACCACTCGCCAATGGTCGCCCCCCGGCAGCATCCAATCTTCCTCGATCAGCTCCTCTGGACTTGTGAACCAGCCGCGCCGCTCAGATTTCCAGCTCGGAAAATCTCGGGTTTCCGGAACGCGCGCGGTCTCCCGCATTCGCTCGAGCACTCGGTCGAACTCCGGCGTCTCGGACAACCATTCCGGGTCGAGCTTGGCCATGGCCGCGAACGGCTTGTTGAAGAAGCTCAGGTTTCGCTCGGAATCGAACTGCACAGTCCCGGCGCTCATTCGATCGGCAAGCTCGCTTTGCGACTGAACGTACCGGGCAAGCTCTGCCCGCGCGTCGTCGAGATCCTGGACATCTAGCGCGAAGCCGGCAACCGCACCGGTTGGAAGAGGAACGTTGACGATCTCGAGCATACGGCGTTCGCCGCGGATGATCGCCGCTTGCCGCCGCGATACCGGCTTGCCAGATTCGAGTGCGGATTGCGCCGCGGCCTTCGCGTCGTCGCTGTCCCCGACGAGCTCGCTCGAGCGAGCAATGACATCGGCAGCGTTCCGGCCCTCCACTGCTTCGACAAAGGCGCTGTTGACGAGACCGAGCGTAAGATCGGGCCCGCGATACCACATCGGGAACGGCGCGGCTTCGATGAGGTGAGTAAGCGCGTCGAGTGCCGCCTCGGTCTGCTTCAGCCGCTGAACGACCTTCAGTCGCTCGTCCTCCGACACACTGGTGTCCGAAAACCAGAGGATCAGGGTGCCCGCAGGCTCAGGTGCGGGTGCCGGGCCGCCCCGGACCTCGAACACGCGCGGGGAATCGACGAGGCGAACCTGGCATTGGACCTCGCTGCCGGAGACAGCCGCCCCGGCAATGAGCTCGGCCAGCGCCTGAGCGTCCTCCGGAAGAAGGCCCCCTCCGTCGCCTGCCAGTTCTGCTGTCGTTTGGGGATCAGAACGAAGCCCTATTTCCCGTAGCAAACGGGAATCCGCCTCCACCTTGCCCCCGGGGCGGACGATCAGAGGACGCGCGGGAGACAGCTCGAGGAGCGATTGCAGTGAACGCGCTGTCGAAAGCACGGTCGCCGCCTGCCGCACGCGCTGCGCGGCGAACCATGCAAGCCCGGCCCCGATCGCAACCCAGAGGGCTGCAAGCGCAATGACACTGCCGGTTGCAAGCGCGCCCACCGCTCAGTTACCCCATCGCCCCATCAGCGCACGATAAGCCGCTGAAGCGACGCACAGAAGCGGAAACTGCGAGAATCCAGCGCAAAAAGGAAGGGCGGGAGCAACCCGCCCTTCGCACTCCCCCTGATCTGCCGAACGTCAGAACTTGCGCGTGACGTTCATGAACACCGAACGGCCGAGATAATCGTACGCACCGCCGCCGAAGTAATTGCCGATACGGAAATACTGGCCGTCCGACGATGGGAAGCCGCTGATCGTCGGCGGCTTGGCATTGAACAGGTTGTTCACGCCCACCGTGAACTGGCCCGCGTTCGGCCATTCCCATTGAACCGAAACGCCGTGTTCCCAATAGGCTTTGGCGGTCAGATTGAAATCGACGAGGCCGAGACCATTAATAGCGACCTGCCCATTTGTGAGATCATTGTTGTCCGAAACAATCTTTAACGCGCTCTGCTTCCCGATATATTTGACGCCCCAACGGAACGTGATGTGGTTGGAGGTCGTAAAGCGCGTATCCAGCGATCCGACCCATTTCGGGCCGGCGCCGAAGCCCGGATATCCCAGCGTGCCGTTATAATCGTAATTGGTAGCCCCGACGAACAACTGCTGCCGCTGGTGCAGATTACGGGTCGCCTGAAGCTGGGTCTGGAAGTGGCCTCCGAACAAATTAGTCGCGTAACGCGCATCGAAGTCGATACCCGACGTCTGCTGCTTTGCGACATTAAGGTACGGATTTAGGAACGATGTGATGTTGCCGGGAAACGGATCGTTCGCCGGCGCACGCGGTCCAATGAAGCTGCAAAAGTTGTTGTTCGGGAAATCCGCCGAGTCATAGCAGAGGTTTAGCAGAACGTTGCCGAGGTTCTCTACCTCATCCTTCACTGTGACGTCCCAATAATCGACCGCCAGAGAGAAGTCCGCAATATGACGCGGAGCAGTGAAGATCCCACCAAAACCCCAGGTCTTAGCGTGTTCGGCCTTCAACAGACCGCGACCGCCTCGCGTCGTAACCCCAATACTTCCATTGTCGACATAGGCCAGCGCCTCATTAATATTCGGAGTAGCCGGATTGTCCAGAATCGGAGTCAGCGCCGCCAGACAGTTCTTATACCTGTTGCTGGTCGGCGCCGCCTCCGTGCCGAAGCTGTCGCACGGGTCTGCCGCGCCCGGATAGAAACCGGTCTGGTCGGCGACAAACTGTTCGTACAGGTTTGGCGCCCGGAAGTTGGTTCCATAGTTGCCGCGGAACCGCAGAATTGCCGCCGGCGCCCACTGTCCATTGATATGATAGGTAAAGCTCGATCCGTAGGACTTGTAATGCGTGTACCGAACGGACGGGTCTACTTCCAGCAAGTGGAAGAATGGCCGGTCTTTGAGGATCGGAGCATCGAGTTCCCCGTACACCTCGTCAACCGTATCCGAGCCTTGGGTGATGCCGGCTGACGCGCGATTGTAAAGCGTCCCATCAAGAGCTGCCGCGGACGGGACATCCTTAATGTGATCGTGCCGGTGCAAAGCGCCGACAGCAGCTTTCAACGGACCACCCGGCAGGTTGAATAGGCTGCCGTCGAAATTGATTTCCGCCGTATCCTGATCGAACTTGGTCCTGTCGATGTTGTTCTGGAAAATGTAGTTATAAACTGCGGCCGGAATGTGCCCGTACAGCAGGATTTGCGGATCATACACGTCCAGGGGTGCGCAGGTGCCACCATTATAGGCGCCGTTGGTGACGTTGCTGGCGCAGGTGTACCCAATACCAGCACCCGTTTGTCCCGGCAGTCCGACAGTAATATACTGTGAAGGCGTTCCTACCGGCGCAGGCAGCGGATTGCCGTTTTGGTCGGTATAGACGGTTAATGCGTTCGCATATTTCGTTGTGTTCGGGTTCCACACATTCTCATGCGCTCGGGTGCGAGAAACCTGGTAATTGGCGTCGTAATGCCAATCACCAAAAGGTAGTTCGCCGCGAAGTCCAGCGTTGCCCCGAAAAAAATTCACCGTCTGCGTGTCGAACGAAAGGCGGTCAGGCACGATAAATGGGGTGAAGCGATTTACGCCTGCGTCAGCCCATGAGGTCGGGAAGAAAGGACTGACAGGATAGCCGAAGTCCTGAAGGGGGACCGATTGATAACTTGTGTAATAGCCTGCGTAATTTCCACCGTAGATTTGGATACCATTACCGAGTTGCTTTTTATCAACGTTCAACTGATACGCATATTGTTGGTGCGAATTCCGACGGGTGAACAGCGCCTCACCGTAAAGCTCCGCGTTTCCCAATGCATCGATGTCGTATGAATCATTGGTGTAAACGGTAAATGTCTTGATCGGCGAGATGATGTGATCCTGAAGCTGCATCGCTGACGGTGAAGGACGCAGATTGTTGCCGTTCACGACCACGGGCGCGCCGATCGTTGGGTTGAGTGTCGTGTATCCCGGGAAAGTGATTCGACCCGCCGCGCCGGTGCTGAAGTTCGCGAAGATTCCGTAGCCGCTCGCAATTCCTAAAGTGTCATTAAAGGCGAATGGAAAACAACGAAGCTTGCCGGTCGCCGGATCGAGCTGACCTACTTCCTGACCGTTCTGATAGAAGAGGTCGCGCGGGCAGCTGTAGGCCGAACGCTGGTTGGCGCGAAGGCCCGCGAACTCGCGGTATTCGGCTGAGATGAGGACGTGGCCGCGGCTGAACGTCTTGCCCCACGTCGCCGAACCGCGGATCGTTTCGCCGCCGCCGGCCAGCGGAGCATCAGCGAATCCGTCCAGCGTAAGACCATTCACGGAGGTATCGGTAATGATGTTGATGACCCCCGCGATTGCATCGGACCCGTAAATGGAGGATGCGCCCTCGCGAAGCACTTCGATCCGCTGAACGACCGCCGCCGGGAGCACGTTGAGGTCCGCGGCGACGAGCTGGTTGCCGACGCCGGCCGGAGCAAGCCGCCGGCCGTTCAAAAGGACCAGCGTGCGCTGCGACCCTAGTCCGCGAAGACCGATTGTATCCGCTGCCGAGCCGTTCTCGGAGACAAAACCGAGGAAGGAGCCGTTGATCTGCGCCGTTCCGGAGGTGATCGTCGCCTGCTGCAGCGTCTCCGCAGTCGATCGCGTACCTGCCAAGATTTGGTCACTGCGAGTGACGATGTCCACGTTCTGCGGCGCGTTGAAGTTATCGCGCCGGATACGCGAACCGGTAACGACGATTTCCTGGTTGTTCTTCTCAGGTTGCCCCTTGGCATTGGTGGCCGGAGGCTGATTAGGCGGAAGCTGCTGGTTTTCCTGTTCCTTCTGTGGCGTTGTGTCGACCGGAGCAGCGGTTTGAGCGAATGCCGGTGTGGCGCTCATCGCGAATAGAGATGCAGACGCAAGGATTGCGGAGCGAATTGCAAGCATTTCGATGTCCCCTTCGAAATCAGGTCCACAGTAGTGGCCGAACTGATTGCGAAAAAAAACTGGCAGGAACCCCGGTCCACCGAAATTGGCGGCACCTGTAGCATTAATGCCACATGAACATTTGTCGCTTTGCCGACTTAGCTCCGCCAGTCGTTGAGCGTTTCTCCAAGGCTTTCCTTCAACTCCGACAGCCAAGGTTCGTAATTGCGCCATCGTCCGACGCCTGATTTGTTGATTGGTTGCCGAACCTGTTCAGAGCTCGGGGTATGGACCGGCCGCTTGGTCTCGAAGAAGCGAAGGCAATTTTCTTCGAACGGCAACCCGAGATAGCCGAACAGCCGCCTAACTTCACCTTCCAGATCTTCAATCAATTCCTCGTGGATCAGATGGTAGACCACGCCTGGCGCCGATTCGTCAAAATGTCGCATCAGGCGGAGATACTCCCGGTACTGCGCCGCGACATGAGTTTGGCTGGAGCTAAAGTTCAACCCCGAATGAAAAAACTGGGCGTAATTGGCGAAACAGCAGTCCATCGGGTTGCGCCGCGCATCGATGATCTTGGCATTAGGAAGGATCGCATGAATTAGACCGACGTGGCGCCAGTTGGCCGGATTCTTGTCGGTGAAGCGCGGCCGATCTGTGTGGCGGTAATAGCGAGTTAGCTCCAGATAGCGGGCGCCGAACTGGCCAAGCGACGCTCTGTCAAGCGCCTCGATTGCCGCCTCAATCGTCGGCGCTTTCCGTTGCGAGAGAATTTCCTGTTCGAACTGCTGGATCACGAACAGCTCTTCAGTACCCTCAATCATTGAGTGGCTCGAGAGGATTTGTTCGATCAGAGTCGATCCGGAGCGCGGCAGACCGACAACGAAAATTGGCGCCGCGCTCGGATCGCCGGCCCCGGCTCGAGCCGCGAAGAAGGCTGGTGTGTAGGTTCTGATCGCTTCCGTAATTTCATCATGGACATGCTGTGGATTGTGCGGCTGCTGCTCGAGCCGAAGGACATTGCCCTTCGCGAGGTGGCCCGCGGCGCGTTCGTACTCGCGAAGCGAGTCGTAGGCCTTCGCCAGCGCCATGTGCAGCTGAACCTGCGGTCGTGGCGGAACTCGATCAATCTGCTCTTCCATCTCGGTCACATCCGAGGAGAAGAAGCGGGCGAGCTTCAAGTTTGCGAGGCCCCACCACGCCTCGCTACTGCCAGGGAATAGAGATGTCGTGGTACGATAGGCGGCGACGGCTTCCCCAAACCGTCCAAGCGTTTTCAGTAGATAGGCATAGTTGGTCCATGGCTGCCTGGCACCCGGGTGAATGTTCAGCAGACCTTCGAACACGACCGCAGCCTCGTCATGGCGGCGAAGCTGGATGAGGATAGCTGCCTTGTATGCGAGGGCTTCTAAATGACCCGAGACCAGCCGCGCCGCATGATCCAGCGCCGCCAGCGATTCTTCGACAATCTCAAGACTTCCCGCCTGTGTGCCCAGCCGGTGGAGCACCGTCCCCAGTGCAGCCCAATTTTCCGGCCGGGTGCGGTCGATTTCCAGGGAACGCACGAGAATCTTGTACGCATTGTCCAGGAATCCGTTGGCCATGGCGATCTGCGCCATCAGGCGCATCGCAATGGGGTCGTTAGGGACCGTCGCGAGATGCGCACGCAATGCGATCTCCGCTTCCTCGGCCTTGTCCTGCTCCAAAAGTTCGGCCGCGCGCCGAACCGCCGACGCCGCGCCTTCGAGTGGATCCGGCGACGGGTGAAAGGAGATAGGTGGAAACCGCCGGATCAGGTCGCGCAGCTGCAGGGCGGCTTCTTCGCTGTCAGGAGCCTCGGCCACACGCCGCCGCGCTTCTTCATGGGCTCGTGCCGGGTCATCGCGCGCAAGCGCTTCAAGATCGTCCAGGGTTTCCGCAGTCATCGTCAGGGGCTTAGAAGTCGCTGGGAACTTGCGTCAACTGGAGGCAAGGTGCCAGTCGAGCGTGGGAGTTTTGAATGGACAGGATCGAAGAGGCCTATGCCTCCGTCCAGCGCGGCGACATAGCTCAAGGGCTGCAATTGCTGCAACGCGCGAGCGAGACGGGCAATGCTGACGCTTCGTTCGAGCTCGGCCTGTGGCTGTTTCACGGTCAGCTGGTCCTCCGCGACCTCCGCCAGGCTCGCACGTGTTTCAAGCAAGCAGCCGACGGCGGCAATCGCTCCGCGATGTCGATCTACCTTTCGCTGCTCGGGAACGGCATCGGCGGGGAGCGCGATTGGCCCGAAGCACTCCGGCTCTTGGGCCAGCTGTCTCAGATCGGAGAAAAACTTGCCGCCGACCAACAGGCCCTACTTTCACAGATATCTCTGAACGGCAACGGCGACCCCACTCGCTTGCCCAAAGGTGAGTGCATCCTGGACACTCCAAAAGTGACGCTGTTTCGTGGTTTCGCATCGCCAGCCGAATGTTCATACCTGGCCGGCATTGCGGAGCCGTCGTTCCGGCTTGCGGCCGTCGGCCACGTATCGGGCGGAGCGCAACAACCGAACCAGCAGATCCGAACGTGCGATGTGGCGGCATTCCCATGGATCGCCGAAGACCTGGTCATCCAGGCGTTCAATCGCCGGACTGCCGCCGTCAGCGCGACGGATGCTGAATGCGGAGAACCTCTGCAGGTTCTCCGGTACCGGCCCGGCCAGCAATTCAGGCCGCATCGGGATTGCGTCGAACCGGGCGGCAACCAGCGCATGTTCACGATGCTGGTCTATCTCAACGAGGAGTACACCGGCGGCGAAACTGAATTCCTTAAAAGCGGTCTAAAGGTCAAAGGCTCGACCGGCGACGCGATCCTGTTCCGCAATGCCGATGCAGCGGGCAATCTGGATCTGGATTCGCTCCACGCCGGCCTACCGGTGATCTCTGGCATGAAGCTGCTTGCCTCACGCTGGATCCGGCAATACCCGTTCGGGTCGCGCGTCTAGTAGCGATAGTGATCCGGCTTGAATGGACCGTCCTGCGATACACCAATGTAAGCGGCCTGCTTTTCCGTCAGTTTGGTCAGGTGAACGCCCAGCTTCTCGAGATGAAGGCTCGCGACCTTTTCGTCGAGATGTTTGGGAAGGACATAGACCTCGTTCTTGTACTGCTCGGGCCGGGTGTAGAGCTCGATTTGCGCAAGTACCTGGTTGGTGAAGCTTGAGCTCATCACGAAGCTCGGGTGACCGGTCGCGCAACCGAGGTTCACCAGACGCCCCTTCGCGAGAACGATGATCTTCTTGCCGTCCGGAAATTCGACCTCGTCGACCTGCGGCTTGATCTCGGTCCACTTCATGTTGGCGAGCGCGCCAATCTGAATCTCACTGTCGAAGTGGCCGATGTTGGCGACGATCGCCATGTTCTTCATCGCCCGCATGTGGTCGAGC